>Ga0182030_10001652_pt1 | contig 46412 bp, 54 predicted proteins | sample 812S3MmetaG_FD_121299 | JGI IMG/M metagenome (GOLD analysis project Ga0182030, IMG submission 121299) | Permafrost microbial communities from Stordalen Mire, Sweden - 812S3M metaG (Illumina Assembly) | ecosystem: Environmental > Terrestrial > Soil > Wetlands > Permafrost | place: Sweden...
CCAGTACTTTCGTGACTTTTGTTGGTTAAAATTAATGTTGGGATTTTGATTTTCCATTATATAGTCATATTAACACACATAATAAGCATAAGCGGATTGGTGATCCCAAGGAGAATCGAACTCCTATTGCCAGGATGAAAACCTGGTGTCCTAACCGTTAGACGATGGGACCATTTATAACAAGTAAATGACTGTCGAAGTCTACCATAACAGATTAGAAAATAAAATCCCCCGGTTTAGAAGCCCGAGGGATTTTGAGAAACTTTAGTTTTAGAGCGGTCAGTCATGCTCGTTACTTGGATCATAGCATAATTTCTCTTTTTTGACCAGTGGTTATCCACAGTAATTAGAGAAAATATTATAGATAGATAACCTGATACAATTAAGGTTATGAAAATTGCCGTTGTTGGTTACGGAAAACAAGGATATTCAGCTTATCAGTATTGGCGAGATGGGAACGATATTACTTTATGTGATAAAGAAGTGATCGTTAACCCGCCTGCCGACGTTAAGCTCCAGTGTGGTGAAAACTATCTCGAAAACCTTGATAGTTTTGATCTTATAGTCCGTTCACCCAAACTTCATCCCAGGGATATTGTTGCAGCTAATGATGAGGATATATTAAGCAAGGTTACAACAAATACTAATGAATTCTTTAAGGTCTGCCCTTCTCCAAACATAATCGCCGTAACTGGGACTAAGGGCAAGGGCACTACTAGTACCTTGATTGCTGAAATGCTAGAAGCTAGTGGTAAGCGCGTTCATCTGGGGGGAAATATCGGTACACCACCGCTTGATCTACTAATTGATAACATTTCTAAAGACGATTATGTAGTTTTAGAACTCGCTAATTTCCAATTGATTGACCTAAAGTATGCTGCGCACATCGGGGTGTGCCTAATGGTAGTTCCCGAACACTTAGATTGGCATAGTGATATGGATGAATATGTCTCTGCAAAAAAACAATTGTTCATCCACCAGAAAGAGGATGATATAGCAATTTACTTTGCTCCAAATAAGATGTCACTAGAAGTCGTTAGCGTCAGCCCCGCCCAAAAAATACCATACTTCGATAACCCCGGGGCCATGGTTGAAAATAATGAAATACGAATTGCTGGAATTAGTGTCTGTAAAACATCAGATTTAAAATTACTCGGTAAGCATAACTGGCAAAATGTCTGTGCGGCCGTTACGGCCGTTTGGCAAATAACACAGGATGCGAGTGTTCTTGGCAACTTTTTATCCAATTTTATCGGGTTGCCACACCGTATTGAATATCTTAGGGAAATAAATGGTATCGCCTACTATAATGACTCATTTGCTTCTGCTCCAGACGCCACAGTTGCCGCAATCGAGGCAATACCCCAGAAGAAGGTTGTGATAGTTGGTGGTTTTGATCGCCATCTGCCGCTTGAGGATTTTTCCAAAAACGTTCAATCCAATAGCGACACTATTAGAAGTATTTTACTGATAGGCGCTAGTGTCGAGCGAGTATCAGAAAGTTTGAAGAGCGTTGGTTTCAATAACTTTGTTATGAGTTCAGCTCATAACATTAAAGAAGTTGTGGCAGATGCTCAGAAACTGGCTATGCCCGGTGATGCAATTGTGTTATCGCCAGGTTTCCCAAGCTTTGACATGTTTAAAGATTTTGAAGAAAGAGGCCTTCTTTATAAGGAAGTGGTGAGTAGTCTATGACTTATCAGGCATTTATTTTTGAGGATTATGATTTCAACCGAGAGTCTAAGAAGCTTACTCTCAAATACAGCTTTGACAGTGTCCTAAGTTTCACTGAAGAATACTTTTTTGATTTTGATACTGTGGGTTTCGACAATCAATTACTTGAGAGGGCAATTCAGGCTTTATTCTTTATGGCCGGGGTCTCTTACTTTAAAGCCTATCCGAGCGCAACTATACAGATTAAGAAAGGTCAGCTTGACGCTAAGGCTGCAGATTTCTTTGGGAAAACTTACCAAAAAGGCTTGGGAGAATTTTTCTATACCAATAAACTGGATCCAAACACCAAAATAGATTTTCCGGTTAATATAGACCAGTTTGAGGCCATTACTGAATTTAGCAATAACAGTGGACTACTCGTTGGTGTTGGAGGAGGTAAGGATTCGTTAGTTAGCGTAGAGCTACTAAGAAGGACTCTTGATAATATTTCTACTTGGAGCGTTGGGCACAGGCCACAGCTGAGTCCATTGGTTGAAAGAATCGGCTTGCCACACTACTGGGTGGAACGAACCTGGGATAGAAAGTTACTTGAGATTAATAAACAGGGTGCCTTAAACGGTCATATTCCAATATCGGCTATTATCGCAACGGTTGGCACTGTCGTGGCTGTATTATCTGGAAAAAAGGCAGTCGTAGTGTCGAACGAGAGCTCCGCTAATGAGCCTACACTGCACTATCAAGGTTTGGACATTAATCATCAGTATTCAAAATCACTAGAATTTGAGAAGGATTATCAAGCTTATTTAATGGCTACTGTTGGTAATAATATAGAATACTATTCTTGTCTGAGGCCACTAAGTGAGGTTGCTATTGCAGAATTATTTGCGACCACTGGTTTTGAAAAATACCGTGACGTATTTAGCTCATGTAACCGAGCTTTTACAAACGACAGTGATCATATTTTTTGGGATGGAACTTGCCCTAAGTGTGCTTTTGTATTTTTAGCTTTAACGCCATTTATAGAACGAGATAAACTTGAAAACTTATTCAGTCATAAGAATCTATTACTTGAGCCAGAACTGCAACAAACTTATCGTCAACTTCTAGGAATTGAAGGAGATAAACCCTTGGAGTGCGTAGGCGAAATAAAAGAATCCCGGGCGGCTATGAGATTAGCTACTAAGATATATCCTGAGCTTAATCATTTTGTCTTCGATCTACCTAAGGACTACACTTACAAAGCCCTGGGCCCTCATAGTATGCCTGGTGATATTTATAATCTTATTGCTAGTCGACAAGGCTAGCAGCTCTAATAACATTCTCAAATAAAGCGCAAACAGTTAGAGGTCCGACTCCGCCTTTTTTCGGTGTTATAGTCAAATCTTCCCTTTCGTAGACGTCATCAGCCAAGTCACCAACTCTTTTACCAGACTCGCTAGCGACGCCAGCGTCAACCACAACCGCACCTTTCTTTATGGTCTCCGAATAAAGTATTGCTGGGCTACCAGTAGCCGTAATAATAATATCAGCATCAAGAGTATGTTTGGATAAGTCACTGGCTTCTCTGCCAATAACTTCTACGTCATAGCCAGATTTTAATAAAATTTTCTCTAACGGTGCTCCGACTAATTTACCCCTACCGATAAGAACAATTTTTTTACCTTGCAGGTCTATATTGTAACCTGCTAGAAGCCACATTATTGCCATTGGTGTAGCTGGATCAAAAGTTGCTTTGCTACCTAGAGAATCAACGTCTTTAACGGGTGCAACTAAATTTATTATTTCGTCAGTTTTTGAAATATCTTCTATGGGAAGTTGAATAATAATGCCATGAACACCTGAGTCAGTATTTAGTTTATCAACTAGTTGCGGTATTTCAGACTGTTTAACCTGGTAAGTATCGACATCTACTAGTATATCTGCGCCATATTTTTTCTTTAGTTTGACATAAGTGTTGATGACTGGGTCATCCTTGCACTGTATTATTGCCAGCTTTGGTTGGACATTCTTCGACTGTCGTAAACTACGAACATCATGAGCCTGGCGTTCTTTAATAAAGCCGGCGAGTTCTAAACCATTTAATATTTTCACAAAACTAATTGTAACAGAGGTTGTTCAAAGCGAAGAACCGGCCTGACTGCTAGGTGGTTGTTGTGGCAGGTGGCATACTTGTCGGCTTTGGGGTTGACGAGTACGTTGCATCTCCAAAAGCTAAGATTGGTAGGCCGATAAAACTAAACAACCATAGAAGTACTACGCCAAAGACGGTATCTTTTCCAAAGCGTTTAGCAAGTTCCATAGATGCAATTAGTGCTAGAACAAATATTGGGATTGAACCAAGGATTGGAATGAAACCAAGAAAAGCAAATAATGCCCACCAGCCCGGTTTACCGGATATTTCAAAAAATACCCACCCATTATATATGGGTATGATGGCAGCCCAACCCGGCCTACCAGCTTTAACAAATACTTTCCATGAACAAACGATATAGAAAACTGCAACAATAAAAATGAAAATAAAATAAGCCGCTATTAGGCCCCCAGATATATTAGTCCCAGACGTACCAGTTGATCCGCCGATATTATATGAACTCAAGTAACTCGATGCTATATTTTGTATCATTTATTATCTCCTTGATACTTATGCTATCACTAAGTAATAAAATAAACAAAGATTCTTCAGCCTTGTAAAAACAGAGGTAATTTGCTAAAGTCTTGTCATGGTTTTGGGCCAGTAGCTCAGCTGGTTAGAGCACCTGCCTCTTAAGCAGGGTGTCGTGGGTTCAAGTCCCACCTGGCCCTCCATAACGCTTATGCTTAATACATAAAGAAACACCGCCCAAAATGGCGGTGTTTTACTTTGTAGATAAATTACCTACTTATGGTGTATTAGCCATATAGTTACGCCAGTGGAAATTGCCACTAAAGCGTAAAATAGGCCAAGACCAACTGGCGAACCCCAGCTAAACCAAGACCCCCACGCACGCCAATTCTTCATATGTTTGTCATGCTGTTCTAGCCAGTCATATTCAGACTTCTTATTGGGCTTTTCGTCCATATATTTTATCCCTTTGTTTAGTTAACCTAAGAACTAACATTATCGACCAAATGCTGGTTGCCCTTTAGGTGAAAACCACATTCCCTTTTGTGTCACGAGCTTTGACAGGGTTGTTGCAAGGTGGATTTATATCATTAATATAATAATATCACTAAAGGCCAGTTAACTCGTTGCTGGCACGAATAGTTGTAGCAACAGCATGCACGATGGCCCTCCATAATGGTTATGCTTAAACTCCTTTTAGTTAAGGAGTTTTTTTATTGATATAATTTTATCAGTGAGTGCTAGAAATCCTGAAGCTGATTATGTTGATTACTATGACTGGACTACTTCCACGGGTATCGAAGAAGGTCCTGATGAAGATGCTATAAGAAATTCGTTGAGTTCAAGGGCTGCAATTAAATTACGAGTTAGTGTGATTCATCTTGACGCTAACCCTGAAGACCCTGATTATGAAGTTGACTGGGGTTGGCAAGAAGCAGTTGTAGAAAGAATTAATGATATCGCAGAGTTCGGTGAAGGGAGTCTAACTTTTTATGGTCAATTTACAGAATTTACTCTCTTTTCAAGACCTCATTCCTACGGTCAAGAACACTCGGGGTCGCACTTTAAATCAAATTACTACCCAGAACACGGAGCTGGAGCTATATACATAAGTATTGAAGACTGATCCGATGTAATTTTATTTGCAACAGCATGCACGATGGCCCTCCAAGCATAAACGTTTTAAACTCCTCTGTTTTGGCGAGTTTTATGTTGTTTATGCTTGACATAATAATCTAATGTATATACAATAGATTATATGAAAACAGCAGTAATAAATTTCAAAACCGACGATGCAACAAAGACAAAGGCTCAAGCTGTCGCAAAGCAGATTGGTATACCCCTGAGCAATTTGCTTAATGCCTATCTATACGAGCTTGCTAATACAGGTAGTGTGCACTTTACAGCATCAGAACCAATGACTGAGAAGATGGAAATGCTCATTGCTGAAGCCGAAAAAGAGATTGCAGCCGGCGAAGTGAGTGGTCCATTTGACTCTCTCGAGGAAATGTTTGAACACCTAGATAGTCTATGATGGTCATCAAGACTACAAAAAGCTTTGATAAACAGTATTCGAAACTAAATCTTAAAGTTAAAATTGCCTTTAAGGGACGAGTAACTCTGTTTAAGGCAAATCCATTCGACGTAACTTTACGAAATCACGCACTGAAAGGCAAATATCTTGGCTTTAGAAGCATTGATGTTACAGGTGATATACGTGCTCTTTACACCACACAAGGCGATAGAGTCATAATTTTCGGATTCATAGGGACACACAGCCAACTATATTAAGATTGCTACTATTGCCTATCTAAGTTGCGATAGTGCGAACGATAGCCTTCCAAATATAAGCATTATCAAATCCAACGGATGACTCCTTATACTATTGCTTTTACCTGACTATTATGCTATAATTTAACAATGGTTAATCCAAATAAATATAGCGGCAATAAAGATGTAGAAGCAGTAAGGCAAGAAGACTTATTGACTATTGTTGATTTAGCAAGAAGCATTGTCAGGAATGATTTAGCTAATCGCTATGATCCACAAAGTGAGACAAACGATGGTTTTGGATATTTGAGAACTTCAGATACTTCAATATGCGTATTTAATTCAACTGATTTATATAGCCCTGAACTAAAACAACTTTTAGGTATAGGAGATATAGAAATAGATGTCACTCACTGGCTAGATCCCAGTCAACTTGGTAAGGGACCGAATGAACTCACTAGTTTTAAGTTTTACGGTGAGAAAGATAGCATACGGGGTATCAGAATATTCAATATTCGAGAATCAGTAAATTCCTCATTATGGGGTGGTAATAAAAGTGACAGATTACCCGGATACTTGCAGGATGATAACGAGATAATAGCCGACATGAAACAATCTTTCGAAGGGTTGCCTGAAAAAAGACAATATTCTGATCAAAGTTTAGAGCAATTAACTGAAATTGGGAGAAGAATGCTAGAAGGCATAGACCCCATCGCATTAGAAATGGGCCTATTGGATATTAACCAACAACAAGCGGAAGAACTTATTAGCCTGTTAATTTCTGCTAAACCAACAGAAGATCCATATTTCGAAGAAGTAAGGTCTTAGTTTTTACAAGAACCTACTTTAGACGCAACAGCTTGCACGATGGCCCTCGATGATTATTCTTAAGTATTACAGTCTGAGGGGTTTTTGGTATTATAAGAATAGTGGATATATTATTTGCCTCAATTATAAACTTAAACCAGCCTGGACATTACACTCACTGGTCTATTTTTACAATCTCTGTTGCAAACTTAATAATAATTGCTGTAATGGTGGTTATTTTCGGGTTGGCGCTGCTTATACCATTCCCAAAAGTTAAAAAAGATGCAAATGGAGCACTAGACAACCAGCTAACACCAGAAATAGATTCAGTATCGCCCCCTCACACGTATTCTGCTGACAGTAAAATGTGGACGGCTAGTGTAAGGAATTTTGGACTGAGATTTTTACCGCCCGGGAAGTTATTACCGGATAGACAACCAGCTTATGTGTCGTCATGGATATATGTATTTGGCGTAGCTACTTTAGCAGCTCTCGGTATGGTCGTTATATCAGGAACGGCTCTGGCTATTGGTGGGCCTGACTGGTGGCACATCAATCCTATCGGTCATTTTTTTAATAGTATGCACCTATGGAGTGTTGAACTATTCATGGCCTTTATGGTCATACATCTCTGGGGTAAGTTTTGGATGGCCGCTTGGAGAGGTAAACGAAAACTTACTTGGATAACAGGAGTAGTTGCCTTTCTAGCTTCTATAGTTGAGTGCTTCACGGGTTATTTGTCTCAGCAGAACTTTGATTCCCAGTGGATTGCAACTAACGGTAAAGACGCAATTAACGCCACGGGCTTAGGCACTTTCTTCAATCTGATGAATTTTGGTCAAATGCTAATGTGGCATATTGTGCTAATACCGATTGTCTTAGTAGCTCTAATAGGCGCTCATGTATTGCTTGTTAGAGTAAGAGGTGTTGTTCACCCAATCCAAGGGCGACCTCACGGTAGAGCTGCTCGTAAAGCTGCAAAAGCAGCCGAAGCAATAGCATGGAATGGACCTACAAGACGCTACGATATTTTAAAGGAAGGAACTATTGCTTCAATAGTTGTGTTTATTCTTGTGATAGGTTTAGCTGGAGTGCTTTCTTCACCGGATGAGCCACCTGTTACGGTTGCTAGTTGGGCTAAAGTTGCGCCTGCTGATTTTATGGGAACTGCTGCTAACGAACTTGCAGGAACAAGCGAAACCGCAACCTATGGACCGCCCTATAATAATGGAACGTCAAACGTTCAGAAGATAGGTGTGTCATGGCAAATGTTAACAGGAGTACATCAATCGATTAATACTGCTCAGACGTTCGTTTTGTCGCCATTATCTAAAGTAGCTCCGACAGACCCGACTCTAGCAAAAGCTTTGGCGACCTATCAAGCAGCAAGTCCATCACAACAACAAGTCTGGAATCAAGCCTATTCAAACGCGGTTACAAACGTAACTTTTATAGAGGGGGCTCCAAAGGTACCCAAAGCAAACGATGGTCCAATACCTACACTAATATCAACCGAACTGACACTTGCTCAATCAGGTGCAGTTGACTCCGACTTACTTGCGCAACAACCCTTTTATGGCACTAATTACACTAAGCCCCTACTGTTCGTAGAAGATGGTAATTATTTTTCGACATTAGCACAAAAACAACATTTAACAGGTACACAGTGGGGTGTAATGAATGAAACTGGTAGTTATCCGGGTCAACCATGGTTATGGCTATACACCCTGTGGTATCAGGTGCCAGGATTTAGCTCATCAGCCAATGTTGATTTAATTGCCGTATATCTTACAGGCCTCGCAACACTCCTTCTACTTGCGGTTCCGTTTATACCGGGGATAAGAGACATCCCAAGGCTGATACCGATACATAAGTTGATATGGCGCAAATACAAGCGCGGCAAATAAACTACATAACGATTTAAGCTGGGTAGATAACTTGGCAATAAACAATTTATAACTTCCATGGATTTTTGTTGAATTTAAGTCTACGATGGCGCTCCAATACACTTATACCCTCTACAATTAGGAGTTTTGTTATAATTTAATAGTAGTATTTGAAAGGAGTATTCTATGTGTCGTAATATTAAATCGCTCTACAACTTTGATCCCCCTGCCACTGAGGAGGAAATTAAAGCAGCCGCCCTTCAGTTTGTTAGAAAAATATCAGGATTTCATGAGCCATCTAAAGTAAACAAAGATACATTTGATCATGGAGTGGTTGAGGTAGCAAAAGCCAGCCAGCAGCTTCTTGAGTCATTGGTAACCCAAGCACATGCTCGTAACCGCGAATTAGAAATAGAGAAGAATCGAGCTCGAGCAGTCCAACGCTTTGGCGTTAAAGTCTAGTGGCCGGATACTAGTAGAGATTTCATGCATACGGTTATCCGAGTACAAGCGTTTTAGATAGACTATTTATCGAATTTTATGTTTTCTAATTCTACTATTTCTATAGGCTCAGTATCTCTCTTTAGTTCATCATCGGACAACAAACCGATGCCTCTTTCTGGTCGATTAACATATAAAGTCAAGTGTGTTGGTTGGAGTGGTATATCTTTATGGAATTTATCTCTAAGCTTTTCGAAAAACTTATCTAGATTTGGCACTTCAGCCATAATAATAACTGTCTTTCGTACATCCCTTTGGACGAACCTAAATTTCTTGATTATTCGATAATTTTCGAGAGAATATTTCGATGTAAAGTCTTTAAACTCACTGACTATCTGCGCTTCAACGGTTTCTTGATTATTTGGGTCAATAAAAGTCGCCGTAGCATTAGCGTTAATTAAATTGATATGGAACTTTGATTTTAGAATCAATTTATTACCATGAACCTCTAAAGACTCTGGTAATTCACCATTGATTTTAACCTGAAGTCCGATATATCCATCCAAGTATTGATATGGGAATAAAATATCATTCATAATTAAAGAATAAACGGAATTAACATCTTAGTTTTGGTCTTATATAATGGGTAAGTTTTAGGGAATTGCTTAACCATAAGCTTTTCTTCAATCACTGCAGAATAAACGAAGTAAATCCCACTTATGGCAAATATTGTGAGCCAGAAAATGCTACTCGCAACAGCAGAACCTAATGTTGCCAGTAAAATACCCGAGTAAATAGGGTGCCGGACATATCGATACGGCCCAGACGTAACCAATTCAGGATCTTGCTTTTGTGTCATAGGCATTCCCCAATTTTTACCCAAACATAAACGAGCCCAGATAGCTAAAAGTAGTCCCAGTAAAAAGATAATAAGACCAATCGTCAATACTAGCTTGTTACTAGTAGTTAGACGATTCTGGAATGAATAATTATGGTCATTAAGAAAACGAAACAGTACGAATGCTAATACAAAAATACTAAGTCGTATACCAGCAAATCTCCTAAATTGTGGTTTAGTCCCCTTTTTAGACCCAAGTGCTGAAACTAGCCAATACAGCCAGAAAATAGCCCAACAAGTAAGAACGACTTTATTGTACGAGAACATGGCTTTAGTTTATCACTCTTATATTTGTTGGAGACTAAAAATAGCTCTTAATCACCAATTACTTTTTAGGTGGAATAGCACCGGCGTTTCGAAATGTTAAGACAATAGCCATAGCATGACCATGACCTAGTCCGTATTCAGTTTTTAGCCATTTAACTATTTCCATAACTTTCACGTCAGGACCAACCATCCCTTTATCTTTTGCAGCTTTTAGAAAATCCTCAGGTGTCATATTGGTTTTGGTATAGATATTGTCGATATATGCTTGGAATGACATAAGGTTAGTATATCAACTAGCCCTGTACGTTTACTGAAAGCATCTATAACTGATAACTTATGATGTTTGAAGTGTTTGTTATAATAAAGCTGTGAGAAAACTAATTTATATAGTACTTATCATTGGCTTTTTATTTGTAGATTTATTATTCTTTCATGATGTCTTTAAACCAGGAGAATCAACAAGTGTCGCTCAATACCTAACGGGAATCTTGAGTATCCCGGTGTTCATTATTTCAATCAAATCGTTACTAAAAAAGTAATAATAGCTCTAAACACTAGCAATAAATAGTCCAAAAACACTCTTAGAATTGTTATCTTTTATTTTTAGATGTTTGTAATGACATGGGGATCTCAGTCGTAAGCCAAACATCGTCAGCTACACATTGATAAGTGAACTTGTCGTACTCGACAAAACTATCAGCCATCTTAAAATTATTAGTTATTTCCCAGCGGACTTTTCTCATCTCTTTATCACATATTGGACATTTCATAGAGCGCATTATACACCCCTTAAAGTTCAATCAAAATAGCCTGACTCGAGTCGTTAATAGCACGGCAATTCGATAGTGAAGGTTGCTCCTTGATTTGGCTGAGTAACCACACTAAGTTTCCCGCTATGTTCTTCAATAATTAACTTTGTTAGATATAGGCCAATACCTCTGCCCTCGTAGCCACCATTTAAGGCATTGGCTGCCCTATGGAACTTAGTAAATAGCTTGGGAAGTTCACTGGGGTCGATGCCAATACCAGTGTCAGAGATATTAATAATTAAGTTGTTTTCTGATCGACTAGTATTTAGTTCAACTGCTCCGTTTTCGGTAAACTTACAAGCATTATTCAAGACGTTTCTTAAAGCACCTTGTAAACGCTCAACATTGGCTTTAATTTTAACGTCACCGGCGTGAAAATTTACGATAAACTTATCTTTTCGAGTACGGGCTAAATCGCCTGTCTCCAATACTAAGGGCTCAATTAGTTTTTGAAACGAGGTTTCTTCTAAAACAATTTGGGAGCCCGATTCAATCGAGCTAATAGTTAAAAGATCTTCGACTATTTTACCTAATCGATTTAAACCATTCGTTAAACCCTCAAGCATCGGCTTTTCTTCGTCCGATACCGGATACTGGGTGGTAATTATTTCGGCATAACCTTTAGCGATAGCCAGTGGTGTGCGTAGGTTATGCGAGGTCAGCATAATAAACTCGGTTTTTAATTGATCGGCGGCTTTTAGCCGACTTTGAGCATCAACTAAAGCCTTAGTTCTAAATTCAACTATCTTTTCAACATTAGCTTTTTCTTCACGTAGACGACCCTCTAATTCTCTAAGATCATCGTTTTGTTTATAGATCCTAGCCGCACTGCTCTGCAGTGCATCGAAGGATCGATTGATATCAGAAATGTCGGTAAGAACTAGAATATTAGCCATCTTTTCACCGGCGCTTTTTAGACTTGTGACAGTTATACGAACTGGTGTAAATTTGCCCTGGCTACTTTTAATATAATTTTTAGTGCTGGCTAAATCGTCCTTCTGTTCGGTTTTGTCGTTAATCTTAGCTAAGATGAGTTGCCAAGTATCGTCTGAAAAAAAACTTTGTAGTTTTTGAGTAGCTATCGATTCAACCTTAATATCTAATAATCTCTCGGCTTCCTGGTTGATAGATTCAATAGACATATCGGGCCTAGTAATAATAACTGCCTCGCTCATAGTAACGAGAATGTTTTGAGCAAGAGCCTGGGGGTCAATTTCAAATAAATGATATTTAAATATACCGAAATAAACCACTATGCCGGAGAAGGCGCCCACTATAGTTGCCAGCGGCGGCACCGTATTAGGAGCTATTGAAGGTAAGATTGCCACTGTAATAACCGCCGCCAAGAAAGGCAATAGGAAGGATCCTAGAAAAATCATACTTTGTCTACGAATAAGTTTGTTCTGGGTATTTTTCCAAAACTGTATTAATAAACCAGTACCGAGAATATAAAACAGTATAAACCAACCAAGAGCAATTTCCTCAGCCCGTGTCGGATCACTGGCATAGCCCCATGGCGTATGTTGGATCTGCGACGCAGCGTGAACATAAAAAGATCCATTACCGGCAAAGAAAACAACTACCCCCCACGATAATATTAAAGCTGAGGTTAGAAATATAAACCGTTTCTGATAATGTGAAGTAAAGGACACTATAAACAGGTAAAAAGCCATAGCAAGAAGCGATAGACCTATAAAAACAAAATTTTGCCAGAATAAAGCTGCTGAGGGATAAACACTGGAACGTTGTAAGCCTTCTGCGATGGCCATAAGGCCAGCACCACCCAGAAATAGCAAATACCAATTAGTGGTAATAGAATAACGTTTTTTAATTATTACTAGGCCGGCCGTAGCGGTATCTACGAGAGCGGAAAAGAAAGATAAAATCGAGAAGCCGTTGAAGTGCAGTGAAAAATTAATATTAGAGACTGAAACGTTGTTAAGTAAAATGGCTAAAATAGTTAAGAGACTAGAGATAGCAATTAAATAAACTACAAATCCGCCAGCCCACCCTTTATTGCTTGGATACACAGAAACAACCTCTTATTTAAAGATCATATTAATTATATCAGGCATAAGTGTTTTGATGAGTTAATAATTAGACGGTTAATCGATTAATCGTATTTACGTTCCGAATTGTATTAAAATCCTTGAATTCAGATTTAGCCAAAATCTGCGAGAAAACGCTTTTGACACTCATGCCTTTTTGGACTTTCCAGTAAACTACATCCTTACCCCCAGCAATAACTTCAATGTTAGAGTCTAGATTATCTCCTTTAGCTAAAATACTTTCTATCAGACCAGGTCTAAGAAAAATTATGTAGTGTTGGTATTTATCGTCAGTAACAGCAAAAGGATACTTGCTTAGTATTAAATGAAGTGTACTTTGTTTGAAAGTGAATATTTTAGCTGGATAGTCGAATCTAGAAATTACCGCAGATTCAAGTTGCCGACGAATAAGCTCCAAATCCATTTCGTGACTTTTAAAAATAACATTGCCACTTTGGAGGATTGTAGTTACATCAACGCAGCCTGTTTTTTCAAAGCAATCTTTCAGGTCAGCCATCCTAACTATTCGGCCACCAACATTTATGCCGCGTAATAATGCTACATAAGTATCCATGCCACTAGTATACATTTTGGAGGAGATAAAATAATGACTACTTCATGAAGGCGCCGAGAATCAGACCCATCGCCACAAGTGTAACTAGGCGGTTGCCAGCATTTATGTATAGAACCTTTTTATCTCTTGGCTCAAAGAGACCATGAGCAAAAATTGTTGTTGCCGCAAAGCCAACCCAGGCGAGTAGTGAACTAATTAGGCCTGCTTTTAGCCAGCTACCGCCAAGATAGCCATGTGTATAGGCTATAAATATCGACAGTACATAGGCTGTGATTAGCGCAACTAATACTATTCCTACCATGATTCCGCCCATGCGCTTTTTCATATCTGCCTCGGTTAGACCAACTATTTTCATCCATTGTTTTCCAAATAGAGTTGGGTTATACCAAGCCATACCTATAACCATTGATGAGACAACGGATAGGATTATTCCGATTATTGAAAAATGAACGCTCATTAAACTACTCCTATTATTAATATGATTATTGTAGCACCAAAATGTTTTGATAATATTAGCTGCCGAAAGTGAAAGTATACAGTGAGACACCCTTGGGAACAGTTAGAGTAACTGTGGTATTACCGAGTTGATGCAGCAACACAATGTTATAAAGTCTTGAGCCAGTTACAATCATCTTGCCAGCATTCACATCAGCGCCGTACTCAGCACTTCCTGCTCCGTTGATGTTTACTGAGACTGTAGCGCTTTGATTATTAGCGCTACCGGCAACCACATAGACATTTTTGGCAACAAAATTAAAAGTTAGTGTCGAGTTATTTGATGCACTGGTAATATATTCGGGATCTATTTGCCAGTCACCACTAAGCGTCCACTGGTTTTGGCCAAGCGGGCTATAAGGGCTAAAAGTTGCACTACCATCGGCTAGAGCTGGTGAGCCAATATAGTCCTGGGTACGGTTTGTGCCAAAGTAAGTTTCAGGAGTCTGATTGGAGCTTATCGGAACATTGGAAGTTGGGGTTTTCAAGGGCTGATTAATACCAAGAAGTATTTGGATAGCTTTTTCAGTTGTAGCATAATCACCCTCACCCAGACTTACGTAGCGGATATTGCCTGTTTTATCTATCAGATAATCGGCTGGCCAAGAATCGTTGTCATAGGCATTCCAAGTATCATAGTTGTTATCAAGGGCGACTGGATAAGTGATACCATCCCTTTTAACTGCAGCTGAAACATTAGTCGGATTATGTTCAAAGGCAAATTCTGGGGTACTAACACCAACTACGACCAGGCCTTTCTCGTTATAGGACTGATACCATTTTTCAACGTAGGGTATCGACCGGATGCAGTTTATACAGGAGTATGTCCAAAAATCGACTAGTACCACCTTACCCTTTAGATGAGACAAGGTTAGTGGAGGAGAATTTATCCAATTAGTTAATCCTTGGAACTGTGGAGCCGGGGTTGGTTGGACGTTTAAGATACTAGAATCGGAAATTGAATTACTAATTTTATGAATTATCGATTCTTTGTTTTGTTTAGCTAGTAATACTTGCTCGATCTTGGTTTCATCAAAAGGCAAATGATTAGCTACCCAGGTCTCTATTCTTATTTCTGCCCCAGTGATTATAGCAATCCCTATTAGCACAAATATTATGCCAATAATTCTCCTAAAGAGACTATGGGTATCTACAGCCCACGAAAACCTAGATATAAACTTCTTGCCAACCAAAGACACAGCTAGCAAAGCAAGTACCAAACCGATAGCGTAAGTTATTAAGTAGATAAGGCCACTCACAAAACTGTGCGGTAATACCGATGCCAATATAAAAGCATAGGTCGGGCTGCAGCTAGCAAAGACTGGACCAAGGGCAACACCGATTAAGACAGGGCCGATATATTTATCTTTATTTCGCTCGCCTCTACCTAGAAACCGCTGTGAAGCAGCCTGCCAGTTAAGAGCTATTATGAGTTTCTCCCAAAGCTCTGGGAAGATTGAGGCAAGACCCAGTGCCACCAACAAACCGCCAGCAATATAATCGAGCACTGATGGAGAAAGATTAATTAATAAAGTGCTTAGCTTGAGGAGTAATGTAAAAACGACTATCGAACCAGCCAAAGATGCTGCAATTATATAAGGCCGAGATTTTTCTTTAGTTTTGCCACTGACTGAGCCACCAATAATTACTGGCAGTAAGGGCAATACACAGGGGGCCAAAATCGTTAAGATTCCGGCAATAAAACTTATAAGCAACAACAACATGTCTTACTTATAAGTATACACTGGTGTTTAGGCTTCTAGTGGCTATGTTTGGGGTTTCGGTACCAAAGTTGTTTGAGACGCATCTTAACTTCATAGTGTTTTAAGAATCGTTTACGTCGCCTGAGTTTCTCTTTTCTAACTTCGGCGAATTGATTTTGAAAATGCTGTTTTGACATAATTACCCTCCATATTTTTAGTGGTAAATTACATTTATTACTATAATATTGATGCCTGAAGATTACCCATAGGCATAAGTAAAATGTTGGTCTATACCTCTTTTAAAACACCGTCATCAATCTTAAAAGTTTTGTCAGTTGACTTAGAAATATTCAAATCATGGGTTACTGCAATAATTGTAGTATCTTCACTCTTTGCTAGTCCGTGCAGAAGTTTAACTATCAGGTCACCTGTCTGACTGTCTAGGTTACCGGTTGGCTCATCAGCCAGGATAAGTTTAGGCTTGTTAGCCAATGCCCTAGCGATAGCTACACGCTGCTGTTGACCGCCACTAAGCTTGCCTGGCTTACGTTCCATTTCGGTGGGTTTTAAGCCAACTTGCTCAAGCAATTCCTTAGCCCGTTTTAGTCGCTCAGCTTTTGGTAAGCCAGCAAATTCCATCGGTAACATAACATTTTCAGCAGCCGTGAGATTAGGTACTAAATTATAGCTTTGAAAAATGAAACCAATAGTATTGCAACGATACTTTATTTGTGCATGATCGCTTAACTTGGCAACGTCTTGATCATCTACTTCTATACTGCCATCGTTAGGCTTCTCTAAAGCTCCCAGCAAGCTAAGAAGCGTTGTCTTGCCGCTACCGCTTCTTCCAATAATTGAGGCGAAGCAGCCATCTGGAACTGTGAAGTTAACTTTCTTAACAGCGACTACTGTTGATCCGCCCGAGGAAAATTGTTTAGTAAGATCTGTAACTTTTAACATATATGGTCTCCCTTATTCCGTTCTCATTACTTCAGCCGGTCTAACTTTGGCGATCAGGCCAGCAGCTAGAGTGCTGCCGAGGATAGCGATTACAATTGCCGCACCAAAACCGTCGAGTAGTAGTCCCCAACCAGCGGCTGTCTTAATATCTTTCACTCCGCTGACCAGCGAGTTATTGTTTAGCCTTGCGGTGAATCCGCCACCGCCTCCCGGACTAAAGCCGCCGCGACCGCCCGCGGTCTGGGTTGTAGTAGTTGTAGTCGCTTGGGAAGTGCTGTTATCTACCAGTAGCTTGGTGACCGGTGTACCGCCGACTACCCCAATTATTAGGCCGATGACAGCTCCAAGAACGGTTAGAGTAATCGCTTCAGTAATAAACTGGAAAATTATCGTGACGTTCGATCCACCAATAGCCTTCAAGACACCAATTTCTCGGCGCCTTTCTCGGACAATCATGACCATAACCAGTAGGATAATTATGGCACCAGCGATGACAGCCCCGATGAGGCTAAATAGGGAGATGTTCTTAACGCTATTAAGTGGTGCGACCGTGGCATCAGCTTGAGTTAGCGAGCTTGTTACATCAGCCGTAGACGAACCAAGCGTAGTCTTAATTGCTGAGGTCACCGAGCTTAGATTACTAATCGAGTCAACTGTAGCAATCGCGCTGGTAATATCTCCAGCCTGAGTACTAAGTCGCTGTTCGGTTGGTAATGATACCACGACCGTACCAGCATCGGCTTCAGTACTTGTGGTAAATATCCCAGTTACCGTCATAGTAGTGCCATAGGCCGTAAAGGTAGAGCCAACTTTCAGATTATTTTTACTAGCCATACTCTTACTTATCATGGCGTTATTGGCATCGGCTGTACCGTCTAGAGCCGTGCCGCTAGTTATAGTAAGTGCGCTACCGTTCAAGCTAGTCGTGTCGTTAGTGCCGACGATTGATACAGGAGGAGTGAAATTGGTAGGTAGACTTCCGCCACCAGACACAAAGAAATGACCGCCCCCGCCTCCACCTGCACCACCGCTACCAATATTTATGGTTACTGGCGAAGTCAAACTTGTCTGACCGGTACTCGATGATGACTGGCCACCAAAAGATGGTGTTGATGAGCCAATAGTTGTCAGTCGATCGGTTAAGCTTTCTACGACGCCCGTAACGTGGGGCAAGGAGCTAACCTTGGATAATTCGCTAGTAGTTAGCGAATTATTAACTGAGCTAAAGCCACTGAAGCCAGCTGGGGAAATAGTTATAGTATTGGCTACTGAACTTTTAATATCAGTAATTTTCTGCTGAACAGCTTGTCTAGCCAGTAACATAGTTAAGCTTAGGCCAATGCTAATACCAAGTATCACTACTATCGAAGCCGTTCGGATTGTATTACGGAAAGCGTTTCTGATTCCTCTGCTGATAACGTTCATATCGATAATCCTTTTTTAATATCTTCAATGTTTCTTAATCTACAGGCCATTGCTGAAGAAGCCCCCTAAGTAAATTACTTTTGGTCTTATAGCCCCTTAGTCAGTATTGGTCATATAGGCAATTAATGATACAATAACAGATAGAATATATAGGTTTCTCGGGGAGAAGATTGATGTCGGGTCATTCAAAGTGGTCTACAATTAAACGACAAAAAGGCGCCAAAGATGCCGCTCGCAGTGCTGAATTTACCAAGCTTGGTAACGCTATTGCGATCGCCGCTCGCAGTGGCGCTGACCCCGACTTAAACTTTAATCTACGACTAGCTATAGATAGAGCCAAAGCCTCTAACATGCCAAACGCTAACATCCAACGTAGTGTTGATCGTGGAAGTGGTAAGCTGGGTGGTGAACAAATTCAAGAAGTTTTATACGAAGGTTATGGGCCAGGCGGCGTAGCAATTTTAGTCGAGGCAGCGACCGATAATATTAACCGGACGTTTCCAGATATTCGTTTGGCTTTTTCTAAACATGGCGGTCACTTGGCTGAGAAAGGTGCCGTGGCCTTTCAATTTGATCACGTTGGTATGATTCGAGTTAGCTCAACTGCTGACGAGGTTCTTTTACAAGCTTTAGATGCTGGAGCTAACGACGTTATAGAAGAAGATAGTGAATCAGTTATCTATACCGGATTAAACGATCTAGCCAAAGTTCGCGACAGTCTGCGTGCCACTAACCAAGATATAACCGAAGTAGAATTAACATATGTGCCAAACAACTCAGTTGAAATCACTGACCCATCAACCGCTGGTAAAATTATGCGCTTGATGGAAGCTCTCGAAGACATCGATGACGTTACTAATACTCATGTTAATTTCGACATTGCCGATGAGCTAGTCTCATGAGAATCCTGGGTATTGATCCGGGCACTGGTATTCTTGGTTTTGGTGTGATTGAAGCCAGCAAGGGGAAAGTTCAGCTAGTTGATGCCGGAGTTATTAGAACGCTCGCCAAAGAGGATGATGCCGTCCGCTTACAAACGATTTTTGATGAACTGACAGATGTTATCGTGGCCACTCATCCCGAACATATGGCTGTTGAGAAATTATTTTTTGCAAAGAACGTTACAACCGCTATGACTGTTGCCCAAGCTAGAGGCGTAGTACTGTTGTGTGGTCGACAAGCAGGACTAACAATTTACGAATATACCCCACTGCAAATTAAGCAGGCTATCACCGGCTACGGCCGGGCTGATAAGCATCAAATGCAAGAGATGGTAAGAGTTATATTAAAACTAAACGAAGTTCCAAAGCCAGATGACTGTGCTGATGCTTTAGCTGCAGCACTGTACCACAGCAGCGTAATGCATTTTGGCTAGACCCACTTCTTATGCTAGAGTAACTACATATAATTAAAAAAGGATATAAATATGCCCCCTCAGGACAATCCACAAGATCCAAGTACGAGTTTTAACCCACAACCAAGCTACGGCGCTGATCAACCAGCTGCCCCAGTTCCAAGTAGCGGCTCCCCTGCTCCGGCAGAACCAGCTACCCCAGCTGCACCAGACTTTAGTGCACCGACTACGCCAGCAGAACCAACTAGTCCGTATGCCCCTCCAGCTGCACCAGATATGAGCGCACCAATCATGCCGCCAGTCGCTGCTGAACCAGCTACCCCAGCTGCACCAGACTTTAGTGCACCGACTACGCCAGCAGAACCAACTAGTCCGTATGCCCCTCCAGCTGCACCAGATATGCCTCCTTCGGCTCCAATCGATCCTATGGCTCCACCAGCTGAACCAGCTACTGACGCTGATAACAGCTCCACTCCTGGACCAGTTGTCGGTTAAGCCAAACACTCCGAGAAAATACTTATTTGAATATTAGACTTATTAGTTGTGCCATAATATAACTTGATGATTAGCACACTACAAGGTACTGTCAGCGAGAAAATTGGCGACATATTAGTTATTGATGTTGGCGGCATAGGTTACGGTCTATTTGTTACCAGTGAAGATTTCCGGGCTCTAGAGACCGGGCAAACCGTTAAGCTCTATACCTATGAGCATATCCGCGAGCAATCTCATGATCTTTTTGGTTTTTCTAAACTCGAAACTAAAATACTATTTGAAAAACTGCTAGGTGTTAATGGCGTTGGCCCGCGTATGGGAATCAACGTTCTAAGTATTGGCAGCCCAGCTTCTGTTCGATCTGCTATAGCTCAGGGCAATGTTAAGTTTATCCAAGCCGCTCAAGGTGTCGGCAAAAGGGTTGCCGAGCGAATTATTGTTGATCTAAAAGATAAAGTCGGTTTGGCTAGTAATGATCTCTCGGACATCGGTCTTCTAATCTCTGAAGCAGAGTCTAATAAAGATGAAGCAGTAGCGGCTTTGTTAGTTCTGGGCTACTCAGTAGCTGACGCGATCGCCATGCTGGCAAGTGTTGACCGTAAACTACCGACTGAAGAACGACTACGCCTAGCTCTAAAGCGCCACTAGTATACGACTTTTATCTGTTTTTTAGTTATAATAACCAAATAGTGATTGATAGAATTATCGATACCAATATAGAGCCAGATGAGGAGAAAGAATTAGAAGTTACTCTTCGTCCGCATGATTTTGCAAACTACATTGGTCAAAAACGGCTTAAACAAAATATAAAACTAGCGATTGATGCTGCTAAGAAACGCGGCGAACCAATTGATCATATTTTGCTCTATGGGCCGCCAGGACTTGGTAAAACCACAATGGCCAGCGTTATTGCCAATGAAATGGGCGCTCAAATTCGGATAACCTCAGGGCCAGCTATTGAACGCGCCGGTGATCTAGCTAGTCTACTTACCAACTTAACTGACGGCGATATTCTTTTTATTGATGAGATACACCGTTTGAATCGCTCAGTTGAGGAAGTTCTCTATTCAGCCATGGAAGATTTTAAACTCGATATTATGCTAGGCAAAGGGCCAAGTGCCCGGAGCCTTAGACTCGACCTACCAAAATTTAGCTTAATTGGAGCAACTACTCGGACTGGTGCCCTAGCTGCACCACTACGCGACCGCTTTGGCATGATTCACCGCTTAGAATTTTACTCACCGGAAGAGATCGAGAAAATCATTCTTAGGGCTGCCGGAATTTTGGGTGTAAAAATTGATAAACCAGCTGCCGCTATTTTAGCCACTCGGGCCCGATTAACGCCTCGAATTGCCAATCGTTTATTAAAAAGAACCCGTGATTTCGCTGATGTTAATGGTGATGGTTTTATAGATAGCAGTATTAGCACACAGGCTCTGGAGTTACTTGAGATCGATAGCCTAGGGCTAGATCCAGCCGACCGCTTGGTACTGACGGCCATTATTGATAATTATAATGGTGGACCGGTTGGCGTTGAAACACTAGCCGCCCTAACTAGTGAAGAACGTACTACAATTGAAGATTTTATTGAACCTTACCTGCTACAAATTGGTTTACTGGAGCGAACACCCCGCGGCCGTAAAGTTACCCCCAAAGCCTATAAACATCTTGGTAAAACTAAACTGCAAACTAAAACCGATCAAGCTAGTTTATTGTAGATCCAATAGCCATCAATGTTTTAAAATCTATTAAACCGCGCAAGGCTTTAACTAAAGCGTCAGTCTTTAGGTTTACCATGCCACCCTCACGGGCAATGTCTGCAAGTTCTGTTTTGGAGGTTTTATGAGATAGACCGCTGCTTAACTTGTCGGATGGAATCAAGACCTCAAAGACACCAATATCACCATCAAAGCCGCTGTAATTACAATCAGCACAGCCCTCTTTGTTAGGCCGCCAAAGTTTAGCAATACCCTTATTAGTTGAACTAGCTTCAGCCTTACCGCCAAGCCCAGCTTTAATAGCTGATATTTCTAGACTATGGAAAGCTTTCATTATATCCAAGTCGCCAACTTGGAAGATTGAGGCTAGTTGCAGTTGCTCGATAATTGGCGGTTCATAGTCCTGCTTACAGGACTGACATAAACTACTAACCCGGTGTTCATTTACAACCAGCGGCAAGCTGAGCTGTTCGTTGACCATTTGCTGCCAAAATATTAAGGCGCCGAATGCGCTGCTAGCTGGTAATACCGCCATGATGTGCTGTTTTTTTATTACCTGGTCATTAATTTGACGAGCCAAGGCACTACTGCCAACTAAGCCGATCCCAACCAGAGCATGCTTACCAGCTGGAAGTAATTTTAATTTTTGGAGTACGTTATCACCATTTTGGATATCCACTGAGCTGGGTAAACCATTAATTAGTGGACCAATGTAGGCCTGCAAATGTGAAGGACTACCAACAGAACCCATCATAATTCCTAGCATATCTTGGGCCGGTCTTATGCCGGGTGAAGTAATTAGAATAAGGCCATGGTTATCTCCTAAAGCTTGCTGGAGTTGTTTAAGGGGACTACCCCACAGCCCAATGCTACTCAGGCTACCCGTCGGGCCAGCTTCGTTTAGTACATCAATAGTTATCTTCTCGCCACCAATAACCGGCACAGTAACCACTTGAAACTCATGCAGTTTTTTAGCAATCTGGAGTTTAGTTAGACCGTACTGTGGGATAGATGTTTTATTAAAATCTAAATTGGCTAATTTTTTAAGCTGGGCCGAGAATTCTTTTCCGCTACTACTAGGAAGTTTATTAACGACTTCAAGTTTAGTTCCCCTTCTAAAACGAACGAGTATAAAGTTTTGGCTTGGCTCAATATGAATCGTTTTAACGCCACTATTTATAGCTGAGCTAATAATATGATCAATACTGTCTTTAACTCGTGCGGCAGACGATGATGTTGGTTCCCGACCCATAATAGTAGCTATTATACAGCTAGGGCTAAGCTTTGTTATAATAGGGTCTAAGAAGTGGGGTGAAAATTAATCAAGGAGGGTACCGCCGTGGCTGATGATAAAAATACTTCAAAGGAAAAGGAGGGCAAATCTAAAGCCCTGGACCTAGCTCTAGAAACAATCGTAAAACAATTCGGAGTCGGATCGATTATGAAACTCGGGGAAACCCATGTTGGAAATATTGAAACGATCCCAAGTGGCAGTATATCACTCGATATTGCCCTTGGTGGCGGTTTACCAAAAGGCCGCGTTATAGAAATTTACGGGCCCGAAAGTTCTGGAAAAACTACTCTGACACTGCACGCTATTGCCGCTGTACAGCGAGCTGGCGGTACGGCCGCTTTCATTGACGCCGAGCATGCCCTTGATCCTGGTTACGCTAAGCGAATCGGAGTTGATATTGATAACCTGTTGCTATCACAACCGGATAATGGTGAGCAGGCTCTGGAAATTACCGAGACGTTAGTCCGTTCCAATGCAGTTGATTTAATTGTTGTTGATTCGGTAGCCGCTTTGGTGCCGAGAGCTGAGATTGAGGGTGATATGGGTGATTCGCTACCTGGTTTGCAAGCTCGACTAATGAGCCAAGCACTCCGTAAATTAACAGCTGTTATAAGCCGCTCTAAAGGAACGGTAATTTTTATTAATCAAATCCGTATGAAAATTGGGGTTATGTTTGGTAACCCAGAAACAACTACCGGTGGTAATGCCCTAAAGTTCTATTCATCGGTTAGAATGGATATTCGCCGCATTGGCCAAATAAAAGCAGGAGAAGTGGTTGTTGGGAATCGAACCCGAGTTAAGGTTGTTAAAAATAAAGTTGCACCACCTTTTAGACAAGCCGAATTCGATATTATGTATGATGAGGGTATTAGCGTCCCGGGTGATGTCATTGACCTAGCCACCACTCATAACGTCGTCGAGAAAGCTGGAGCCTGGTTTAGTTATAAGGGTGAAAAAATTGGCCAAGGCCGAGAAGCAGCTAAAGCCTACTTCAAAGAAAACCCTAAAGTTATGGACGAAGTTATTAAGGCCGTTCTAGCCTCAGTCGCTGAACAAGAAAAACAATAAATCGTTAACTCTCGCTGGTAGAAAATGAAAATAACCACGATCCGGCCTCAGCAAAAAATCCGTAATCGCTATTCAATATACCTCGATGGTCGCTACGCCTTTGCCGTCAGTGAATCAATGCTACTAGAGCAAGGTTTGGTTGCTGGTTTGCAATTAAGTGAGGCCGATCTAAAAAAATACAAAAAATTATCATCTGATGATAATTCATTTAATAGGGCCCTACGTTATGCAGCTATTAGGAATCATAGCCAGTGGGAAATACAGCAGTATCTACTAAGAAAAGCTGTTAGCGAAGATCAAAGTCAAAATATTATCCAGCGACTGGCTGATCTTGGATTTATAGATGATCAAAATTTTGCCCGTTCCTGGGTAGAAAATCGTAGGTTATTAAAGCCAGTTAGCCGCCGCCGGCTAGAGCAGGAACTGCGTCAAAAACATGTCCCGAGCGAAATTATTAAAGAAACTTTAGGACAAGACGTAGCTGAGGAGATTGACGTCTTAAAAGCTTTAATCGCCAAAAAACGCGGACAGACTAGCTACCGGGATAATCAAAAACTGGTGGGCTATTTATCGCGTCAGGGATTTAGCTACGAAGACATTAAGCGGGCCCTAACAGACACTTAGGCAACGGCCGCGGCACCAACGCTACTTCTTTGAGTCAGATCATTAATAATTATTTTTCGATCGGTAATTTCAATAATTTGATTTCGATCAACCGACAGAGCGCTAGTTGATATGCTTTTTCTAAGCGCCTGAGTAACATATAGTTTTTGAATAAACATAGATTCTAATTCAACGGCGAAATCGTTAACTTTACCAACTCTAGCTTTGCTCTCTGTGATGACCGGTTTGCCCAGTAGCGTAAAGTGTAGGGCTATAAGATCTTTTAAGCGGATGATATCCTCAAGCTCGGCTAAGACTTCATGGTCGTTAACTACGATACCCTGCGGGATAACCTCACGAATGTCTTGGTAGAGTAATACCAAAGATACTTTCTTATCGAAACGATCAGCGCAGTAGAATCCCTCAATCTTAAGATTATTGGGATTAATTATCGGCTCAGTAGCCGTTGCTATTACTCCGCCGGTACGGAGGCTAAGAATTGGACTGTTATAAAGCCTAGAACTCAGTTGTAACATACTTCTTTTAGTATAACGCTAAAGCCAGGAGCAATGCTAACTTGCAGGCGGGGTCACAATCCAGCTACTATATCTCTTAGTAATGAGTAGCGATATGTCGAAAACACTTACAAGCAGTGATGATAAGCAAACTGAGGCTTTTGCTAGGAAAATAGGCTCAAAGCTTCGTGGCTCAGAGGTTATTGAACTAGTAGCAGATCTCGGTGGTGGTAAAACTACCTTTGTTCGAGGTTTAGCCGACGGGATTGAGTCAAACGATCACGTCTCTAGTCCCTCGTTCACAATTTGTAATGAATATATGGGTAAAAACCTGCAGTTAATTCATTTTGATTTTTACCGATTAGAGCAGGCCGGTTTAATTGCAAATAGTCTGGTTGAATTTCTAGGTCGTCCAGCAGTCGTGGTCGTTATAGAATGGGCCGATATTATTAAACAGACTTTGCCCGAGAAGCGTCTTAGCATTAATTTCAAGGTAATCAATGAAACTAGTCGCCAGCTGAAACTAACCTATCCTCAGTCACTAAGTTATCTCCTGGAGGGATTATAAATATGTTAATTTTAACGATTCGGAGTAATGCGCCTGATGCGAAGCTAGGATTATTCAATGACAATGACCTTCTTTCAAAAGAAGAATGGTTAGCCGATCGCAACCTAGCTGACAGCATTCACCTGAAGATCGAGGGATTGCTTGAGGCTCACGGCAAAGACTGGGCCGATATTAATGGCCTTGTTTGTTTTGAAGGCCCTGGAAGCTTTACCGGACTACGCATTGGTCTGAGCGTCGGCAATGCTATAGCCTACGGTTTGGGTGCATCGATAGTTGGCGGTCGTGGTAATAATTGGGAAGAGAGCGGTATCGCCAAACTACTTAGTGGAGATAATGATCAAATGGTTATGCCCCACTACGGCTCCGAGCCACATATAACACTGCCGAAAAAATAGATTGTTTGCCAAAGCTTCAATTGACGTCGTATAATTAATAATGAATTGCCAGATTTTTTGGGAGCGATTCAACCGAACGATTTATACCATTTAATTTAAACTCGATTATCAGATTCTTCCACGGTAACTAGAGATGTGATAGCGATTGTTACCTAAAGACTTCTGCTAGATAGAAAGGACTGACATGATTATTCTTGCCATAGTGTTGGCTGTAGTTGGTTTAGGTGCCGGTTTTGGTACTAACGAAGCTATTAACCGCAAACGAAGCGGAGCCGCTGCCGATCAATCAAAAAAGGAACTAGAAAAAGCCAAAAAAGAGGCTGCTAAAATTACTGATGAGGCTAAAGAAGAGGCTAATAAGATTCTTGATGAAACTCGCAAAGAAGAACAAAATCGTCGTAAGGAATTTAAAGATCTCGAAGTCCGATTAGTTCAACGTGAAGAAAGCCTAGATAAAAAATTAGACGATATTGATAAGCGCTCCGAGCGACTGCGCGGTTCAGAAGCCGAAGTTGAAACCCTTAAAGAGGAAATCCGTGAGATCCGCAAGAAACAGCAGGATAAGCTAGAGAAAATCGCTAAACTAACCAAGAGCGACGCCGCCGATAAACTGATGCAAATGACCGAGCGTGATATCCGCGAGGATCTAACCGGACTAATCGCTAAGTTGCAAGGTGAAGCCAAAGAACAGGCTGAAGATCAAGCGGCTTTAATTATTACTTCAGCTATGGAGCGTATGTCCAGCGAAGTTACTGCTGAGCGCACCATAACGTCCGTCAAGTTAGAAGACGAGGAAATGAAGGGCCGAATTATTGGCAAAGAAGGCCGCAATATTCAAGCCCTACAGCGCGCTACTGGCGTTGATATTATGGTTGATGACACGCCTGGTTATATTGTGCTATCGAGTTTTGACCCTGTACGACGTGAAGTCGCTCGCCAAGCTCTTGAAATGCTTATTAAGGATGGACGAATTCATCCCGGGCGAATTGAAGAGGTAGTAGAAAAGGCCCAGCAAAACGTCGAGAAGGATGTGATTCACGCTGGAGAGGATGCTGCCCGCGAAGTTGGCATTATTGGAATACCAAAAGAAGTTCTCCATCTGTTGGGTGAACTTAAGTATCGAACTAGTTATGGCCAGAATGTTTTGAAGCACTCGACTGAAATGGCTCACCTAGCTGGTATGATTGCTGAAGAAGTTGGTGCCGATGTTAAGACAGCTAAGTATGCAGCTTTGGTCCACGACCTTGGTAAAGCCCTAACCCATAAGATTGAAGGCAAACATCACCATATTAGCGGTGAGATGCTACGTAAATATGGCGCACCCGAGGAAGTTGCCTTGGCCGCTGAACAGCATCACGATGATGTTGAAGCAACTAGTGTCGAAGCTTTAATTATCCGGGTTGTTGATGCCATGAGCGCTTCCCGTCCTGGTGCTCGGAATATTAGTGCTGAGAACTTTGTCGAGCGTATGCGTGACCTTGAGAACGTGGCTCTAGGCTTTAGTGGCATCGAGAAAGCCTATGCAATTAGTGCCGGGCGGGAGGTTAGAGTTTTTGTAGTACCCCAACAAGTCGATGACCTAACAGCCATTAAGTTAGCTAGGGATATAGCCACTAAGATTGAATCAAGCATGCAGTATCCTGGTACGATTAAAGTCAACGTCATCCGAGAAACTCGAGCCGTTGAATTTGCTAAATAAGCTAAACTAAGACTATATGAAGATCCTCTATATCGGCGACATAATGGGTGAGCCAGGGCTAGAGGTTATTGAAAGCCTCTTGCCGAACCTTAGGAAAGAACGAGATATTGATCTGGTTATTGCCCAGGCCGAGAATACTAGCGCCGGACGGGGAATCTCACTGACTGATTTTGAGCGCATTAAGGCCATGGGGATTGATTTCTGCAGTGGTGGTAATCACTCGCTTTTCTTAAAAGAAATACACCCGGCTATGGCCGATCGCCTGGAACCAATTATCCGGCCAGCTAACTACCCGGCCAAAACACCGGGACTCGGCTATAAGTATGCTGATAGCAAAGATGGGGCAGTTTTAATTATTAGTTTACTAGGTCAAATTGTTGGGCGTGATGCCGATAAACCAGTGAATAATCCCCTGCAAACTATTGATAAGATTCTCTCAGAGGAAAAGTCGACGCCAAAGGCCGCTATTATAGTTAATTTCCACGGTGATTTTTCTAGTGAAAAGTTTGTTATTGGGCATTATCTAGATGGTAAGGTTAGTGCCGTAATCGGCGATCACTGGCACACCCAAACAGCTGATGCCGATATTCTACCCGGTGGCACAGCCCATATTACTGATGTTGGCATGTGTGGTAGTTTAGATTCCAGCCTGGGAGTTAAATACGAGGATATTATTCCGCGCTGGCGTGATGGCAAACAAACCCGTAATCAACTAGAAACAAGTGGTCGTATGCAGTTTAATGCCCTACTTGTTGAAATTGACCCTAGTACTACAAAAGCCACGTCGGTCGAGACCATACACCAAGTTATAGCTAGTAGGTAGACTATTCTATGGTTCGCTTTTACCGGTAAAACCAAACCCGGCAATCACGACGCTAACAACCATGTTAATGGCAACAATGTGGATACTTGGTAAGCCTTTATTGATGGCCATTAGAATCGCACTCCCCAGCCAGATAATCGCAATTACTCCGGCGGTGTAGGGATATTTGATGAATAACATTATTTCCTTTAGCATATAATCTCCTTTTAAACCTTAATCTTTGATCGTCTATTATATGTAGGTATTGTATCAAACTGTCCATTACCTACTCTAATCTTCCTAACTAACTGCCTAAATAGTGCCGGATCACGGGTGGCTACGCGCTCTAACCATTTAGATATAATATCTACGGCTTGAGCTACAGATAATTCGTCTTCGTCTTCACGAACCAGCTCGGGGTGCTGCTCGCTGACCCGATTAACAACCGTCCCAAATACTCTTGGTAAAACTTGAGCCCGACGCTCTAGGGATTCGACAAGTGTTATATAAGTCTGAGCAGCTCGGAGAGTTTCCGAGGCTTCAAGTTTCATAACCAGTCCGAAGCGGTTATTCTTATTAATCATTTGGTTCATTATCTGCAGGACTCGGCCATCTTCTAATAGTGGTTTGATGTCCTTAGCACCGACTTGTTTAGCCAGACTATCTTGAGCCATTTTGCCTAGTGCCCGGGTGTAGTTTGAGTCATCAATGGGTGAAGCATCAGGGTTGTTGCGTCGATTAAAGGTACCCATACGCTTTAGGGCCTTATATAAATCACTAACAAAAAAGCGCATAAACTGCTCAAAGAGGGTAGTTACATCAAAATCATCAGTGTAGAGTCGGTGCCAGGCCTGAATAATACCAAAGAAAGCCGCTTGGTTATCTGGAACTGGCGCAGCGATACCGAAATCAATTATGCCTATGCGGTTTCCAGTTAGTAAACGAACATTGCCAGGATGCGGGTCGCCTTGGATGTGGCTAAGATTAAAAATACCGTCCAATAATTCAGTACCGAGTACCTCAAGTTGAACATCTAAATCGGAGCCAAGCGCCTCCATAACATATTTTCTGGGATCAACGCCCTGCTCTTTGAACCGTAAAACCTGGGCTACCGATAAACCATCAACATATTCTTGAACAATAATGTTTTCGGTACAAAGATCTAGAAAAGTTTCTGGGATTATAAAAGTTTTATGGTCTTTATAGGCCTCATAAAGATCGTGAGCAAAATTAGCCTCAGCTACATAGTCAGTTTCCTGCAAAGTGGCTACCCTAAAATCTTTAATGGCCTGATTTAGGTCAATATCGATGTTCGAGGCCATCTTATTAACCATCCCACGGCTAAATATTCCAAGCAAGCGTAAATCATACTTAAGGAGATCCTGAACCATTGGTCGAAGCACTTTAATAATTATTGGTTTACCGCTAATATGCTGTCCAAAATATACCTGTCCAAAACTACCGGCGGCAAAAGGCTCGGGTTGAATTGAGGTAATTTGGGCTAGTTTTGCCGGTGACAATTCTTTTCGGAGTATGGCTACGACATCAATAAGCTCATGGTCAAGATTTTCAAAAATCTTTAAACGGTCATTGCTGCGCCATTTACGCATAGCCTGACTCTGTAGTAGCACCCCTTGAAGAAATTTTACGTAAATGCCACCGAGTTCCACCATGGTGTCGCAGATAAGTGAGTACATTTCAGCATCTTTACCTCGGCGATTCAGGTAATATGCCTTAGTGCCTAGCGATGCCAAAGTAGCCGTTCGGTGACGCTTAATAGCAGCAATAGATGAATTCTCTTTTATCTTAGCCTGAGCCATGATCTACCTCCGAGAAAAGCCAATCAAGAAGAGCGCTAAGGTTGATACGATAACTGCTAAATATAGCTGAAAAATCTGGTTGGAATTTGACCGCGTTAAAGCCATCAAAATCACAGCAAACCAAATCAGCAATATAGTAAAAAATATTGATGCATATTTCATATATTGGTGAAATTATAGCATAAGTTCGAAATAAAAGCTAGTAATATCATATATTTGGGTTTTTTGGAAGGATTAGGTTATAATTGCCAGTGTTGTAGTATCGCACCATCGGGGTGTGGCGCAGTTGGCTAGCGCGCCGCGTTTGGGACGCGGAGGCCGGAGGTTCGAGTCCTCTCACCCCGACCAGACGGTTAATATAGTCTCGTATATCTATTAATGTCCTTTGAGCTATATAAGTTACAATATTATCTATGATTCGAGTCATTCTTGTAGTGCTTTTGGCTATTGGTTTTACGGCTATAGTCGAAGTTGTTGCTAGGAAGCATCATCTTCCAGCCGAATTAACGCGTAAAATTATACATATCACCGGCGGCACAGCCGCTGCTGCAACACCTTGGTTCCTCAGTTGGAATCAGATTGTTGCACTAGCAATTATCATGCTGCTTATTATGATGGCTTCTAGGCATCTGGGGCTATTTAAGACGAGCCGTTCGGTTAATCGGGCGTCACTTGGAGAGTTATTAGTTGCTGTCAGCATCGGAATAGTGGCCATCATCACTCATGATAGATTAATCTTCGCTGCAGCTATATTAGAGATGGGTCTAGCCGATGGCTTAGCAGCAATTGTTGGAACTTACTATGGTAAAAAAACTGGTTACAAAGTTTTTGGTAGACAGAAAAGTCTAGCCGGCTCTGGGGCTTTTTACGCCTGCTCTTTATCTATATTGTTTTGGTATTTGCTAGCTAGCCACACTAATGGCAACTGGTCAGTACTTATATGGCTACCATTTGTCGCTACTGGTCTGGAGGCAATAAGTATCGATGGGACAGATAATCTGATAGTCCCTATTGTTGTTACTCTAATTCTTAACCGACTATAGCCTTTTCAAGCTTACCTCTGGTATGAGCCCTAAGAGCATTGAAGATAACTACAACATCAACTAGTTCCTGGATAATAGCTCCCGATAGTGGTGAGAAATGGCCAGTTGAGTAAATAAACATCAGAATAATGCTCATAGCAATGCCGACTAAAATACTCTGTTTGGCGACCGTGAAGGTTCTGCGAGCAATATAAAAAGCTTTGGCGACTTTATTAACATCATCGAGCATGATTACAATATCAGCTGATTGACTGGCGGCGGTCTCGCCTCTGGCCCCTAGGGCAATACCAACATCGGCAGCCGTCAATACTGGGGCGTCGTTAACTCCATCGCCAACAAAAACCACTGGTTTATCAGTAATACGGCTAATTGCTAGAAGTTTATCTGCCGGCAAAGCCTCAGCCTTAATATCGGTAATTCCGAGTTTGGCGGCAATAGCTTTGGCTGCTGCAAAATTATCACCAGTTACCATTAAGATATGCTTCAGACCAATTTTTCGCAGAGCATCGATCATACCCTTAGATTCTGGTCGAATCTCATCTTTGAAGCTAACAACTCCAGCCAGTTTACCGTCTATAGCAACAAAAGTTGATGTAGAGTTCATATTAGTGGCGGCTTTAGGTAGAACTATCTCGGACTCTTCTAAAAATGATTGGCGACCAACTAATATCTGCTTACCCTTAACGACTGATAATAAGCCCCTGCCGGACTCTTCGCGGATATTTTTAGCTTTGGGGATTTTTAAGTTCTGGGCTAAGGTGGCTGTCATAATAGCCTGAGCAAGAACGTGATTGGAATTTTTCTCAAGTGATGCCGCAAAGCTAAGTATTTCTTGTTCGCTGTAACCATTAAAACTGCGAATCTTATCAACAACCAGTTTTCCTTTAGTTAAAGTACCGGTTTTATCAAAAGCGATGGTTGTGGCCTCGGCTAGTCGTTCCAGGGCACCACCATTTTTAACAATAATCCCGTGCTTGGCGGCCCGACTCATACCAGAGATAACGGCTATTGGAGCAGCTAAGATTAAGGGGCACGGCGTAGCAACTACTAAAACCTCTAAGAAACGAATAGATTGGCCGCTAACTGCCCAAGTTGCAATAGCAATGCCAAAGGCTATAACGGTAAAAGGCACACTGTAGCGATCGGCTAGTCTAACAAATGGCGCCGGACTATTAGTTGCCGAGCGGACAAGTTTAATAATCTGCTCATATTGACTATCGGCAGCAATATGCAGGGTCTTTACGGTTATGGCCCCGTCAAGATTTACCGAACCACTAAGCACCTGATCACCAACAGTTTTAGCCTGCGGTAAACTTTCTCCTGTTAAGCTGGCTTCATCAATGTTCGCTGAGCCCTCAATAATAACAACGTCAACCGGTACTACCTCGCCTGGCTTGATAATCAATATATCAGCAACTTTAACTTCGGATATTGGGATATCGACGTTTAGGCCCTTACGTACTAGGTGAGCCATTTTTGGAGCATTTTTAAGCAAGGCATCAAGTTCAGTTTTTGCCCGATTTTCGGCATAGTCTTCAAGAGCCTCTCCACCAGTTAGCATAATGACAATTACTATTCCCGCCCAGTACTGATGCATTATTACTGAGGTGATAATTGCTGTTGCTGCCAGGATGTCTATGCCATAGTGGCCACTTTGAAAATCTTGCCACATGCCCCATATCAGCGGGACAACTCCGGCTAGGGCTACAACACCAAGTAGCCAGTGGCTAGCTAGATGAAAACCAGTAAAATAAAGAATTATGCCAATTATTAGAGCCGCTGAGGCAATAACAAACAAATAATAATGTTTGATAAAACTAAGTACTTTTTTAAACACTATTATCTCCCCCTAGAATCGTTTATAAATGGGGCGAACGATGGGGATTGAACCCACGACATTCGGGACCACAACCCGACGCTCTACCGACTGAGCTACGTCCGCCATATATTTTATTTTACTGCTTAAACTAGGCGTCTAAAACAGAGGTGATTATAGCCTAAATTGGCAGTCTATACAATTTTTTGGATGATTCCAGGGGGTTAGAATAATGAATTTGAAACTTTCCTGCTATATTGTGCATATAATAAGGGCAAACCCTAGATAATATGACTGACGTCCAGGAAAAAGCAATCATATCCGAAGTACTGAGTGGAGACCAGGAACAATTCCGCTTTTTAGTTGAGCGCTATCACAAGGGGTTAGTTGTGCACCTTTATAACCTGATAAATGACCAGCAGACAGCTGAAGATGTCGCTCAAGAAGCTTTTATACGGGCCCACAGTAAGCTATCGCAGTATAACGATACTTATGCTTTTTCTACCTGGTTATACAAGATTGCTGACAATATCGCCTATCGTCACCTCAAGCAGACCAAACGAATGGCTAATTTTGATGATATTGAAGAACTTATCCCCGATGATAAGCCGTCGCTTGCCGAAACAACCGATAGACTTTTTACCCGCCAGGCTGTTAGGAGTTCAATTGAGACACTGCCAGTCATCTATAGGCAAGTAATTGCCCTCTATTACTGGGATGACTTTGATTATGAAGAGATTGCCGTAATTATGGATAGACCGGTTGGAACGATTCGTACCTGGCTTCATAGAGCTAAAGAAGATTTAAGAAAGGAGTTATATGGACAAGTTTGATCAAACTATTAAAAACGTTAAAAACACTGTCGAACCATCGGCTAATTTTGTCGATATGACAATGAGCAGGATTACTAACCACCGAGCTAAGCCACGCTTTGGTCTAAGACTTTGGTTGCCGATTTTAGGTAGTGTGGCAGTTATTGCTATTTTATTTTTAGGCTTATCCTCAGGTAGTAATACGTCCTCATCTAAAACTCCCCTATCAGCGACTTCAAAGAGTGGCTCGACCTCACAGACTGCCAGTACTTCGCCTACAAGCGGAGATAATAATGCTGCCCTCGTTGGCTATTTAAGCGGTATTCAAGGATCGATGAGTCAAGAGAATACTGACCAAAATAGTGCCAACTCATCTATTAACGATTCTTCTCAGGAGATTACCGTACCAACTGATTAATGAAACTTTTATTTGGAAGAGTGTATATAAGGAATAGAGCTAATCAAAACGAGCTCATACAAAGTTAAGGAAGGAATTTAAATTATGAATACAGAAAAAGAATTTAAAATTACTCCTAAGATGAAAGCTAAAATTGCGGCCATGTTCTCCTCAGCTGTAATTGGGGGAGCCCTTTTAATAAGCAGCGGGTCGATTGCCCATGCTGCCGGCGTTAAGGTTAATGCTACTTCGCCAGTACTAAGCGCTTCGGCTGCTTTGAATGTTGGTGCTAATCAAAATCTGCATGTCCAAAATATCATTACCAGGGGAAATCAGGAGATTACTCGTCGTCTAACCACCCTAAATACCCTGTCTGGTAAGATTGATTCTGCTACTCGATTAACCCCTAGCGACCAAGCGACTCTAAACATGGAAGTTAGTGGCACGATTAGTGGTCTAAACTCACTGAAGACCCAGCTTGATAGTCAGATTAGTCTACTACCTGCTAGAAATGACGCTCTTAGTATCTACACCGAGTACCGAGTTTATGCCTTGGTTGCCCCTAAAGTTGGACTAATTAAAGTAGCTGATGATCAACAAGTCGTTGAAGCTAAACTAGCTGCTTTAGTGCCAAAGCTGCAAAGCCGAATTACTCTAGCTAGCCAAAATGGCAGCAATGTAGTTACTATGCAGGCTCAACTGAACGATATGAGTGCCAAGATTGCTGCGGCTCAGGCTATTTCCAGCAATATAGAGACTACTGTAATTAATCTTCAGCCAATCGACTATAACAGTAATCACGCTGTCCTGGTTGGTGATAATATGCAGCTTAAAACTGCCTATAACGATATCCAAGCCGCCTACAATGACGCTAAGGCTATCGTATCTGAGTTAAAAGCCCTTTAAAGAGATGGAGTTTTGGGAGTTGGGAATCGTAGTGTGGTTCTAGAGAGACTGGAGCCACAAATTCCCGGTTATTAACAGAATTAATTGCTTAATGGATGTGTGTTATAGTATTAATAATTAACAATTAGAAGCTGGAATCCTGTGCAAATCAGGAACTGTGCCGCAACGGTTTACCCTCAAAAAGGGAGAGTCCGATACAGCTGTAACAAAATAAGTCTCCCGTGCAGGTGCAAAAATATAAAGATATTTCTATCCCTGCCCAGACTGGAGCCAGGGATTTTTTTATGATTGAGACGCTCACAAATATAGAAACAAACTTTAATCAACAAAGGTTACTGAGCGACGTTAATCATTTAATAGCCGCTATGTCCGAGGACGGCAGCCTGCCCCAGAGCGTCTATAACGACATAAAGACAAATAAAAAAACGGCGGTGCACGAAATATCTATGCCTAGTTCTGTTGCAGTGACCGAGCACCAGGTTGAGTACCGGGAGAATAATGAAGGATTAAATGAGGGAGTAATTGTTTGGTTGGGTCGTACAGCTGTAGAAAACGCTAGTAGCCAATTCTACCAGTCTGTTGCTGGTCAAGAGCGCGGCTACGTAGAAATTGCCGAAGCCAGAAGAAACGAGAGAAATCTAACAGCTGGTGTGGCCCAAATATTTGTGTCTCCAAAAATGACAGAATATGATGCCCCAGCAGAAATAGCAAGAACAGAACATTTATATGACGAGGATTCACTGCGAGTATCTTATGCTGTAACCAATAGTAGGGGTGAGATTGTCTCCCGAAGACTGGAGTCGCTGTTAGTCCATGACGTACCTCTTGAAGCCTGGGTCAGCATGTTCTCAGACCAGGATAATATATTTGGGAAGTCATTTAATATTGACAACCCTAATTCGGCTCTTCCAATAATGGAGTTGTTCGACCAATTAGATTTACCGGAAGAGGCTATACCAGAGGGCCCGGTCAGCCTAGTTGAGGCCGTATTACCTTACGTCAACGACGGCTTGCAACATCAGAGTGTCGCTAGACAGCTGGAGGCGTTTAGAGGCGATCAAATGCAGTACCGGCAAGAGGCCGAGAAAACTGCCGAGGAATGGGTTGAATTTGAAGTTGAACTGGCCAGAAGTCTTAGGGACAGAGTGGCAACTTATGAGATTAGACGATTTATTATTGGTCTACAGGAAACTTGGAGTCAAGCAAATCTTGAAATTATTAACTCGCATAGCAAGAGTGGTGGAGACTATCACATGAGCGAGCAGTTTGCTGCCGCACTGGAAGATTCTAAAAGGCAAGCACTAAATTCCATTGCTGGCCTGTGGACTGGAAATGAGCGTATGATTCGCCAAGTTGGTAATGATAAATTAAATAGTATCTTGCAGGGCCGAAGGCATTTAGATCTACTGCGAATTAGCGGCATTAACCAAGGTGACATTAATATGCTGCAAATGGAGTTACAGGTAAAAGTTGCTAAGGAAAATATTAGCGTTGGCGGCGGTTGCCCTGGAACGAGTGCCAATAATTTTGGGGGACCATCTAGTGAAGATGATAAATCAAGTTCCGCCGAGAAAGACTGGAAGTGGAAAAAAGGAAAGTGCGTAGTTAAAGCCTGTCCTAGCCCCAATCCAACTGAAGTTGGACCATGTAGCGTTTGCCGGAAGTGTCAGGCTGAATTCAATAGGGGTAATGATCCTACGAAACCGAGCATCGTTAGATCAATTCAGTCGTCTGTTAAGCTGAAAAAAGTGACTCCTAAGATTGCCAAAGCAGCATAGCCTATATTACTTCTTGTTGGGTGAATTCCGTTTTGGTATTTGCTGCATAACCATAGCCCCTTGAGCGGTAGAATTAGCAACACCTATAAAAATGGCATGACCAAAGCTACGGAACCACTCTGGCCTTTCCTCTTTGCGGGCTAATTTTCGATGCTCTTTTTGTTGTCGCTTAATATCGCCTGTTTGGTGCATTACCGTTGCGCGGGACAGTATTCGTCCAACTGAATCTGGATCAACTTCTTCAAGTCGGGATATAGCTACATCACTAGGTAAATCCTGATTTGAGGTTAATATGATTGAAGCGGCTTCCCGCCGTAATCGTCTGCCGCCGATATTTTGGGCTTCCTCAAGTATAGCCTCAGTAATAAATGGAGTTGGTATAACTGGAATATTATCAGGTCCTAGCGGTGGTTGCTCTCCAATAAAATTATTAGACATGCAGTAGAGTTTATACCTATAGATCAAAAAATAAAAATATGGACGCTCTATGGACTGTAAGGGCATTAAGTATTATAAAAATGCTAGCCCTTAATTATTAATACTTGACATAACCTACTACCTTGTATAACATAGTAGGGTTATGAAAGATTCATTGACTAACGAAGACTACGTCAGCCAACTGCTAACCCAGATGAAAAAAGGCTTCCTGGTTTACTGCGTGTTGTCGATTTGCTCGAAGAGCGATGTTTATAGCTCCGATATAATTCGGCGCTTGCATAAAGCAAACCTGATAGTTGTTGAAGGCACTATCTATCCCCTACTCAGTCGGTTGCAAAAAGACGGTGTTTTAGTCCACGTCTGGCAAGAATCGGCCAAAGGCCCACCAAGGAAATATTATCAGATTACCAAAGACGGAAAAGAGATTTTACAGCAACTAAGAAAGAATAGTAGTCAGTTGCAGGCAGCAATTGAAGCTATTGAGAAGGAGTAATTATGGATAAGATAGAAAAAATTCATATAGCCAGAGTAATTTATAGTATCGAGCCCAAGGCCGAGAAAAGTCTTAAAGACTATTTGCATGATATTCGCGCCAATTTAGAAGCCGATACTGTAGATGAGGTTATTGAAGATATTGAGTCCCGTATTCCAGAAATTCTGGCCGAACGGAAAGTTAAAGCTGGCGATGTTATTACCCTATCTGATGTCGTGGCAATTAAAAAACAGTTGGGTCGACCAGAACAATTCCTAGACGATACTCAGCCCGATAAAACCCCAGTTAATCCTAAGAAACTATATCTGGATAAGGACTCGGCCATAATTGGCGGTGTGGCTGCCGGAATCAGTAAATATTTAAATATCGATGTAATTATTATAAGAATAATATTTTTTATACTTATTTTCTTCTGGGGTATTGGCATAGTTCTATATTTATTACTGTGGGCTGTTTTACCGGCGGCTATAACCGGATCCGATAAGTTGCGTATGTCAGGCTTGCCAGTTACTGCTGCTTCACTGCAGACATATCGAGCCTCGATTCAGCATAAGCTAGGTGGCGGCACATATATTTTTAGAAATGTCGTTATAAAGGTATTAAGAGTACTTGTGGCGATTTTCTGTGGCGCTGCTGCCTTATTTATACTAAGCGTTTTGGGCCTAATATCTGGCTTTACCTACGTTTATCCTTTTCGCCCAATATTCGTGAGTTATGGGGTAGACTACTTTCTACTTGGCCTGCTATGGCTAATATGTCTTTCACTAATTGGTCTACTTATAACTATCACTGTTCGACTCTGGGGACGCCGTTCTCGGCAAATAAAGGTCACGGCCTTAATCTTCTTAGCGGCTCTAGTGATTGGCATTGCGGCCAGCGGAACCTTGGGACTATTAACTTTTAATCACTTCAGCGATAAATATGGTGACGGAAAGACAGCTAGTGCTCTAATAGTTAATAATCTCACTCCGACCATCTCACCAACAACCCTCAAAATTGAATCTGGCCAAAATCTAAGTCTTACCTATGTTGTTACTAGTCAAGCTATTCATGCCACCTACCAGGCGTGGCCAGGTTTGGGTAAGCCAGTATTCTACATAACTAATGATAATGGAGTACTTAATGTTAACTCAGCTAATTTAGCTCAGGTAGCACCGCAGTGTTTTGGGAATATGTGCCAGAACATTTATCTACCAATCCGAGTAACTTTATATGGTCCAGCTGTCAGTAATGTAGTTGTTAACAACGGCGCCATAGTTGGAATAAGTAATGCTAATTTTGGGGATTCAATTAGTCTTAACGCAAGTCATTCATCTTCGATTAATATCAATAATAGTTATGCTAATAATATGAATATTTCGGCTACTACTTGGTCTAATATTCAAACGAACAACAGTTCAGCCCAGACTACCAAAGTTGATGTAGACCAGACTTCGAGTGTTAGTGCTCCGGCTACTAATATACTAGACGCAACCATTGAGGGTAACTGTAATCAGACAGATAATGTTGTGCTGTTTTTGAACAGCAACCCAGAGACTCTGACTATAAACGGTCAGGGGCAGAACGCTAATAATCTAAACGACAACGATTGTGTTAGTGAGAATTTTTAATACAGATTAATAGCTATAATATTTTTTACTTTAGCAAGCCTTTATGGGGCTAGAACTATTTCATGACAGACAGTTTAGGGGTTTTAACGTTAGACCGGTTATTTTTACTATGACTTTGAATGGTTAAATAAATTGGCGTTCCGACAATAACTAAAATCGCTAGAAGAAAAGGTATAGGCCAATAGCCCTTAAACCAACCAACCTGATTACCATTAAGCTGTGGGTGATTATCTAAGTAAGTCATGGAATTCAGGATATTTATAAAGAAAGCTATAAGAAAAATAGTACATATTGTCATTGGTATAAAGGGCAATAAACCAAAAGACCTAAACTTAATTGCGATTACGGCAAACGACACAATTATTATTAAAATAATTAGATCCATATCAATAGTATAAAGCTAAATTAAAGTCTAATCCAGTGCTTACGCTTGGTTCACATGCCTTTGACGAAATGGAACCATAATAAGTCTGAACTGATAGAGATGTGGGAAGTAGTTAGATATGTAGGTCAAAGTAATCAGTTAACAGCTAAGGGACTTGATTGGAATTAACTAGTTCAAACCCACCTCCCATTAGCTGTATGCCCTGCTCTGCCAACACTTTTTCTCTGAACTCGCTTAAAGTGTCTCCGTCAATCAGAATGGGATTATCATTGGTCAAAGGAATATATAATGCTCCCTTTCTTGCTTCGGCTATATGAATGCCAATAGCTGCTACGCCACTCTCGGCTGGTGGTATTACATTGAGGTTCAATGTGTCTAGATTAGTGTCCGCAGAAAATACTGCAGGATGAAGACCTTCTCGTATAGGTGTGTCGGGTCCTTTTGCCATAAATGCAATGGATAACTGTATTTTGCCATCACTGTTAAATGCACTAATAGGTAACTCTCCCACGCTTTCTAGACTTCGATCGTCAATAACCGCCTGCATGCTATTCATCATCTTAACGGACTTTTGAATTGGATTATCATTTTCGCTATATTCCAGCTCTTCTAGTTTTTGTTGGAAGACTTCATATGCTTCAATGTCGCCAATCCAACTTCTGCCCCGCGATATCTTGTCTACATTGCCTGCGTGGACTTTGTACATTACTTGCTTGGTCGCATCTACTACTAAGAAGTCACATTCATTAACATCCCCAGTCTTTTCCAGCTCACTGACTATATATGCCGGTATATCCTCAGCAATCACATCCCCGTTGGCAATCGTACGAATTATACTTATTGCAGTTGATACGGCACCTGCATAACAAATGGCGACATCCCTGACAGGAATAATTTTTAATGTCCCATTGAAGAGGTGAGGGGTCTGACTTACCTCATTAATCGGCAAAAAGTCGGACTGCGTGACTCTCAAATCCGCATTAATGTGTAGCCTTCCGCTATCTATAAGCGCCGTTACTAAACTCATACTTTATTGTAATCGAACTTTTGAAAAGGGTTTCCAGGAGTAGCAGTAATTGTTTGCCAGTCGAAATCATAGCAGTCCTTCGATAGTGTTCTTTGCGGGAATGTAACCCTGAAGTAATCACCTATTAATTCATAGATTTCCCCGTCACTGGCTATAAGATAGTCAGGCGAAGTAAAGTCATAGGTGAAAAACTGTGAGCCGATAACTATAGCCAATCCACACACTGCATCAACTAGATTTTCCAAAGAAGCAAACTTAAGATTTTTTGCTCGATCATGCTTAACATGATTATAAGCTTGATGCCATTTAAGCTCATTGGGTCCAGAACTACCCCATGCCTTAAAGGGTTTTCTTATAGCGCCAGCACCTTCCCAGTGGGGTAATTGAACTTCATATTTTGACAGAAAATGTGACGAGTTAATTTTAAAATAGTCTTTTATATTAAGTTCATGGCTTGGGGTATACGTGTTTGCTCGTAGTATTGATTTGAAATTAGCTTCGATTTCCGTACAAGTTCTTAGGAATAATTCAAATGTACGAAGTGAATAGGCTTTCTTGTTAGATGCCCCAGGCTTGATATATTCGAATAGGGTCATTAGGTCCTTTAATATCAGTTGAAAAGCACGAATATAGTTCGAAGGTTCCTTTGCATATAGTGGGTGGTTAATGTAACGGCTACTACCCCCAGCAGCATAGGATCTATTTTTGAACTGTCTTACAGTAAGGTAATATGGTTTTTTGACAGACATCTTACCCCCCCTAACGTCTAGTATTAATAGTCCCAGAATATTTGTATTCCACGACTTTTACGTTAATTGGTTCTCCGATTTCTAACTCATGCTCCACTGCCTTCTTGTAGGTCGTTAACGGAACGTCTTGCTCGAACCCCCAGAACCCTAAATCGGTCGCAGTAGCGCTCGTTTCTACGTGATATGCCTTTTTAACTTTCCCCTTTTTGTCGAATAAAATCATACGCCCTTCAAACATTAATAGGCTGAAAGACTCATTGAGCTTATCTAAGGGGTAAATTGCTCTTAATTTCGTGAGCTTCCAGAACATATAAACCTGTTTCACTAATATCATCAGTAGCCCGAGTAGTATGAGACAAACGCCTATATTAAAGAAAACTTCATGAAAATCTTTTCCGAACAACGTGTAGTTTCTGGTCATATGTACAGAAGCCCAGTCTACTAACAATAATGTCACCCCAGCTAGAATGTAATAACGGACATTCTGTGGAATATTTTTCCAATCCTCTATGATTAGTCCAAAAATGTTCATTAGCTAATTATAACCTCCTGTTAAGAAATTGGTTTGGTTTTACTAACTATTTTTAAAATTGAGTGCGTAAACAAAAGTTATTTGCAGCGATATTATAATTAATAAGAGAAAGTGATATGACGTTTGAACCGAACGTTACTGTTGTATATGTTTCCAAAAGGCTATCTTTATTCAGATTATGAGCTACTAAGTGGCTCACTGGGCGTAGGTAGTGCGCATGGATGTGTCAACTGCCTTTGACGAAATGGAACCTAATTAAATCTGAGCTGATAGAGATGTGGCGAGTAGTCAATATCGTGAGTCAAGGTAACCTGTTAGATGCTAAGGGACTTGTTTAGAACAAGTTTGGTTTTTTGGAGGCATGCTTTAATTCGGGTTGCCATAGGTAAAGTTTATATCTGAAGTTGGAGAAGTGTTCTCGTTGCTCAGGTACATTGTTGCACCATCTGGATCGTAAACGCCGATTGTTGTCGTTCCATTACCGTCCCAGTCGCCCATGACAGGTTCCCAGTCCGAACCACTACCAAACACCGCCGAATAGTCCGACTCCGGCGACGAATTGCTGTTGCTCAGGTAGAAGCTGGCCGTGCTTGGGTTGTAGACACCTATTCCCGAATATCCAGTGTTGTCCCAGTCACCAGTGAGTGGGACCCAATCTCCACCACTACCAAACACTGATGAGATGTTCGACGTCGGAGACGAATTACTATTGCTCAGGTAGAACCTGGCCGTGCTTGGGTTGTAAACACCGATTGTGTCCACTCCGTCACCAGTCCAGTCACCACCGAGCGGTACCCAATCGCCACCACTACCAAACGTCGCTGTATATGTCTGCGTAGGGTCTACATTGCTATTACTGAGATAGAAAGTAGCAGTGTCTGGGTCGTAAAGACCGATTGTGTCCACTCCGTCACCAACCCAGTCACCAACGAGCGGTACCCAGTCTCCACCATCACCCCACTGTACCGATATGTCGGAGTTCCCGGATGTATTACTATCGCGCAGATAAAAGGTGGCGGTGGCCGGATTATAGAGACCAATGGTTATGCCGGTGTCACCAGTCCAGTTACCGGCAAGTGATATCCAGTTGCCAGGGGAAGGGGGCGTGGGGGTCGATATATCCTTGAAATGTATATAGCCTGAGGCAGAGCTGGTGGCTACGCCGGTATGTTCGGCCCATTCTCCAGTATAGGCCGCGTTATAGTCTTCCAGCGTAACTGTAGACCCACCGCCAGTAACGGCTTCCACGTATGCTACGTGCTGCGGAGACGATGTCCAATAAACTGAACCGACTGCGGGAGTCATATTCACCGTGTATCCATCCGCCGTTGCATCCGACCCCCAATTCCCCGCATCGTCATAAAACGGCATTGTGAACCCGTTTACTGAAGATAACATCCAAGCAACGTATGACGTGCACTCACGGTTTTCCTCGTTCCAAGGATCATAGTAAGTGTCCTGCGTTGAATCCTTGAGATCACACGTACCCGCCAATCCGTCCGTACTTACGTAACGGCATCCTGGGGTTGAGCTCGGGTAAGTGTTTGTACCAGCAAACGCCACAGACGGGCTTATGGCTGCCGTCACCAACGCTGAAATAGCTAACGCTACCACAGCAGAACTGACCGGACGGTTGCTCAATCGCCTAATGAAGTCCACTAGTGTATTCATGGTATTCAGTCAGACTTCAAGTTTGCGATCATCGACTGCACTGCATTGTTTGTCTGCGCATATAAGGATGAAGTGGTGCTTGGATCTCCACACGCCGCCTGGTCGTGCTGGAAGGAGTAATAGTAGTTTCCGACGTGTGCGTATGTCGAAGGCAAAGCGCTTGCGAAGTACTGAGCAGCAGTTGGGGCTGAAGGATCTGCTGGCAGCTCTGACACCGTGTCCGTTGACGCCCATCGCTCTATTGAGCCGCCTCTGCCCACACAGGCGTTACTTGCAGCCGTTAGCTCGTTAGACGAGAACGTAGCAATCTTGTCGTCCGCAGACATGATATAGCTGAGCGTGACATTTCCAGTATAGGTAGCCTCGACTCCCCATTGACTAATTACTAAGTATTTTTGGGTTGATTGCCCACTACTTGATGAAGTAGTAGATTTATTGTCTGTTTTTGTGCTATTAATATGTTGTTTGTAGGCGAATGAGCCAACAATAACTAAGACTACCAAAACAACAAGTACCACTATTTTTTCTGTTATGCTAACTCTTGTATGATTAGTTTTTGGCTTGACCATTCGTAAGTTCTCCACTAACAAACCCTATAACCGTAGATTATATCGCTGAATTAATAAAGTCAAGAAGTCCCAACTCAGTTACACCACTCTGGCTGAGATTCGAACCAGTTTCAGGGCATCACTAGCCAGTAGACTAAGTAAATAACTGGCGTATCTCTGTAAGTATTTGCTGTAATTTTGAAGAACTAACAGTACCGTAAGCCTTGTGTACTATTGATTGATCAGCAGTAAATAATTTATCCGGACGCACATAACTATCTAAGGGTAATTTACCTTCCATGAAATCCGAGGTTGTTAATTTAATCGGTTTTGAACTTGAATATGCTTTCGAGGTAATCTGGCAGAGAATAATATCATCAAAATCTCCAACCGCCACAATTATTGCCGGTCTAAGCTTTCTGGTGCTAAGATCTGAAAACGGGAATGCACTCGAGACTGCTTGGCCTACTGCAAACTTGCCCATGCTTCATCCTCTTCAGGTCGCAGCCAGTCCCTTGCTAGTACTTTTTCAGACAACAACATTGTCTCCGAAATATTTCGTTCGGGTTTCGCTGCAATAATCTTGATCTCACCCCTAAGGGCCTTTATCTCAACATTGCCACTCAAGCCACTTTCTTCAAGTAGCGGTTTGGGAATGCGTATGCCTTTTGAATTACCAATTGTAATTATTGACGCTTTCATTGTAATTACATTATATGCACATTGAAGTTAAAAGTCAAGCTTATGCTTGGTACTCCCGGCAAGACTCGAACTTGCGACCTTAGGCTTAGAAGTCCTCTGCTCTATCCATCTGAGCTACGGGAGCACATGGTGCGGAATACCGGAGTCGAACCGGTGTCCTCAGTTTGGAAAACTGATATATTAACCGCTATACGAATCCCGCAATAATCTAGATTATAACAGATTAGGATTACAATTCGTGCAAGACAGTAATGTGAGCTCCAAGGGAGTTTAGCCTCTCGGCCAAGTCTTCATAACCGCGGTTGATGGTATAAACATTGCGTAGTGTTGAGGTGCCACCAGCGGCTAACATGCCGATTAGTAACATGACTGCCGGCCTAATACCACTTGGGCAAACAACATCGGCCGCCCGCCAACGAGTTGGGCCGTCAATAAATGCCCGGTGCGGGTCAGCCAGCTCAATCTTAACCCCAATCTTCTTCATTTCCATATACATTAGGGCGCGATCTTCGTAGACCCAGTCATGGATTAACGTTCGGCCTTTTGCGACAGCTGCAATTGGCACAAAATATGGTAGGTTGTCTATATTAAGACCAGGGAATGGCCGACCATAGAGCTTTTCAACTGGTGCAGTAAGATTTCCGTGGTGTTCATAGATAGTAATATCAATTAGGTCAGTATGTCCGTTATCTGCCTTATATGACTCACTAACATCAAACTTAAGACCCATTTTTTCTAGCTTAAGTAACTCCAGTTCAACAAATTCTTGAGGAGCTCTTTTTATAACAATTGAGGAGTCAGTGGTGACAGCCGCG
>Ga0182030_10001653_pt1 | contig 46396 bp, 37 predicted proteins | sample 812S3MmetaG_FD_121299 | JGI IMG/M metagenome (GOLD analysis project Ga0182030, IMG submission 121299) | Permafrost microbial communities from Stordalen Mire, Sweden - 812S3M metaG (Illumina Assembly) | ecosystem: Environmental > Terrestrial > Soil > Wetlands > Permafrost | place: Sweden...
AATCATCTTCTTCACCATGCGTTTCAGAGTAAGCAACGGTGTGGACCCGCCGGATGGGCCCTGCACGGCTTCCGAGAAGAAATACCGCAGTTCGAATACGCCTTGCGGCGTGTGTACATACTTGCTGGCTACCGCACGGCTCACCGTCGAGGGATGCACACCTACCTCTTCGGCCACTTCCTTGATCATCATCGGCTTTAACTGGTCCAGACCGTAGCTGAGGAACTCGGTCTGGCGCCGCACGATGGCCTGGCAGACCTTCATGATGGTCTGCTTGCGCTGCTCGATGTTCTTCATGAGCTGGATCGCCGACGTGTAGCGCTCGCGGACGTAGTCGCGCACTTCCTTGGTCTGCCCATTGTCGCGGTCGAGCATTTTGCGGTACTGCGCGTTCAAACGAAGCTGCGGGACGTCCTCATCGTTCATCTGGATGATGTAGTCGTCGCCATCCTTGGTAATAAATACATCCGGCTCCACCACGCGCGCGCCGGCGCCCGAATAACGCAGGCCGGGGCGCGGGTTGAGGTGCTGGATCATCTTGACCGCGATCTCGACGTGTTCCAGCGGCCGGCCCAAAAGCCGCGCAATCTCTTTGTACTGCCGCGTCTCCAGCAGACGCAGGTGGTTGGAGACGATCAGCCAGGCCACTCCGCCCTTGCCGTTGATGCTTTCGATCTGCAGCAGCAGGCACTCGCGCAAGTTGCGCGCGCCGACGCCCGCCGGATCGAGCGAGTGCACCACGTGGAGCGCTTCCTCCACATCGGCGAGTTTGTGCTCGCCCACCTGGGAGATCTCTTCCAGCCCGGCGGTGAGGTAGCCGTCTTCGTCCAGGTTGCCGATGATCGATTCGGCAGCGTTGCGGATTGTCTCGGAAATCACGCTGACGCTCAACTGCGAGCGCAGATGGTCGCCTAACGTGACAGGCGCCGAAAGGAACGTCTCAAAGGAAGGCTTTTCGACCGATTCCGAGGCGGGCGTGCGGTAGCCCGGATCGAGGTAGTCGTCGAAGAAGGAGCCGAAATCGATCTCGTCGAACGGATCGGTGGCCGCCGGAGTATCCAGGGCGGGATCGGTCACGGTAGGAACTTCGGGTTCGGCCAGCGCGGCTCCCGCGGTCTCCTCAGCATCCGGGAAAAGATTGCCGTTGATGGCCACATCGCCCGACGATCCCTCAAGCGAGTTGGCTCCGTTGAGAACGGAAGCTTCCAGAAGTTGCCGGTCGGCGGGATCGGAGTTGTGCTCCTGCTCGGCCTCCAGCAGCGGCATCAATTCCTCGGGAGAGATCTCTTCGCCAGGCTCCTCGGCAGATTCCTCCAGCACCGGATTCTTGACGATCTCCTGGGTGATCATCTCCTTCAGTTCCAGCCGGTTCAGCTGAAGGACGGTCACCATCTGCACTAACCCAGGGGTCAGTATCTGCTTTTGCGCGACCTTTAATTGGAGTCTTGGCGAGAGCAGGCTCATCTATGACCTATATTATCACTGGACTAACGCATAAACGGATCATTCGCGATTTGTCATGCATTTTTTATGCCGTTTCGATCGGGCCGGTTTCGGTGTCTCGCTTTGGTAGGACATGCTTCAGCTTGTCCAGGCGAGTGGAGCTTGGCAGCCAAATCGACAAGGCTGGCTAACAGCCAGCTCGGGCGAGCTGCGCTCGCCGGGACAATCTGAAGCATGTCCTACCTGCGACGCTTGGGGCGTTTCTGAGCTGGGGGCCGCGAGGCAATCCGGGGAGTGAGTCGCGCGAACCGGAGCAGTCCGGCAAGCAACGCAGCGGCGAACAGGGAGAGTAGGACTCCCGTACTCCGTCCCGGAGTTTCATACCAGAAACGAACCGAGTGTCTCCCGGCCGACACCGGGGCCGCCAGCGTGAAGCCGTTCGCCGCGAAAATCGGAGCGGCCTGGCCATCCACCTCCGCGGACCATCCGGGGTCGTAGGATTCCACTACGTTGACAAAGCCCGAGCCGCCGGCCGAGACATCGAGCAGGATCTCATCGCTCGAGGGGCGCTTGTAGTCCACCGTCCCGCCGCCCGCGGAGTTCGCTTGCGGGACGATGGCATGGCGGCTCTCGGACGGCAGCAGGATTAGATCGGTCTCGAAGACGTGCGACCGCAGCGCGCCGGGAATGGTGTCCTCCGGCAGAAATTTGATTGACTGCGGACTGTAGAAACTGGCGCGCGGCGCCGGGTCGGGCACGCTGTATACGTTCAGGTCGCTGCGTTGGCCGAGCAGCGTAAGATCGGGCCGGATGTGCGGGGTCAACACCAAGACCGCGCCTCCGGCTCGCAAGGCGGGCTGCGGGAACTCGGCGCCGTTTACGATCTGCAGGTTGGTGCCAGGGGGGGCCTGGGAGAGGTCGAGGAGCGCGCGGTAGGGCTTCGCCAGGATCAGCGAGTCGAACGTGCCGATGTCGTCGAAACGGCGGCGTGCGGCCCAGATCGCGAAGTCGGTGGCCAACCTGCCGTCCTTGGCGGCCTTGCCGAGGCTCTGATCCTGGGTAGTCATGATGTCGGCGCGCGGAAGCGGGATGATCCAGGGATACGAGAATCGGCCGAGATCGAAGCCGTGCCATGCCAACCCTACGGCTACCGCGACGTACGCCAGTTTAGTCCGCGTCTTCAGTGCGAGGACGGCGTCCACCCCCGCGCCGAGGGCGACCGCGAGCGAGAACGTCGTCACATAGAACAGGCGCGCGGGGCTGCGCAGGATGACCCCCGGTGTGAGATGGCGCAGAAAATCGAGCAGAGGCAGTGCGCCGGCGAAGGCCAACGTTCCAACCACGGCCAGAAACAGAAATCGCCCGTCCGGCTTGCGTTTGCGAAGGCAGCAGACTGCCAGCATGGCAGCCGCCGCGAAGATGGGCGCGAGCCCGATATACGATGCGGTATCGAACAGGTACGATCCGTTGGGGTAGCCGAAGAATATGCGCCGGCCGAAGCCTGCCGGCCAACCGTCGATGCCGGGGGCGAACAGCGCCAGGATGCGGCGATAGGGAAAGACGATGTCGTTGTTGGGCTGGTTGAGATCGAGGATGCGCGTGCTCTTTTGGATGAGCAGCAGCATCGGCCACCAGACCGCGAGGGTCATCGCCGCACCCAGCCCGATGGCGGAGGCCAATCGAATGCGCAACCATCCGCGCCCACGCCAGATCGCATAGAGCAGGGCAACACCGACAGCGTATGCAGGAATCTGCGGGTGTCCGGCCACCACCACGCAGGCGGTCGCCACCGCCAGCCAGCCCAAGTCCCACCGATGACGCGCCGCGCGGGTGGGGTCGAGCGCGCGATCCACCAGCCAGAGCAGGAGCGGCAGCGCGGGATAGGCTTCGAGCAGCGGCAAGTGCCCGGCCATCACGCGGGAAGCGAAGAATCCGGCGCAAGCGAACGTCCAGCCGGAGGTTGCGGCGGCCAGTTCCGAGAGTCCCGCTCGCCGGCAGAAGAGATACATGAACACTGCCGCCAGGAAAGCGGCGATGGCGACGCCCGGGGCGTAGGCGCTCTCCGGACGAAACAGGAATAGCAGAAAGCGGGTGGGAATCCACGGAAAGCTTTGCAGGTTGGCGGAGTACGGCGAGCCCAAAAGTTCGCGCGGATACCAGGCCGGCAGGGTGTGGCGCGGTCCGAACAATCCCTCCTCGCCGAACGCCATGCGCGCCACGTGCAACTGAATATAGTCGCTGCCGGCCATGATCATTTTGCCGGACAGGATCGACGGCCGGAGGTAGACCGCCTCGGTCAGCACGATCATCGCGAGGAGACAGACATACTTGCGGAGGAGTTTTGCGGCCATAGCGAACTAGACGTACACGCGCTTCACGCGCGCGCTGATGCTGCACAGGATGTTGTAGGAGATGGTGCCCGCCACGCGCGCGATCTCCGGGGCTTCCAGACGTGCGTCGCCTTCCGTGCCGAGGAGTGTCACGTCGTCGCCAGGCGCAAGCGCGGTGGTGTGGCTGAGATCGATGGTGGTCAGGTCCATCGAAATGGTGCCGAGGATGGAGGTGATCTGCCCGTCGGCGATCACTTTGCCGCGATTCGACAGGCGGTGAAAAATGCCGTCCGCATATCCCGCGCCCAACACGCCGATTCGCATGGGGCGCGGCGTACGAAACGTGCCGCCGTAGCCCACCAGCGCACCCTCGGGCAGGTCTTTCACGGCCATCAGCTTGGCTTTCCAGGTGAGCGCGGGCTTGACGTCGAGCAGTTGCGGCGGAGCGTCGCCACGCGCCGGCGAGACGTAGCCGTAGAGCGCGTGGCCGGCACGTACCATTTCATGCCATCCAGCTTTGCGGCCATAGCCGACCGCGATAGTGCTCGAGGTGTGCAGGTACCCCGGATTCACGCCCGCCTGCCGTAACTGCGCGCTGATGGTGTCGAAGTATGCGAGTTGCTCGTCGGTCTGGCGCTTGGTGTAGTCGGCGGCCGATGCGAAGTGGGTCATCAGGCCTTCCAGATGGGCATGCGGCGCCTTGGCCAGCGCTTCGAGAATCTCGGCGGCGGACGCGCGGGTGCCCAGGCGGCCCATGCCGGAGTCGATTTTGAGGTGGTAGGGAATGCTCCCGCCGGCGGTCTCGGAGAGCTGGTTGACTTGCGCGATCTGTTCGAGCGAGTGGACGGCGGGAGTGAGATCGAACTCCTTGAGGGCTTCGCTCTCGTGGGGCAGGAATCCGCCCATCACCAGGATGCGCGCCGCGATGCCGTGGCGGCGCAAGTTGACGCCTTCGTCCACCGAGCTGACCGCCAGCCATCGGGCGCCTTCCGCGATGACCACGCGGGAGACCTCCAGCGCGCCATGCCCATAAGCATCGGCCTTCACGACGGCGGCGACTTCCACGCGCGGACCAACCACGGCTTTGACGGCGCGGTAATTGCGAGCGATCTGCTCAAGGGATACCAGGACGTAGGAACGGTAAGGGGCGGACACTATCTTTCATTCTAGCGGGCGGGCTTTCATTCTAGCGGGCGGGGGAACGGACCGAATCGGTCGACAATGGGTTGATGCGACGCAAAACCGCAACCAGCGCCACTCCACCCCGCCGCCGCGCGGCCCGATCTGCGAGTCGACTACCTGCCACACATGATCGACCGGGTCTGCGTCGGCCATTGTTACAGCTACGCCAACGATGAACCTCCCACGGCCCAGTTTCGTGTCCGTGTGACTGCCGCGAACCGATACCTGCTCGGTTTGCGGGATTCCTACCTGATGCAGGTGGGCGCATCCGTAGTGAAGCAACGCGACCTGCCCCTCTAGAGCTTGCCGCCAGGATTCCGCTGCGTAAGCACACCGTGGAAAACTGCAAGGGCATCAACAGGAGCATGTACCGCACTGCGGTATACTGACGGTGTGGACGAAGCGCCCGAGATCACGGTCCTGCAACTACCAAAGTTCAAGGCCGAGGCCACGGAGTCGATCGGAGCGGATGGCATTGAAGCGGTAGCCGTCTACCTGGTGGAACATCCTGATTCCGGGGACGTGATACAGGGCTCTGGTGGCGTGCGGAAACTACGCTGGGCGGCGCAGGGCAAGGGACGGCGGGGCGGTGCGCGAATCATCTATTTGTACGTAGTTATCGCGTCGCGTATTTACTTGCTCCGCTGCTATTCAAAGAACGTCAAGACCGATTTGACCGCGGACGAGAAGAAAGAACTGCGGCAAATCGCGGCTCATCTGAAGGGAACTCAATAGAATGGCCAAGAAGACCGGCGCGAAACATACAAGCTTCGGCGCAGACCTGATCGAAGGCATGAAATCGGTCCTGGCGCACCAGCGGGGCAAAGTCGATCTGGAGCAGGTTTGGCCGAAGCCGATCGATGTGAAAGCTATCCGCAAGCGGGTCAAAATGTCGCAAGCGGAGTTCTCACGGGCATATGGCATCAGCAAGCGTGCCTTGCAGGAGTGGGAGCAGGGCGGGCGGCAGCCTGATTCGGCTGCCCGCGCCTATCTGACCGTCATCGCGAAGGAACCGGCTGCAGTGCGCCGCGCGTTGACCAGCGAATGAAAGCTGAGAAACCGGAACTGTAACTGTTCTCAAATGGAGATCTTTATCCTTTAGGGAGAGTTATCGGACCAACTTGATGCGGGGCGGTGTGGACTTGAAGTCGAACGCTCCGTCGGATCAAGAAAGCGCAGGGCGTCCGGCTTCTTCGTCAAGAATGCGGACAAGAGGCTTTTTGGTACGTCGATCAGACCGGCCCTCACGGTCCGCGCATCTTATCGGCGACGCAGGGCCGCCCGCACGGTCCTAAGGTCAAGAAACATCCGCTGTGGGCCGTTCTCTACAGCACCCTCAATCGGTACAAAGCCGTATTGCGCGTACCAAGCGGTCCGGTCCCGGTATGCGTCGGTGACAATACAGCGGCAACCCACCTCGTCGGCAGCCCGTAGACTAATGCGGAATACTTCTGAAATCAGCGCGCGTCCGAGTCCTCGGCCGGCAAAACGCCGATCCACGGCGAGTCGCGCCAGCAGAATCAGAGGCAGGTCGTACGGTGGTAGCCCGCGGACATATTTCTTTGGGAATGCCTCGCGCGGTACGCTCGCCATCGCCAGAGTGAAGTAACCGAGAACCACCCGCGAAGCGTCCTCGTCCACAGCGACATAACTGACACCGATCGAACTCTTCTCCTGATTGTTCCATGCGTGTCGCTTTAAGTAGTTGTTGAGCGGTTCGTTGCCACAATCGAAGTTTTCCACCTCGTCTTGTTCTTCCAGGTGGCGAATAACGATAGCCATTCAGTCTCGCAGGGCCCGAATCAAAGCTTCCGTCGGGGAACTCGCGTTGGGCGCCGATGCCAGTTTGGCAAGGCTCTCCAGTTCGCGCTCCGTCCATTTGATTTCGACGCGAGGCAAGGCGAGATCGGGAGCCACCCGTTCTAACCGCGGAAAAACCAGCACATTGCGCTCGCCGCTCGCACTTTCGCTCACAATCCGGCGTCCCAATTTTCGTTCCGATACGGCCCAGCGGAACAATGCGATGGCATCGGAGAAGAAATCCGTGTTGCTCGTGAGCTGCAATTCCGCTTTCAGCAATCGCACTGTGCGGTCCTCGGCCGGTGCAAGGTCCGCTTGGAATTTGGCCTTTCGACGCCGATTCAGTGCCGGTGCCTCTGCTCGCTTCTTTCCGGTCTTCACTTCCATGCCTGCATCCCCACTCCAATTGTACTCCGAATCGGCTCCTGAACGCAGTGAAACTCGATAGCGCCGCGACTCAATTTGGCAGACGTTCTACACGTCTCCATGAGCCGCAAAGATTGCGCCATCCCGCGGGAGCCTGCCGGAATCGAACCGGCTGAACGGCCCCCCTTCACCCCCGGTGCTCCCCGATACAATTGAACCATGCCCTTCGTCTCGGTACCCGAAGCCGTTGAAGAGATTCGCGCCGGCCGCATCCTCATCGTCGTCGACGACGAGGACCGGGAAAATGAAGGCGACCTCACCGTCGCGGCCGAAAAAATCACGCCCGAGATCGTTAATTTCATGGTCACCTATGGCCGTGGCCTGATCTGCCTCGCCCTCACCACCGAACGCTGCGACTATCTGCGTCTCCCGCCGATGACCCCGAACAACACTTCCACCTTCGGCACCGCCTTCACCGAGACCATAGATGCCCGCGAAGGTGTCACCACTGGAGTTTCCGCAGCCGACCGCACCCGCACCATCCTCACCGCCATCGACCCCTCCTGCCGCCCCTCCGACCTCGCCCGCCCCGGCCACATCTTCCCCCTCCGCGCGCGCGAAGGCGGCGTGCTGGTTCGCACCGGACAGACTGAAGCATCCGTGGACCTCGCGCGGCTCGCCGGACTGACGCCCGCCGGCGTCATCTGCGAAGTGATGAACGACGACGGAACCATGGCCCGCGTGCCGCAATTGGTGGAATTCTGCGGGCGTCACGGCCTCAAAATGATCTCCGTGGCCGAGGTGATCCGCTACCGCATGAAGCACGAGAAGTTCGTTCGCCGCATCGCCGAGGGCGTTCTCCACAACGACGCGGGCGAGTTCCACGCCATCACTTACGCCAGCGATCTCAACCCCGAGCACCATATGGTGCTGGTGCGTGGCGACGTGGCCGGCGCGGAACGCGTGCTGGTCCGCATGCACTCCCGCTGCCTCTATGGCGACGTCTTCGGGTCCAAGGACTGCGACTGCCACCGGCTGGTGGACCGCTCCCTGCGGCGCATCGCCGAAGAAGGCGCGGGAGTGCTCGTCTACCTGCATGGCACTGGCGCCGGCCAGCGCATCGACCATACCCGCGAATTCATGCACTATAAGGAGGCGGCCGGCCAGCGCCAGTTACAGCACGAACATGGCCTGGGCGCGCAGATTCTCTCCGACCTGGGGCTGCACACCATCCGCCTGCTCACCAACCATCCGCGGAAGATTGTGGCGCTGGAAGGTTTCGGGATCGAGGTGGTGGAGCAGGTTCCCATTCCGGCCTGAGTGCCCTGTCAATCGGCCCTGCTAATAATGGGGAAAGCGCCCCGTCCTGGCTGGTATGAACGCACGAATTCTTACCACCACGACGCTCTTTACGGCCTTCGCCGGCGTCCTCACCGCCAGCGCGGCCGATTCTCAACTGCTCAGCATGGTGATGCCCGATGCCAAGGTGCTGGCGGGCGTCAACGTGGACTCGGCTAAGGGTTCTCCATTTGGACTGTACATGTTGACCCAGATGCAGTCCAACAACACCGAACTGAACCAGCTCATCGCGCTCACCGGCTTCGACCCTACGCGCGATGTGCATGAGGTGCTGGCGGCTACCAGCGCTACTCCCGGCGGAAAGACGCCGACCGGCCTGGTATTGGCGCGCGGCAACTTCGACATCGCCATGATTTCCTCCGCCGCGACAGCGAAAGGCGCCACCATCGAGACCTACAACGGCGCCACCATCGTTGAGGATCCCGAGAAGGGGGCGGGCATCGCGTTTGTCAATTCGACCTTAGTGGTGGCAGGCGATATCGCCAACGTCAAGGCGGCCATCGACCGTCCCAGCACCGGCCAGGCGCTGCCCGGCGGTGTCAGTTCCCAGGTGAGTCAATGGAGCGGCAGCGAAGACGCGTGGATCGTCACGACGGTACCGCTGGGTGCGCTCATGCCCTCGAATGCAGCGGCGCCTGCGGCTGGCAGCAACCCAATGGGCAATCCCATGGCGGGAGTGATGCAGCAGATTCAGCAAATGTCCGGTGGTGTGAAATTCGGCAGCTCGGTAGTGGGGACGGCCGCGATCCAGGCCGATAATGCGGCGGACGCCACGCAGTTGGCCGCCACCATGCAGTTCCTGGTAAACCTGATCCAGATGCAGTCGCAGAAGGACCCGCAGATGGCCAGCCTGGCGCAAGCCTTTTCCGTCAGCGCGCAGGGCACCACCGTGAATGTCAAAATGACTCTGCCGGAGGCGCAATTCCAGCAGCTTCTGCAGATGGAGAAGAAGGCCAGCGGGGCATCGCCGCAGGTCCGGGTCAGGAAGTAGACGCCCGTCAAGCAGCGGCTTCTTCGGTCGCGGCTCGGTATGGGAATGGATGTGTCTTCCGAGCCGCGACCGAAGGGAGTGCCCCATGGCGCGGCGCGCCACCGAAGGTGAGAAAGCTCTCTGCGGTAGGGCGGACGCCCACGTCCGCGCCGGACCCCTGGTCCGGCAAAGGCCGAGCCGGGGGGCTCGGCTGCGGGTCAGGGGACCCGCCCCACCAGATGTTCTTCAACCGAGCGGTTACTGCGACCGTAATTTCGCGGGACACAGATCCTTATAGAAAGCGCAGCGGAGGCAGCGTTCCCCTTCGTTCAGAGGAAACTCTCCCCTCCGCTGGGCTTCCTGGAAATCGCGCACCAGCTGTTCGGGCGAATCGAGCAGCGAGGGCGCAAGACTCACCTCTACCGCCACGTTGGGCCGCAGGAAATACACCCAGGCTCGGATCTTTGTTTCGGAGGGTGGGCGGCCGGCGACACTTTCCACCGCCATGGCGTAAAGGCGTAACTGGAGAGCGTAATCCTGAGCGCGCTGGTGGGCCTGCGATGCGGTGACATCGTCGGTCTTATAATCCACGATCACCAGTTCTCCGCCCTCCTGAAACCACAAATCCACCTGTCCAGTGATCACCAGGTCTTCCACCGACATCAGAAAGTCGAACTCGCGCTCGATGCGCGACGCCTTGGCGATGCGGCGGGCGAGCGGGCTGGATCGAAAAACTCCGGCCAGACGGACGGCCTCGGGGTCCGGATCGGCCAGCGGAGTTCCGGCCAGCAGCGCGTGTACCTGGGTGCCGAGCTCGCTCGCGGGAAGGTCGGCATCGGGGTCGAGGAGCTTGCGGGGGCGGCCTTCGAAGCCCACATAGTGTCTCAGGAAATATTCGCGAGGGCAGATGGCGAACTTCGCCAGAGCCGTCACCGTGGCGTTGGTGTCGTGCTGGTCGACGGCCTCCGGGGGATCGAGCAGTTCCTCTTCCGGAGCGGCGGCGTCCGTGGTCTCGGTGGCCGTCCATTTCAGGAGTTCCGGGGCGGCGGCCGCGACCACTGCGCGCAGGCTCCACGGTTTGCCGTCCGGGGCTTCGCGCGTGAAGAGCCTGTCACCGGGCTCGTCGATGGTGAGCTGCAGGCGATCCACCACGTGCTTGGCCCACTGCTTCCGCACGGAAAAGCTCAGCACCAGGTGCTCCTCAGCGCGCGTCATGGCCACGTACAAGAGACGATCGCTCTCCTGCTGTTCGCGTGCTTTCCATTCGTGGCGCAGGGCGTGCTGGAAGAGATCGTCCTTGTCCTCACGTTCGCGCTTTGCCGGATTGCGCCAGCGCGCACCCAACCCGTACTTCCGTGAGAAGGCCACCACCGGCGGGTTCGACTCCACACCCTTGTGCAGCGCCGCTACGAAGACCACCGGGAACTCCAGCCCTTTGGCGGAGTGCGCAGTCATCACTTTCACCGCGTTGGCGACGTCGTCCACCGGTGCGTCCGGTTCGCGCGGATTGGACGCGCGCACCCGCGAGATCTCGTCGAGGAACTCGTCGAGCGATTTCCGCCGCGACGCTTCGCGCGCCTGTGCCAGGAACTTCTCGATATTGGCTGCGCCGCGCGCGCCGGCATCCGGCCGGTAGCCGCAGTCGTCCATAGCCTCCAGCAGGAGCTGGTCGAAGGTGACGTACTCGCGCCGCACGCGCCATCCACGCAGGCGATCGCGGAAGTCGATCAGCTTACGGCGGTCCGCGGGGTCGAATCCCGTGGCTGCGTCGGGTGTCAGGCGCGTCAACTGCGCGCCGATATTGGCGCCCATCGCCTTGAGCCCCAACAGGGCTTCGTCCGACGCGCCCACCAGCGGTGAGCGCAGCACTGCGGCGAGGCTGATCTCATCGAGCGGGTTGGCGATGGTGCGCAGGAGGTGTGCTAGATCGTTCACCTCGCGCGTCTCGTAGAAGCCTTTGCCGCGATTCACCACGTACGGAATGCCGGCTTCGTCGAACGCCGCCGTGAATTCGGGAATCACTTCGGTGTTGCGGACCAGCACCGCGAAATCGCGCATGCAGAAGCCTTCCGACGCGAGCTCGACGATGCGCCGCGCCACCCATCGCGACTCCACCGCGATGTCCGCGGCGCTCACCACGTCGACGCAGACCGCGCGCGACTGCTCGAAAGCGCGGCGCGCCACTAGCGGCCGATCGACTATGCCAGCCGCCCCGTTGCTGATCGTCTCCACGGCGCTCAAGACATCGGCGCGGCTGCGGAAGTTGTCGGTGAGCTCCACCAGGCGTCCGCCGCCTTGCGCGACCTCTTCCTGATACAGCGCGAAACCCTCGGGCTCGGCGTGGCGGAAGCCGAAGATCGATTGATTGATGTCGCCCACCGCATAGAAGTTGTCGCTGGCGCGCACCAACTGCATCAGGCGAGCCTGCTGCCCGTTGGTGTCCTGGAATTCGTCCATCAGGATGTGGTCGAACTGCGCGCGCACCCGCTCGCGCGTGTCGGAGTGCTCGGCGAGCAGGCGGACGGTGAACTCTTCCAGGTCGGAGAAATCCAGGGCACCGGCGGCGCGCTTGCGGTCGCGATAGGTGCGGTCGAAGCGGCGCAGCACTTCGAAGAGCGTTTCGCGTTCGGCGGTGTAATATTCGGTGATCAGCGCGTATTGCGCCTCGTCGATCTGCTCCTTCATACGCTTGAGCAGGTTGTAGGCGTTGTTGCCGCGCTTGCACTTGTTCAGATTGCACTCGAAGCTTTCAATGGCCTCCAGCGCGCGCAGTGGTCCGGCGGCGGTCACCATGTGCTCGGCGCTTTCGAGTGCGCACGCCAATTGCTCGCGCTGCATGTGATTCCAGGTAGTGAGCGCCTCGCGGCGAATCGCACCGAGCGTTTGCCGGATATCGGCGATGGTGGTGCCCGGCGGAGTCGCGAAGGCCGCCAATTGTTCCACCCGCACGCCCGCGCCGCGCATGGCGTCGTACGCGGAGAGCACCGCTTCTTCAAATTCGTACGACGATAGCCCGCGAATCAGCCTGCGCATGGCCGGTTGATGCTCGGCCAGCATGCCGCTGAGAGCGTTGGCCATGGAGTCCTGCTGCAAGCGCCAGCTCTCGCGCTCGTCGGCGACGGCGAACTCGGGGTCGATGCCCGCGAAGACGGCATTTTCGCGCAGGAGGCGGGCGCAGAAGCCGTGCACGGTGGAGACCCACGCGCGCTCCAACTTGGCGCGAATGGCCGCGTTCTCGTGGAAGGCCGCGGCGAGGCGCGTGCGCATGTTACCGGCGGCCTTTTCAGTGAAGGTGATGGCCAGAATACGCAGCGGATCGACGCCGGCTTCGACCAGGCGGCGGAAATATTCCACGAGTACGGTGGTTTTGCCCGACCCCGGTCCGGCTACCACGCAGGCATCGCGGTGCCGCATGGCGATGTCGATGGCCGCGAGTTGCGCGGGCGTGTAGTTGACTTCCTTCACGCTGCCCCCGTTACAACGGCCCAGACAATCCTTGATTGCCAACCTGTAAGGCAGGCTGACGCAAAGGACGCCGCTTGGATGTTGACTTGTGGGGCAGACTTCAGTCTGCGGCGGGCTTCAGCCCGCCTTCCCGCGAACGGCCCAAAATCTCCGGCAGGCGGACTGAAGTCCGCTGCAGGCTGAAGCCTGCCCCACTGGTATTTCATACGCCCTCCGTGGCGATCTGCGGCTCCGCGATTTCAATCCGGCAAACATCGGCGCAATCGCAGAAGCGGCACTTGTCGCGATCGGCCGGCGCCACTTCCATGCGGCCGGCGCGAATCTGTTCTACGATGGCGAGCGTCCGTGTGCGCGACTGATCGAGCCAATCGGGGTCCAGGTCGGCGGCCTCCCACCCGGCGGGCTCGATGCCGCCTTTCAGGCCGAGGTAGTACATGCCCGCGGCCTTCAATCCGAAGAACTTCTCCACCGCCATGAGGTAGAGCGGCGCCTGCAACAGGTTGGTATTGTCGCGGCGATTCTTAGTATTCTGCGCGTTGCTGTACTTGTAATCGACCACGTAAGCCGTGCCATCGGCCGCCACGTCCAGGCGATCGATCTTGCCCGAAATCGCGAGCCCATCGTCCAGAGCGAATTCGAATTTCTCCTCCATGCGGGATTGAAAGGTGCCCGCCGGGAAGCGCTCGGCGTGGCTGAAGATCGTGAGGTCGTCCAGCATGGCGTTGCGCAGGCGCTCGGTATGATAGCCCGCGGGAATCTGCTTCTCCTCGACGATGCGCGCAAAAACTTCCTCGAACAAGTCCGTGATGTCGTACGGCTGGGCGTACCATCGGGCCAGCACTTCATGCACTATGTTGCCCTGGGTGAGAAAATCGAGGCGCTCTTCAGGCCTCAGCGGCGCAGGCTGGAGACGCAAGAGCCGGCTGCCGAAATACTGGAACGGACATTGCAAATAGCTCTCGAGCGAAGTGGGCGACACGCGAGCGGTCCGCTGCCCCAGGAACTCCAACAAGTGCGGTGCACGGATGCCTGAAGGCGGCGCACTCGGGTCGGCCGGCCGCCGCGGGCGGCGACGCACGGCACGCGATGCGCGCTCCTCGATCATCCAGCCGTCCAGATACCCCGAGCGCAAATTGCGTTCGCCGCGCGCATCGCTCTCGGGATACGACAGGTTCACCAGCATGGTGGCGCGGGTGAGTGCCGAATCGAACAGCGCGCGCTCCTCGCGCTCCATCTCCGCCGCGGTGCGGACACGGATGCCGGCGCCGTTCAAGCGTGCGCGCGCGCTATCGGGAAAGAACAGATCCTGCCCGTGAAATTGCGGAAACAGCTTTTCCACCAGCCCGCAGACGAACACCACCGGCAGCACCCACTGCCGCGCCTCATGCGCGCTCAGCACGTGGACCACATTACGCCGGCCGTCCTCCAGGCGCATTGGCCTTAGCCGCAAGACGGCTTTCACCGCGTGCCAGAAAACGTCGAGTGCGATTCCATGCCGCGCATCCAGCGCCTGAGCAGCTTCGTCCAAAGCTTCGTCGAAGAGATCGAGCGCTGCCGCTTGGCCGCGCAACAATTGCCAGTCGCGGCGGAGAGCGGGATCCGGCCGGGCCAGACGGAAGCGATTCCGCAAGAGCCGCAGCCGCGCCGCCCAATTGTGCGGCGTGAGCGCGAACTGGCGCCACTCCTCGATTTCGCCGAGCAAGTCCAACTTATGCGCGAGCGCTTCCATCCCGGGCCCTTGCGCCAGCGCCTTCAACCCTCCCAGGCCGGCGTTGGGAATCTGTTCGCGCACGGCGAAATCGAAGCGGTCGAGCGCGTTCGAGTCGGCGAAGCGGGGCGCCAGGCGCAGCGCCGCGAGGGTCGCGGTGTAGTCCCATCCGCTGAGCATGGCCTCCACCGCGGAGGTGAGGAAGCGAATGGCGGCATGCTCGTCGAGGCGTGAATCGAAATAGAAGCGCGCCGGAATGCCGAAGCGGTCGAGCGTCGACCGGAGCAGCGGGACGTAAACGTCCGCCGCACGGACCACGATGGCCATCTCGCGGAATGGCCGTCCGGCGGCTGCCTGTTCGAGAATGCGGCGCGCGATCTCATCGGCCTCGCGCTCCATGTTGGGCGCGCGCACCAACGCGATGGCCGGCGCCGGCCGCACGCGCGGCAGCGACTCGCGGCGGACGCTCAGGGCGTCCAGGCGAGCGCGCAGGGAGCCGGTGAGGTCACGGTCGTCGAGCGTCAGGGTGAGATCGGCGTGCTGGCCGAGAGCGGCGATGACGCGCAGTTCGGGGTCGGGCAGGGCGTGGAAGCCATCCATCCAGATGGCGGCGATGCCGCCCATGCCTTCACGCGCGATTTTCGCGGCGGCATGCTCCAAGCGCCGTGCGCGCAGCGACAGCCCGCGCTCCTGCAACATGCGGTCGAGCTCGCGGTAGACGGTGAGGAAGGCTTCGGCCAGCGGCGCGTCGGGTAGATGCTGCGTCAATTGCTCGCTGTCGCAGCCCGCGGACGCGAATTCGTTGATGGTTTTGGTGAGCGATGAGTAGAAGCCAATTGTGTCGGCGACACGAGCAAATTCCGGACGTCCGGCCCGCCGCGCGGCTTCTTCCACCATCAGATGGACTACCGCGTCGGGAGCCTGCGGGAGTTCGCCGGCCCAAGGTTCCACGAAGGTGTTGAGCGTCTGGATCAGATTGCGATGGAAGACAAACCCCTCGCGCGCGATCTGATTCTGCAGGTGCTGCGCCAGCGTGGCGGTGGGCACCAGGAGGCGGACATTGTGGTTTCCGGAACGCAATGCCTTCCGCAGTGCATCGAGGACGATGGGGGTTTTACCGGAGCCCGCGGGGCCCGTGAGCAGGCGCACGGCTTCAGTGTAACGCGGCGGCGAAGCCCGAAAGGTTCTTGGCGTATCGAAAACGGCGGCCTAAAGGCCGCCTGCAGCCACGATTGGCTGCCACACGACCGGAAGCGCCGAATGTAACGTGGCGGCAATCTAATGCGTATGAATACCCTGAGATAAGATATTACCGGAGGTCCGCAATGAAAATTCGCTTCGGGTCCCTCTGCCTGCTCCTCACGTTAGCTATCGCCTTCGCGGGCGACGGCATATCTCCGCTCGGCTCCGCCGAGGATTATCCGGCGCACACCGTCTCCGGCAAGGTGGCCATTGGCGCAGCATATGTGACGCCAGCCCAAGCGAAGAAGATCTTCGGCGATGACCTGGATAAGCGCGGCTATGTGGTCTTCGAAATCGGCATATTCCCCGCCGCCGATACCGAAGTCGAAATCTCACCGGACGATTTCAAACTGAGGCAAGGCAAGGACTCCAGCGTTACGCGGGCAGCCACTCCGCACATGGTGGTCGGCGATGTGCGCCCGCAAAGACAGCCCGATGCGGGACTTCCCGGAAACGTCCACGTCTACACGGACGACACCATCGGTGTCTATTCGGGTTCCAACGGGCAGCATGGCGTTTACACCGATACACGGGCCACCGTGACCAATCGCCCGGCTCCGGCGCCACCGCCTTCAACACGGTCCACCGGCAACGGCGGACTGGAGCAGCGGCTCGAGGACAAATCGTTACCCGATACCAGGACCAAACGTGACGTGGCGGGCTATGTGTACTTTCCGAAGCCCTCGAACGATAAGAAGGCCGACTTCGAATTACTCTATTTCGGTCTCGACGGTCAGGTTAGTCTGAAACTTTCGCCACCGGCGAGTAAATAGCAAGAACGGGCGAGCTCCGCTCGCCTGGACAAGCTAAAGCATGTCCTACCAGGCTATTTCGCTTCTTCCACTTTCAACTTATCCCATGGCCCACTGACACGCACTTCCTTGACGCCGTCAGTCAACACCACAACTAACCGTCCATCGCTCTGAGTCTCACCGCGGCCGGTGTAAGTGCCGTCATCGCTGCGCAGAGTGAGCGCGTTCAACCGCAAACTGGGAGCGGTGAGTCCCCATGTCAGGTTATAGCTCCCTGCAACTGTACGGCCCATGAGCCCGCCAAGGTCGAGGCCGCTGCCGGTAAACGTGCCTTCGGCGGTCAGATTGGTCACCAATTGCAGCCCCGTTCCCGACGTTTCCACTACGCCTTGGCCCTCCAACCTACCCGCCTGCCAGGGGAGTCCTTTCACTCGGGCATCCATGCGGTACGCCGGCCGCGCGCCGCGCAGGTTCACCAATACGGCCCCCGTGATCGATGCCTTGTCCAGTCTCGCCTGGAAGTCTTCGAACTGGACGCGCGGCGCATCCCACAGCACGTGTACCCGGACATTCGAAAGGTGCGCACCGGCGACCGCAAGATCGTCCACCTGGATGATGCCGTCCGCCGCGCGCTGCTTCAGCCAATCCGGCAAACTGGTGCGGCCCAGTGCCCGCGCCAGCAGGCCGGGGTTGCGCCGCAGCGTGGGCATCCACTCGGCCTCCAGCGCCGCGGCATCCAGTTTTGGCGCTCGCAGACGCATGCGATGCGGGCGCACCATGCCAGGCTCGTAGCTGTACGATCCAACGAAAGCGTTCGCGCCCACTTGCGCCTGGATATGGTCCAGCGCTACGCGGGCGCCTTCGATTTGCGCATTGGCGGAGGCCAGTTGCAGAGGATCGGCCAGTCCCGGCACAGAAATTTCGGCGCCCTTCACTGCCAGGCGGCCGGTCCAGCCGCTGAGATCCATCCCATAGTGGTAGCGCAACTCGCCGCTCCACTGCCCGGAGCGCAACTGTTCCAGCCACGGCACGGCGGCCAGCGCCACTTGCGCGCGCAGCGATTCCACCTTCATGCCATCCGTGGAGATGGACAGATCGAGCGTATTGTCGCCCATGGCATAATCGGCCTCCACCTGCGCCTCATCCTCTTCCGACGTGCGAACGGCGGTGGGTGTGAACCGGACGTGGCCGCTGTCGAACACGATGGCAGCTTGATCGAAACGCATCGCCGGCGAGTTGGGAATCGTGATGGAGCCCTCGCGTATGGCGAGTTGCCCCTGCAGGCCGCCATCGGCGTACGCGACATCGCCGTTCAGCACGCCCTCAACATCCAGGTTGGGCGGAAACTGCGCGCCCATGTGCCGCGCCAGTTCCATGAGCGGCGGGACCGAAAAGTCTTTCCACCGGGTCTCGATCTTCCAGCGAGGCTGGGTGAGATAATCGCTCGCCTGGAAATGGATGGCCAGCGGCAGCGGCGTATTGCGGACGGAATTCGACTCCAGATCCAGGGTCTGCCGCAGCAGGCTCAAACTTCCGTGAACGTCGAAAGGCCAGCCCTGACCTTGTACCGGCATGAGGTCCCAGCGGTGTACGTCGGCGATTTCCACGCGGCCAACGATGCCGATATTGGCGAGCGGTCCGCCGAGGTGCAATCGCGAGGAGACGGTGCCGTGCACGGTTCCGCGCTGCCCTTGCAGCAGCACGCTGATCTCGCCCAGGCCGCAGTGATCGAGTTGCAGATCCAGGTCCACGCGCTCCGGCGCCACGAACCATCGCCCTTTCAGTGTGAACAGCCCCAGACCCTGCGCGCTACGATCGGTGCGCGCCGGTTTGCCGGTGAGCGAGACCTTCCAACCGTTGCCACCGGGACCGGGCGGGGAGACATCGAGATCGGTGTCCATTAAATAGAAGATCGACTTGGTATCGCCGAACTTAAAGTTGATGCGGCTATCGCGCACATGGATGGCCGGCGCGGCGCTCATCACCGAGCGGTTCACGATCGACAGAAAATTCCAGTTGCCGGAGTCCGACTTGGTGAGATTGATGTGCGCGCCTTCGAGCCCGACGGAGTCAACCACGAAACGGCCGCCCAGCAGCGACCAGATGCTCGGGCGGACATCCATGCTGTCCATGTAGGCGATGGGCTCGGCGCCGATGGCCGGGTCTTCGTGGATCACCACGTCTTCCACGGAGAATCCCGGGCCCTTAAAAAGGCTGAATTTCACCGCGCTACGGAATTCGACCTGGCGGCCCAGCGCGCGCGAAAGTGAGCCGCGGAGCCGGTCGGCGTAAGGATTGGCGTCGACGTAGGGCGCGCCGAGTCCCACCATTAGCCACACCGCCGCGGCGGCGCCCACCCCCTTGGCAATGGCGGCGGCCGGGATCTTCATGCGCGTGCTCCCATCAGTGCCCGGTAATCCTCCGGGCTATCGATGTCGGCCACGATACCGGGGTCCTCGAGATCCAGATATTCGGTGCGGTCCGCGTGGCGTGCCACCACATCGCGTGCCGGGCCGTCGGACGGGAGCGCGAGGAACTCGGCGATCAACGCGCGTGAAAACCAGATGGGATGGCCCCGCTTGGCGCGGTATCGAGGCACGCGGACGAGCGGCGGGTTGTGCGCGACTACTGGGGCGAGCGGTGGGGCGAGCAGCGCGTCCAGCGTGGCGCTCGATGCCGCCGGGTGGTCCACCAGCGTGAATAGAACGCCGTCGGCATCTGGAGGGACGGCGCGTAGTCCGCACTGCAGCGAAGTGGTCATGCCGAGCGCGTAGTCGGGGTTGACCACAAACGTCGCGGGGTGTGTCGCGGCGGCGCGGATCTGGCCGGCGTGTGCCCCGAGCACGACGATCACAGACGTGCAGCGCTGATCGAAGAGTGCCGTCAGGGTATCGAGGAATGTCGCTTCGCCGTACCGCAGCAGCGCCTTTGGTGAGCCCATGCGCCGCGATTCGCCGGCCGCCAGAATGAGACCCGAGACGTTCACTTGGAGAGCACGGCCGGTACTTGCCCGCCGGCGAATACCGACATGGAAAGTGCGCGCCAATTGGAAGTGGCGCCGCGGCGGACGGCAATCATCTCGGCGGTGACGGAAATGGCGATCTCTTCCGGCGAAATGGCGCCGATGTCCAGCCCCATGGGGGCGTGGATCTTCTCGACGGCGGCGCGGTCCACGCCTTCCTTTTCCAGTTCGCGGATGACGTTCAGCACTTTGCGCTTGCTGCCGATCATGGCCAGGTATCGGGCCGGAGTGGCGAGCGCCAATTTGAGCACGCGCATGTCGTCGCGATGTCCGCGGGTGACGATTATCACGTAGCTGGTATCGTTGATGGGCAGCTGCGGAAAGATCTCCTCGTACTCGGCGGCATGCACGGCGACTGCTTCGGGGAACCGCTCGCGATTGGCGAAACTTTCGCGATTGTCCACCACCACGGAGGAGAATCCGGCCAGGGTGACCACTTTGGAGAGGCTCTTGGAGATGTGGCCGGCGCCGAAAATGAAGGCGTGCGGAATGGGCAGCACGGGTTCCACGAAGACGTCCAGTTGACCGCCGCAGATCAGACCGTTATCGTAGGCGGCGTCCTGTCCCAGATTGAAGGTGAGGCGGCGCGGCTGTTCGGTCTGGATTACCTCGCGGGCGGCGTTCCACACTTCAGCTTCCACGCAGCCGCCGCCGATGGTCCCGACGATCGACCCGTCCTCGCGCACCAGCAACTTGGCGCTCTCGTAGCTGGGAATGGAGCCGCGGACTTCCACGATGGTCGCGAGCGCGCACCGCTGCCCCAAATTACGCAAGCGCACGAGCTCCTCGTAGACGTCCATTCGATCTCGATTATAACGTGGGGTGAAGATTCGGTGGATTTCCATCCAAACAATCCGATCGCGACGCGTTGACATTCGGACACTTCTGTCCGACTATGGGAGGGTGAAGGGCTCGGAGTTCGAGCACAGGGTCCAAAAGCTCGCGAAGAAGATGGGACTCTCGTGCGCTTTCATCGCGAGCCAGTGCAAAGGCAGTCACGGCCGTCTGTATGTGGGCGCCGCGTTCACAACGATGAAAGACCGTAAGAAGGAACTGGGCAAGGGGCTTCTGGTGAAGATGTGCAGCGACCTGAAGATCAGCCCCGAGACACTGTAACGGCGATTGGAAGGAGTTGTCCATGTTTGCATTCACGTATCCCGCGAAGTTCTCGACCGGATCGGATGGCCGTGTGTTAGTTGAATTCGTCGATCTGCCGCGTGTCGCGACCGACGGCAAGAACTTATCGGAGGCAATAGAGGAGGCCATCGACGCCTTGGGCTCTGACCTTTCCATTCGTCTTTCGCGCCGGGAAGCGATCCCTGCGCCATCTCGTGCAAAACGAGGCCAACGTCTGGTCCCGGTGCCGTGGTGGCTCGCTCCCAAATTGGCGCTGCACCTTGCCATGCTTGAGAAGGGCATCGGCAACTCCGAACTCGCACGACGCTTGGACGTCGACGAACGTGTGGTTCGCCGCATGCTCGATCCGGCGCACGAAAGCAAAGCGGAGAAGATTCAGGCCGCCCTGGCGGTATTGGGTAAACGGCTCACTATGGAAGTGGAGGACGCGGCCTAGCTGCCTAGCTCATGCTGCTGTACATTCGATGATCGGCCTGCCCTCACATCACAGCGATAAAGTCGATACCCGCGCCTGACATGACTTTCGCGGCAGGCCCGCCATCTGAGGCGATGCGATATACGTCGACACCGTTCGAGTAGACCACCGAACCGTCAGCGGCTAGATCGAACGAGAGGACGCGGTCGGCGATGGTTTCTACCCCCCGGCCGGGCTTTTGACGCATCAGTAGCCAGAAAGAAGGAGTCTCGAGGACCTTTTCAGCGGGGTGCTTCACTGTAAAGAGCGGCCGGCCGGTGCGCCGCTCCGTGAACAAATTGGCAGCCATTGCGGTCAACCATAAAATTCCGAGCGGCAGTAGGGCAAGGCCCGCCAGGCTGGCCCAGGGGGCAACCGCTGGCGTCGCTTCTTGAACGGGCCTGCGGATGTAGTACAGCGTTCCGTCCGCGGCGATCCGCGGCCCGAGATAATGAAATGCGGAATCTTGCGCCAGGCACGACATCTCGCCGGAATCCAGGTCGAGCCGATGCACGGCGAAAGGGCCCTGCCCCGCGAGGCGTGCTTTCGAGTCCCGCGCCATACCGGCGCTCTGAAACACCAGCCGGCGGCCCGGACCAGGGATCCAACGCGGCGCCTGGTCTACAGATTCGCCGTCGGTGACCTCGGTTAAGTCCGATCCATCGGTTTTCAGCACAGCCAGATTCACGATTCCGGCGGGATGGGCGACGGATAACGCGATCTCGGAACCGTGCGGATGCGCATCGGCCTGGCAAGCGCGAAAATCGGCGGTGTGAAACAGCCGCTTTTCGATCCCGGCGCCGTCCCTGGCGAAAACTCCGCTGATTTCGTCAGTTTCGAGAGTGTATAGCAGTTCGCCGGGTCTGAGCCCCCGCGTAACGCTCGTGATGGCGATTCGAAACGCGCTCAGGTCGGCCTCCGGGGCCATGTGCAAAGCGCGGGTCAGGCATTTTCCTCCCTGGCCCCGGAATTTCCAGGCGTTCCGGTTCTGTATTTGAATCGCGCGGTCCCTGAGAGAAAGCCCAAACGGGCTCTCCAGGATCTCGCCGCCGCCGTCACATTGCAGGTGAAGCTGCCCTTGGGAGATGTAAGCCAGCAAAGGGTCGGGCACAGGAATTCCGCATCCATTGTGCGGCTGGTTATGCCCACGAACAAGTTGTCAAAGGTTGATAGCTGCTGCGAGTCGCCAACTCAGGTTAACGCTGCGGCGTCCGATTGCGCATCGCTTTGACGAAATCCTCGAGCGTTCGTCCGGGAGTCTCTTCGAAAGCCTCCGCCAGCATCTCGATGGCGCCCATGCGATCCAGCCGGAAATTACGAAAGTCGTTGCGAGATTCGCACCAGGCCGCCAGCGTCCAGGTAGTGCCCCAGAAGTACACGGCCATCGGCCGGATGGTGCGCATCGAAGCTCGCTCGCTCGAATCGGTATATTCGATGCGCAGCTTCCGACGCTGCAGGATGGCCTGGCGGGCGGTCTCCAGACCTGCCGCGGCTTCCGGGCGGATATGAAATCCTGGCGCGAACAACCGGCTGCGCTCCAGCTCTTCGCGCCGCGCCGGCGGGAGAGCGAGCGCGATTTTCGATAGTGCCGAACGCGCATGCGTGGCCAGTGTGGGGCCGCCCCAGGCTTCCACCATGCGGGCACCCGTGACCATCGCTTCCACTTCGTCGAATGTGAACATGATGGGCGGCAGGTCGAAGCCTTTGCTCAGGCGATATCCCACTCCTGCCTCGCCATCCACCGGCACGCCGGAGAGCGAGAGGTCGCGGATGTCGCGATACACCGTGCGTTCCGAAACTTGCAGCCAGAGCGCCAACTGGGCGGCGGTGGTGAGTCGCCGCCCTCGCAGGTGCTGGACGATTTGGAACAGACGGTCGGCGCGCCGCACATTGTCAGCTTATCGCGTGCAAGCCGACCAGGTTGCCCTCGGTATCCTGGATGCGCGCATAGAATCCCATCCCGGGCGGCAGTGCGGTCTTGGGAACTACGACCTTGCCACCGGCCGAGTCTACGCGGGCGAGCGCGGCGTCGAGGTCGGGGTCGGCATTGAGGTAGACCACGGTGCCGTTGGCGCTCGGCTGATGACCTGGGATCAGGTTGAGACAGCCGCTGACTGCCGGCTTCTCATAGGGGAATACCGCGAGTGTCTCGGGCCCGAATTGTCCGCGGTTCAGACTGGTGGCTAGAACTGTTTCATAGAACCGGCAGGCGCGATCTATGTCGGCGGCCGGGATTTCGAACCAGACAACGCGGCTGTCGCGTTGCTGCTGTTGTTGAGGTGTCATGCTGCGAGTGTAAGGCGGTGCTCCTGACAGCGTGGTGTCAGGAGAGAAGGCGCCAAGAAGTCCTTCGCCTGCCAAGCTGGGCTGGTTGGAGTCGGGCTGAAGCCCTGCGTCGGCCCTTCAGAACCACGGGCTAGAAACCACCTGGCAAACTGTTGCTTCTGGGCTGCTTGCTGGCAATTCCGCGCGGTGGTTACTGGCGCTAGAGATGTTTCCCCACGGAATCGCCTCCCGCTGAAGCCTTTTTCTGGACTCCTGATTCCGTGGAATGAGGATGAGCTGCCTACGAACCAAACCAAACAAACATTAATGGCCACGGATGAACACGGATAAACACGGATAAAACAAGAGTTTTTTCCTTCTTATCCGTGTTTATCCATGTTCATCCGTGGCCAATAAACACTTGGTTCTTGTGGAGCAGTGGCTCAGTCTGATTCCTTGGCGCATCAAAGTACGGGGAGACATCAGGAGTCCAGAGCCTCGCTGAAGCCTGTCCCACAAGCGCGACGACTATCGCTTCGCCAGTTCGTCCAGCAAAACCTTTACCGGGCGCGTGGCCGCCAGCAGCACTTCCGCGGAGGGACGCTGCATGCGGGTGAGTTCCTTTGCCTGCGCCGCCAGCCAGGCCGCCGGCACGGGTTTGCCCCCGCCCCAGTAGTCGAGGATTTCGAGCCCCATCCTACCCACCGCGGAGAGGTCCTTCGAAAGCGGCTTCACTTCCGCCAACAACGCGTTGTCCTCCGCCAATGCCTGGAAGCGGACATCGTTGCCGGCCCACACGTGGAAGACCGCGCGCAGGGTCGCCAGAGCGGCCGCGTCGGCCGTCCGCGTGCCCGCCAATTTGCGAGCGAGCAGTTCGAGATGGCGTACGGTTTCGCTCTCCGGCCGCGCCGCGTCGACGAAGCGATTGAGCGGTACCTGGGTGTCCTTCGCGCGCCGTCCCGTCCCCAGCCCGCGCGCCTCCGACGCGTCGGCCAGCACGCGCAGGGACTCCATGGGGCGCCCGCCGGACAGGCGTCCGAGCATCTCGCCGTAGCTCGAATGATGCGTCACTCCGGTCCACTCCAGCAAGCGGCTCACTGCCTCCATGCGTGCGTACATCGAATCGACGTCGATCAGTTCCCGCGGCGACCAGAAGCGCTCCGCGATGGCGGCAGCGCGCGGCCAGACACGGGAGTCCATCGTCTCAGCGTCCACTAGTTCGGACCACATGCAGGCTTCGCCACCGAGAATGTGCTCGGCCTGCTGGGGAGTGAGCTGCGCCGCCGGGCCGCCCAGAGGGTCGACTGCATAATGGTACGCGGCGGTCCGCGCATGGTCCAGATAGTAATTGGCGGAGAGAATTCCGCGATAGCCTTTGCTCGCCGCGGCCGCCAGCGATTCCGCACCGCGCCAGGATTGAATCACCGCGTCCTGCGGAAGGTCGGGGCCCAGGATTTCATCCCACCCGACCATGTTCTTCCCGTACTTTTGCAGAACTTTCAGAATGCGCTGATTGAAATACGTCTGCAGAGCGAGCGTGTCTTTCAGGCCGTGCGCCTTGGCGAACGACTGTACACTCTTCGACTGATTCCACGCCTTGCCGTTAACCTCGTCGCCCCCGATGTGAAAGAACGGGTCGGGAAAGAGCGCCGCCATTTCGCCGATGAAAGCGTCCAGGAAAGCGTAGGTCTCATCGCGCGTGGGGTCGAGCACCGGGTCGAACACGCCGAAATGGCGTCCGATTTCGAACGGGCCAGTCCCCGCGGCGAATTCGGGATAGCCCACCAGCCAGCTCAAAGTATGGCCGGGGATATCGAACTCCGGGACGACGCGGATGCCGCGGGCAGTCGCGTAGGCTACCACCTCCCGCATCTGCTCCTGGGTATAGAACATGCCGTCTGAGCCTGACTGCTGCAGCTTGGGATAAAGCTTGCTCTCGGCGCGAAAGCCCTGGTCGTCGGAGAGGTGCCAATGGAACACGTTGAGCTTCACGGCAGCCATGGCGTCGAGGTTGTGTTCGATCACGTCGATGGGCAGAAAATGGCGCGAGCAATCCAGCATCAACCCGCGCCAGGCGAAGCGCGGCTGGTCGACAATGTGGACTGCGGGAACGCGGAAACCCTCGGGGCCGGGTTGGATCGTTTGCAGGAACGTTTCCAGGCCGTGCAGCGCACCGGACACGGTCGCGGACTTGAGCGTCGCGCCCGATGGTGTGACGTCCAAGGTGTAACTCTCGTCTTCGCCGAGCACGGGAGACGCCGTGCAAGGCGCGCATGCGATGGCGAGCGTCGAGGCCGCGCCGGATGGTGACGGGAAGATGCCAGTCTGCCGCCACACGCGTGTCAGAAAGCGCTTTACGGCGGGCGTCAGGCGCGCGTTGGCATCGGGTGCAACTCCAAAGGTAGCGTCGATCGGTAGCGCGCCTTCGGCCACCTCTATCTTTGCCGGCATTGGCATCAACGCGGGCACGGCCGCGTAAGAAACTTGGGCGGCGCAAAAAAGGGAGAACAAAAATGGGGCTCGACGCATCCACTATAGTGTAAAAGATGTCGCTGCAAATCTGGCTCATTCGCCACGGTCAAACCGCATGGACGCTCTCGGGCGCGCACACCGGCCGCACAGACCTGCCGCTAACGGACACCGGCCGCGAGAACGCGATCGCGGTGGGCCGATGGCTGGCGGGCCGCAAATTCGCCCAAGTGCTGGTGAGTCCCCTCTCGCGTGCCCGTGAAACGTGCCGCCTGGCGGGTTATGGCGACGTCGCGCAAGTGGACGCGAATCTCTGCGAATGGAATTACGGCGACTACGAGGGCCGCACCACCGCGGACATCCGCAAGGAAAGGCCCGATTGGTTCCTGTGGCGCGACGGTCCGCTGAACGGCGAGACCGTCGAACAGGTAGCGGCGCGCGCGGAGGCAGTGCTGGCGCGCCTTTCAGGTGTCGACGGCGATGTGGCGCTGTTTGCGCACGGGCATCTTTTGCGAATCCTGACGACTCGCTGGCTCGGTCTCCCACCGGATTGCGGCCGCATGTTCGCCCTCGGTACCGCGACGGTGAGCACGCTGGGGTTCGAGCGCGAGACAAAAGTGATCTCGCAGTGGAATTTGCCAACGAGCTAGCTGTCAGCTGTCAGCTCTCAGCCGTCAGCTAAACCGGCGTGCTGCCGCAGGAATGCCGACGTGTCGCCTCTGGACCAGCACCCATCACGTTGGCCGTAGGCGGAAAGCTGAAAGCTGAGAGCTGATAGCTGAACGCTGATAGCTTCTTCCCCGTAACCTTTTCGCATTTCCCCAGTATCCCTATCGATGTCGACGATTTTGCGGGATCTCCAGTACTCGCTTCGCACTCTTCGCAAGTCTCCGCTGTTCACCGGTGTGGCGGTGCTTTCTCTGGCATTCGGTATTGGGGCCAACGTAGCGATCTTCACACTGGTCAATCAACTCATTCTGCAGATGCTGCCGGTGCCCCATCCCGAACAACTCATTCTGCTAAAGGCCCGCGGCCACCATTACGGGAGCAACACCGGCCGTTACTCGCTCTCCTATCCGATGTACCAAGATTTGCGCGATAAGAACGACGTTTTCAGCGGTCTGGTTTGCCGAACTGGCAACACCTACAGTGTGGGCTTCAACGGCCGCACGGAACTCGTCGAAGGCGAAGACGTTTCGGGAAATTACTTCTCCGTTCTCGGCGTCGGCGCGGCGGCGGGTCGCGTGTTCACCGCCGCGGACGATGGCACTGAGGGCGGCCATCCGCTCGCCGTTCTCAGCTACACCTACTGGAAAACACGCTTCGCCGGCGACCCGGGCGTGGTCGGCAAGAAGATTGTCGTGAATGGCTATCCTCTAACCATCATCGGGGTCAGCCAGGCCGGATTCGACGGCGTACACCAAGGTGTCTCGCCCCAGATCCGAGTGCCCATGGCCATGCATGACCTGCTGCCGAAAACGAATTACCCGGAGTTGAAGAATCGCCGCCGCCGATTTGTGGAAGTCTACGGCCGCTTGAAGTCCGGAATCACAGTGGAGAGCGCGAAGGCCGGCATGCAGCCGCTCTTCCATCAGATTCTCCAGATGGAAGTGCAGATGCCCGCATTCTCCAAGGCGACCGACTATGCGCGGCAACAGTTCCTGGCGATGTCGATGGATGTGCTGCCCGCCTCCAAGGGCCTTTCGCAATTGCGCGATCAATTCTCCACGCCGCTGCTGGCTCTGATGGGAATCGTGGCAGTGGTGCTGCTGATCGCTTGCTCCAACCTGGCGAATCTGCTGATCGCGCGCGCGTCGGACCGTCAACGCGAGGTCGCCATCCGCCTCGCTCTGGGTGCCAGTCGCCGGCGCCTGATCGGCCAATTATTGGTGGAAAGCGTTTTGCTGGCGGCCATCGGCGGAGTACTCGGTCTCGGTCTGGCTGTGTTCCTGGATAAAGCTCTGCTCGGCTTCTTGCCGCGGGACATCGCTGTGCTCAGCGTCTCAATCAGCCCCGATGCCACGGTGCTGGGCTTCGCGCTGGTGGTGTCGCTGCTCACCGGACTGGTGTTCGGACTGATGCCCGCACTACAGGCCACGCGCCCTCACTTGGCATCCACCCTCAAAGAGGAAGGCCGCGGCGTAGTGGGTGGTACTTCCGTATTGCTGCGCAAAGGACTGGTGGTGGCGCAAGTAGCGCTCTCTCTGTTGTTGCTGATCGGCGCAGGCCTCTTCGTCCACAGCCTGAAGAACCTGAAGGAACTCGACCCCGGCTTCCGCACCGCGAACTTGGTGAGTTTTTCGGTGGACCCCACGCTCAGCGGAAAGCCGCAGGAATGGTCGCTCGATTACTACCGGCGTCTCAGCGAGCGCATGCAGTCGCTGCCGGGCGTGACCTCGTCGACTCTCTCCGTCATCGCGGTGTTGGTGGACAACGAGTGGGATAACGGTACCGTCGTGGAAGGCTACTCCGCGAAGGTCGGCGAGTCGGTAGATCCTCACATGCAATTTTGCTCGCCCGACTACTTTCAGACCCTGCAGATTTCCATTCTGGCGGGCCGCGATTTCCGGCCGCAGGATGACGCCAAAGCTCCCAAAGTGGGCATCGTGAATCGCAAGTTCGCGCGCAAGTATTTCGCCAACGTCAATCCCGTGGGCCGGCACGTGGGGCTGGGCGGCGATATCGGTACGAAGCTCGATATCGAGATCGTGGGCGTGGCGGGCGATACGAAATATGAGAACATGCGCGAGGAAGTGCCATACGAGTTGTACCTGCCGTACACACAGCAGAACTTTGTCGTGGGCATGACGGCCTACTTGCGGACGGCGGCCGCACCATCGGGCTTGCTTCCGACAGTGTGGAAGGTAGTCGCCGAACTCGATTCTGACGTCCCGCTCTATCAGATGCGCACGCTCGATCAACAGGTGGAGAATTCGCTGATCACCGAGCGGCTGTTGGCCACGCTCTCCGGCGGCTTCGGCCTGCTGGCGACGCTGCTCGCGGCGATGGGGCTTTACGGCGTCATGGCATTCATGGTGGCGCGGCGCACGCGCGAGATCGGCATTCGCATGGCGCTGGGGGCGAGCGGAGGGTCGGTGGTCTGGCTGGTGATGCGCGAAGTGATGCTCCTGGTGGGCCTTGGCGTAGCGATAGGGTTGCCCGCGGCACTCGGCCTGACGCGTCTGGTGCGCGCCCAACTCTTCGGTGTGGACCCGAGCGACGGCTTGACGTTGGGCCTGGCGACCGCCGGCATCGCCGCGGTGGCGATACTCTCGGGCTACCTCCCCGCCCGCCGCGCCACGGGCATCGATCCCATGCGCGCGTTGCATTGGGAGTGAAATGCAGCTATCAGCTCTCAGCTCTCAGCTTTCAGCTCTCAGCAACTCTAACGCGCCTGCGGCGCTAACCATGGATTCGCTGACTTCAAACGGCCACTGGCGTTTGGCTGTTAGCTGTTGGCTCTATTGAGCGCCCGCGATGGCTATCCACATTGACCGGCATGAACACGAAAGAAAAAGATCCGCGAGCGGTCAGTACAGAGCGTAGGGCATCCACATCACCGGTAGTAGCTGAGAGCTGATAGCTGATAGCTCACTTCCCCTTCGGCACCACCAACCCGATCCGCACCGCCTTCGAGCCTGCAGGAGCCTTGCCCGTCCGCACCAACAACTGCAACGCCGCGACCGCGGAGACCACGCGTGTCATCACACGATTGGCGTCGATGCCGGTGAGCACCGCGACTTGCGGGGACGGCAGGAAAATCTCCATCACCCTGATCTTGTCCTCGCCGTTCTGCAGATGGATGACCAGCTCTTCGTCTTCTTTGAGCGCCTTCTGCATCGCCCCGATCTGGTTGAGCATCACCGCGCCGGGATTGTCGGGCGACGGGGCCGCGGCCGGCGGGTCCGACATCGCCGACTGGATCGCGTGCTGCGCCAGTTGCTTGGTGAGATCGACAAAAGCCATTCTGGCTTGATGCTAGCATGCGCCGCTCCATGCGAACCTATACACATGCGCGGTTTCGAGAGTTTATCAGAACAGGAAATCCTGGCCCTCGCGATCACCCTGGAAGAAGAGGACGAGAAAATTTACGCCAACTTCGCCGAGGGCCTGCGGCAGGACTTTCCCGCAACAGCGGCGGTCTTCGATGGCATGCGCGTGGAAGAATCCGGCCATCGTCGGCGGCTGATCGAGCTTTCCCAAAAGAAATTCGGCGACTACATTCCCCTCATCCGCCGCCAGGATGTCCGCGGCTTTGTGAATCGCAAGCCGGTATGGATGACGCGTCCCCTTCGCCTGGAGATGGTGCGCAAAACGGTGGCGTCCATGGAACTGGAGACGCGGTTGTTCTACGAAAAAGCGGCGGTGCGCAGCTCGGACGCCCATATCCGCCAGTTATTGGACGATCTGGCACAAGAAGAGCGAACGCACGAGGAGCGCGCCGGCGAATTGGAGGCCGACAAGCTCGGCGGCGACGTGCGCGTGAAGGAAGAAGAGGCCAATCGCCGTTTGTTCGTGCTGCAGATTGTGCAGCCGGGCCTGGCGGGTTTGATGGATGGATCCGTCTCCACCTTGGCCCCGGTATTTGCCGCCGCCTTCGCCACTCACAGACCTTGGGACGCGTTCCTGGTGGGGATGGCGGCATCGCTCGGCGCGGGTATCAGTATGGGCTTCGCCGAAGCGTTGTCCGACGATGGCAGCCTGACGGGACGCGGCCACCCGTGGGCGCGCGGTCTGATTTGCGGCGCCATGACAACCCTCGGCGGCATCGGACACACGCTACCGTTCCTGATCTCCAGCTTTACCGCTGCTATGACCGCAGCTATCTGTGTAGTCGTGGTGGAACTGGGCGTGATTTCGTGGGTCCGAAAGAAGTACATGGAGTCGTCGTTGGTTTCGGCGGTCCTGCAGGTCGGTCTCGGCGGTATTTTGGTCTTTGCTACAGGCGTGCTGATCGGGAGTTCCTAGGAGAATCGATGTTCCATCGCGCAGGATGGGTTGCCCTTGTAGGCGCAACTGTACTGGCCGTGTTTGCCCCGGCCCAAACTTCATCCGAATTAGAGAAAAACAAAGGAGTCGGCGACTCGCCCGACGCGGCGCCGGCCCTCGCGACAGACCTGCGCGCGGACTTGACTCACGAAGGGGTGCGCGCTGCCATGCGCAAAGTTGCCGACTGGCAATTGGAGCGCGCGCGCCCCTACTACAGTAACGACTGGACGTTCGCCGCCTTGTACGACGGATTCATGGCGGCATCGGCCACACTGGGCGATGCCAAGTATGCGCAGGCCATGCACGAGATGGGCGAGAAGTTGAACTGGCAACTCGGCCCACGTCCCGAGCATGCCGACGATGTGGCCGTCGGACAGGTGTATCTCGAGCTCTATTTGAAGCGGAAGGATCCGCGGATACTTCCGCCGTTGACGGAGCGCTTCGCTTACCAGATGGGATTGAAGGACGATCCAGCGAAGCCCTTGTGGTGGTGGTGCGACGCGCTTTTCATGGGTCCGCCCACGCTGGCGCGCCTCTACAAGGCCACGAGCAAAACAGAGTACCTGGATTTTATGGATCGCGAATGGTGGATCACCTCCAAGCTGCTCTACGATCCCGAGGAACACTTATATTTTCGCGATGCCAGTTACTTAGCCAAGCACGAGGCCAATGGGCGCAAGCTGTTCTGGTCGCGGGGTAACGGCTGGGTGATGGGCGGGATCGCGCGGGTGCTCGATTACATGCCGAAGAACTACCCGGCCCGGCCCAAATACGTGGCACAACTCCGCGAAATGGCCGCCGCCGTCATCAAGGTGCAGGGTGCCGACGGCCTCTGGCGATCGGGGCTGCTGGACGCACAGGCCTACCCCTTGCCGGAAGTGTCCGGGTCGGCGTTCATCGCTTACGGGCTCGCCTGGGGAGTGAACCAAGGCATCCTCGACCGCCAGACTTACGCGCCCGCCGCCCGCAAAGCTTGGGCGGGATTGCTCACCCATGTGTACGCCGACGGACGGCTCGGCTGCATACAGCCGGTGGGCGCCGCGCCCGGCCAGTTCAAAGCGACTTCCAGCTACGTTTACGGAGTGGGCGCCTTTCTGCTGGCCGGATCGCAGATAGATAAGCTTCATCTCTGAAGCGTGACGGTGCGCCCGGTGCGCGCCGATTCGCGCGCCGCATCCAGAATCTCGATGACGATCATGTTGTTCTCCAGCGACGAGAGGCCAGAGGGCTTGAACTGTCCGCGCACCACGCCGAGCAGGTACGAAATGGAGTCGGCCTCCTGTGGCTTCAGTGGCGGCGGCGTGCGTATTTCCTCGGCCTTCGCTCCCGGCAGCCGCACGCGCAGGTTGTCTCCGCCGGTGGCGATGGCGTAGCCCGTGGCCCCATAGACTTCGAAATCCTTGCGGCTCACGGGCCAATTCCACGATGCCTGGATGATGCCCTGCGCCTTGGGATATTCCAGCAGCACCGTGGCCTCATCGTCCACGTGGGTGTAAGTGGAGGGCTTGTCGGTCTGCGTCAGCGCCGTGACTTTCAGCGGCCGTTGATTATCCATCAGCCACGTCATCAGATTGGCGCCGTAGCATCCGAAATCGAATAGTGCGCCGGCGCCATTCTTGGCCGGGTCGTTGAGCCAGGCGAAAAACTCCGGCTGCACGTGAATTTCCTGGGGGCCCTGATGGCCGTCCATGGCCACCATCCGGCGGATTTCACCGGCGGCTTTTTGTTCGTGCAGCAGGCTCCAGATTTCGCCGTGGCTGGGATACCAGGTGGTCTCGTAGTTCACGAACACCGGCGTCTTGTATTTTTCCGAGGCTTGCTGGATGGCGCGCGCCTGCTTCATGTCGACGGCCAGAGGCTTTTCCATCATCACGGGTATGTGTCGCGACGTGGCCGCCTCTACCACACGAAGGTGCGAGTAGGTGTCCGTGAAGGTCGTGACGGCTTCCGGCTTGATGGCGTCGAGCATCTTGTCGAGATCGGTGAATAACTGGTCGTTGGTGAAGTGTTGCGACGCGGCGTACTTGTCGAGCAGTGCGCGATCGGGGTCCCACACCGCGACAATCGCGATGTCGGCGGCGCGGCGCTTCGCGTTGTTCAGGAATCCCGAGACATGGCCATGGTTCAATCCGGCGATGGCGACGCGCAGGGGTTTCACGTCTTGATTTTGCGCCCCGGCGGCAAGCGCCGAAGCGATGATGAGAGCGAACGGAGCGAGGCGAGTCATGATTCAGTGCAAGTGTAACTCGCCGCGGGCGTCGCGGAGATGACACCACTGGACGGTGGACCACGCCAATTGGAAAAAACTTTGTCGAGCTGCGCCCAGTGCCAAAAAGCAAGTGCGGCCGTGGGTCGATGAGACACTACAAAGATCTGGATCCATTTGAATTATAAGTATTAATTGAATTCTAACATCGTCGCACATGTGCTATTTATCTCATTGATACAATGTGAATAGGCTGCTGTAAAATTTGCGTTACACCTATGAAGTTCCCTTGTTTTATTTTCCATTAGGGATTATCTTTCTTGCTAGCCCCTTCTGGACGGCTTGCCGCCCCCTCGGGGCGGAGGGAACAATATGCCATCGCAAAAAAGAGTGGAATTGGCTGGAAGCCATCGCGAAATGGTCGCGGGCGCGTCGTCGCCACGGCCAGTCGACAATCATGAAATGGTTCAGGCGACCGTAGTATTACGGCGTCGGGCGCGTGCGCAAATGCCGGCGGCGGAGGAGTTCGCCTTCCGGCAATCCAATGTCGCGAGTTATCACACTCGTGACGAGTTTGCGGTGCTGCACGGAGCGGACCCCGTCGACATTGCGTCCATCGAAGCCTTCGCTCACGATAACGGTCTGACGGTGAGCGAACGGAGTGCTGCGCGCAGGTCGGTGATGCTCAAGGGAACGGCCGAGAATATGCAAAAGGCCTTCGGGACCGCGCTGGCGCACTACGACACACCGGCGGGTGGGTACCGCGGACGCACCGGCTCGGTGACCATCCCGGCCAATTTGGAGGGCGTAATAACCGCGGTACTCGGGTTGGATAACCGTCCCGTCGCCACGCCGCACTTGCGGCGCGCGGATGCCGCCAAAGCGTCCAGCGGCCTCGCGCCTACCCAGGTCGCACAGGCGTACAGCTTCCCAGTGGGCGCCACGGGCGCCGGCCAGACCATCGGAATCATCGAATTGGGTGGCGGGTACAGCTCGTCGGATCTCAACACGTATTTCGGCGCCCACGCGCCCACAGTCACCTCGGTTTCCGTGGATGGCGGCGCCAACCAACCTGGTGTGGACCCGAACTCCGACGGAGAAGTAATGCTCGATATCGAAGTGTCTGGCTCGGTGGCTCCGGGAGCGCGCATCGTGGTCTACTTCGCGCCGAATACCGACCAGGGATTTCACGACGCCATCACCATGGCCGTCCACGACACCGTGAACAAGCCCTCGGTAATCTCCATCAGTTGGGGCGGGCCCGAGGATTCGTGGACTCCCCAGGCGTCCACGGCGATGCTGGAAGCCTGCACAGATGGCGCCGGGGTCGGCGTTACTATCACCGCCGCGGCCGGCGACAACGGCGGTAGCGACGGCGTGTCGGACGGCAAGCTGCACGTGGATCTGCCCGCTTGTCTGCCACCCGTGCTGGCTTGCGGTGGCACGAAGCTCACCCTAAGCGGAACCACCATTAAGACAGAGGTCGTCTGGAACGAACTGGCGGCCAATGAAGGCGCCACCGGCGGCGGAGTCAGCGACATCCAGCCGATCCCCACCTACCAGGCTCACGCGGGCGTGCCGGTGCAGAAGGCAACCAAGTTTGCCGGACGGGGCGTGCCCGACGTCGCCGGCGATGCCGATCCGGTGACGGGCTACAAAGTGCGCGTCGACGGACAGAACACCGTGATCGGCGGCACCAGCGCAGTGGCGCCGCTGTGGGCGGGATTGATCGCGCTCATCAATCAGGAGATGGGCAAGGCTGTGGGGTTCGTGCAGCCCGCGCTTTACCAGATGATCGGCACGCAGTCATTCCACGAGATTACCAAGGGCAACAACAACGGCTATCAGGCCGGGCCGAACTGGAATCCCTGCACCGGCCTGGGGAGTCCCAATGGCGCCGCGATCCTGAAAGCGCTGCAAGGCACCACGGCACAGAGGGCGTCGGCCACCTAAGCGGCTGTCAGGAAATAAACTCACAGCAACCGACGTGGCGCAGACTCTCAGTCTGCAGCGCCGAGACTCATCTCGGCGCTTCGAGAGGCTTCCTATAGAGGGTCGAGAAAGTCTCGACCCGGCAGGCATGAGTGCTTGCGCCACATCGCCACCTCCTGACAATGTGCAGTTATTTTTGCGCCGCCGCTAAGCGCTTGTCAGGAATTGACCAGGGATAGTGGTCTGGAGCCGCTGGCCGACGAGAGCGGGCACTTCCGAGGGGTGCGTCACGGCCAGCACCTCAAAGCCGGCGGCGCGCCCGGCGGCCGATCCCGCTTCCGAGTCCTCCACCACGAGTGGTACGCGCGCCCCTAGCCTTTCAGCGGCGAGCAGGTACGGTTCCGGCGCCGGCTTGTAGCGCTTCACGCTCTCCGCTCCTACCACGGTGCGGAAGAACTGCCGCAGTCCACCCGCCTCCAGCATGGGCTCGATCTCCGAGCACGAACTGGAACTGACCACCGCCAGCGCATAGCGGCCCTCGAGACCGCTCAGGAAGGGCCGCAGCGCCGGATCGAATGGCGGGTCGGTCATCACGCGAGCGCGAAACAGCTCCTTTTTAGCGGGGTAGAGCTTCCACAGGCTTTCCCAAGCGAGCTGAGGATTTTGCTCGGCGATCAGCATATGCAGCATGTCCCGATCGTCGATGCCGATGAAGCGTTCGCGATAGTGGGCCCATTCGAGCACGATTCCCTCGGTCGCCAGCACTTCGGCCCAGCAGGCGCAGTGCACCGGCTCGGTATCCGCAAGTACGCCGTCAAAATCGAAAAGGATGGAATCGAAAGCGGGCATGGGGAGAAGAACCCTCAGCGTAGCATGCCCGGTTGTGGTATTACAGAAGCTGGACTATGCCATCTGAAGCCGAACTCCAAGCAGAACTAGAACGGCTGCGAGCCGAGAATGAAGCGCTGAAGAAGCCCTCCCGTGGACAAATGTCCCTGAAGGTGAGCGAGAAGGGAGCCCTGTCGGTTTACGGGTTGGGCCGGTTCCCGGTCACACTCTATCGGGAGCAGTGGGAAAAACTCCTGGGAATGGCCGACTCCATCCGTCAATTCATCAAAGACAACGACGCGTCGCTCAAGAAGAAGGAATAGCAGTGGCGCGGGCAACGGCTCTGGTGACCGGCGCGTCAGCCGGTCTCGGGGTCGAATTCGCAAAGCTCTGCGCGGCCGGCGGATACGACGTCGTACTGCTGGCCCGCAGTGCAGCGCGACTGGCGGAACTGGCGGCGGACCTCACGAAGACCCACGGGGTTGAGGCTCGCCCGTTGGTGGCCGACCTCGCCGACCCCGCGGCGCCGTCGCGGATCTTTGCTCAATTGGGGGGGCAGTTACGCGCCAAGCCCATCGAGATCCTGATCAATAACGCCGGCTTTGGCGTCCGCGGCCCGTACACGGAGACCGATTGGGCGCGGGAGTCGAGCCTGATGCAGGTGAATATGGTCGCGTTGGCCCATCTCACCAAGCTGTTTCTGCCCGAAATGGTGCGGCGGCGGACCGGCCGGATTCTCAACGTCGCCTCCACCGCGGCCTTCGTGCCCGGACCGTTTATGGCCCTCTATTACGCCAGCAAGGCGTTCGTACTTTCCTTCTCAGAGGCGCTCGCCGAGGAGTTGAAAGGCACGGGAGTGACCGCCACGGTGCTCTGTCCCGGACCTACCCGCACGGAGTTTGCGCAAGCCGCCGGCATCGCCGACAGCGATCTCTTCAAAGGCCCCACTATGAGCGCGGCGGAAGTAGCGCGCGTCGGCTATGACGCCATGATGGCGGGCAAATCGTCGGTCATCGCAGGGGCGCGCAATCGCTGGATGATTCGCGGCACACGATTGGTGCCGCGCAGTTTCGTGGCGGCCCAGACGCGCAAGATAAACTGGGATAAATGATGGTGGAGCAGGCCTTCGATTCGGGTGGCGTTCGCGGCGTGCTGCACCAGCCTGACAATCCTTCGGGCGATGCCATTGCGCTCACCCACGGGGCTGGATCGAATTGCCAGGCGCCGCTGCTGGTGCGTCTCGCGCGGAGCTTCGCCGATGCTGGGCTGGTGGTCTTGCGCTACGACTTGCCCTTTCGCCAGACGCGTCCCAAGGGTCCGCCGTTTCCTGCAGCCGCGGCGCGCGACCGCGAGGGCGTGGCGCAGGCTGTCGACGCAGTGCGGAAGATGGCCGACGGGAAAATCTTCGCCGGCGGCCATTCCTACGGAGGGCGTCAAACCGCCATGGCGGCGTCCGAGCGTGCCGGCTTGGCCGACGCCCTACTGCTGCTTTCCTACCCGCTGCATCCGCCCGCCAAGCCCGGCCAGTTGCGCACCAACTTCTTCCCCGACTTGCGCATTCCCGCGCTCTTCGTGCATGGCAGCGACGACCCGTTCGGCTCGCTCGAAGAACTGAGCACGGCGGTGAAGCTGATTCCCGCGCCGACGCAGTTGCTCCCCGTCGAGCGGGCGGCTCACGATCTCAAGCGGGCGGGCGAGATGGGCGCCGATTTGCTTGTGCGGCTTCGAACGTTGGCGTCGGACAAGCGCGCGATCTGAGCATATTCCGCATCGAACCCCATCGCGGCCAAGTCTCCAGGCATTGGCGTCGCGCGCGATCTGACCATCCCGCAGAAAAAATTGCGAACTCTCGCGCATACTCAGACGTAGTACCCGGCATGGGGCTAAACCATCTGCTGCGCCGCCTCCGGCGGTCGCCCATGTTCGCCATCGTCACGCTACTCACGCTGGCCATCGGCATCGGAGCCAATACCGCCATCTTCAGCGTGCTCAATGGCGTTCTGCTGAAGCCACTGCCCTACCCGCATGCCGAGCAGTTGATTAACATCGACCACCGGGCGCCCGGCGTCAAAATGGAGCACGCCGGAGAAGCGCCGTTCCTCTATTACATCTTCCGCGAACAGAATCGCACGGTGCAGGACATCGGCATGTGGACCGGCGATTCGGTGGCGGTCACCGGCTCGGCCGAGCCCCAGCGGGTGGATGCCGTCGACGTGACCCAGGGCATTTTGCCGATCCTCGGCGTGCAGCCGCTGGTGGGCCGGCTGTTCACGCAGGCCGACGATTCGCCCGGCACTCCGCGGACCGTGATCCTGAGCTACGCCTATTGGCAGGCGCACTACGGCGGCGACCGGTCGGCGATCGGGAAGACTATTCTGGCGGACAGCCAATCGTACGAGATCGTCGGTGTGTTGCCCAAAGAGTTCCGCTTTCTCGATCTCGATCCGGCGCTTTTCATGCCGATGCAGCGCGATCGAAGCAAGACCAATCTCGGCAATTTCAGTTTTCAAGCGCTTGCCCGCCTCAAGCCCGGTGTCTCCATCGCGCAAGCCAACGCCGACGCGGCCCGCTTGATTCCGGTCTCGATGGATGCCTTTCCTCCGTTTCCCGGATACAGCCGCGACATGTTTAAGCAGGTAGGATTATCACCCAACTTCGTGCCGCTGAAGGACAGCGTGGTCGGCGATGTGGGCAACGTACTGTGGATTCTCATGGCGACTATCGGCATCGTGCTGGTAATTGCCTGCGCCAACGTGGCCAACCTGCTCCTCGTGAGAACTGAGGCACGGCAGCAGGAGTTGGCGATTCGCGCCGCGCTGGGCGCCGGCTGGGACCGCATCGCGCGCGACCTGTTCGGCGAAAGCGCGATGCTCGGCCTGCTCGGCGGAGCGCTTGGGTTGGGGCTGGCGTATGGCGCCATTCGCTGGCTGGTGGCGCTGGCGCCGGCCAATCTGCCGCGATTGAACGAAATCTCCATCGACGCGCGCGTGTTGCTGTTTTCGCTGGCGGCCTCGCTGCTGGCCGGGCTGCTGTTCGGCGCCATCCCCGTACTGAAGTATGCCGGTCCACACCTCGCGTCCACGCTGCGCTCCGGTGGCCGCAGCTTGAGCCATAGCAAGGAACGGCATCGCGCGCGGAGTACCCTGGTGGTGGTGCAAGTGGCTCTCGCCATGTTGCTGCTGGTTGGCTCCGGTCTGATGGTACGCACGTTTCAAACCCTGCGGGGTGTCCAGCCGGGGTTCAGCGATCCGGACCACGTATTGGCCCTGGGCATCTATATCCCGGACAATCAGGTAAAGGACGCCGTGCAAGCCATCCGCATGAAGCAAAACATCCTGGACAAGATCGCCGCGATGCCGGGCGTGCAATCGGTGGGGCTTAGCAGTTACGTCCCCATGGATGGCTCCGGCTGGCACGATCCCATTTATGCCGAAGACCACGTGTATAGCGGACAGCAGGTCCCGCCACTGCGCCGGTACCGCATGATTTCGCCAGGCCTGCTGAAAACTATGGGAAATACGCTGGTAGCCGGACGCGATTTCACCTGGACCGATGTCTACGAAATGCGCCCGGTGGCGCTGGTTTCCGAAAACCTGGCGCGCGAGTTGTGGCACGACCCGGCCAAAGCGATCGGCAAACGAATCCACGAAAACACCACGGGGAAATATCGCGAAATCGTCGGCGTGGTGAACGATGAACGCGACGACGGAGTGAACCAGGACGCGCCGACGGTCGCCTATTGGCCCATCCTGATGGATGACTTCGCATCGAACAAGCCGTATGCGGAACGCGGCGGAGCGATTATGGTGCGCAGCCGCCGCGCCGGGACAAGCGGCTTCGTGCAGGATCTGAGCAGAGTCATCTGGTCGATCAATCCCGAACTCCCGCTGGCCAACGTGCGCACGATGCGCGCAGTCTACGACAAGTCGCTGGCGCGGACGTCATTCGCGCTGGTGATGCTGGCGCTGGCCGGCGCGATGGCGCTACTGCTCGGCGTGGTGGGAATCTATGGCGTGATTTCATATTCGGTCTCGCAGCGGACCCGCGAGATCGGCATCCGTATGGCACTCGGCTCGCCGCAGAAAGATGTGACGCGCCTGTTCCTGTGGCACGGACTGCGGCTCTCGGCGATTGGCGTGGGGTGCGGGTTGGTGGCCGCGGTGGCGTGCACGCGGCTGATGACGTCCCTGCTGTTTCACGTGAGCCCGCTCGATCCGCTGACATACATCGGAGTCTCTTGCGGGTTGGTGGGCGCGGCGGCGCTGGCGAGCTTCCTGCCGGCGCTGCGCGCGTCGGGCATCGATCCGGTGGACGCGCTACGGGCGGAGTAGGCGGCGCTTACTGTAACTGTACGGTGACGACGGGGCCGAGCGGTGTCTGGACTCCGTTGACGGTAGCTTGCAGCGCTTGATCGCCGCTGCCGGTATTCGTGGGGACGGTAACATTCAGTTGGTAGAGTCCCGCCTCGCTGATTCCGGCGAAGGCAACGGAGGCCGAGACGCCGCCGATGGTGACGGTCACGGGGCTGTTAGTGCGCGAGGCTCCCGAGTAGGCCTGGCCGGCCAGCACCGTGGGAGTCGTAGGTCCGAAGCCAACGCCGTAGAGGACCAGCGTCTCGCCCGCCTTCACCGGCCGCGTGTTATACGAGAAAGTGTTGGATGGGCCGACGAGGTCGTAAGTGCCACCTCCGTAGGCGCCGCTCCCGTCGGGAGTGACGATTTCCGCGGCGACGTGTTTGCCATCCCCGAGCAGACTGAATGAGGGCGAGTAAGTTGCGAGCGTGACGGTGGAGGAGGCGGTCCCGGAAGCGGTCGTGACGACAACTTCCACAACGCCCGTCGTGGAGTCATCGGGCACTTGTAAGTTGATCTGCTGCGGACTGACGTACCACAGATAGGCGGGCCTGTTGTCCACGGTGACACTGGTGCCGCCCAGAGTCTTGGGGAAGTCGGCATTCCAGAGGGATGTCCCGCTGGCAAGGTCGGTGCCGAAGATCGAGATCCAGGATCCGGATTGGATTGCGGAGACGGTGCTGTCGTTGGGGACGATTCCGCCGGGAGTGATGCTCGGGGGCGTCCCGGGGGTAAGGATGCGAATGCGGTTGGTCGACGCGTCAACGATGTATACGCTATTGGACCCATCCACAGCGACGGCCCACGGCCAGACCAAGTCGGCCTTGTCGGCGGGGCCACCGTCGCCGCTGAACGCTTCCACCCCGGTTCCTGCTATGGTGGCGATTACCCCACCCGAAACTATGCGGATGCGATTGTTTCCCGAATCGGCGATGTACACGGTGCCGGCGGCGTCGACTGCGACTCCGTAGGGCCCGTTCAGCGATGCGTTAGTGGCCGCGCCGTTGTCGCCGCCATAGCCGGGCAGGCCGTTTCCAGCGACGGTGGTGATGATCCCGTTCGACACTTTGCGGATGCGACAGTTGCCAAAATCGGCAATGTACAGGTTGCCAGCGGCATCCACGGCGACCCCGTAGGGGCCGCTCAGCGTCGCACTAGTGGCGGGGATGTTATCGCCGTTATAGCCCGACGTTCCGTTGCCAGCCACGGTGGTAATGACTCCGTTCGAGACCCTTCGAATGCGATTGTTTCCCGAATCGGCGATGTACACGGTGCCGGCGGCGTCGACTGCGACTCCCTGCGGAGAGAATAACATCGCGCTGGTGGCCGGGCCGGTGTCCCCACTGTAGCCCACAAAACTGTTGCCCGCCACGGTAGTGATCACGCCACTGGAGACCCGGCGGATGCGCGTGAGATCGGCTATGTACAGACTTCCGCCGGCATCTGCGGCCACGGCTATTGGGTAGCTCAACTGGGCGCTGATCGCCGGGCCGCCGTCGCCGCTGTAGCCTGGTGTCCCGGTTCCCGCTACAGTAGTGATGATCCCGCTCGAGACCTTCCTTATTAGGGCGTCGGTGCTGTCAGCCATGTAAACATTGCCTGTCGTGTCGACGGCGACACCCTGCGGATAAAGCAACTGGGCGCTGGTCGCAAGGCTCTTGCTGCCGAGCGGGGGGCCTCCCCCTGCCATCGTGGTGATCAGCCCGTTCGAGACCTTTCGAACGCGGGCGTCCCCGCCGTCAGCGATGTAGAGGTTTCCGGTCGAGTCCACGGCTACATCAGAAGGATTGTGCAACTGAGCGCTGGTCGCCAGCCGGCCGTCTCCCAGGATGCAGCAATCCCCCCCATAGCCGGCAACCGTTGTGATAATCCCTCCCGAGACTTCGCGGACACGATTGTTATAGAAGTCAGCGATGTACAGGTTGCCCGCCGCGTCCACGGCAACACCGGTGGGGTAAAGCAAGGCGGCGCTGGTGGCAGGGCCATTGTCGCCGCCGTAGTCCGGCGTTCCGGTCCCCGCGACGGTAGTGATGATCCCGTTCGACACCTTCCGTATGACGTTGCCCCATGCGACAGCGATGTACACGTTACCGGCAGTGTCCACGGCAACACCTTCGGGAAACTCCAATTGAGCGCTAGTGGCCGGGCCGTTGTCGCCGGTCAAACCTTGGATCCCGTTTCCCGCGATGGTAGTGATCACCCCACCTGAGACCTTGCGCATGCGATTGTTCCCCCAGTCGGCTATAAAGAGGTTACCGTTGGCATCCACAGCAACGCCTGCGGGGCCGTAAAGCGAGGCCCAGGTGGCAGGGCCGTTGTCTCCACCGTAGCCCTGCGTCCCATTCCCCGCCACGGTGCTGATCACTCCGTTCGAAACCTTTCGGACGCGATTGTTCCCCGAGTCGGCGATGTAGAGATTGCCAGCGGAATCCACCGCAACTCCATTGGGACCGTTCAACTGGGCGTTAGTGGCCAAGCCATTGTCGCCGCTGAACCCCGCCGTTCCGTTTCCGGCCACTACAGTCACAACGCCCATCTTGGCGTCCAGCCTTAGAACCACGCCGCTTGCATCCGAGAAAAAGAGGTTGCCTGCCGCGTCCACCGCGACGGAGCCAGGGTGAATGTTGGCGGATGTTCCCGGAATGTTGACCGGCATTCCACCTCCGGCAAAAGTAGAAATCGTATAGCTCTGGCCGAAGACGGGGCCGAGGAGTAATGAGGTCAGTACGGCCCCACTTAGGAAGTGCAAACGACCATTTCGAAGCACTCCTCATATTAACCCGCGCCAGTCCGCTCCGCCTTATACAGCACGATCAACTGGGAAGGCGTGCTCGCCCTCCTCAGTATTGAGTCCGAGTTGTCGCTCTAATCGCCGGGAAGACCGTGAGCTCGGCGCAAGAAACACGAGCCTCACTCGGCAGCGCTGAGGTTCGTTCGGATCAGCGTCGCCAGTTTCGAAGTGTCGCCATGGAAGGATTGAATTGCTGCCGCGAGCATGTCCGCGTGGCTGACGCATTCCCACGCGATATAGAATCCGTTTGCCTGTGCCAAGTGGCTGATGAATTCGCGTTGCGACCTCCCGTTTCCCTCGCGGAAGGGATGGAGGGCGTTCATTTCGCCGAGGTAGTAGGCGGCGCGATCGCTAAATGCGGCGGGCCCAAGGCCGGCGAGGTGCGTCTCTTTTGCAAGCTGGGCGAAGATGGGCGTCGCCGCGCCCTCGATGTGAGCGTGGTGGGCAAACCGATTGCCGCCCTTGCTGATGTCCATGGTGCGCAACTGCCCGGACCACTCGTAGATGTCGCCAAAAAGATAACGGTGAATGGCCTGTAAATTCGCGAGATCGAAGCCGCCTTTCAGCGGCGTTTGTGCAAGCTCGTAAGAGCGGGTCACCACTATATCGGCTTCCGCTTGTTCGAGGGTAGCCTCGTCGGCAATGCCGAGGCGATTTCTCAAAACGCCGGTAGCCGGATCGAGGTAAGGATCACTGCCGGAGTAACGGGACATTCTGGAACCGGCGGTAAATGTTGCGGCGGATTTCATCCGTGTCGATCTCGCCCCGCGCGGCACGGTGAAGGTCGGCAACCGTGGACGCCGTAACTTTCAAACCTTCCAATTCCTGCTGGGCGATCGCGTGGGCAACCGAACGCATGTTGCGTTGAATGTCTCGTTCTGTAACGGTGGTCAATACCCGCGGCTCCTGTCTTAAGGATACCCTGTTGCGGCTGGCGCTTTTTCATTGCTCCGCCCGATCCACACGATCACCGGCAGGGGTGCTTGCGCCCCTCTACCTTGAGTCCGAGCTGTCGCTCAATCCCTCGAAGACGGTGACCCGGCTGGGTGGCGTCGACGCTTGCGCGCCCAATCCGCGGCGGTCGGAGCGGGGATTCCTTGGCGTCCACGCCAACGTGAAGTCATATGCGCCTTTGCGGCTCCACAAACGGGCATACTTGCCTCGCCAGGACATGTCCGGAGACAATTGAGGACGCATGAAGCTCATTCTCTGCTTGCTCACTTTGTTCGCACTCCCGGTTGCCGGAGTGGCGGCGGATTACGATTTGCTGGTGTACGGCGGGACGGCGGGCGGCGTGATTACGTCGGTGGCCGCGGCGCGACAGGGACTGAAGGTGATCCTGGTGGAGCCGCGTACGCACATCGGCGGGATGGCCACCGGCGGACTTTCGCGCACGGATTTCGGAAAACAGGAAGTCATCGGCGGCTACGCGCTGGAGTTTTACTGGCGCGTGGGGCTGAAGTACGAGATCGGCCGGTATGCGCAGCAGGTGGCATGGTATTACGAGCCAAAGGTGGGCGAGGCGGTGCTACGTGAGATGCTGACCGAGAATCACATTGACGTAGCGATGGGGCAGGCGCTGCGCGAGAAGGACGGGGTCCGGAAGCAGGGCACGCAGATTGTCTCGGCGACGCTGACGAATGGGCGGACGATCGCGGCGCGCGCCTTCGCCGACTGCTCCTATGAAGGCGACCTGATGGCGCAGGCGGGCGTGAGCTACACGTTCGGCCGGGAGGCCAGCACGCAGTATGGCGAGAGTCTGGCGGGGGTCCGCGACCGGACGCCGCTGCATCAGTTCCGGGTGAAGATTCCGGCGCGCGACGCGGACGGGAAACTGCTGCCGGAGATTTGGGACGGCAAGAACGGCCCGGCGGGGTCGGCCGACAAGCACGTGCAGGCGTATAACTTCCGCATGATCCTCTCGGACGATCCGGCGAATCGAGTTCCCTTCGCTAAGCCGACGGGCTACGACGCGAAGCGGTACGAGCTGTTCGCGCGCCTGCTGGACGAGATGACCAGGTTCCTGGGGCGCCCGCCGGTGCTGCAGGAAGTGACCCTCATCGCGCCGATTCCGAATCATAAAGCGGATATCAACAATCAGGGCGCGTTCTCCACGGATTATCTGACGGGCAGTTGGGAATATCCGGATGCGAGTTATGCGCGGCGGGCGCAGATCTGGCAGGCCCATGTGGATTATACGGCGGGCTACTTCTATTTCCTGTCGCACGATCCGCGGGTGCCGCAATCGTTGCAGGACGAAATGAACCGCTGGGGGCTGGCGAAAGACGAGTTCACCGATTTGCAGAACTGGCCGCACCAGCTGTACATTCGCGAGGCGCGCCGGATGGTGGGAGATTTCGTGATGACGCAGAAAGATCTGCAGACGGAGCTGACCAAGCCGGACGCCATCGGGATGGGCTCCTACAATAGCGACTCGCACAATGTGGTACGGCTGGTGAATGCCGAAGGGTTCGTGGAGAATGAAGGCGACATGCAGGTGGCCGTGAAGCCGTATCAGATCCCGTACCGGGTGATGGTGCCGAAGGCGGGCGAGGCGGCGAATCTGCTGGTGCCGGTATGCTTTTCGGCGAGCCATGTGGCCTACTCATCGTTGCGGATGGAGCCGCAATACATGATCATGGGCCAGGCCGCGGGGTTGGCGATCGCCATGGCGCTGAAGAAGGGCACGCCCGTGCAGCAGGTGGACACCGCGGAATTGCACAAGATACTGATGGAGCAGGGCGCGGTGATGGAATACAAGCCGGCGGCGATCACGGCGGCGTTCTTTCAGAATCTGTGGAAGCGGTATCCGCCCACCGGGAGCGACCGGCAGCAGTCGCCTTTTTAAGTTGCGGGCTGTCAGCAATCAGCTTTCAGCTGTCAGCTTTTTGGGCATTTGCCTGTGGCCGTTGGCATGGTGGACTCTCGGGGACGGCAAGTGCAGAATCGTCGCCCCTGAAGCGCCGGCCCTTGCCGCGATTGCTAACCTCCGCCGTGTTGTCACTGCTAGCCGCGTGAAAGCATATACCGCACGCGTGTTATTCTGAAAGCTCCCAAAGGGGCACCTCCCATGCGCGAACAACGCTATACGACTCCCCACGGGATTTCGGTCACGCGCACCGTTTCAAAAGTCAGTTTCCGCAAGGGGCTGACGCATCTCTTGAACGAGCTTGATCGACACCGTGGCATTTATCTTTCCTCGGGATACGAATTCCCCGGAAGATACTCGCGCTGGGATATCGCGTCCACTTGCCCGCCTCTCGAAGTCATCTCCTACGACCGCCGCGTCGAAATCCGTCCGCTCAACGAGCGCGGACGCAAGATCGCTGAGCTG
>Ga0182030_10001654_pt1 | contig 46379 bp, 38 predicted proteins | sample 812S3MmetaG_FD_121299 | JGI IMG/M metagenome (GOLD analysis project Ga0182030, IMG submission 121299) | Permafrost microbial communities from Stordalen Mire, Sweden - 812S3M metaG (Illumina Assembly) | ecosystem: Environmental > Terrestrial > Soil > Wetlands > Permafrost | place: Sweden...
CCCCCCAGCCTTGTCTTGGCTTGAATGGAAAATTCCGGGAGAGTCCGCAGGGAAGACCCGCGCTCCCATATATCATAAAACCGACCTAAATCCGACAAAGTTTTTGGGCCTTTTGTCTACTTTCGTACCCCCGCAAATGTCTACTTTAGTACCCCCTACTAAAGTAGACATTTTTCTTCTCGTGTACACCAGAATCTGCCCTGAGTTTGTCGAAGGGTTCGCGCCCACTCTTTGGACGCTAACCTGGGTGAAAGGCACTTCTCCCGCACTTTCCCCGAATGGTGGCATTCCACGCTCCCCGGAAGCCTACCTTCCTCCCAACTTTTTTCATCACATTTTTCCTGTACGCTCATCACAGACTTGCAACTCAATCGCTGCGAAGCTACCTCGACAGTGCACCATCCAGAACTGCGCCGGTCTCCAGAGATGAAGCGCATTTCCGGGCCGCAGACTTTTCACCGCTCTTTGACAAAATATGGTCCAAATAGGGCTAAAAATGGCCGGTAGGCACCCTCGCAAGTGCACGCCAAACAGCAAAATTAGACGCTAAGTCGAATTTTTTGAAGACTTTGCCTCTAACTGCCCTACTATCATCAACTTGACTCATTTTGTAGGGGGGGGAGGGGGGCCTAATTTTTGAATTCTTACCCCCGATTGACCCCATATCGTCGAGCGTAGGACGAAATTACTAAATGCTCCTGACATGCTCTCCCGACAAACTCGACGGTGCTCTTCTTCGGATTTCTCTACTTCGCCTTAATCGTCAGGGCCTTGCGATAGGGTTAACACGCCCTAGTACAGGAGATATTTACTTCGCACCTCGACGAACCGCTTCAGCCCGTCCTCCCAGTCCTGGGCAATCCGCCGGGGATCCTGCCCCGCGGCCAGGGCTTCGAACGTGGCCTTGTTCGCCAGCAAATCAAGCATCCGGTCGATCTTAAAGTCATTCGGATATAACTTGTGCAGCGCCGATGCCAGCTCGATCCCCAGTTCCGGCGCGTCCAGCGTGTTGCGGTCGAGCACAATCAGATTGACTCCTTCGCAGCGCTCGCCGCTCGCCATGCCCGACGACGGAGTAAAGACGATAGGAACAAATCTCACACTCGGGATTTCACGACCGTTCAGGTAAGCCGCCAATTCCCTGCCCCTGATCCAGGGCGCGCCGATCGCCTCAAAGGGCGTGTCGGTGCCGCGGCCCACGGAGACATTTGTCCCTTCGATCATCGCCACGCCGGTGTAGAGCGTGGCTTCATTCAGGTCGCGCAGATTCGGTGACGGGTTCACCCATTCCAGGCCGGTCGAGTCAAACCAGTCACCGCGCTGCCATCCCCTCATCGTCACTACTTCGAGACGTGCTCCGATGTGGCGCTCGGCATTAAACATTCTCGCGAGTTCGCCAAGGGTCATCCCGTGGCGCGGCGGCTCGGCAAAATAATTTGTAAAATTCTCTCGGCCGTCGTCGGACACAGGACCTTGCACAAAGCTGCCTGTGATCGGATTGGGGCGGTCGAGCACAATGATGTCAATACCGGCTTTCGCCGCCCCTTCCAGAAAATAGCCCACCGTTGTCTCGTAGGTGTAGAAGCGTGCGCCCGCATCGGCCAGGTCGATCGCAACCGCGTCCAGCCGCTTCAGCACCTCCGGAGGAGGACGCCGCGCGGCATCGCTTCCTCCATACACGCTGAAGACGGTAATCCCCGTGGCCGCATCTTTCGCGTTCTTGAGATCGGTGGTATCGAGTGTGCCCGTGACTCCGTGCTCCGGGCTGAAGATAGCGTCGAGAGAGATTCCCGGGACGCTCGCCAGCACATCGATGGTCCGCCGGCCCTCCGAATCAACGCCCGTCTGATTCGTGACGAGCCCAATGCTCCGCGGGCTGCCGCCTTTGGAAGGATGCAGTGCGGCAAAATGCGTTTCCTCGAGCACGTCGATTCCCGTCTTCACCTTGCCATTGCGGACGGCCAGCTTGCGAGCCGCACTTTGCATTTCGTTGTAGCCGGTGATGGATGCGATGCGCATCTTCTCCGCGTCGGACGGATCGAGCGCCAGCGCGGCCGCAACCGCAGTCGCGACCTTCGTCCGCAGCGCAACCGCACTTCCCTTCTCGTGTCCTGGCGTGGTGTTCATGTGGACGGCATTCGTCAGCAGCACGATATAAGTCTTTGTTGACGGATCGATCCACAGAGAAGTGCCGGTGAATCCCGTGTGACCAAAGCTGCCGATCGGCAACAATTCGCCGCGATTGGTCGAAAACGGAGAATCGATGTCCCACCCAAAGCCGCGCAGAGTAGTGCCGGTCGCGGGCTGTTGCGGCGCAGTCATTTTGGCAATAGTGGCCGAAGTCAGAACGCCGCGCCCGCCATCGAGCAATGCTTGCGCGAAGATCGCAAGGTCGTCGGCGGTCGAAAATATTCCCGCGTGGCCGGCGACTCCGCCCATGCGCCGAGCCGTCGGATCATGCACCACACCGCGCAGAGGACGGTGCTCTTCGTCTTCCGTCGGCGCGACTCGTGACCGCAATAAAGCTGGAGGCAGAAAGCGAGTCTCCTTCATGCCAAGAGGCGTGAAGATGTGCTTCGCCGCATACTCATCGAGCGGCTCGCCCGACACTCGCTCAACCAACGCCCCTAGCACAATGAAATTGACGTCGCTATAAAGGAACGCCGATCCCGCAGGCCGCTCGGGCGCGATTTCAAATGCCATGCGATACGCGGCGTCCTTGCCCTCCCACTTCTTTGTCAGGTCAAGATCTTCGGGCAAGCCAGAATAGTGCACAAGCAACTGTCGAATCGTGATGTCCTGCTTGCCATTCTGCGCGAACTCCGGAATATATTTCGCCGCCGGATCGGCCATGCGAAATTTGCCCTGCTCCCAAAGCTGCATGACGGCCATTGTGGTCGCCACGACTTTCGTCAGCGATGCGCAGTCGAACACGGTGTCGAGCGTCATCGCCTCATGGCGCGGAACAAGAGCACGGTCGCCATAAGCCTTACGGTAGACAACTTGCCCGTCGTGTCCGACGATGAGAACGGCTCCCGGAATTTGCTGTTTCGCGATGGCGTCGTTGACGATGGGATCGAGCACAGACAGGCGAGAATCGAGCGGCTGCTGGCAGAAGGCTAACGTGCTGCACAAAACAACAAAGAGAGAAATGGCAGGCTTGATTTTCACGGATGTTGTGACTCTACACGACCGGCGCGACGGCTCTCAAGCGGAATAGCTGTTTCCCCGTCACTCGTGGGCCAGCACCCTGAAACGCAATACGGCGGGGCAAAACGGCGGTGGGCAAGTGGAGGGTCCGCGCTACACTGAGAATGCTCTTGACCTCGGCCTCCAATTCGCCCGATGGTTTCTCGTTCCTGGCCCGCCACGACGGCGAACAAGACGAACGCTTTCAGCGTGCGTTTGCCGTTCTCCGTGACGCCATTGAAGCGCACGCATTCCCTGGTTGCTCGCTGGCTGTTACCTGTCGCGGAGGACTCATCGCCCACAAAGCTCTGGGCCGCTTTACTTATGAGCCGTCTTCCCCAGCGGTCAAGGCAGACAGTTTATTCGACCTCGCCTCGGTAACGAAGGTCATTGCAACAACTTCGATGGCGATGATCCTGTATGAGCGCGGAGTGCTCGACCTGGAAGCTCCCGTCACAGCGGTCGTGCCGGAGTTCGCCTCTGGCGATGCCCGCCGCAGCGCGGTCACGCTGCGGATGTTGCTCGCCCACAGTTCCGGATTGCCGGCCTACGAAAGGCTTTTTCTTCGCGCGCCAACGCGCGACCAACTCTTGCGCGCGGCATTTGCCACCAGCCTTTCCGCCGATCCGGGGACTCGCACTGAGTACAGTGACATTGGTTTCATCATTCTGGGCGTTGCGCTGGAGCGACTGGCCGACGAGCCGCTCGATGCCTTTTGCCAGCGCGAAGTGTTTGGACCGCTCGCCATGTCGCACACGACGTTCAATCCGGCGCAGGAACTGCGCGAGCGAATTCCACCGACGACGGACGATCGCACATTCCGCCACGGCATTGTGCAGGGCGAAGTACAGGATGAAAATGCGAGCGTGATCGGCGGCGTGGCGGGACATGCCGGGTTGTTTTCGATCGCGGAAGATCTTGCCCGTTTTGCGCACGCGATGCTCAATGGCGGACATCCCATTCTGCGGGCTGCCACGGTCGAACTTTTTACTCGCCGGGAGGCTGCGCCCAACGGCACGTCTCGCGCACTTGGATGGGACACTCGTTCAGCCCCGTCGCAATCGGGAAACTATTTTTCGGCGCGATCGTTTGGGCATCTCGGGTACACGGGAACTTCGTTGTGGATCGATCCCGAGCGTCAGCTTTCGGTCACTCTGCTCACCAACCGCACCTGGCCCGACTGCCAGAACCAGGCCATCAAGCGGGTGCGCCCCGCATTCCACGATGCGGTGGTTGAGGCGCTGCAACCGGAGAATCCCCTGTGACGCGCAAAGCCGGGAAGGCAGGCCTTCGCATACTGGAAACGGAGCAGACCAACGAGGCATCGACCGATCTGGACTATAGGTCGGCGTTGGAGATTGCACGCATCATCAATGCTGAAGACGCGCATGTTGCCGCATCCGTCAAACGAGCGCTGCCACAGATCGCGCAAGTCATTGGCTGGATTGCGGGCGCGCTTTCCAAAGGCGGACGTCTTATTTATGTGGGTACGGGTACCAGCGGGCGCATCGCGGCGCTTGACGCCGCGGAATGTCCCCCAACGTTCGGCACCGATCCGAAGATGGTTCAGTTCATTATTGCCGGCGGATCGAAAGCGCTGGCAGAAGCGGTTGAAGCGAGCGAAGACTCTCGCACACTGGGACGCGAGGCAATCGCAAAGAAAAAGCCGCGCGGCAAAGACGTGGTCGTTGGCGTGGCCGCCAGCGGACGAACGCCGTTCACCATTGCGGCAATCGAATATGCGCGATCACATGGCGCAAAAACCGTGGCCGTCGTCTGCAACCACAATTCGCCGCTCGAAAAGGCAGCACACATAGGCATTGTGGCCGAGGTGGGGCCCGAGGTGGTCGCCGGCTCCACTCGCATGAAGGCGGGCTCGGCGCAAAAAATGATTCTGAATATGCTCACCACAGGCGCCATGACGCGGCTTGGTTATGTGTATGGCAATCTGATGGTCAACCTGCACCTTAAGAACGAGAAGCTGGCGGCGCGCGGCATCGGCATTCTTGAGCAGGCCGCTGGAATTGATGGTGCGGCGGCGCGCAAGCTTTTGAAATCCGCACATAACAGCGTGCCGGTGGCATTGGTCATGGCTAAGGCTGGAGTGACGCGCGCACGCGCACTCATCGCACTGAAACAGGCGCGAGGGCACGTGAGGAATGCGATTGCCTCGGCGGGTGTGCGCAGTCAAAAACAATCAACCGGACCAAGCTCTGCCTGACCTGCGATCTCACGCTGAGGCAGACTGTGCCTTTGGGATTAACACCTCTAGCCGAGCATCCTCTTCCCGACGCGGCTAAAATGAATCAACCTTGATTTCGCCTGCCGACATGGCACAGTTCGAAATTCATCATCTATGGACAAACTCATAATTCGCGGCGGCAATCCTCTACTGGGTACGGTCCGTATCAGCGGGGCGAAAAATGCCGCGCTCCCGTGTATGGCGGCTGCGCTGCTCACCGAAGAGCCGGTGGTTCTGGAAAATATTCCGCACGTGCGCGACATAGAAACCACGCGCAAGCTACTCTCCGCGATGGGTGCTGAGGTGGAACTCGGTTACGGGCGCGCGCAGCATAGGACAACTATCTGCGCGAAGACGCTGGTTGCACCCGAAGCGTCTTATGAGCTGGTGAAAACCATGCGCGCATCTACACTCGTGCTGGGACCGCTGGTTGCCCGCTGTGGGCGCGCGCGCGTTTCTTTGCCCGGCGGGTGCGCAATCGGAGCGCGGCCGATCGATCTGCACATCAAGGGACTGGAGCGGCTGGGCGCGAAGATTACGCAGGAACACGGCTACATCGAAGCAACCGCTGACCGCCTTCGAGGTGCGGAAATCGTTTTCGACAAGATCACCGTCACTGGTACAGAAGACTTGCTGATGGCCGCCACGCTCGCCGACGGCGAGACTGTTATGCAGAACTGTGCGCGCGAGCCCGAGGTCGCCGACCTGGCCGCTCTGCTCAATTCCATGGGCGCGAAGATCGAAGGCGCGGGCACGGCAACCATTCATGTGAAGGGCGTGAGCAGGCTGCATGGCGCACGGCATCGAATCATTCCCGATCGCATAGAGGTCGGCACGTTCATCATTGCCGGCGCTCTGACGGGCGGCGATCTTAGTGTGTCGGGCTGCGACCCTCTTCAACTGACCGCCGTGTTGCAGAAGCTCGCCGAGACCGGCGTCAAGACATCCGTGAAGCCCGATTCCATTCGCGTGATGGGCGATCATCCGCTCAAAGCGGCGGACCTGAACACCGAAGAATATCCCGGTTTCCCTACCGACATGCAGGCGCAATACATGGCGCTGGCGACTCAGGCGGAGGGGAGTTCGGTTGTGGTGGAGAATATTTTTGAGAATCGCTTCATGCACGCACAGGAACTGGTGCGCATGGGCGCGAACATCAAAATCGAGGGACGACGCGCCATCGTGCGCGGAAAAACGCCGTTGAGCGCCGCTGCCGTGCTCGCGTCCGACCTGCGGGCGTCGGCGTCGCTGGTCCTCGCCGCGCTGGTGGCGGATGGCGAAACGATCATCGATCGCGTATATCACATCGATCGCGGCTACGAAAACATTGAAGAAAAGCTGAAGGGCGTGGGCGCCGAAATCCGGCGCGTTGGAGACATCTTTCCTAAACGCCGCGCGCAGGGGCTCTAAGTCTTCGGTTAGCGTGCGCTCGCGCTGGTAATGCTCGGCTGGTAACCATAGTACCTTCCGCGTTTCCGCTTTGTGAGCCATCGATCCTTGCCTGGGCGCTCGGCCTAGGTGCTCGAACACGGACTCTGAAGCCCTTTAACCCTGCTTGCCCGTCTGCTTCTAGCAACGCCTGGTGACTTCCGTAATCCTGCCTTAAGCCTGCGCGTGTGGGATAACTGATTGGCAGGCTGTCAGTAACCGGTCAGGTAACCAAGTCTGAGAAAGACGCGAATCATTCTCTCCGCCGACCGGTGAAAGGAACTCAGCTATGAAGGTAGTTGTTCTGTGTGGCGGACTCGGAACGCGCCTCCGCGAGGAGACCGAATTCCGGCCCAAGCCTATGGTCGAAATAGGCGGCCGGCCCATTCTGTGGCACATCATGAAGATGTACGCCCACTATGGAATGCGCGAGTTCATTCTGTGCCTTGGTTATCGCGGCAACATGGTCAAAGACTACTTCCTGAACTACGAAGCCATGAACAATGACTTCCGAATCTCTCTGGGCTGTAAGTCACATGTTGAGTTCATGGGCGCTCACCAGGAGCAGGACTTCACTGTAACTCTGGCCGATACAGGCCTGGACACTATGACGGGCGGGCGCTTGCAGCGTGTGGCTCGTTATCTCGACGACGATGACACGTTTCTTCTAACTTACGGCGACGGCCTCAGTGACGTAAACATAAGTTCCCTGGTCGACTTTCACCGCCAGCATGGACGCCTGGCGACGGTCACATCGGTACCTCCAGTTTCGCGCTTCGGCGTGCTCGAAGCCGACACCAAAGGTCAAGTGCAGCGCTTCATGGAGAAGCCCCAGGCGAATGGCCTGATCAGCGCCGGGTTTTTCGTCTTCAACCGCCGCGTACTTGATTACCTGAGTGGCCCGAACTGCATTCTTGAGCGCGAACCGTTGGAGCGACTGGCGCGCGAAGGTCAACTTATGGCATATCGGCACGACGGATTCTTCTACGCGATGGACACGTATCGCGAATACCAATATCTCAACGAACTGTGGGCCAGTGACACGACCCCATGGAAGGTTTGGCCGGACGAAAAGGGTTTGGCCGCAGCCAAGAAAGCGGGGGCGAAGTGAACTCGTTCTGGCAAGATCGGGCGGTTCTGGTTACCGGAGCAACAGGACTGCTCGGCTCATGGCTTGTCCCGCGCTTGCTAGATGCGGGCGCGAATGTGGCCTGCCTGGTGCGGGATTGGGTTCCGCAAAGCGACCTGGTGCGAAGCCGGCGGATTGAGCAAGTGAACGTGGTTCGCGGCGACATCACCGATCGCGACCTCCTGGAGCGGGCACTCGGGGAATACGAAGTGGAAGTCGTTTTTCATTTGGCGGCGCAGACCATTGTTGGAATCGCGAATCGGAATCCGGTATCGACCTTTTCCGCCAATATTGGCGGGACGTGGAATCTGCTGGAAGCCTGCCGGCGATCACCGAAGGTTTCTTCGGTCGTCATGGCTTCGTCTGACAAAGCCTACGGCGATCAGGAACATCTGCCATACAACGAAGTCATGCCATTGCAGGGGCGCCATCCCTACGACGTAAGTAAGTCATGCGCCGACCTGATCGCACAGACTTATGCTCACACCTATGGTCTGCCGGTGGCCATTACGCGCTGCGGAAACTTCTATGGCGGAGGCGATTTGAACTGGAATCGCGTGGTGCCGGGCACCATTCGTTCCGTGCTACGGGGAGAACGCCCGGTAATTCGTTCCGATGGTAAGTTCGTCCGCGACTATTTTTACATTGAAGATGGAGCGGCAGCCTACATGCTGCTGGCCGAACGGCTAGCCACGGACTCTGCCCTGCGCGGGCAGGCCTTCAACTTTTCAAACGAGAGCCAGATCAGCGTGCTTGAAATGGTGGACCTGGTCCTGACAAAAATGAACTCCGCGCTCCGGCCGGAGATTTTCAATCAGGCCAGCAACGAAATTCGTCACCAATATCTGTGTGCAGAGCGCGCCCGCACGGTGCTGAATTGGCAACCGCAGTTCACACTCGATGCCGGATTGGATCGGACCGTGGCGTGGTATCGCGACTTTCTGGGCGCGTCGAGTTGCTCCAACGACAGCAAAGCTGCGGCAATGGCCAACGCGGCGGGATAGTCCTCATGCACAAGACTCCACGCCAACTCCGAGACGAAATCGGCGCTCTTGTACGGGAGTACTATGACGCCGCGCTCGTGCCGCAGCTTTTCTCGCCCGGCCAGAGCAGTGTGCCAGTTTCCGGCAAGGTCTTCGATTCGACGGAGATTGAGCACCTGGTTGAAGCGTCGCTCGATGCATGGTTTACGACCGGACGTTTCGCTGCCGAATTCGAGCGGGATTTTGCGGCGTTCATGGGCCTACGTTGTGCATCGCTTGTGAACTCAGGATCGTCGGCCAATCTGCTCGCGCTGTCCTGTCTCACTTCCCCGTCTCTGGCCGATCGCGCGCTGCGGGGGGGCGATGAAGTCATTACGGTCGCCGCAGGTTTTCCGACGACGGTCAATCCAATTATTCAGAACGGGCTGGTACCCGTCTTTGTCGACGTTCAGCTCCCGACTTACAACGTGGACGCCACGCAACTGGAAGCTGCCGTCTCGGAGCGCACGCGGGCCATCGTTCTTGCGCACACGCTCGGCAATCCATTTGATCTCGACGCGGTCATGGCTTTCGCCAGCAAGCATAACTTGTGGGTAATCGAAGATTGCTGCGATGCGGTCGGCTCGACATACAAAGGACGGCCGGTTGGAAGTTTCGGCCATCTGGCGACGACCAGCTTTTATCCCGCGCACCATATCACCATGGGCGAAGGCGGATGCGTACTGACACGGCAGCCGGCCTTGAAAAAACTAGTGGATTCGTTTCGCGATTGGGGACGCGACTGCTGGTGCGACCCGGGCATATCGAACACGTGTGGCCGGCGCTTCGACTGGACGCGTGGCGATCTCCCCACCGGATACGACCACAAATACACTTACAGTCACATAGGTTACAACCTGAAAGCCACGGATATGCAGGCCGCGCTGGGCGTAGCGCAATTGAAGAAGCTGCCGGGCTTTATGGCGGCGCGGCGCGACAACTTTGCCGAATTACTCGCTGCCCTCAAGCCTCTCGACGACATCTTTGTGCTGCCGGAAGCGACCGCGAATTCCAATCCCTGCTGGTTCGGCTTTCCTCTCGCTGTGCGCCAGGACTCGCCATTCCCACGCAATCGTGTAACCCAGTTTCTCGAGTCGAAGAAAATCGCGACGCGCCTGCTTTTTGGTGGAAACCTGCTCCGCCAACCCGCCTACCGCGACATCAAGCGGCGCGTAATCGGCGATCTGCCCAACACCGACTTCGTGATGAACAACGTCTTCTGGGTTGGTCTGTATCCGGGAATTACGAAGGAGATGCTCCATTACATGGCGGACGTGTTCCATCAACTGCGGAAGACGGCCGCTCAGGGAGCGTAAGCGAAGACAATGACGAACCGACTCGCCGACGAACTCGATAATATTCTAGCTCGCACCGAATGCCTGTGGAGCGATTTGCGCGGCGGACGGATTCTGATCACGGGCGCCACCGGCTTTTTCGGGTGCTGGCTGCTGGAGAGTTTCGCCTGGGCGAACCAGAGTTTACATCTCAACGCGCAGGCGGTTGCGTTGTCGCGAAATCCGGCAGCGCTCGCGCAGAAAGCACCCCATCTGGCTGCGAATCCCGCGATCACATTGCACGCGGCCGATGTTCGTCACGGCGACTTCCCTTCCGGCGAGTTTTCCCATGTCATCCACGCTGCGACCGAAGCGAGCGCGCGGTTGAATGGCGAAGCGCCGCTCGTAATGTTCGACACTATCGTTGAAGGGACGCGGGGGACGCTGCGCTGCGCCAGCGCCGCTAACGTAGCGAGATTTCTTTTTGTCAGCTCGGGCGCGGTTTACGGCACACAGCCTAGTGAGTTGGCGCACGTCCGCGAAACCTATAGCGGAGGTCCCGATCCTCTCGATCGAGGCTCGGCTTATGCGGAAGGAAAACGCGCCGCCGAGTTGCTCTGCGCGCTCGCCGCTTCGCCGCGCATGGCGACACCCATTGCGCGCTGCTTTGCGTTTGTCGGCCCGTATATGCAAATGGATGCGCATTTTGCCATCGGTAACTTTATTTCGGATGCGTTGCGCGGCGGGCCGATCCAGATCAAAGGTGACGGAACAGCAGTCCGGTCCTATCTCTACGCTTCCGACCTTACGGTCTGGCTTTGGACGACGCTTTTCAACGGCCGCTCTGGCCGCGCCTACAACATAGGTTCCGAAGATGCGCTGAATATTGCTGAGCTTGCCGATGAAGTGAGTGCAGCAGTTCCGTGCAATGCGGGTATCAGCCGTGCCGCTGCGCCGGTCGCCGGAGCGTCAATTCATCGCTATGTGCCATCGACAGCGCGTGCGCGCGAGGAGTTGGGCCTTTCAGCGGAAATTCCCCTGCCAGAAGCCATCCGCCGCACTTACTCCTGGTTCGCGCACAAACACGCACCAGCACACGCCAACAACGCGCGAGGCGCTGGTGTCTAGCGCTGCCGTCCAACTTGCGAAAGCTCCCACACCGAGTCGCGCCCGCGGATTCGATCTTCGTGGAGCGTTCATTGTCGCCGCCGCGCTGTTCGCCGCCTCGTCGGCATGGCATTGGTCGCACGTGCAACGCGACATACGAACCTCCGAAACGATCGTGGCAGAGTATCTGCTGGTTGCGGGTATTTCGGTTCTGGTTCTGTCTTTGCTGAACCGCTTCGGCGCAGCTTTTCCGACTATCCGCGTGCGCAGTTGGATACTGGATGGGCCTGCGGTCGTGGCGCTGGCCGCATCGATTTGGCTGCTGGGCATGCGGCAGTTTGGCGGATACGACCACAGTGTGATGATCGAAGCCGGTTGGCTTCAGCTGAGTTCTCTGGTTCCCTTCCGAGATTATCCTTGCACGCTCCCACCACTGTTCCTGTTGGGTGACAGGTATGCGTTTTTGCTCTTTGGAGTTCGGTGGTCTTCCTTTGTGATCTTCATGGCTTGCTTTGCGGTTTTGTCGTTTCTCTTCCTGAGCGCGCAATTCCGCATTCTTGGCTTCCCTTCCCCGCTGGCCGCCGCGTTAAGCATCGCGTGCGAGTTAGCCACCACCGTGGTGTGCTCTTTCTGGTGGCATAACCCAATGACAAGCCTGGTCGGAGCGATGGTCTTCATCTCGGCCTTAGTCTGTTTGGCGCACCCAAGCAAAATGCGCTCCTGGCTTTTGTTGCTGGCCTCGCTTACCTGCCTGACGCTCAGCAAGCCGAACGCATGGCCCATTGGACTCTGTGTTGTCTTTCTTCTTGTTAGTCGCAACGCAACCCAGCGGTGGCGTGCGTTGGCTACTCTGCTTCTAGCGGCAGCGTCCGCGGCGATGATCTGCTCGCTCCACGGCCTCAATCCTGTTGCCGTTCTTCAAACTTATGCGCGCATCGCGGAGACACGCGGGAACCCTTTCAGAATGGTTGGGCTCACGGATCTGAACTCCGTCGAGTGGACGATTTGGAGCGACTCGATTGCTATCGCCGTTCTCTTGTTCTTCTGCGTGCTGGTTCGCGCAAGAAAAGAGTGGCGTGAGCACTGGCGCGAATACGCTTGCTGTGTCGTGACGGCCATTACCAGCGTCGCCATGGCAAGCATGAACTATGAACTGAAAACGTCGGATCTGACCCCATTTCTTGTCGCACTTGCAGTGATGGCATTCCGCCCCTGGAGCCGCCGCCGGTATGACGGACTGGGATATGGGGTTGTGGTAACACTGCTTGTATTCCTTGCCACTCTTTCGGTCTATTGGGGAATCACGCGCTTGAGGGTTCGTGGAATTGGCGAAGGGAGATTTTTCGAAAATGTTCAGACTCAGGAAATCCCAGGCGGATTCTTCGCGGGCCTCCATACCGGCCCGAGATTTCCCAAAGTGCTCGGGCAGATTGACAAGGCGCTCGAAAAGTATCCTTCCGCGAATGTTTTCTTTGGACCGCGGATGGAGTTTTCTTATGCAGCCTTCGACCGGCGGCCGCCCAAAGGCCTGCCCATTTGGTGGCATCCCGGCAGTTCATTTGCTTTGAGCAATCTTCCCGCAATCTCGCATTCCCTGGAAACCGACGATTTTGACTTGATGATTTTTCTCAAGAATGACTGCACGCGCATGCCAATCTTCGCGCTGCGGCACAAACTTCAATCCTACGATCATGATGTGGAATTCAGCGAGTTAGACGTCTTCGTCCGAAGAAAGGGGCCAGAAATGGCCGCGGCTCTGCCATGAAACTTTCCGACTACATCGCACAGCAACTCGCAGATTGGGATGTGCGCCACATCTTCCTGGTAACCGGCGGGGGCGCTATGCACCTCAACGACTCCATCGGGAAGGAAGCGCGTATTCGCTACGTCTGCAATCACCATGAGCAGGCATCGGCGATGGCCGCCGAGGCCTATGCGCGAATCACCGAAAGGCCCGGCGTGGTGAACGTCACGACCGGCCCCGGCGGCATCAATGCGCTCAACGGCGTGTTCGGTGCCTGGACCGATTCCATTCCCATGCTCGTGATCTCCGGCCAAGTGAAACGCGAAACCTGCATGCGCTCACTCGGCTTGACCGAGCTGCGCCAGCTCGGCGACCAGGAGGCCGACATCCTCTCAATGGCTGCGAATATCACTAAATACACGGCATTCATCGACGACCCAGCCTCGATCCGATTTCATCTGGAGCGCGCGTGGCATCTGGCGCAAAGCGGGCGACCGGGTCCCTGCTGGCTCGATATTCCGGTGGATGTGCAAGCCGCCGCCATCAATCCGGCCGCCCTTCGCCCTTACGATCCGGCCGAGGATGACCCTCTTACGGATCATTCCCTGCTCCCCGACATCTGTGGGGAAATTCTCGCTCGCATCGAAGCCGCAAAACGGCCTGTAATCCTTGCCGGCACGGGCGTACGTGCAGCTCGCGCCGTCGACGAGTTTCGCGCCCTTGTTAGCCGCCTCGGAGCACCCGTCACCACAGCATGGACTCACGACGTCATCGCATCGCACGATCCCCTCTTTTGCGGGCGGCAGGGCACAATCGGCGACCGCGCCGGAAACTTTGCCGTGCAAAGCGCCGATCTCCTGCTCATTCTAGGGTCGCGGCTCACCATTCGCCAGACGAGTTACAACTGGCAATCGTTCGCGCGGGGCGCGTATAAGATCCAAGTCGATATCGACCCTGCCGAATTCGAGAAGCCAACGGTGCGGCCAGACATGGCCGTACACTCCGATCTCAAGTTGTTTCTGCAGGCCATGCTCCGTGAATGCGACCGCGTCCACCACCGCTCGGGCCGTCATGATCAGTGGCTTTCCTGGTGCCGCGAACGCTTCCAGCGCTATCCCACCGTTCGTGACAGCCAACGTAAACCCGGACCACCTCTAAATCCCTATTACGTCATCGAATGGCTTTCACAACAGCTCAACGACAACGACATTGTCGTTTGCGGAAATGCCACCGCCTGTATTGTTCCGTTTCAAACCCTGCGGCTCAAGGAAGGGCAACGGCTAGTCTCTAACTCCGGCTCCGCCTCCATGGGCTACGACTTACCCGCCGCCATCGGCGCCGCTTTCGCCCGGCCCGGCAAACGAGTCATCTGCCTCGCCGGAGACGGCAGCATGCAGATGAATCTTCAGGAACTGCAAACGATTGTTCATCATCGCTTGCCCATCAAGATTGTTGTCCTGAATAACTCCGGATATCTCTCTATGTGCATGACACAATCCGCCTTCTTCGGCCGCGTGGCCGGAGCCGGGAAAGACAGCGGCGTTTCGTTCCCGGACATGGTGAAAATCGCCGGGGCCTACGGAATTCCGGCCGTTCGCATCGACCGCGATTCCCAGTTCAAGCAGATCGAACGGGCGCTCGCCGCGGATGGTCCGGCGCTGATTGATGTTGCGCTCGATCCAACCCAGGAGTTCGAACCTCGATCCAAGGCACGGCAATTATCCGATGGGCGCATCGTTTCACCCAACCTGGAGGACATGTACCCATTCCTGGAAGAGACTGAACTAATGGACAACGTCATCAAGGAATAAGGACATTACCATAACGGTAATGCGTCTATCTAAGACGAAGCGGGCGGGCCACTGACTATATGATGGGCAACGACATATTCGATGAGTTATTTGTCCTGGAAATGGCTAATAACCACCTGGGCGATCTCAAGCGCGGATTGAAGATCATCAGCGATTATGCGCAGGTGGTGCGCTTCAACAACGTGCGCGCGGCCATCAAGCTGCAACTGCGCGATGTTGACACCTTCATTCACAAGGACTTTCGCCGGCGCGAGGACATCCGATACATCAAGAAGACCATCGACACGCGCTTGCGGACGGAAGACTTCGCCACCTTGGTGCAGGCCATACGGGCGGCTAGTTGTATTCCGATGGCAACTCCGTTCGATGAAAGCTCGGTCGATTTCTGCTGCGAGCTTGGCATTCCAATTCTTAAGATCGCCAGCTCGGATTGCAACGACTGGGTTTTGATCGAGAGGATCGCCAAGACAAAAAAACCGGCCATCGTTTCTACCGGAGGCTCGTCGCTCAAGGATATCGACGACCTCGTGACTTTCTTTTCAAATCGCCATATTCCGCTGGCGATCAATCATTGCGTCTCGCTGTATCCATCGGAAGACTCCGAGATTGAACTGAACCAGATCGATTTTTTACGGAACCGCTATCCGCACCACACAATCGGCTTCTCGACGCATGAGTATCATGACTGGACTTCTTCCATGCTCATGGCGTACGCGAAGGGCGCGCGCACATTTGAGCGCCATATCGATATCCAAACCGAAGGTACCACGGTTTCTCCTTACTGTTCGGTGCCGGAACAGGTGGATACGTGGTTCAAGGCGTTTCATCGCGCCAAACGCATGTGCGGAGCGCCGGGTACGCAGAAGCGTCTTCCGCCGCAAAAAGAGATTTCCTATCTCGACTCGCTGGTGCGCGGCGTGTATGCACGGCACGATCTCCCGATTGGCCATGTTTTGCAGGATGCCGATGTATATCTTGCGATTCCGCTGCAACAGGGGCAAATTTCTTGCCGCGAGTTAATGCGGGGCGAAGTGATAAGAAAAGCCGTGGCGAAAGATCAAGCCGTTATGATCGATGCAATTGACAGCCCCTACGCCAATATTCCTTCGCTCACCGAATTGATCTACCACCGCGGACTCGCTCCGCAGCCTGCCGCGCTTGCGGCCAAGGCGGGAAGCGGCAAGTGACGAACTCACACGAGTTGAAAACGATTAGCGTGGTTACGCCTTGCTTCAACGAGGAAGGCAATGTGCGGGAAGTGTATGAGCGGGTGCGTGCGCTCATGCTGAACCTGGGCCGCTATCGCTACGAGCATATCTTTATCGATAACGCTTCGCGAGACTGCACGTTTCAGGTGCTTAGTGAAATTGCCGCTGGCGACTCGAATGTCAAAGTGATTCGAAACGCGCGGAATTTTGGGCACGTGCGCTCTCCCATGCACGCGCTTTTTCATGCACGGGGAGACGCCATTGCCGTCCTCATGTCGGACTTGCAGGATCCTCCGGAAATTCTCGCGCAGTTGATCGAGCAGTGGGAGAACGGCTTCCCAATTGTGATCGCGGTTAAGAATAAAAGCCGAGAAGCCGCGCCCATGTTCCTTGTTCGCAAGCTTTTCTATCGTCTTGTGAACCGGCTCGCCGACAATATCGAGACCTACGAAAACTTCACGGGCTTTGGCTTATATGACCGCAAGGTCATCGACCTGGTCCGCCAGTTTGGCGATCCGTATCCCTATTTCCGCGGCATGATCGCCGAGATAGGACTGCCGCACGCCGAAGTTCAATACGAACAGCAGCGCAGAAAGAGCGGTAAATCGAAGAACAACTTTTACACGCTTTATGATCTCGCCATGCTTGGCATCACCAAGTTGTCAAAAGTGCCGCTGCGGCTGGTAACGTTTTCGGGATTTCTCGGATCGCTGGTTTCCATGCTCGGCGGGACGATTTACTTTGCGTACAAGCTGCTCTTTTGGCGCAATTTCACTGTCGGCGTGGCCCCCATCGTCATCGGCATGTTTTTTCTGGGATCGCTGCAGCTTCTCTTCATGGGCATTCTGGGCGAATACATCGGCAACATTCATACCCAGGTACATAACCGTCCGCTAGTGGTCGAGCGTGACCGGATCAACTTCGAGTACGAGCCTGGCGAACCGCTTCCCTGCAAGGCTGCGACATTCAGCGCGCCAGCCGGACGCTAACGCGCTTCAGCCACGACCGAGATCGCTTAAGGGAATTGTATTCCGGGAGACGCAGCTAATTTCCAAGACTGCGGCTTAGCTCCCCGTCAGGGATTACTTTGTGTTCAACGCCGCCAGGCGCATCTTAGCGTCCGTGCTGGCTCCGTTCAATCTCAAGGCTTCTTCGTATTCGGCTCGCGCGGCTGCAACGTCGCCGTTCTTCTCGAGCGACACACCCAGCCAATAGTGGTAATCCCACACCTTGTCATCGAGAGCGACTGCCTGGCGTAAAAAAGCTTGGGCCTCATCGTTCCGCTCCTCATTGAGAAGAGCCCGGCCCAGGTAGTGCTTCGGCCCGGGCAGTTCTGGCGCTAACTGCACAGCCTGCACCAACAGACGTTCCGCGTCCCGATACTGGCCGTCCATCAAATGGATGTTGCCGCAGTTATAAATCGCCGAGTAGAGATCCGGTTCCTTGCCAAGAATTTCGCCGCAAAGGGCCAGCGCCTTGTCGTAATCGCCCATCCGTCCGTAAAGACTGGCAAACTCCGCCATGCCCGTTTCCGACTGCGCGTATTCCGGGCTCACTTTTTGCAGCCATACTCGTCCGTCATCGAAGCGGCCTGCGCGAATATAAGCTTCCGCTAAAGCGAGCGCGCTATACGGGTATTCCGGATGCTGTATCGCGGCTTCTTGTGCCAGCTTGATAGCCTTCTCGTGCGCGCCCATCTGACTGTATTGTGCGGCCAGCGATGCCATGGTAAACGGACTCGCGGGATACAACTCTTGCCCTCGCACCAGGAGCAGAAAATCGTTGGCCCAGTACACCTGTTGCGCCAGTGACGCGCCCATGTACGCGACACACAAGACCGCGACGGCGCAGGCTTGTACGGCTTTCGCGCTCCATTGTTTGATCGGAGGCAGACGGCGGCACGCCACCGCCACCAGAATAGAAAATCCGGCCGAGGGCAGGTAAACATAACGGTCGCGAACGAAGTCTCCGTTGCCGAAGTTGCGCAGCCAAAGCGCCGGCGCCAGGCCAACCAAAAACCAGCACGCCGCGAATGCCACGCCGGAGTTCGGCTCCCGCCGGTTCCAATACCAGAGCGAAGCACCGATCGCCGACAGCGCCAAAATCGGCACGACCACTTGCATAAACACGTCGCCGGTGATGTAGGGAGTGAAATAGAGTCCCGTGAGGCCAACGGGCAAGAACAACTTCTTCAAGTAAAAGGCGACGACGAGCGGCAGAGTCCTAATTACATCGACAATTCCGTGACTGGGATCAAACTGCCCGGTGGCGTGCATGAGAGCGTGCTTGCGCAGCACGGCATAAGCTACGGTCACCAACGCATACGGAGCCGCCTCTCGTACGGCGCCGTAAACCTTTTGCCATTGTGAGGAGTTCTCCCGGCCCGGATGCAGCCAGGCGTAAATCGCGACCAGTGCGGAGAACGTGACCGCCATTTCCTTTACGAGCAACGCGCACGCCAGCAGGCCCAACGATGCCAGCCACCAGAGCGTTCTTGCGGTCTCAGAGCGATCCCTCGCATTTAGGAATGCAACAAAGGCCACGAGCACAAAGACGGTGACCATCGTGTCCGACGCCGCCGAAATCCAAACGACGGGCTCAATATGAATGGGATGAATCGCGAAGATCAATGCTGCCAGTGCCGCCGTCCAGTACTCCAACCTGAGTTTCCGCGCGAACCAGAACACAGTCACAACTGCCGCCACATGCGCCAGGATCGCGCCCAGATGCCATCCCCATGGATGCAGTCCAAAAAGCGCATAGTTCAGCATCGACCAAGCCACAAACAAGGGACGGTAATAAACCTGATGCCGGGCAACGTGAAACCAGAGGTCGCTGGTAAACGCGCGCGGTAAGTTGCGCCAACTGCGCAGAATGGGACTGTTGACGATTTGGGATCGGTCATCCCAAACGAAATCGAAGAACAACGCACCGCTGTAGAGCACTAGCGTGCTTGCTGCCAGAAGCGATAGCAGCAAGCTGGGGCGGCGCAGGTACTTAGCAAGCGCTTCCCAAGCGCTGGGATCTTGCGTATTGACTGTGTCCCTCAATTCTTCCGGTTACACATGCCCTTTAGCGGCTGACCTTTCGTCAAGATGACTGCACCTGCGACATACCACTCTAGATTGGCTCATCGTATCTCGCCTCAACGCGACGCGCATGTTACCCACGTTACGTGCGTGTCCCAGTTATCCCCCTGTTTAGTACCGGTATTTGCAACCATTAGCTGTATGGGATCTGCGGGAACCCAGCTCGCCCAGGAAGCAAAGCCCGTCCTGTGTGTGGACCTCGACGGCACTTTAATTCGAGGCAATCTGCTATGGGAGTGCGTTCTCGCTTTACTCAAAGCTCACCCCATCATGCTGCTCCTGCTTCCGGGATGGCTCATCCGCGGGCGCGCATTTCTCAAACGCCAGCTTGCCGCTCGCGTTCAGCTCGATCCAGCGCGGCTGGTATATCGAGAACAGGTGGTTGAGTTTCTTCGCCGAGAAAAACTCGCCAACCGCCGCATTGCCCTTGTCACAGCCGCCGATCGCGAACTCGCCGAGCAGGTTGCCCGCCATGTCGGCCTGTTCGACGAAGTCCACGCGAGCGACGGCCAACTCAATCTGAAAGGCACGGCCAAGGCTGCTTTCCTGGCCGAGCGCTTTGCCGGCTCGGGCTTCGAGTACATGGGAGATTCCGAGGACGACATCGCGGTTTGGCGTAACGCTCGCGCGGCCTGCGTGGTCGGCTCCCCGGCTCGTGTAAAACAAGCGGCCGCCGTGACCACCGTCACAACGAGTATCGTGATTGAGCGAGCATCGTGGCGGACATGGGTCGCTGCGCTGCGCGGCCACCACTGGGCGAAAAACCTGCTGTTGTTCCTGCCGCTCGTCCTCTCGCACAATCTGGCGCTCGCTCCCATTCTTCAGACTATGGCGGGTTTTGTTCTATATGGCCTGTGCGCTTCCGGACTTTACATTCTCAACGACCTTCTCGATCTCCACTCCGACCGCGAGCACCCCTGGAAAAAAGAACGGCCATTCGCGTCCGGCGAAATCTCCATCCCGCAGGGACTGTTCGCCTCTGCCGCGCTTCTGGGTTATGCGCTGAGCGTCGGCTTCACGCTAAACCTGCAATTTGGAATGGCTCTGCTTGGATACTCCGCCCTCACCATGTTCTATTCGCTGTACCTAAAGAAAGTCGCGCTGCTCGATGTTTTTGTTCTCTCCAGCTTTTATAGTTTCCGCATCGTCGCCGGTGCGCTGATCTCTTCGACACCGTTATCCCAGTGGTTTCTTGCGTTCTCGTTGTTTTTCTTTCTTAGCCTGGCCATGGCAAAACGTTATTCCGAGCTCGTGCACGCGGAGCCCTTAGCTTCTTCCGGAAAATCCGGCCGGGGCTATCGTCCCCATGACCGAGAGCTGCTGCTGTCGCTCGGCGTCGGGAGTGCTTTTTCGGCGGTGGTCATCCTCAGCCTGTACGTACACAGTCCCGAGGTACGCATGCTTTATTCGTCGCCTGAATTTCTGTTCCTGCTTTGCCCAATCGTTCTCTATTGGCTGAGCCGGAACTGGCTGCTGGCCCATCGTGGAGAACTGAAGGAAGACCCGGTCACTCTTGCCATCCGTGACCGCGTGAGTTATTCGGTGGCATTGGCTTCCTCGATTGTGATTGCCGCCAGCATGTCCAGCATTTACCGGTAGGAGTGCTTAAAGAACAATCCGGCGTGCTGGAAGAGCTTTGTAATAAGCGACACACTAGTTCGGCCCGTACTTCAATTTGGTTAAGTAATGTTTGCTCAAGCTCCAGCCCGTGTTCACAGACGCGCCACCAACGCGGCCGCCGCAAATCGGTATGTCTCGTGGGGAAGGTATCCACAGGCCGCGCAGGCCCACATCCATAAGCCTGCCTGGAACGACGAGGTTGCCGGCATTCTCAAAGCGGCGCCAGAGGGGTCGCTGCTTCCTTATGGCCTGGGCCGCAGCTACGGGGACTCGTGCCTCAACGCGGATCGAGACCTTATCGACTGCCGGCGACTCAACCGCATTCTCGGATTCAATGAGTCAACGGGGATACTGCGCTGTGAGAGCGGCGTCAGCCTGGCCGACATTATCGACGTCTTTCTCCCGAAGGGATGGTTCCTCCCGGTCACGCCCGGCACGCAGTTCGTTACGGTTGGAGGAGCCATCGCCAATGACGTTCACGGCAAAAACCACCACTGCGCTGGAACCTTTGGCGCGCACGTCCGGAAGCTGGGATTGCATCGGTCTGACAGTCAACGCGATGGCCTGCTCATCTGCGGGCCGCAAGAAAATTCGCAGATTTTCCGAGCCACAATTGGCGGACTCGGACTGACGGGCGTTATTGCATGGGCAGACATTCAACTGCGCCGAGTGGCCGGTCCCTGGATTGACGCTGAACTCATTCCCTTCCAGTCCCTCGCTCACTTTCTGAACCTTAGCCGCGAAAGCGATAGTGGCTTTGAATACACCGTCGCGTGGCTCGATTGCTTCGCGGGCGAAAATCCGCGCGGAATTTTCTTTCGTGGAAATCACTCCGCCGAAAACACTAAGCAATTGCTTCCCAGGCGCGCCGCGAAGTTTCCCTTCGCATTGCCAGCGTGGGCGCTGAATCGTTATAGCGTGCGGGCGTTCAATTCGCTTTACTACCACGTTCATGCAACGAAAAAAGGGGCGGCGCTGGTCGGCTATGATTCGTTTTTTTATCCGCTCGATTCCATTCGCCAATGGAATTTGCTCTACGGCAAACAAGGGTTCCTGCAATACCAGTGCGTGATTCCTGAAGGCAACGTCGGGGCCATTGAAGAACTCCTCGACCGAATCGCTCATTCCGGCATGGGGTCGTTCCTGGGGGTGTTGAAACAATTCGGATCGGCGCCGGCCGCCGGGATGTTGTCGTTTCCGCGCGCGGGACTGACGCTTGCTCTCGACTTCGCGATGCGCGGCGAGAAGACACTGGATCTCATGCGTTCGCTCGATGAGGTTGTCCTGCACAGCGGAGGCGCACTCTATCCCGCTAAAGACGCCCGCATGAGCCCGGCACTATTCGCGGCCTCATTTCCGCACTGGCGAAGCTTTGTGCCCTACATCGATCCCAAAATGTCGTCGTCGTTCTGGCGGCGAGTTACGGAGGCGAAATGAGCGCGAGCGCGAATTCAACCTCCGCGGGAACTCAGTGCATCGGCGGCACCACACCGCGCTCCATGAAAAGAGTTGTCGTTCTCGGCGCGACCTCGGGGATTGCGCTTGAAGTTCAGCGCCGGCTCGCGCGGCGGGGATGCGACTTGGCGCTGGTCGCGCGCTCTCCACAGCGACTGGCAGTCGTGCAGTCGGACTTGCTCGCTCGCGGCGCGCGACAGGTTCTTATCTGCGCGGCCGATTTTACAAACATTCAATCTCACGCCGGAATTCTCGATTTTGTACGCCGCTCGTTTCCCGATTACGACACCGTTCTTCTCGCCTATGGCACGATGCATGAACAGGGAGAATCGGAATCTTCCGTCGACACACTGCTCGACGAATTGATTGTGAACTACGTGAGTGCAGCCGCGATCCTCACCCTCTTTGCCGCCGATCTGGAGCATCGCCACACGGGGTGCATCGCTGCAATAACGTCGGTTGCGGGCGATCGCGGGCGCCGCTCGAATTATGTCTACGGCTCTGCCAAAGGCGCGTTGTCACTTCTTTTGCAGGGCCTGCGCAGCCGGCTGCATCCTGCCGGAGTGAAAGTCATCACCATCAAACCTGGCCCCGTCCAAACCGCGATGACCGACCATCTCCCGAATGCAGCGCGGTTTGCCGAGCCGGAGCTGGTCGCCGCCGACATTGTCCGCGCCCTCGAGCGCGGCGCACCCGATGTTCTCTACACTCCGAAAATTTGGCGCTATGTGATGACGGCGGTTGAACATATTCCGGAAGGAATCTTCAAGCGGCTGAATTTCTAACCGAGGTCGTGCGATGGAAACTGCATTCTGCATTCAACGAAAAGGGGCCGCATCGCTGCGGCCCTGATTTTCCAACCTGAATTTTCTTGTCCCACTTTTCAATTTTCTGCTTTTGGGTTTACTGGGTACTGATTACCGGCAACTGGGTACTGTTACCGTCTACCGCGGCCGCCTCCACCCCCACCATGACCACCGTGGCTGCCACCACCACCTCCCGGTCCGCGTCCACGACGCCGACGGCGATTGCGGTCTCGATCGCCTCCGCCACCGCTTCCGCGCGAGTCGCGCGCGCCTTCCGGACGGGCTGCAACCACTTCCGTTCCGACCGGTGCATCTACGCGGTTAAAGTTCGGCTCGTCGTCTCCTGCAAAATCCGCGCCGCCTTCAATTACAGCCGTCGGCGTGCCTTGCGGAGCGGCCTCCTCAGCATGAAAACTCTCTACATGAGAGCTCTCAGCGTGAGAATCGTCGGCCTCAGGAGGTGGAGGCGGAGCACTTGCGCCCATCTTGGCGCGCTGCTCTTTCAAAATAGCCTTGCGCGACAGCTTGATCCGATTGCCTTCGACGGCCAGCACTTTCACCAGCACCTGGTCGCCTTCCTTCAGCTCGTCGCGAACATCCTTGATGCGATGCTCGGCCACTTCGCTGATGTGCAGTAGTCCGTCCAGCCCCGGCAGAATTTCGACAAATGCTCCAAAATCCGCCAACCGGCTGACTTTGCCGAGATACGTCTTCCCTACTTCGGCCGACGCAGTCAGGTCCTTAATAATCTGCAAAGCCTTGTTGGCCGAAACTTCGTCATTCGAGGCTACGTTGACTTTGCCCGAGTCTTCGACGTCAATCTTTACGCCGGTCTGCTCGATGATGCTGCGGATCATCTTGCCGCCGGGCCCAATCACGTCGCGAATCTTGTCGACCGGAATCTGCAGGGTGTAGATACGAGGCGCGTACGTCGAAACCTTCACGCGCCCTTCGGTGATCACCTCGTCCATTTTTCCGAGAATGAACAACCTGCCGCGCTGTGCCTGCGCCAGTGCTTCGCGCATGATCTGCGCCGTGATTCCGCCGACTTTAATATCCATCTGCAGAGCGGTAATGCCGTCCTTCGTTCCGGCAACTTTGAAATCCATGTCGCCGTAGTGATCTTCCGCGCCCGCGATGTCGGTGAGGATGGCATAATCGTCGCCCTCTTTGACAAGGCCCATGGCCACGCCCGCGACAGGAGCCTTCAGCGGAACGCCTGCATCCATGAGCGAAAGCGAAGCGCCGCAAATTGTCGCCATCGACGACGACCCGTTCGACTCCAGAATGTCGGAGACCACGCGCATCGCGTAAGGCCAGTTATCTTCGGTGGGAAGCACGGCCGAAACCGCACGCTCCGCCAACGCCCCGTGGCCAATCTCGCGGCGGCCAGCGCCACGCAGAAATGCCACTTCTCCAACGGAAAACGGCGGAAAGTTATAGTGCAACATGAAGCGCTTCTTGGCCTCGCCTTCGAAGCCTTCCAGACGCTGCATGTCGTCGCTGGTGCCGAGCGTCGTCGTCACCAATGCCTGCGTCTCACCGCGAGTAAAGATCGCGCTGCCGTGGGCACGCGGCAGAACTCCAGCTTCAATCCAAATCTCGCGAATCTGGTCGAACGCCCGTCCATCCGGACGCCGCTTCTTCTTAATCACCTGGTCGCGGAAGATGCGCTCGCGCAGAATCTCGTAATACTCCTTCACCTTCGCTCTGCCCTTTACATCCTCTTCCGGCAGCGCGTCCACCAGTTCTTTTTGCAGCGACCGCACCAGTTCGTAGCTTGTGGCCTTCGGATGTTTCTCCGTATCCAAGGCGTCGGTGAGCCGCGCGCCAATCTTCGACTCCAGCGCTTTGTAGTAAGCCTGATCGAACTCAGGCGGTGTCACGGCGCGCTTCGGCTTGCCGGCCTTGCGGCGAAGCTCTTCGATCCCGGCGCAAATTTTCTTGATTTCGGTGTGCGCGAACTCAATCGCGTCGACCACCGTTTCTTCCTTTACTTCCTTTGCGCCCGATTCGATCATCACGATCGCTTCGGCTGTGCCGACGACCATAATGTTCAGCAGGCCTTCACGCATTTCCGTGTAGGTGGGATTGGCGATGAACCGCCCATCCACCAGGCCAACGCGCACCGCCCCGACCGGGCCAAGAAACGGAATGTCGGAAACCGTCAGCGCCGCGGACGCGGCATTGATGCCGACCACGTCAGGATCGTTTTCTGTATCGGCTGAAAGCACAAAGGCAATGACCTGCGTCTCGCACTTGAAGCCCTCCGCAAACATGGGACGGATCGGCCGGTCAATCTGGCGGCTGGTGAGAACTTCGCGCTCGCTCATGCGGCCTTCGCGCTTGATAAAGCCGCCGGGGATGCGTCCGCCAGCGTACGTGTATTCGCGGTAGTCAACGGTGAGCGGGAAAAAATCGATGCCGGTACGCGGCTCAGGATTGGCAACGGCGGTGGCGAGAACCGTGTTCTCGCCAAGGCGCACTACGGCCGAGCCGTGGGCCTGTTTCGCCAATTTTCCGGTTTCAAATGAGATGGTTTTCCCGCCCGAGATTTCGACGGAAACTGTAATAGGTTCAGGCTTCATAGATCATCCTCTATATGGCAGGAGCGCACTGCGCGCCAATGCGGAGTTCGCATGGATGGGCAAATGGCATACGCCAGTGCCGCTCGCGGTTGGAAAACGCACTTTGCGAAGGCTCTCGGAATTCAACCGGCCCCACTGGGCCGGTCACCTTTACTTGCGGATGCCGAGCTTCGTAATCACGGTCTTATAACGCTCAGAGTCGTACTTCTTCAAATAGTCGAGCAGGCGACGGCGCCGGCTGACCATCATCAGAAGCCCACGACGCGAGCCGTGATCCTTGAGGTGCGCTTTAAAATGGTCCGTCAGTTGACCGATGCGCTCGCTGAGCAGCGCAATTTGAACTTCCGGACTCCCGGTGTCGGTGGCATGCGTGCGATACGCGTCAACCACGGATTGCTTTTGTTCTCTGGCTAGCACTAACCTGTCGCACTCCTGTCTCTTATCGTTTGGTAACGTCAATGAGGATACCACAGCCCAATCCAAACCCGCCACTGCGGATCACGGTTTGATCGAAAAGCGACCGAAGATCGACCGAAGGAGGGATCAGATATAGTCGATGACGCCTCATCATTGCGCAGATTTGCTCTCAGTCGCCCCTGCGGCTATCATCCCCAACCATGACCACAATTATGACCAAGGCCCGATTCATCTCATTCGTCCTGCTAGCCACATCGGCGGCGTTTGCCCAAGCTCCGTCCAGTAAGGAAGTGGACTCTGTTTATCCCGCAGCGCATGAACTCTACCTCGATCTCCACGAACACCCTGAACTCTCATCCCACGAAACCCAAACTGCAGCGAAGCTGGCCGAGCGTCTGCGCACATTGGGTTATGAAGTCACCGAACACGTCGGCGGCACGGGCATAGTCGCGATCATGAAGAACGGAGCTGGGCCAACCGTCATGCTGCGCACGGAACTCGACGCACTGCCGGTGGAAGAAAAGACCGGCCTCGCCTACGCCAGCAAGATTCATACGCAAGATGACTCCGGCCGCGACGTTCCGGTCATGCACGCCTGCGGTCACGACTTGCACATGGCTGCGATCATCGGCACTGCCGCCATCATGGCACATTCCAAAGACACCTGGCACGGCACGCTTATGCTGATTGGGCAGCCCGCCGAGGAAACGATTTCCGGCGCGCGCGCCATGATTGCCGACGGCTTTCTCACTCGCTTTCCCAAACCCGATTTCGGACTTGCGCTCCACGTTGGCAACGAACTACCCGCTGGTTCAATCGGCATCGTCTCCGGAGTTTACGATTCGAATGCGGATTCGCTTCGCGTAACTATCTACGGCAAAGGCGGACACGGCTCCGCCCCGCATACCGCCATCGATCCCATCGTGATTGCCGCGCGCACCATCGTGTCTCTTCAGACGATCGTCTCCCGCGAGGTGAAGCCTGGAGAGTTCGCGGTGATCACCGTCGGTTATATCCGCGCGGGCACGAAGAACAACATCATTCCCGATGACGCGGAAATGGGAATCACCATTCGCACTTTCAAGCCGGAGGTTCGCAAGCAAGTTCTGGCCGCGATTGACCGCATTATCAAGGCCGAAGCCACCGCTGGCGGCGCAACCCGCGAGGCCTTGATCGAGCATTATGAGTGGACGGACTCGGTCTACAACGATCCCGCGCTGGCCAACCGTCTGCGCGCGCCACTGGAAGCCGCTCTGGGCAAAAACAACGTATATACAGACGAACCGATAACCGCCTCGGAGGATTACAGCTATTTTGTGGAGGCCGGCATTCCGTCGCTTTACTTCAGTCTGGGAGGAGCCGACCCCGTCAAGCTGGCTGAATCGAAACAAACGGGAACGAGACTGCCTTCCAATCACTCTCCGCTGTTTGCCCCGGATGTCGATCCAGCACTGCGCACAGGCATTGCTGCGGAAGTCGCAGCGCTGCGGAATTTGCTTGGAGGCAAATAAGCACCCGGCAACTGTTAGTCTGCGGGTCCCGCAAACAGCAGCAGATTCCCATCCGGGTCTTTGACGATGAAATTCCTGGCACCCCAAGGCTGCTTTTTCAGTGTCCGATGAAAGGCCACACCAGCGGATTGAAACTCAAGAAACAGCAGCTTGATCTCTTCCGCTGTAGCGACGGTCATAGATACCGATAACAGTTCCTCCCGGTCGCGGACCGTCGACTCGATTAATGGCCGCTTGACACACCTCAGATTGAGCCGCGCCGCGTCGCGACACACCTGTGCATAGTAGGGAGGTTTGCCGTAACTGAATACAAGCGAGAAGCCTAACGTCCGGAAAAATTCGCACGATCTCTTGATATCGGTAACAAACAGTTGCGGCTCTGCGCCGACAATCTTTGCTTTGGAAGGAAAGGCTCTCGATGGTGACGATATGAATCGCGATCCTTTCATTGGTACTGATTTCAATCGCGGTGACTTCACCTTGAGCGGCGTTTCCGAGAGGCCGGTTTTCAGAGCCTGCCAACTCTCGTAGCCTTGCTCTCTTGCGATTAGTTCTTGCGCATCGCTAAGCTTAAAGCTCTCCGCAAGAATCTCGGAGTCGGACATATCCAGGAAACGAGGCAAATGCTTGCGAATTTGTGCGGCGACTGGATAGTGGCGTTCGCGATGCCACCGCAATATGAGCTTGGCTTGCTTCTTGAGGTTCTCGATATTGGGCATGCAGGCCTCCACGATGAGATCGTTAGGTGGGCATTGCCCTTCGGCGAAGTGCCGTTGCATCCTACATGCGCAAGTTGAAGTATCTGCGACCGTGTCAGCGGTTGTCAATTACGCTGCCGGGCAGCGTCCGAATTGACTCGTGGGCGGCCTTGTTGCATAAAGACAAGTAATGGAGGTTTCCGTGGGCACAAAAGAGAAAATGAGTTCAATTGGCAAGCCGGTGCCGGAGCTGCCGGTCGCTGATGTGGAACGCGCACAACAGCATTACAGAGACGCACTCGGCTTTGAGATCGGATGGCTTTTCCCAGGCGAAGGAATTGGGGCCGCGTCACACGGTGATATGGGGCCAATATTCTTTCGCAAGAGAACTCCGCCATTTGAACCTGCCGTTCACTGGGTGTTTGCCCAAGATATCGACGCGACATGCGAGGAGTTGAAATCGCTAGGCGCGAATATCGTTGAGCCTCTGGAAAAAAAGCCTTGGGGATTACGGCAATTCACCGTAAAGGATCTCGACGGGAACCTCTTCTATTTCCACCATGACTAACCTCTCGATAGGGCAACTGGAACAATGATGAAGACGGACTTGCTGCGATTCAATGGCGCTGTCGAGCGCGATCCCGCCATCGATGCCTGGATGAGGACGAAAGAACATGCCAGTGGATTGGGAGCCATCGCGCACGAGTGGTTTGAGGTTATGCGAAAATGCGGGGACGAAGTCCGGGAGCTTTTACATGACGGCTGTCCGGTCGCCTGTTTGGGAGATGCGCCCTTCGGCTACGTCAACGTATTCACTTCGCACGTAAACGTAGGGTTCTTTCACGGCGCGGCGCTGCCGGATCCGGCACGTTTGTTGCAAGGTACCGGCAAGTTCATGCGCCATGTGAAGCTGAGACCGGGAACAGCCACAAACACCGCAGCGCTAAGCACGCTCATCAACGCAGCGTACGAGGATATAAAAGCTCGCATCGAAAACGGCTAGCTCAGAGAACCGCTTTGGCAGGACGCGGGCGCAAACCGCCCAATTACGAACCACATGTTGCATGAGGTTTGCCGCATCGCGGGCGGATAACTGGGCTTAACGCAGCAGGGCTTTAAGTGCCACAATCTGGGATATGTGGCAGTTTGTAAAGCTTGTAGTGCTGGGAAGCCGCACCTTTCAAACCCAAGTCCCTTCCGTAATATCCTCAATTCCATCTCCGCTCTCGCCATTGCTATATGATCAAATTGGATAATGAATACGCTGTTCGTTTAACTAGTCCTACCCAAAGTACTTTTCAGTCCTATGTTCCCAGGAGATTCTCGCGTGGCTGCTCGCCGTATCCGGGAAATCACAGTCAGGCTGTGTCTTTGTATTCTCGTGCTGATCGTTGTCTGCGTCGGAGCGGCCGCGCGGCAAGCAGCACCGGCAAAATCTGCGGCGGGCGCTCAGACGGGAGCGCAGGCTGCGGGAATTTCGGAGACGCCGGTCTCGCCTAAGTCATCGACACCGCCCCCCGATCAGGCTGCCACGGCCGGGATACGCGGAATTGTGCGCGACTCTGCCGGGAGGCCAGCCGCCGACGCCATCGTACTTCTCGATCATTCGAGGGAAGTGCCGGGCACGGCCGGCACGCCGACTCAGGCCACGGAAACGCTGACAGTCCACACTACAGGAAAAGGAGCGTACCGCTTCTCCGGACTACCGGAGGGCGCGTATACGTTGCACGCGCAACGAACGACGCACGAACGAACAGCGCGGACGCGCGTCGACCTTGTGCGCAACGAGACGAAGACGATAGACCTTGAGTTCTTGTCTCCGCCATCGACGAATGCGAAAACGGATTGACCTGTGCACTGTTGGTGACGAGTCCCATCCTAAGATCGCAAAGAGGCGACATTAGGATGGGCACCCGCACTTACCTTAAATGCCAAGATCCCCTCAAAAATTGAGCCTCAGCGCGAACTGAACCAGCCGCGGGTTGTTAAGAGTCTGGGTAATAGCACCAAAGCTAGAGGGCGTATTTATGTCCTGCTCTCCGGTGCCGCTGATACCAGCCAACCAGTACTGCGGATGGTTCAGGAGGTTAAAGAACTCGGCTCGGAATTGCAGGTTGGCCCCCTCACGAAACGCGAGCGGGAAATCCTTGATGAGCGAGAGGTCGGTGTTCACAAAGCGAGGGCCAGAAACGGGAGCGCGCGGAGCAGTGCCAAGTTCGCCGGCGGGTGCGCTTTCGAAGGCACAGGGATTGAACCAGTTCTGAAGCGTATGCACCTTGGCCGGGCACCCCGTTTGTCCACCTTCGTCCCCGCCCACGTTGGGATTGCCGACCTGATTGGGGCGCTGCACGGTCAACCCATTGTAGTTGAAGAAAACGCCCGACGGATCGGAGCTGTCGACAACAAAGAGCGGGAATCCAGACGTGGCGCGCTCAATCACGTCGACTTGCCAATGACCGAAGGCGGCGTCGGTAACCGAATTCCAATCCCCTCCGTAGTGCTTGCCTTTGCCGAATGGCAGATCGTAAAGGACACTGGCGGTAAAGCTGTCGTTCAGGTTGAGTTGTGAGAGACCCCAATCCAGCCTCTTGGTTCCGGGCAGCGGGTAGTAGAGCGCGCCAGGATTTGTGCCTAAGCCATCGGTTAAACCTGTATCGAAGTTACGCGACCAGGTATAGCCGAGCAGCGCATAGAGTCCATGCCTCGCGCTCTTGGTTTCGAGCTTTGCCTGAAGCGAGTCGTACTGCGCTGAACCAATGCTGTTGTTGGTGTCGACGAACTGGTACGCCCCTCCATTAGGCTGGTGCGTCGCGTATGGAAAGTTCCCGAAGCCACAACCGAGCGTGTAGGTTGAACCCGGCGTTTCCGCCGGACACGCGGACGGCTCATTTAGGTTTTCATCCAACTGGCCGACGAGGATGTGGCGGCTACGTGTGCCAGCGTATCCGAGAGTGAAAACAACGTTTTCCGGAAGCTGCTGTTCGACGTTGAGGTTGAACTGCTGGACGGCACCCTGCTTGAAGTTGCGGTTCATCGACTGGATGCTACCGGTGTAGTTGGCAGGATTCACCGGCGCGTTGTAGATGGCTCCGCCCGTAACGTTGATCGCGGAGGGAGTGTTGGCGGGAAGAAGGAAACCATTGGAAAGCCCGCAGCCAGTCGCACCGAAGGACGGACAGAGACCCGGTACCGGATCCACTTCCGCATAGTAGGGCGGGTTTTGCCACAATCCCTGACCGCCCTGATCCCAGGAAGAATCGTGGTAAATAGCGTAGCCGCCACGAATGACGAGATTCTGCCTTCCGGCAGGTTTCCAAGCGAAACCGATGCGTGGTTCGAGTGCGGTCTTGTCCATTTCAATGCCAGACCGACCGTCCGTTGCCACGCACAGGCTGCCGCACGCACTTAACATCGGGCTGCCCGAGGGTACAAACCACTTCTGGGTCGCGATATCGTAGTTTGCCTGCCGGTTTCCGACCTCGGTCTCGGGCGTAACCAAGGCCCAGGCAAGACCTACGTTAAGAGTGAGATTAGGCGTAACCCGCCAGTCGTCTTGCACAAAGGGACGAATCAGCTTGTAACGGCGACCTACAGTGCCACCCAGGAAAGTCTGATCGTGCGCGGCAAAAGAGCCCATGGAACCAAGAAGCAAATCGGCAATGTCGTCGCCCGTAGCAAGGCCGAAGTTCAAGACATAGCCATCCTGAAAAGCGTTGTTGCGAATATTCATTTCTTCCGCGCGATAAACTGCGCCAACGCGAATGTCATGACGGCCGCGAACCAGATCAACGGTGTCACCAACCGAATAGACGTTGGTTCCACCCTGATAGGGGGCATAACCGCGGTCGCCGATGGAGAAGTAGCTGCCCATCTGGAATGAAGTCATGCCGCAACTGATGCAGTCGTTGGTGGCCTGATTGAGGTTGGTGGGATAGCCGGTGATAGGTGAGCACACGCTGTCGAGGTTGGCGCCAGGGATGCCCAAGCGCGCCGACTCGCAGGGCGGAACCGCAAAGTCTCCATAGGAAAGAATGTGATTGAAGATGCGGTTGAAGCCGACAGTGAACTGGTTGATGGTGCTGGCGGAAAACACGTGCTGCTCCGACATTACAGCATTGCGGCCGTGGTTATCGATTTGCTGATTGGTGCCGAAAGCATTTTGTGAAGCCCATGTGGGTGAACCACCCGGGATATAGTTGGTCGCCTGATCGTAACTGAAGCGGCCAAAGATGGAATCGTGGCTGGAGTAGTTGTGGTCGACGCGAATATCGCCCGTGCCTTCGTTGAGCTTACGAATAGGCTCCGTGGCGTAGTTGTAACCAACGCCGCTCTGGATGCCGGGAGTGGGAGAGGGATAAAGCTGGGCAACGGCAACACCTATCGTGTTGACCAGGGAGCCAGGAATGATCGGACACGAAGTTGTAACCCCGTTTACGTAGGGCTGGCTTCCGGATGCCGTCGGGGTTTCTGGAAGTCCCGTTGAGGTTATGCATTGGAAAGGAACAGGACCGGGAGTCGTACTAGGGGGAATGGCTTGCGCCGGGGTGTATGGGTTGATCAGCGTCGTGATGCCCAGCGGATTGGAACTTTCGTTGAAATTGCCGTTCCCGTCAGGCGTCACCATCGCCGTCGTCGGCACGAACCCCGTAAACGGCACACCCTTGCGCTGCACCTTCGCCTGATAGTCGAGGAAGAAGAACGTCTTGTCTTTCTTGATGGGACCGCCGAACGAACCGCCGTACTGGTTCAGGTTGAACTTGGTGGCAGTGTTGACGAAGGGAGTCTTCGCGTCGAGGTTGGTATTGCGGAAGAACTCAAAGGCCGTGCCGTGGAATTGATTCGACCCTGACTTCGTTGTAACGAGAACGGTGGGTCCTGCGCGCTCGCCATACTCGGCGGAATAGTTATAAGTGAGGACCTTGAATTCCTGGATATCGTCAACGGAGGAAAAGATGCCGATGCCGCCCTCATCGAGTTGATTGTTGTCATTACCGTCGAGCAGCCAATCTGTGCTTTGCTCGCGCGATCCGCCGACGGAAAGAGAGAATGAGCCGCGCGTGGCAGCCTCGCTGCTCGCGGCGCTGGAAAAGAAACTGGCCGGATTATAAGAAGTGGTTGTGCCCGGCGTGAGCGACGCAAGCTGGGTAAAGATGCGGCCGTTGAGCGGGAGTTCGGCAACTTCTTCGGAGGTGATGACTTGCCCGAGCGTGGGGTTGGCGGTTTCGATGGCGACCTGTGTGGCATTGACCTCGATAGACAAGCTGACAGAGGCGGGATTGAGGGTGAAGTCGATTTCGCGCTGCTCATCCACCTGAAGACGAACATCCTTTTGCTCGGTCGTCTGAAAGCCCTGCGCTTCAACATGGATGGTGAAGAATCCCACGGGCAGCAGGGGGATGAGATAGTGGCCGGAATCGTCGGTCCTGGCTTCGCGGACGAGGCCGGTGCCTTGGGATGTGATCTTAACGCCGGCTCCTACGATGACGGAGCCGGTTTTGTCGGCGATGGTTCCCGAGAAGCTTCCGGTCGCCTGAGCATGAAGAAGTTGGCAGAAGGACAGAGCGAAGCACGTTAGGGCAAACAGCAGTTTCTTGGTCGACATGATTGTTCCTTTGTGATTTTCCCACTACGCTCCAGGCCATTCACATTAACTGCGGAACTGCTAAGGTTTCATCCGATGATCGCTGAAGAAAAGTACTCCCAATAAGATCGGCCCAGGAGATTCGGCTTGTTTTGAAACCGACATCTAAACGGATTATGGTGTGCAAAGTCAAGCGGATTGTGCGGGTTGGAGCGAGTTCCGACGCGCCGAAAATTCACCTTTTCATAGCCGCGTATGACTCGATGGATTATTTGATTTTGTAAGCCCGCACGTGTTTTAGCCGTTGGCCCTGGCGACGAGCACGATTCCAAGACAGTAGAACACAAGCATAAAGGTGAGATAGAGCTTCGCCTTGCCAGGCGCGCCCGCAAACTCTTTCCAGGCGAAGACTCCCCAGAGCGCGGCGACCATGGGGGCAGACTGGCCGATGGCGTAGGAGATGGCGACTCCGGTGAAGTGCGCGGCTACCAGATTGAATACCATGCCGGTGCCCCAAATAAATCCGCCAAGTAGGCCGAGGGCATGAGCGGAGATGGGAGCGTGAAAGAATCCGGCGAAGCTGACCGGTTCGCCGACGAGCGGGTGCTTCATAAAATAGATGTTCCAGATAAAGCAGGAAAGCAGCGCGCCAAATGTAAGAAAGATGGCCGCAGCGTAAGGTCCGAGCGTACCGATCGTTTGACCATTCACGTCGTGCGGCATGGTGCGCGTCATGAAGGGAGCCCAGAGGCCCATGAGGACTCCAGAGACAATGCAGACCACGATGCTTTTGCGGCTAATGGCGCGGCCCGCGCTGGCGAGGCTGCCATAGGCTTTGCCGTCGAGAACAACAGCGATGACTGCGCACAAAACGCCTAGTCCGAGCAGCAGCGCGTCGCCTTGTGGATGCTGCACATAACTTGTAATGACTCCCACAACCAGCGCGATGCCGATTGAGACCGGGAAGGCAATGGCGAGACCGGCCATGTCAATTGCGGCGACCAGCAGCAGGTTTGCCAGGTTGAAGATAGCGCCGCCGATCATGGCGAAGATCATGTCACTCGTGGCCGCAGAGTGCAGGTTGTGGACTAGGTTGGATGCGTCGTCGCTGGTGGCGCCCATTGTGTGGCCGAGGATGAGCGAGATCAGAAAGATCCCGATGGCGTAGTCCCAGTAGAACAGTTCGAAGCGGTAGTTCTTGACGCCCTTGTAGGTATTGGCCCACGAACCCCAGCAAATGGCGCTTACGATCATCATGAAAAGTGCTACGCCCAAAGATTGGGGAGTAAACATGAAGGCTCCTTGTAACGGCTGACGGCGATTTGGAAAACGTCTGGGGAAGTCTACTCGGCGAAGGCGAAGGAAACAAATAGTTCGAGGAATCGCGAATTTTCATCCATAGGAAGTGGGGTCGAATGCGGCGGTCGCTGGCCTGCCGTACAATTGCTTGCGTTTGCGATAGCGACGATTGCGATGGCGAAAGAAAGAAACCTTGTCCGGAGCGTGGCGGATGCGAATCGGCATGATGATTCGCCGGGCGAGGCGATCGTGGTTTTGAATGGCCGGCCATTGTTGCCGAACGCCGGCATTCCCCTGAATCTCGATTGGGTGCGCGAAGTTCGCGTGAATACGAGCGCGGTGGAGCGGCGCGCGCAGACACAGGTTGCGCGGCGCACGGTGAAGAAAGAATGGCAGGCGGCATGGCTGCTGCGGGCAATCACCTGCATGGACTTGACAACGCTCTCCGGCGACGACACCGACGAGCGCGTGCGGCGGTTGTGCGCCAAGGGACGGCATCCCATTCAGCAGGAGTTGGTGGAGAAGCTCGGCATCGAAGCCCTGAAAATTAAGGTTGCGGCAATCTGCGTCTATCACACCTTTGTGGAGACGGCGCTCGCCGCCCTTGAGGGCAGCGGGATTCATGTAGCAGCCGTGTCAACCGGCTTCCCTGCCGGCTTGTCTCCGCTAGCGGAGCGTGTGGCCGAGATTCGACGGTCGGTGGAGGCAGGCGCACACGAGATCGACGTCGTGATTACGCGGGCGCATGTTTTTGGCGGGCGCTGGCAGGCGCTCTATGACGAGATTGCTGCGTTTAAACAAGCCTGCGGATCGAGGCATATGAAAGTGATTCTGGGCACGGGCGATTTGCTGACTCTGCGCAATGTGGGACGGGCGAGCGTTGTGGCCATGATGGCGGGCGCGGACTTCGTCAAGACTTCAACGGGAAAAGAACCGACGAATGCGACGCTGCCGGTGGGGCTAGTGATGACGCGCTGCATTCGCGAGTACGCGCAGGAAACAGGGATGGCGGTTGGATTCAAGCCCGCGGGAGGGATTCGTACGGCGAAGCAGTCGCTGGATTGGCTGGCGATGATTAAAGAAGAGTTGGGCGATTCGTGGCTGCGAGCGGAGATGTTTCGCTTTGGCGCGAGCGGATTGCTCGGAGATATCGAGCGGCAATTGGAACATTTTGCCACCGGGCGGTATTCGGCGGAGTATAGGCATCCGCTGGCGTAAATAGAATTGATGTAAAGACGCGGCTTGCTGCGTCTCCGGGCGTGCTGGGCCTCGCGGACGAAACAGACGAAACAACGGACGCGGAATTCAAAACGAGGAGAGAGACATCATGGTGCAATTGGTTGTGATGTACAAGACTCCAAAAGACACGGCCGCTTTCGACAAGTATTACTTCAACACGCACGTTCCAGTTGCAAAGAAAATTCCGGGTCTTAGAAAATACGAGGTTAGTCAGGGTCCGGTTATGACGCCAGCCGGGCCGTCGGAATATCATCTGATCGCAACGTTGCACTTCGACAACATAGCGGCGATCCAGAACGCTTTCGCGAGCGCGTTGGGAAAAGCCGTCGCAGCCGACGTGCGAACCTTTACAACCGACCCGCCGCACATGCTCATATTCGAGAATCGCGACGTTTAATCACTAACCGGATCGCAAATGGAATCGAGCAACGCCAATGAGCATCGCTGAAAAATTCGTTAGCATGGAATACGGGCCGGCGCCCGAGGATCCGAAGGAAGTTTTGCTCTGGCTGGATCTGCATGGACGGCGCTTTGCGCACTTCATCAACGGCTCGTGGCTCGCGCCTGCGGCGGGCGAGTATTTCGATACCGTCGATCCATCAAATGGCGAGAAGCTCGCGTCGGTAGCGCAGGGATCGGCGGCTGACATTGACGCCGCTGTGCGAGCTGCGCGGGCGGCTGCGCCAGAATGGCAGGCACTGACTCCGCACTCGCGCGCGCGTTATCTATATGCGCTGGCGCGGCTGGTCCAGAAGCATTCGCGGCTGCTGGCAGTGCTCGAAACAATGGACAACGGCAAGCCGATCCGCGAGAGCCGCGACATCGATATTCCGCTGGTGGCGCGGCATTTCTATCATCACGCCGGGTGGGCGCAACTGCTGGAGCAGGAATTTCCTGGCTACGAGCCTTGCGGAGTTGTAGGGCAGATTATTCCGTGGAATTTTCCGCTGCTCATGCTGGCTTGGAAGCTCGCGCCTGCACTGGCGACGGGAAACACGGTGGTGTTGAAGCCGGCAGAGTTTACGCCGCTCACCGCTCTTTTGTTCGCCGAACTCTGCCAGGAAGCCGAACTGCCCGCAGGCGTAGTCAATATCGTCACGGGCGATGGCCGAACCGGCGAGGCGCTGGTCAAGCATCCGGATGTGGACAAAATTGCATTTACGGGCTCTACCGAGGTGGGGCGCGCAATTCGCGCGACAACTGCCGCGAGCCACAAGCGGCTCTCGCTTGAACTTGGCGGCAAATCTCCTTTTATTGTGTTTGAAGATGCGGACCTGGATAGCACGGTCGAGGGCTTGGTCGATGGAATCTGGTTCAACCAGGGTCAGGTGTGCTGCGCGGGCTCGCGCCTGCTGATGCAGGAGAGCATTGCAGAAGCGCTGATCGCCAAAGTACAAGCGCGCATGAGCACCTTGCGCATCGGCGCTCCGCTCGATAAGGCGATTGATATTGGCGCGATTGTGGCGGGCGTGCAACTGGATCGGATTCACAAGCTCGTCGATCAAGGAATGGCCGAGGGCGCAACATGCTGGCAGCCGCAGGTGACACTGCCATCGCGCGGGTTCTACTATCCGCCGACGCTGTTGAGCAATGTTCATCCGACATCGATTGTGGCGCAGCAAGAGATCTTCGGGCCGGTGCTGGCGGCGATGACTTTCCGCACGCCGAGTGAGGCCGTCGAACTGGCGAACAACACCGCTTATGGCCTAGCGGCCTGTGTGTGGAGCGAAAGCGTGAATGTGGCGCTGCACGTGGCCGCGCAACTGAAGGCAGGAGTGGTCTGGGTGAATTGCACGAACATGTTCGACGCGGCGTGCGGATTTGGCGGCTATCGCGAGAGCGGCTATGGGCGCGAGGGCGGACGCGAGGGGCTGATCGAATATCTGGAGCCCAAGTGGTTTAAGAGCGCGCCGGTGATGCAGTCAGTTCTCGGTTCTCAATTCTCAGAAAAACCAGAGCCAGAGAACAGCGCTGCTTCGAGAGATGAGGATGCAGCCCATAAACAGAGCCATACGCAAGGTGCGACTCACGAGTCTCCCGCCATTGATCGGACGGTAAAGCTCTACATCGGGGGGAAGCAGGCGCGTCCGGATTCGGGCTACAGCATGGAAGTGCGCGCGGCGGACGGGCGATTGCTGGGCGAGGCCCCGCTGGGAAGCCGGAAGGATATACGTAATGCAGTCGAGGCGGCGCGCAAGGCTTCGGCGTGGGCGAAGACGACCGCGCACAACCGTGCGCAGGTGCTTTATTACTGTGCGGAAAATCTCTCGCAGCGGCGTGATGAGATTGCGCATCGCCTCGCGGGTGTCGTTGGCAACAAACAGGCCGCCGCGGAAGTGGAGGATGGAATCCAGCGCATCTTTACTTATGCCGCGTGGGCTGACAAGTTTGACGGCGCGGTGCACAGTCCTCCATTTCGGAATATTGCAATCGCCATGAACGAGGCGATTGGAACGGTGGGCGTGATTTGCCCGCGGGAAGCGCCTTTGCTGGGTTTTCTTTCGGTGGTGATGCCTTTGCTCGCGATGGGGAATACGGTAATTGCGGTGCCGTCGGAAGCTTATCCTCTGATTGCTGGCGACTTGTATCAGGTGTTCGATACGAGCGATTTGCCGGGCGGTGCAGTGAACATTGTCACTGGCCGCGTTGTGGATTTGCTCAAGACGCTGGCCGAGCATGACGACGTCGATGCCATCTGGAGCTTTGCGGACGCGGCGAGCGCAACTTCGGCCAAGGCGATGTCGATCGGCAATCTGAAGCAGGTCTTCACAAATGAAGGACGCGCGATCAACTGGTTCGATCCGAAAGTGGCTGAAGGACGCTGGTTTCTGGAGCATGCGGTGCAAGTCAAGAACATCTGGGTGCCGTACGGTGAGTAGATTGAGTCATTAAAACATTGAGGCATTGAGGCATTGAAAAACCAACCTTCTAATCAGCGAAAGAATGACTCAATGATTTAATAGCTCAATCCCTCCATGATCCCCCGAATCAAAATCTGCTGCATCGCCAGTGTTGAAGAAGCAGCGATGGCTGTGGCGGCGGGCGCGTCGGCGCTTGGCCTGGTCTCTCGGATGCCGAGCGGTCCGGGTGTGATCGCAGACGAACTCATCGCAGAGATTGCTGCGACTGTTCCTCCTGCCATCGGAACGTTTCTTCTTACTTCGCGACAAAGCGTCACGGAGATCGTCGCACAGCAACACTTCTGCCGCACGAATACGATCCAGATTTGTGATCGCCTCACACGCGGGACGCATCGCGATTTGAAGCAGGCACTGCCCGGGATTTCAATTGTGCAAGTCGTACACGTGACCGGGCCCGAATCAGTGGAAGAAGCGGCGGCCATCGCGCCGCATGTGGATGCGATCCTCCTTGACTCGGGCAATCAGAAGCTGGCCGTTAAAGAACTCGGGGGCACGGGCCGGACGCATGACTGGGCGCTGAGCCGCGAGATTCGCGAGCGCGTGACTGTTCCGGTTTTTCTGGCGGGGGGGCTGACTCCAGAGAATGTGGTGCAGGCGATTGCGGATGTTGGGCCCTTTGGGCTGGATGTTTGCTCTGGCGTGCGAATGGATGGGAAGTTGGACGCGGAAAAGCTAAAAAGATTTTTTGCGGCGGTGCAGGATATCCCTCACCGGTTAACGCCGGAGTTCAAAAGACTCCGTTTACCCCAGCGGTGAACCAGTGCGCCACCCAAAATCAACTCCAACACCGTTTTTCACGATGCTGGCCTTTTGGTAAATAGCGCGCGCTCGACTTGCCTTGTATGCTTCGAGAGTAATGACTCCTGAAGTAGCAAGTCGAAGGGGCCGCAATGTCAACGCGCGATATCACGGCCTTGACCTTCTTCGAACGATTGCGATCTTGCTTGTCGTTCTTTGGCATCTTCCACGTTCCGTTTTTCCTTTTCACTTCAAGCCTGCTACCTGGGCCGGAGTTGACCTTTTCTTCGTTCTCAGCGGATACCTGATTGGCTCGCAGTTGCTTCGGCCCTACACTGTCAATTTGCAGCCTTCATTCGCCAGATTCTATGTGCGGCGTGCCTTGCGCGTGTTGCCAGCCTATCTCGCTGTTTTGTTCTTATATTTTCTGATTCCGCAATTTCGGGAGCAACCGGGTATCTCTCCCCTCTGGAGATTCTTGACCTTCACACAAAACTTCGGCCTGGATTTTGACGCCAGGGGCGCGTTTTCTCACGCATGGTCTTTGTGTGTTGAAGAGCACTTCTATCTCGCCTTGCCCTTCATCGTCTATTGGCTGATGCGCAAGCCGAGCTTCAAGAAGACCAGTGCCTTTGCAATCTCTGTTGTTTTGTTTGGCATGGTACTGCGGGGCGTTTTGTGGATACATTATGTAAAGCCCGTCAGCAACTCTGATGACGAGATACTGCCAATTTTGTATTTGGAAAAGATCTAGTATCCAACCTACGCGCGTCTCGATGGATTGCTCGCCGGGGTTCTCATTGCGGCGGTAAGTCTGTTCAGGCCGGCCTGGTGGAAACGCATCACGTCCCACGGCAACTTATTGCTCTGTGCAGCAATGTCTGTGTTGGGAATTGCTTTTTGGATTTGCCAGGACATGTTCGCAGTACTGCCGTCCTTGGCTTCCCGCTTCTCGCTTTGGGTTTCGGACTCTTCACCGCCTCCACCTTATGCGAACGGGGCATCTTATCCGATTGCCGCGTCTTCGGGGCGACCATGGGTGCCACGCTTGCCTACAGCATTTATCTGACGCACAAAGAGATCATGCATCTTGACCGCATGTACCTTGGTACCATTGTCAAAATGGATAGCGTTCTTGGGTTAGCCGTCTACGTTGTGACAATCCTCATCGCGGCGGTCATCCTTCACCTTTGCGTGGAACGTCCCTTCCTCAGATTGCGCGATAGGATTCTCGGCCACGCATCCGACGAAACGCGGGAACCCGTTGGCGCTTCTCTCATCGTTGCGAAGTGAGTTCACTGGCATCCTTGCGAAACCGACACCTTTACCGATAGGGGATGTCGACGGGCGTGAGCGCTCAGAACCTCGGCCAGTGATGCTAGGCGATCACGCTGACTGTCCGCGGACCATGTCCGGTTGCTTCGGGTGGGCATGGTCCGCGTCCGGGTGGAGACGAGACGTCCGTAACTTCCTCGGGGCGGTGCACGCGTGTAGAACGATAGGCGGAGTGCCGATAGTGGGTGACATGGGATGGAACGAAGAAGTTCTCATTGAGCCGGCAACTGGAGCGAACCACCCCGTTCGCATTATGGTGCTCTGTATGACCGACGTGGGCGGTAAGACGCAACGCCTGGCCTTCTCGAAAACAATTGACGCACAAGCCGAGCCGGACACTGCCAACGGGCGAGATGGCGCTCTGAAAGTTACAGTCAATGTGCTCAATGTGGCGCCGCGCGAGGTACGGGTTTGCTCCGAGCGTAAGAACGAGCACAGGAACTCCGTGCGGCCTTCGAGCCGCTACTGGATGGATTCCCTGCCCTGCATGTCGAACCGGCGCAGAGCCCGCTAGGATCGCAGCACGGCGCAACTTAGCGCGTCCACTATTCTCTGCATTGTGGCCGCCGACAACACTTGCGGCCGTTCGCTTTTTCCTGCGTTGGGCCGGCTTCTTTCCGCAGCCTGCTAGTACTGTGAGCGGATGAAGTTTACTACTGTCATCCTGAGCGAGCGCGAAGGAGCGTAGCGACCGAGCGGGAGTCGAAGGACCCCTACTCTCTTTATACCTGCCGCGCCGACTCGGGGAGTTCTCCCAATCCTCCGGTACACACGCTGCGCTTGGAACTACCCTTTCGCAGTGTCCCAAGGAATCAATACAGACATCATATGATGCTATAATCAGTGCCTGGAGATTTCATGAGAACTACTCTTGCGCTTGATGACGATCTCGTACGCATCGCCCAGGAGTTCACTGGCGTAGCAGAGAAAACGGCTCTGGTGCGTGAAGCTCTCAAAGCCCTCATCGAGCGCGAAAGCGCTCGCAGATTGGCATCTCTGGGAGGCACCATGCCCGCATTGAAGAACATTCCTCGCCGCCGGTTGCGAATAAGCCGCGTACAAACGAAGGCGCGGACGCATTGATTCTCGCCGATACCTCCGTTTGGATCGACCACTTCCGTTCCGGCAACAAAGAACTGCGCAGGCTTCTCAACCAAGGCCAGATTGTCGTCCATCCATTCATCATTACGGAACTCGCCCTCGGATCGCTGAAGGAGCGTTCCAAGACGCTTGCCCTGCTGGACCTGCTGCCGCAGGTGCGAGTGGCGCAGCTCGGCGAAGTGCGGGCGATGATTGAGGCCCGCCGTTTGTACAGCCTCGGCATCGGCTTGACCGACGCGCACCTGATCGCGTCTGTGTTTATCAATCCGCCCACGCTCTTGTGGACCAGAGACAAGCAACTCCGCAAGGTCGCGGAAGGTCTTGGCATACACGCTAATTTTGCTTAAGAAGGTGGACGGTTTGGGCGGCGGTACAAAATCGCCTCCCTAACGTCGCAAAGAACGAGACATTAGCGAGGGGCACCCGGCGATGGTTCGCCAGTTATCATGAGTTGGAAAGGAATATCTCAGCGATGAGCGACACTATCGACGTCCATTTGACCCTGGCACGTGACAAACCCAACTCGATGAATTTTGAGGATACGTATTTCGGATTGACAGATGTCTGGTACAAGTTCGAAGTGGATGCGAACGGCAACGTGAGCCTATTCGCCAATGCAGATGGCTTCGAACACCTTGCGAGGTATTTTCTGAAAATGGCGCGTACAGAGAAAAGGCACGGTTACCACGCGCACCACACCCTTGAGTCCGGCAAGCTACCGGGGGAGAGCCCGGAGCTAACGATAACATTTGTAAATGAACCGCGATGATTTCGAGCGGAGACCGCGAGGATCCCATGCCCAAACGCCCGCGTATTGCTGTTGTTGGCAGTGCCAATGTTGACTTGACTACCTTCTCCGACCACTTTCCCAAACCGGGGGAGACTATTTTGGGCGACAAGTTTGACCTGGGGTTTGGCGGCAAGGGAGCAAATCAGGCCGTAGCGGCGCGGCTTTGCGGGGCGGACGTTTTCATGGTGGCGCGCGTGGGCGACGATCTGTTTGGCCCGGCAACGATAAAGAATTTTGAGAAGCTGGGCATTGATGCGACGCACGTGCGGCAGGTGAGTGGGGTTTCGAGCGGTGTGGCTCCGATATTTGTGGAGTCGTCGGGAGAGAACCGGATCATCGTGGTGAAGGGCGCGAACGATACGTTGAGGCCCGCCGATGTGGATGCCGCAGCCGACATGTTGAAGAGCGCCGACTGCATTGTGCTGCAATTCGAGATTCCGCTGGAGACCGTGTATTACACGATTCAGTTTGCGAGGAAGAATGGGATTCGATGCATTCTGAATCCGGCGCCTGCCCAGCCGATCGACATGAAGGCCCTAGCGGAGCTGGATTATTTCGTCCCTAATGAAAGCGAGGCAGAAGAAATTAGTGGCTTGCCCGTGCGCAACGTCGATGACGCGAAGCGCTCCGCAGAGAAGTTTTTGGCGGGCGGCGTTGGACGCGTCCTGATCACGCTGGGAGCAAATGGATCGTTGCTGGCGGGTCGCGATGGGATGGAGCATGTCCCCGCGTTCCCGATGAAGAGCGTGGATTCGACCGGCGCTGGCGATGCGTTCATTGGGAGCTTCGCGACGTTTTTGGGAGAAGGAGCGCCGGAGATTGAAGCGGCTCGGCGCGCCAACTTTTATGCTGGGCTTTCGACTACCGGCGTGGGAACGCAGAAGTCGTTTTATGAGCGGGCCCGGTTTGAGGAGGCGTGGGCGGCGCGTTGAATGGCCATTCGCCTGCCGCCCCCTGGCAATGTCTGGCAGTGGTTTGAGTCTTGCGCCTGACAACAGCCATAAGATTTGACTCTCCACGATAGAATGTGAGCTGCTGGAAGGTGCGCGAATGCCGGCGCTCGGAGGCCCTCATGTTCGGTGAAAGAGTCAGGCATCATGGCTTTTGGATTGTCTCGTTGGTCCTCATTGCGTCGCAGCTGGCCTTTTCTACAGACCGTCCCAGGGCCGTAATGGCTTATTACGAAGGCTCGAGTTCCGACGATTCATTGCACTCGTTTTATCGCTACCTGACCCAGCTTCCCACCGACTCGTTCGCCATCAATGGCAAGGGAGTGGTCAGCGGCCCGCCTCCGTCCGCTGCACTTGCTTTCGCGCGTAAGAATGGCATGCAGACTTTCGCCACCGTCTCCAACTGGAGTAACTCGAATTTCAGTTCCTCCGTCGCGCACGCCATCCTGACTCACCCCGTGGCGAGCACGGCAGCCGTCCAGAACATGCTGTCCCTCGTTGCCGGGAACGGCTACTCGGGGATCAATCTTGACTTTGAAGCCGTTCCGGCAAAGGACCGCGCGGCATTCAGCGCCTTCGTCGGCGCGCTCTATGCGGCCATGCACGGCGCTGGGTACCTGACCGTTATTTCAGTGCCGGCCGAATTGAAGGATGACCCAAAAGATTCGTGGGCGGGAGCGTTTGACTTCGCGACGCTAGGCGGCGAGGCCGACGTTCTCCAGTTGATGACCTATGACGAAAACGGCCCTTGGGGTCCGCCGGGGCCGGTCGCAGGCCTGGATTGGGTGAAAGCCTGCGCGCGGTACGCCGTGTCGGTTGTGCCCTCGTCGAAGATCAGCCTCGGCATGCCGGCGTATGGCTATGACTGGAACCTTACAAAAGGCGGCGGGAACATGATTTACTGGCGGCAAATCCCCTCGTTGATTGCTCGCGTTGGGGCCACACCGCAGTGGGATGCGAAGTATTCTTCGCCGTATTTCACCTATACCACCCCTCAGGGAGCCAGCCACATCGTGTGGTATGAAAACACAGAGAGCGTCCCGCTCAAAAGCAGACTGGCCGTGACTTACAATCTGGCGGGCGTCTCCGTGTATGCGCTGGGCTTCGACGACATAAGTTACTGGGAAGCAGTCAGCGCGGGTCTAGGCGCTTCACCGCCACAACAAGAGAATGCCTCGTTCGAGCCGTGATTCTGTGGGACTAACGGAGACGCTGGCTCGCGGGGCATCTCGCGGCGCGAGAGAACGAATCCAGGCGCGGCGTCGCGCTATAAACCCACGATCACCTTTCCATTAGCAGGACTTTGTCGGCGCCGTCGACTTCGGTCAGCTTTACTTCAATCACTTCGCTGTCGCTGGTCTGCACGATGCGGCCTGTGAAAGTGGCTTCCACGGGCAGTTCGCGATGACCGCGGTCGATCAGCACGAGCAACTGCACCAGGCTCGGCCTGCCATGCGAGAAAAGCGCATCCAGAGCGGCTCGGGTGGTGCGGCCGGTGTAGAGAACATCGTCGATCAGGATGATTTTCTTGCCTTCAATGGGAAAACCGATCTCCCCTTGCTGGACGACCGGTTTGGGGCCAAGCGTGGAAAGATCATCGCGGTAAAAAGTAATGTCGAGAGTGCCGACCGGTACGGGCCGCTTCTCAACCCGCTGAATGATCTTGCCGATCCGTTCGGCTAGGGGAACGCCCCGCCGGCGGATTCCGACCAGCCCGAGTTCGTCGAGGCCGCTGTTCTTCTCCAGAATCTGATGAGCGAGACGCACCAGCGTGCGTTCGATTTCGGAATCGGACATGAGCTGCGATTTTTGGTGGAGAGCCGCGGTTTTGTGCGTGGGATTTTTCTTTATCGTCATGAAAATTGCGCCTCAAATCGATTTGAGGATTTCTGCGGCCGTTGCTCGCCGCCGGCTTTTGACTGTAGTGGAGGGGGAACCGCGCGGTCAAGGGCGGCTGCCTGTACTGTAGATGCTCCAAGATAATGTCACCCCTTAACGGCAACGAGACTTTGTCACCCTCTCAGGATGGTGACGATGAGTCAGAAAGAGTTCCAACGCGTGAAAGTGATTGAGAATGCAGCGGGCGG
>Ga0182030_10001655_pt1 | contig 46373 bp, 39 predicted proteins | sample 812S3MmetaG_FD_121299 | JGI IMG/M metagenome (GOLD analysis project Ga0182030, IMG submission 121299) | Permafrost microbial communities from Stordalen Mire, Sweden - 812S3M metaG (Illumina Assembly) | ecosystem: Environmental > Terrestrial > Soil > Wetlands > Permafrost | place: Sweden...
CCGCGTCGCGCACAGCGTGCCGATCGGGAACGCCACCAGGAACGCTCCGGTGAAGCTCAGCGTGATCAGTTCCAACGTGATCGGCAGCGTCTGCCTGATCTCGGTCACGATCGGGGCGCCGCTGGACCAGGATTTTCCGAGATTCCCCTGCAACAGTCCCGGTTCGCCGAGGAAACCAAGATACCCCGCGAGTTGAATCAAAATTGGCCGGTCCAGGCCCAGAGAATGACGCGCCGCGGCCAGGGCCTCGGGTGAGGCATTCATCCCGACCAGCCGCGCCGCCGGATCGGCCGGCATCAGCCGGATCAGGAAAAACACCGCGAGCACGAGGCCGATCAACTGGATCAGCCCGATCAAAATCCGCCGCGCGACGAAGCGAAGGCGCGTGCCCATGCGGGCTCTACTTTTCCAGGCTCAGATCGTACCAGCGGATCGAGTTGTCGGGATACCAGGTCAGGCCTTTCAATTTGCTGCTGTAGGCCCATTGCGTGCGCGTCTCGGCGATCGGCACCCATGGCAAATCGGCCGCCAGCATGTCCTGCAATTTGGCCGCGTCGGCCAGCCGTTCGTCCGCCGACAACGTGCCCCTGGCTTTGAGGATCAGCGCGTCGAGGTCGGGATTGGAATAATTGTTGGTATTGACGATGCCGCCCGCCTCCCGCGTCATGAAGAACAGATTGACGTCGTAAACGGAGTCCACCGCGACCGCCTTATCGATGTCGCTCAGCGCCATCGGCAGATCGCGTTTCACCAGACGCCGGCTGGCCATCTGCGATTGCGGCAGCGGGTCGAGCACGATGGGAAAGCCAACCTCCCGCAGCGAGCTTTGCAGCACGGTGGCGACCGGCCCGAGGATCGCCTCCCGCTCGGCGGCGTAGGTGAGCTTCAGATCGTCCGCGTATTTCTCCAGTCCCGTCCCTCCCGGAAACCCAGCCTGCGCGAGCAACTGTTTCGCTTTCTCCGGATCATGCACGTATTGCGTGAGTGTCTTCGTGGAACCAGGAAACGACGTCGGCACCAACCCATCCCATTTCCGCGCCTGCCCCACATATCCCGTCCGCAGCAATTGGTCGTAGTCGATGCCGTAAGCCAATGCTTCCCGCACCAGCTTGTTCTTCCAAAGCTCGGAGTTCAGGTTGGGCGCGATGAACAGCGCCTCATTGCCGTAGACGCCGCCGACCGTCACGCCGCGGGCGCCGCGCAACGCGGCATAGTCGCGCGGGGTGAGGCCCTGGATCAGTCCGGCCTGGCCGGATTTCAGGGTCACCACGCGGTTGGACGCCTGCGGCACTTTCTTCATCACGACGCGGTCGATGGCGGGCTTGCCGCGGTAGTATTTTTCGTTGGCGCGCACGACGAACTCGTCGCCCTTCACCCAACGCTCCAGGCAATACGGGCCGTAACCGGCGACCGCCTCGGTGTTGGCGTAGTCGTGCGACCAGGGGTCGGCCGGCGTCGAGTGCGCCTGCATCGCTTTGGCATCGAACATGTAGATCGCGTGCAGGCTCAGCGCGAGCAGGAAGAAGGCGTTCGGGCTGCCCTGTTTGAATTTCACCGTGTAGGGATCGACCGCCGTGATCGCGTCGCCCAGGGTCTTGTCGCCGCCTTTGAAGACGTCGGACGTGAAGCCCTTGATGCCGGCGACCGACCCGGTGAACCAACCCACGGTCGTGGCGCCGCTGACCGATTTGCCGCGGGCGAAGGTGTAGAGCACGTCGTCGGCGGTGAACTCGTTGCCGCTACAGCCGATCACGCCGTGCCGCAGATGCAAGGTCCAGGTCAGGCTCGCGGGATCGTAGTCCCAGCTTTCGGCCAGCCTGCCCTCGAACTTCGTGAAGTCCGGAATGCGGATGCCATCGTCGTTCATGCCCTTCATGGCATAGCCGATCAACGGCTCCATCATGTTGATGCGCCCGACCTGCGACGTATTGACGGTGGACGACGGACCATCCGGATCGAGCGCGACGGGCACGTCCTCGGCCAGATACAGTAACTGGGTCTGCGCCTGGGCGGCCGGCACCGCCTGGAAGGCTAGCGCGCCGAGCAGCAGCGGGAAAGCGAGGCTTCGCATGCGGGGAACCCCTGAATGGACGAGGCCAGCGTCTCCGGCGGTCTCTACAATCCCTCGACAAGCAAGCCCCGTGCCGTCGCGACTTGATGATCCCTGGGCCCTGGTAACCGGAATGGTTGAGCCGCGACGCACGATAACGTCATGGCCCGGTTCGAAATCCCCCCCGCCACGGCCGCCGTCATGCTCGGGCTCGACCCGAGCATCTGTGGACGCGCCCCGAGGGTCGGAATCAGGCCACGAGCGTGATGCGAGTGATCCTCGGCTCAAGGCCGAGGATGACGTTAGAAAGGCGGAGGATGACGATAAAGCGGTGATCGTGCTCTGTCCGGCGCATATCTCGATGCACATGCGGTCGAGCCGGGCATGACGGGGAGGACGGTCCTGACTCGCGCCTTCACCGGAGCGGGCCCCGCCGCCTGCCCAGGAAACAAGCGGCGTGCCGTATTCGCGGGCGTCCCCGTTACGCCAGTTCGTCCAGGCTTTCCCGCAGCGCCTCATCCAGGATCGCGGTCGCGCGGTCGATCTCGTCATGCGACACCGTCAGCGGAGGCGCGATCCGCCAAACGGAGCCACGCTCGGGCCGCCGGCGGATATTCATGCTCAGGCCTTTCTCGAAGCATTTTCGGGTGGTCAGGTCCCCCAACTCATGCGCCGGAGCACGCGACGCGCGATCGCGCACCAGTTCGACGCCCAGAAGCAGTCCAAGCCCGCGCACGTCGCCGATGACCTCGTACCGCTGTTGCAGTTCGTCCAGCCGGGCCCGCAGATAAGCGCCCATTTCGTTCGCGCGGGCGATCAGTTGCTCCTCCGCGATGACCTTCAGCACGGCGAGGCCGACCTCGGCGCCCAGAGGGTCGGACACATGGCTGGTGTAAAACGTGAAGTGTTTGTCGTGCAGGTCTTGCTCGATTTTGGCGGTGGTGGCGACAGCGGCCAGTGGCAGGCCGCCGCCCAGTGTTTTCGACATCGACATGATATCGGGCGTGACGCCGAAGTATTCCGCGCCGGTCTTCGTTCCGATGCGGCCGAACGCTGTCTGTGCCTCATCGAAAATCAACAGCATGCCGCGGTCGTCGGCGGCCTTTCGCAGTGCTTGCATAAAGGCTTTAGGCGGCACCAGCACGCCGCCCGCGCTGATGACAGGTTCGACGATGATGGCGGCCCCGCGTCCGCTCGATTGCATGTCGAACATTTTCAAAGCGAGTTCCAGCCCGGCGAGCGCGGAGGCTTCCTCGGTCTCGGCCTGGATGTAAGGGCGATAAGCGTTCGGTTCCGGAATGACGAAGACGCCCGGCGCGGGCACGCCGTAGAACTTGCGGTCGCTGGCCATCGAGACGGAACTGGCACTTCCGGTGACGCCGTGCCAGGAGCCGCCGAGCGCCAGCACTTCGTAGCCATCGGTATACATCTTCGCCATGCGCAGGGCGACTTCGTTGGCCTCCGACCCGGTGTTGACGAAGATCGAGCGTTTGATGTCGCCGGGCAGCCAGTCGCGCGCCAGGGTCTGGGCCAGTTCGGCCACGACCTCGGGGATCATTCCGCTGAAGAAGTGAAACGCCTTTTCCCCGGCGCGATGCACGGCATCCACGATCGCCGGATGGTTGTGCCCGATCGTGGCGCACATCTGGCCGGAGGTGAAATCGAGATATTCGCGGCCGTTGCTGTCCTTGACGATCGTTCCCTTGGCGGACCGGAACAGGTTGGGGAAAGCATCGCCGCCATAACGGACGAGATATTCGTTGGCCGCTTCCCGAAGTGCGTCGTTCATCGCGGCTTTCCTGTTTCGGACAGTGCGATGCTCGTCAAATCGGCTGAAACCGTCAACCCGCGGTCCTGAGCGAGTTCCGGCCCGAAAGCAAAAGTGAAATGCACTGCTCGGGTGATCGGGTTCATCTCGCGTCAGGAGACGGTTTGGTCCATCGCGTTCGAGGGCGCCGGTTCGAAGCCGCGCCGCTTTTCGCGAGCTTCGAACTGACGGTGGAAGGGGCGCCGAAATCAGGCAAGATCGTAGCGATCGAGGTTCATCACCTTGGTCCACGCGGCAACGAAATCTTTCACGAAGGCATCCGTCGCGTCGTTGGATGCATACACTTCCGCGATGGCCCGGAGCTGGGAGTTCGAACCGAAGAGAAGATCGACGCGGGTGCCGGTCCACCGAAGTTCGTTCGACGTGCGTTCGCGCCCCTCGAACACGTCGTCGGAAACGGGGGACGCCTGCCAGGTCGTGTTCATATCGAGCAGATTGACGAAGAACTCATTGGTCAGCGTTCCTGGGCGCGCGGTGAAGACGCCGTGCTCGGATTGTCCGGCATTGGCGTCCAGGACACGCAGGCCGCCAACGAGAACCGTCATCTCGGGCGCGGTCAGCGTCAGTAACTGAGCCCGATCCACAAGTAGTTCCTCAGCCGATCGCCGGTGCCCGCTTTGGAGATAGTCGCGGAAGCCATCCGCGGTTGGTTCAAGCACCGCGAATGACTCGACGTCGGTTTGCTCCTGCGTCGCATCTGTCCTCCCAGGAGTGAACGGTACCGTCACGTCATGCCCGGCTTTTTTCGCCGCCGTCTCGATCGCCGCGCAACCGCCCAGTACGATCAGGTCCGCGAGCGAGACCTGCTTTCCGCCGGGCCGCGCGCTGTTGAACGCCGCCTGGATCTGCTCGAGTTTCTGAAGCACCCTCGCCAGTTGAGCCGGTTGGTTGACCTGCCAATCCTTTTGCGGCGAGAGGCGAACGCGGGCCCCGTTCGCGCCACCACGCTTGTCGGAGCCGCGGAACGTCGATGCCGACGCCCAGGCGGTCGAGACGAGTTGGGAGATCGACAGTCCGGACGCGAGGAGCTTCGCTTTCAGGTCGGCGATGTCCTGCTCTCCGATCAGGTCATGGGTAACCTCGGGAACCGGGTCTTGCCAGAGCAGGGGCTCCGCGGGGACCAACGGGCCGAGATACCGCGAACGCGGCCCCATGTCGCGATGCGTCAGCTTGTACCAGGCCTTCGCGAAGGCGTCGGCGAGCGCGTCGGGGTTGTCGTGGAAGCGCTTCGAAATTGGCGCATAGATGGGATCCATCCGCAGCGCGAGGTCCGACGTGAGCATCATCGGGGCGTGGCGCTTCGACACATCGTGAGCATCGGGCACGGTTCCGGCCGCTGATGCGTCCTTCGGAGTCCACTGGAATGCCCCCGCTGGACTCTTCGTCAGTTCCCACTCGTACTTGAACAGATTATCCAGGTAATCGTTGTCCCACTTCACCGGATTGGCGGTCCACGCGCCTTCCAATCCACTGCTGATCGTGTGGACGCCTTTCCCGGAGCCAAACGTGTTCTTCCAGCCGAGGCCTTGCTGCTCGATGGGAGCGCCCTCCGGTTCGGGACCGACATATTGGCCCGGATCGGCGGCGCCGTGGCATTTGCCGAATGTGTGCCCGCCGGCGATAAGTGCCACCGTCTCCTCGTCGTTCATCGCCATGCGCGCGAACGTCTCACGAATGTCTCGCGCCGAAGCGAGCGGATCCGGCTTACCGTTCGGCCCTTCCGGATTGACGTAGATCAGCCCCATCTGAACGGCGGCGAGCGGATTCTCAAGCTGACGATCACCGTGATGGCGCTCGTCTCCCAGCCACTTGCTTTCAGGCCCCCAGTCGATGTCCTCCTCGGGCTCCCAGACGTCCTCACGCCCGCCGCCGAAACCGAACGTTTTGAACCCCATCGATTCGAGGGCAACGTTCCCGGTGAGAACCATCAGGTCGGCCCATGAAATCTTCCGGCCGTACTTCTGCTTGATCGGCCAGAGCAAGCGGCGCGCCTTATCAAGGCTCACGTTGTCCGGCCAACTGTTCAAGGGCGCGAACCGCTGCGTGCCGGAGGATGCACCGCCGCGGCCGTCGTGGATACGGTAGGTGCCCGCGCTGTGCCACGCCATCCGAATGAAGAACGGCCCATAATGCCCGTAGTCGGCCGGCCACCAATCCCGTGAGTTCGTCATCACGGCGTGGAGATCCTTGATCAACGCATCCAGATCGAGGCTCGCGAATTCCCTGGCATAGTCGAACGCCTCGCTCATCGGGTTGGACAAAGCAGAGTGCTGACGCAGAACGTGGAGGTTGAGTTGGTTCGGCCACCAGTCGCGGTTGACCCTGGCCAGAACGGTCGTGTGTCCCTCATGCCCGCCTGTCACCGGGCACTTGTTTTCGGTTGACATGATTCTTTCTCCCACAGTCCGCGATGAACGACGGCGTTCTTACCATAGCACCATGGACTGACCGGACTAACCCACCCAACGACAATACAGGCGTCCCGCCGCCTCCCGGTAACCGGGCATGCGCCTCGTGACCCTGTCGCCCCGCGGAGGCCACTAAGCGATCTTTAAACGACCGGCCATCTTGACCCTTGCATCGCGGCCCATCCACTATCCCGAAAAACCAAGAGCCCACCGGGAGGCGGCGCCGCAGCGCACGGAGGCACTTGATGGTCGAACGAGCACCGTTCCCGACTGCCGCTTATAAAAACGCCGAACCGACGAACTGTGTTCGGCCACAATGGCAACCGTACAGACGAAGAACGGACGCGGTGCCCGGCCGTCGGCAGGTGGCAACAGGCAGGCTGGAAACGGGCTGAACGGATCAGCCCGCCTCGCCGGCGGACCCGAGAGGCTTCGCGCCAGCTCTCGGCTGACGCCAGGACCCCACGCCTATCTTCAATACCCCAAAAGCCTGAGAGAGAGCGATGCGATGACAAAACCATTCCATCTTGCCTGGTTCACCAACTTCACGCAGGGCGACTGGACCAATCCGGTGTCCGACGGCACCGGAGCCTGGGATGGGAAGTTTTTCATCGACATGGCTCAGGCGATGGAGCGGGCATGCTTCGACTATATCATGCTGGAAGACACGCTGATGGTGTCGGAGGCGTATGGCGGCAACTCGGCGGCGACGCTGAAATACGCGTTGCAGGTGCCGAAGCACGATCCAATTCCCCTGGCCGCGATGATTGCCGCAGCGACGTCGAAACTTGGCGTGGTCGCGACGATGTCCACCCTGGCGTGGCCCCCGTTCATGCTGGCGCGCGTATCGACCACTCTGGACCATATCGCCGGCGGACGATTTGGTTGGAACATCGTCACCAGCGGTGAGGACACCGCGGCGCAAAACTTTGGCCTCGACGAGCTGCCGCCGCGCGAAACGCGATATGCCATGGCGGATGAATATGTCGATCTCGTCTGCCAGTTGTTCGATTCCTGGGAACCTGACGCGGTGGTCAAGGACACGGCGACCGGAACTTACGCCGACCATACGAAGGTGCACGCCATTCATTTCGAGGGCAAATTCTTCAAGTGTCGCGGTCCATTGAACACCGTGCGGGCGCCGCAGGGACGGCCGGTTTTCGTGCAGGCCGGAGGATCGCCCCGGGGCCGCGCGTTCGCCGCCCGGCACGCGGATTCAATCATCGCGGTCGGCAATGGCATCGAAGGGATGAAGAGTTATCGTGACGACGTCCGCCGGCACGCGATCGCCGCGGGCCGCGATCCCGACGATATCAAGGTGTTGTTTCTCGTCTATCCGATCCTGGGGGAGACCGACGCGGAAGCGCATGCGCGGCACCAGCGGATGATCAATACGCCGGGGTTTATCGAGGCCGCGCTGGCGGCCGTCGGAACAGTGACCGACATCGATTTTTCCGGATTCGATCTGGACCAGCCTTTGCCGCCGCTCACCACGAATGGCGAGCAAGGCTCGCTGGATAAGTTCGCGCAGTGGGGCAGCGGGAAGACGTTACGACAGCTCGCACAGGAGCGGTTCGACGCGGGGATCGAACTGATCGGTTCACCCGATACCGTGGCGGAACGGATGGGCGCGGCGATGGAGGCGATCGGTGGCGACGGGTTTCTGATCAGCACGCCGTTTCAGCGCATCAGCCGGCGTTTCGTGACCGAGGTGTGCGAAGGACTTGTCCCCGCGTTGCAACGGCGGGGCCTCGCGCGGACCGCTTACACGAAGACGATGCTACGAGACACGCTGCGAGAGTTTTAAGTCACGGCGCCACGCTGTGCCCCCGTTCGTCAACGCGAGTCAGAAACTCCCGCGCGCGATCCGTCTCCGGCCGGCGGAAGAATGTCTCAGGTGGCGCATCCTCGATCACACGCCCGGAGTCCATGAACAGCAGGCGGGTGCCCACCTCACGGGCGAAGCGCATTTCGTGTGTCACCACCAGCATTGTCATCCCGTCGCGCGCGAGCCCGCGGATCACCGTCAGCACCTCCCCCACCAGTTCCGGATCCAGGGCGGAGGTCGGTTCATCGAACAGCATCAGGATCGGTTTCATCGCCAGAGCCCTGGCGATCGCGACGCGCTGCTGCTGGCCGCCAGATAATTGTGCCGGCCGTTTCGCCGCGTGCTCTGACAGCCGGACCTGATCCAGCAGCTCGGCGGCCAACGCGCGCGCCTCGGTCTTCGGCAGACCGAGCACGCGATGCGGTCCGATCGCGACGTTATCCAGCGCGCTCAGATGCGCGAACAGATTAAAACGCTGAAACACCATGCCGATGGACTGACGCTTGCGCGCCGTCGCGACGGAGGAATCCGGTACCAGGTGACCGTCCCGCGTCTCACCCGCCATGTTGACGCCGTTGACCACGATTTGCCCGGTCGTCGGCACCTCGATTCGATTGATACACCGCAGCAACGTCGATTTTCCCGCGCCGCTGGGGCCGATCACCATGACGATCTCGCCCATTACGACGTCAAGATCGATCCGATCGACAACAGGGATATCGCCGAACACCTTCGACACTCCGCGAATGCGCAGCAGCGGCAGGTCGTTCACGCCAACCGCTTTTCGACGTACTCGGAAAACTTCGCCAGAACCGAAATGATGATCAGGTAAAACACCGCGAGTTCCGCGTACAATTCGAACGGCGTGAACTTCGCCGCGATGATGGCCTGCGCCGAGCGGGTCAGTTCCGAGATCGAGATGACCGAAAGCAACGACGAACTCTTGACCAGCGTTATCACCTCGTTGGTCAGCGGCGGCGTGATGCGGCGCAATGATTGCGGCAGCAGGATGAACAGCACCGACTGACGATTGGTCATGCCGATCGATTTCGCCGCCTCCGTCTGACCGGCATCGATGGATTGCAGGCCGGATCGGACGATTTCCGCGATGAAGCCGCCGGAATTGAAGGCCAAAGCGACCACGCCGCTCCAGAAAGCGGACAACTCCAGGCCAAGTTGTGGCAAGGCGAAATACACCAGAAACACCTGTACCAGGGCCGGCGTACCGCGCACGAAATAGACATACGACCGCACGATCCCGCGAACGAACACGTTTTCCGCCAGACTGAGCAAGCCGGCGACCGCGCCCAGTACAGTGCCAAACAGCATGGCGAGCGCCGACAGCTCCAGCGTCACCAGGGCGCCCTGGCACAAATACGGCACCGCGTACCAAACGACGCCCCAGTCGAACGGGTTCACCCCGTGGTTCCGTTAAGGAAGAGTGTCGGGCACGCTATCTGGCGTTTCAAACGTCGCGCCGAACCATTTCGTTTGCAGCGCCGTCAGTTCGCCGCTATTCTTCATGGCGGTGAACTCGTCGTTGACAAATTTCTGAAATGCCACGTCGTCCTTGCGGAATGACATGCCAACCCAGGCCTTGATGTCCTGAATACCGCCGACCTGTTTGAACAGGCCCTTCTGCTGCTGCATCACCACCATCAGGGTCGACATGGAATTCACCACGCCATCCAGACGCTTCGTCATGAGGTCCGCGTAGGCCTCTGGGTAATGTTCGTAAAGCTTGATGTCTGCGAAGCCCGGCTTGCCTTGAGCCTTGAGAATCTCATCGAACTTCTTGGCCACCTGCGCGCCGGCCGAGCCCAGTTGGGAGCCGACTTTCTTGCCGGACAGGTCGGCGGCGGATTTGACCGTGTCGTCGGTGGCACGGATCAGCACCACGTTCGAGGCTTCGGCGTAAGGTTGGGAGAACAACACCTTCTCCGCCCGGTCTTTCGTGATGGTCATGCCGGACAGGATCGCGTCGAACTTTTTCGTATAAAGGGCCGGAATGATGCCCGACCATTCGGTATCGACGAACTTCACTTTCACGCCAAGCTTGTCGGCGAAGTGCTGGCCGATATCGCAGTCGAACCCGACGATCTTGCCATCCTGGATTGACTCGTATGGGACATAGGCAGCCTCCATGCCGATCACCATCTCGCCGCGCTTCCTGATCTCGTCCAGCGTATCGGCCCGCGCGGACCAGGCCACGCATAAGACCACCGCGGCGGCGACCCAGGTTCCCATTCGCATCTGAACTCTCCTTTATCACGGCCGCCGGCTTCGCCTCGCACAGCGCACTTTCCCTCGTTCAAAGCATTAGCAATCCGCGGGCCAGGTGGGAGCATGGTGTCCACGCTGGATGCGCTTCGATCCCCGTCGCTATCGACCTGACCGGGAACCGACATCGTGCATAAAATTCATCCAAAAGTGATTCGCTTTCGGGCAGTTACCCACGCGAGGCGCGACCATCCGTTCCCTGTGGCAGGCCTGACCGCCAAAACCCCTGGCATGGCGCTTGCTGATCAATTCTGCCTCGTGGTGACACGAACCAACGGAGAAGTTGACATGATCCCAGCCGCTTCCGCTCCGCCCGGTAGCTTCGACATCGTTCTCCTTGGCGGGAGGGTGATCGATCCCGCCTCCGGCACCGATGCGATTCTGGATGTCGCGATCAGCGACGGAAAGATCGCCGCCGTTGGCGCCGACCTTCCGATGCCACAAGGGACGACGGGGATCGACGTCAGCGGCGCGATCGTCACGCCCGGCCTGATCGATACGCATGCGCATGTTTATGAGCACGTGACCGGGGATTTCGGCCTCAATGCCGATCTGGTGGGCGTGCGCGGCGGTGTCACCACGGTCGTCGATCAGGGCGGGCCGTCGGCCCCCACGTTCAACGGCTTCCGCGAGTTTATCGTGGAACCTTCCAAAACGCGCGTCCTGTGCTTCATCTCCTCCTATCTCGCCGGCGGGTTGCTCGGTCATAAATACGTCGATTTGTACGGACCGTCCGGCATCAACGTCGCCGCGATCGTCAAATGCGCGCGGGAAAACCCCGGTCTGATCAAGGGGATAAAGGCGCATGCCGAGCCGGGCGGATACTCGCGCTGGGGCCTCGAATCGCTGAAACTCGGCAAGCAGGCCAGCCGCGAACTTGGCCTGCCCATCTATGTGCATCTCGGAACGTTATGGCCGCAAAAGGCTGGTGCCGTCGTCGATCCGGGAGAAATCATCGATCAGGTCGTGCCGCTGCTCGACGAGGGCGACGTGCTGGCGCACCCGTTCACGCGCTATCCGTCCGGCTTCGTCGCCAAAGACGGATCGATCCATCCGCTGATCCGCGAGGCGCTGGACAAGGGCGTGACGATTGACGTCGGTCGCGGCGCGCATTTCAGCTTCGACAATGCCCGCGCGGTGCTCGCGGCGGGTATTCTTCCGCACACGCTCGGTGCCGACCTGCATGGCTACAACATCAAATATCCCGATGGCGGCCGGTGGTATCGCGGCATGTTCTCCGACACCGAAGAGATGGAGCCGCCGGAGGATGCGTCGCTGCCGTTCTCCACGCCCTACGGCCTGCATCACACCATGAGCGAGATGCTGACGCTTGGCGTCGGCCTGTCCGACGTGGTCGCCATGGCCACCTGCAACGCCGCGAAACTGCTGCGCATGGAAGACCGGATTGGCGCGTTGCGGCCGGGCATGGACGCCGATATCTCGGTGTTCCGCCTGCTGGATGGCGAATGGACGTTGCGGGATTCAAACGGCGTGGAGGTCGTCGCGCATCAACTGTTGCACCCCGAGCGCGTGGTGCGTTCCGGCGAGGTGATCACGGTCGATAGCCCGTTGCTGCCCGACCTCGGGCAACTTGCCGCGTGATTCCCTTAAAGGACACGATCCGACAGACCGGCGGCGTCGCGAACCGTGCGCAGTGAATGCGCCCAATCGAAATTGCGCCAGACGGCCGCGAGGTTCGCATAAGGCGGAGATTGCGCGAACAATTGAAACGTCAGGCGATGTCCGGCGTAATCCGAATTCAACAGGTCACGCGCGAAGGCCAGCAGCTTGCGTCTGTCGTCCGCCTGCCAGGTTTCGCTGATCGTGTAAAATTTCTCCAGCCACGGTGCGGTGTCCGGATCGCGGAAGGACGCCGCGTCCGGCGTCACGCAAATCTGTCCGCCGCACAGTTCGCGCGCGATATGCATCATATGATGCAGCTGCGACGAAGCGAGCACGCGTCCGGTCATCAGCAACGATTGGTTCGGCATCAGCAAGCCACCGGGACTGCGCGTCGCGGTGGCGATCGCCGCGGTCAGATGCGCGTTGATCCCCTCACGGTAGCAGGCCAGAAGCGCGAGTTTCTCCTGCACCGCCTGTTGATGCTCCAGCCCGGTCTGCCGTGCGTTGAACAACGCGGCGCCGATCATGAAATCGGCCATGCGGATATTCCGCTGCACGTAAGCGAAGGCGCTGTAGCGATGCAGCGTGGCGCGAATGAAGGTCGCCGCTTTGGTATGCCGATAGAACAACACGTCATCCCACGGGATCAGCACGTCGTCGAACACCAACAGCGTGTCCACCTCATCGAAACGGTTCGACAGCGGGTAATCCTCGGCCGGCGCGCGTCCGGCGAAACCGGTGCGGCAAATGAATTTCAGGTTCGGCGCGCTGAGATCGCAGATAAAGCCGACCGCGTAATCGGAAAGCTGTGAATCGCCCCAGTTGGCGATCGTCGGTTTGGTAAAAGCCTGATTGGCATAAGCCGCCGCGGTTTCGTATTTCGCGCCGCGCACGATGATGCCCGCGTCGGTCTCGCGCACCACGTGCAGCAGCATATCGGGATCCTGGTCTTGTGGCCGCTTCGAGCGGTCGCCCTTGGGATCCGTATTGGCGGAAACGTGAAACGGATCCTGCTTCACCACGCGGTCGACGTGGTTCCGGATGTTGGCCGAGAACCGTGGATTGACCTCGTTCAGCACGTCCTGGCCGTCATAGAGCGCCCACATCTCGCCCACCGTTTCGTCACCGACACGGGTTACCACGCCGCCGATGTCATCGAGCACGGCATCGACGGCGGTGCGCTTGGCGTGCCAATCCTGTTCCGTCAGCGGCAGTTTCGTGCCGATCGCGCAGACGTCGCCGGTTTCGTCGGTCCACGTCATCGTGGCCGCGGTCCGCGCGTCATGCGCCATGTCGTAAATCCGGGCACGAACATCGACCAGCGGTTTGAACATCGGATGCGTGGTAACGTCCGCGACCCGCTCCCCGTTGATCCAGACACGGCGGCCGTCGCGAATGGAATCCCGGTATTGCTGGCCGGTTCGAATCATGTCCGTTTCCCCGTGTTATATTGTGCTTGCGCGCGAAACCCTCACGGCTTCGGCAAGCCCAGATGGTCGCGAAGCGTGGTGCCTTCGTAGTCAGCTCGAAACAATCCGCGATCGCGCAATTCCGGGATGACCAAATCGACGAAATCATTCAACCCGCCAGGCAGAGTCGCCGGCTGGATCAGAAACCCGTCCACCGCGTAATGATCGAACCAGGTCTGCATATCATCGGCGATCATCGACGCCGTGCCGATCACGGTACGCTGGCCGCGCGCGCCGGCGAAGCGCTGGTACAACTGCCGGATCGTCAGTCCCTCATCACGGGCCCACCCGAGAATTTGCCGAAACGCGGTCTGCCCGGCGTTGGTGCCATGACGCTCGACCTCGTTCGGTAACGGCCCATCGATGTCGTACGGACGCAAATCGAATTTACCGAGGCTGTAGCCCAGAAGTTCCAGACCGACATCCGGATGGATCAAGGATTGCAAATGCGCGTGCTTGTCCCTGGCCTCGGCCAGGGTGCGTCCAACAATCGGATTAAGTCCCGGCATCACAACGAGATGACGGCGCTCCCGACCGAATTTGTTCATCCGGCCCTTCAGGTCCGCGTAAAACGTCTGGGCTGGCTCCATGAAGGTCTGCGGCGTGAACACCGCCTCCGCCGTGCGTGCCGCCAACTCACGACCGGCTTCTGAGGAACCCGCCTGAAATAGCACCGGCTCCCCCTGCGGGGACCGCGCCACGTTCAGCGGCCCCTTCACGCGAAAATGCTGACCTTCGTGGTTCAGTTCATGCAATTTCGCCGGATCGTGATAAATCCCGGTGCCGCGGTCGCGCACGAACGCGTCCGCGTCCCAACTTTTCCACAAGCCGCGCACGACGTCGGTGAATTCTTCCGCCCGGTCGTAGCGAACGTCGTGCTCGAAATGCGCCTCCCGGCCGAAGTTGAATGCCTCCGACTGGTTCGATGACGTGACGACATTCCAACCGGCGCGGCCGCCGCTGATCAAATCCAACGAGGCGAACTTGCGCGCCACGTTATACGGCTCGTTATAACTGGTGGTGGCGGTGGCCACCAGGCCGAGATGCGTCGTCAGCGGGGCGATCGCCGACAGCAGCGTCAACGGTTCGAAATACGCCATGTACTGCGGCCAACGGCGCAACGCGTCCGGCCTTCCGTCGCGCACCGCCAACGCGTCGGCCAGAAACATCAGATCGAATTTGCCGCGCTCGGCGGTTTGGGCCAGTTCGGCGTAGTGCCGGAAATTCGTGCCGGCATCGATTTGAGCGCTTTCGTCCAGCCAGGACGCGACATGATGTCCCGTGGGATGAAAGAACGCGCCCAGATGAAGCTGCTCGCCAGGACGCGCCGCGGTCATGCGGTGATCGCGTGCTTGCCGGCCAGAGCGCCGCCGCGCAGCGCACCCGCCCGCGTGTCGCCCCACTGCACCGCGTGCCCCTCGGGCAGCAACCGGCTGAACGGGGTCGACAGCCAGATGCGCAACAAAACGCGTGACGCGTCGCCTTCATTTTTGAACGCGGTGCGCCCGTGATAGGTTACATGCTGGGTCATGAATTGCAGGTCGCCCGGTTCGAAGGGCGCGAACAGGCAGAGTTCCTCGCCGATTTCGTGCAGCAGATCCATCGCCGCGTTCTGCGCCTCAGTTAAAGGCGGAACTCCATCGATCTCCTGCGCCTGATTGATATAGGTGCGGGAATACTGGCTGGTGAATCCGCCATCGGCGGCGCGCGCGAACACCGGCATCGGGAACACGCGGTCGGGACGATCTCCCTCCTCGTCTTCGGGTCGCATGCGCCAGAACGGCTCGTAAAACACCCGCAACAAATCCGGCCGGCGACGCGCCATCTCGTTATGGATGGCGACGCTGGACACGATCTTCGACACACCGCCTTCGATGCCGTTGCTGACGCAAAGCAGCGAAAGCAAATCGCATTTATCGGTATGAAAACGCAGCGCGCCCGTGGATCGCGCGACGGTTCGCGCCGAAATCAGCTTGCCCACGCCACTGTTGTAATCCAACGCCGCGCCAGTGCCGGTTTCGTCTTTCACCTCCGCCAACACCTCGCCGGCCGAGGTCTGATAGACCGGCGTGCCGAGGTTGACGCAAAATCCCCAGAACAGCCTCCGCAGCATGTCCCGCGGCATCCGATCGACCGGCACCCCTTTGATCCGCACCACTCCTGGGCCGTATTCCAGTTGCCGCGCGGTCCAGGCCAACAAGGGCGCCAGTTCCGGAATCTCGAAGGCCCATTTGCCAAATCCTGGACAAGGCGAATGGTTCGCCAAATCCGCCGCGCGAATCAGCGCCGCGATCTCAGCCTCCGTCAGGCGCCGTCCCCATGCCTCCGACGCCTCCAGTTCCGCGCCGCGCCATGCCTGGTTCGTTTTGATCGGAGCAAGCTCATCCATTCAGGCCTCCATTCGGCTGAGGAAACGATCCACCCGGTCCGGCACGGCGGAGGAGAAGAAATCCCTGGATGACGCGCGGTGCGCCACCTTGCCATGATCCAAAAATACAACCTCGTTCGCCGCGCGACGGGCGAACCCGAGTTCATGCGTCACGACGATGCTGGTCAAGCCCGCCTCGGCCAGTTCGCGCATCACGATCAACACCTCGCCGACAGTTTCCGGGTCCAAAGCGCTGGTCGGTTCGTCGAACAGCATCAGCGCGGGATCCATCGCCAGAGCGCGCGCGATCGCCACGCGCTGCTGTTGACCGCCCGAAAGTTCATCCGGATACGCGTCCGCCTTGTCAGGCAGATGCACGCGCCCCAGCAGATCGAGGGCCAGCGCGCGGGCCTCCGTCCTGGGCCGGCCCAATACCTTGGTCGGAGCGAGCATGATGTTGTCCAGCGCGGTCAGATGCGCGAATAACTCGAAGTTCTGAAACACCATGCCGATGCGCTGACGCACGGCGGACGCATGGCCGCGGGTCAGACCTGAGATCTCCTGACCTTTGAATAAAATACTGCCGGATGCGATCGGCTCCAGCAGGTTAAGGCAGCGCAACAACGTCGACTTGCCGGAACCCGACGGTCCCAGCACCACGAGGCAATCGCCCTCCCGCACCGATAGATCGACGCCGCGCAGAACATCGGTGTCACCGAAACGTTTCCAGATCGCCGCGGCGTTCAGGAGATCCGTCATCGTGCCGCCTGCGCGACGGGCACGGCGACGATGCGCCGGCGGCGAGAAAAGCCGCGTTCGATGCGCATCTGTATTTGCATGAAGATCGTGGTCAGCACGAGATAGTAGACACCCGCCGCGAACAGCGTTTCAAAATAGCGGAACGTGCCGGAAGCGTCTTGTTCCGCTACCATCAGCAATTCCTTCACACCGATCACCGAGACGATCGCGGTGACTTTCAGCATGCTGATGAACTGGTTGCCAATCGGCGGGATGACGATCCGCATAGCCTGCGGCAACACGACCCAGACCATGATTCGCCACTCGTCCATGCCCAGTGCGCGGGCGGCCAATCGCTGGCCGCGGCCAACGCCAAGTATGCCGGCGCGCATGATCTCGGCCATATAGGCGCCCTCGTTCAGGCCGAGGGCGAGCACGGCGCAGGTGAATCCGGACATCACCAATCCGAACGCCGGCAAAACATTGAAGGCGAAGACGAGTTGCAAAAGCACCGGGGTGCCGCGGAACAACCAAAGATACCCGGTCACCGCGTGATGCACCGCGCGATACGGCGTTTCCCGTCCGACCGCAAGCAGCAGTCCGATGACGACGCCAACCGCGAGGGACGCGAGGCTAAGACCAAGCGTGATCAGCGCGGCATGGGCGAATTCCGCGCTGACGAGGTAACGCAGGAACAGCGCGGGGGAGAACAGCGACACAAGCGCCTCAATACGCCGCGCTGCTGGGTGGCATCTTCCATGTCGCCAGCAGCTTCGCGTAATCGCCATCCGCGACGACCGCCGCCATGGCTTTTTGCAACGCGGCGAACAGCAGCGGATTGTCCTTACTGACCGCGATGCCGACTTTGGTTTCGTTATCGAAGGGATCGCCGGCGGCGGCATAGGTGTCCGGCGTCGCCTGCATCAGCGCCACGGCGGTGGGAGTCGAAACGATGATCGCGTCGGCCCGATCCTGCGTCAGCGCCAGTGCACACGCGGTCGTGCCGGCCAGCGACAACATTTCGATCTTCGGCTTGCCGGCGGCTTCGCAGGCGGCACTGGTTTTGTTGGCGGAGGCCTCGAACACGGTGCCCACGGGAGCGGAAACACGATGACCGCACAGCGACATCTTATCACTCAGCCCGGACGGATTGCCCTTGCGCACCACGACCTGATTGCCAACCAGCAGATAGGGCACGAAATCCGCGACCTCTTTCCGCGCATCGTTGATGTACATGCCACTGATGATGGCATCGATGCGCTTGCCAGTCAGGGCAGGAATGATGCCCTTGAAGTCGATGGGTAACGTGGTGAAGCTGAGTTTCAATTGCTTCGTCAGCAACTCCGCCAGATCGACGTCGAAGCCGATCGTCTTGCCGTCGATGACGTATTCGAAGGGAGGAAATGTCGGGGACATGCCGATCGTCAGGGTGTTTTCGCTGACCAATGGCAACGGTTGCGCAACGGATGGCGAGGTGGCGAACGCGAGGACGAGAAGGCCGAGAACAAGACGAGGCAGCATGGAAGAACTCCGGTTCTGAGGGGGTACTCAACTCGCTCGCCGCGCGATCATATCGATTTCGATCAGGCCGCCGCGCGCCAGAGTGGTGACGCCGACGGTGGTCCGCGCGGGCAGCCGGCCCGTCGCGAAGTAGGTGCGATAGATCTCATTGAACGGGCCGTAGTCGCGCTCAAACACAGTCAAAAACGCGCGCACCATGACGACCTGTTCCAGTCCCGAACCAAGTCCGTTCAACACGCGCTTCAGGTTGTCCATCACCTTGTGCGTCTGCGCCGCGATCCCCTCGGGTATCGGGCGTGAGTCATCGTCCGGATCGGTGGCAAGCTGGCCGGTGATGAACAGCCAGCCGTCTTGCTCGACCGCGTGGCTGTAGGGCGCGACCGGCGCCGGGGCACCGCTGATCATGTGAAACAGGGGATCCATCGTCAGACGACCTCTTCCTCGACTTTGTTGACCATGCGCAGAAAACGGCGCGTCCGGTCCTGGGTTGGCCGGTCCAGCACCGCGCCCGGGGGTCCCTGCTCGACGATCGCGCCATCGTCCATGAACAGGATTCGATCGGCGACCTCGCGGGCGAAACGAACCTCATGCGTGACGATGATCATGGTCATGCCGGCTTCGGCGAGGCCGCGGATCACGGTCAGAACTTCGCCCACCAGCTCCGGATCCAGCGCCGACGTGGGTTCATCGAACAGCATCACACTGGGCGCCACCGCCAGGGCACGCGCGATCGCGACACGCTGCTGCTGGCCACCGGACAGGCGATGCGGCAAATGATTCGCGTGCCGGGCCAGGCCCACGGCATTGAGCAGACGCGCGGCGACCGCGCGCGCCTCCTCCGGTCGCTGGCGATAAACCGTGACGGGCGCTTCGACGATATTTTCCAGCGCGGTGAGGTGCTCGAACAAATTGAAGTGCTGGAACACCATGCCGACGCGCGCGGCGGCGCGTGACTGCGCCAGCCGCTTGCGCACGGGCCGAACACCGCCGCCAGGCAAGGGTTCATAGCCGACAAGCTTGCCGTTGACGGTGATTTCCCCCCAGTCCATCGGCTCCAGATGATTGATCATGCGCAACAGCGTGCTTTTGCCGGAACCACTGGGACCCATGATCACCACGACCTCGCCGGCGTTCACCGTCAGGTCGATGCCCTTCAGAATCTCCCGGCCGCCGTAGGTCTTCTGGACATTGTGACAAACCACGCACGGTCCCTCGGCGCCGGCGATATCGCGGCAGAGTTCGCCGATCAACGCGGGAAGGCGTTCACGCCCGGTCTGGATCGGCGTGTTGTCCGCCGCCGTCTTTGGACTTAAGCGCAGGAAGGCGCGGAGGCGTCGCGTGAACCCATCGTTCTCCTCACGCAAGAAGTCGAAATGCCGCTCCAGCGCGATCTGGCCCACCGCGACGGCGGAGGTCATGATCAGGTAGATGAGACCGGCGGCGGTGAAGACCTGAAAAAACAGAAAATTCTGACCGACGATCTGTTCCGCGCTGAAGGTCAGTTCATTTACGAAAATCACCGACGCGATCGAGGTCCCTTTGATCATGCTGATCGTTTGATTGGCGACGCCGGGCAGGATCGATCGCATCGCCTGCGGCAGAATGATCCGCCGCAACGTCAGCAAAGGCGGCATGCCGAGCGCCGCGGCGGCGATGCTCTGGTTGCGGTTGACCGCCAAAATGCCGCCGCGAATGATTTCGGCGCTGAACGCCGCTTCGTTGAGGGAAAACCCGGCGACGGCCGTCGCAAAGGTGCTGAGCGTCAGGCCAACCGACGGCAGAACGTCAAAAATGAACACCAGTTGCAGCAGCAACGGCGTGCCGCGGACGAACCAAATATAGAACCATGCCGCGCCGCGCACCGCGGCATGACGGGACAGCCGCGCCAGCGCCAGAACCAGTCCAAGAAACAGGCCAAGGACCATGGCCAACGCGGCTATTTTCAACGCGAGCAGGGCGCCGCGCAACAGGAACGGCGAGACGATGTAAGTGAGGAAAGTCATGCTCTCAGCAACGCGGCACCACCCTCAGAACGGTTTCGATTTGTAATCGTAAGCGGGATTTGGCCTGAATTCAGTGATCACACTGGCGCGCGCCGCCGTCAACGCCGTTCGGATTTCCGCCTGATCCGCCATGGACGCGCCGGATTCCGCCGCGGCGGCCACGAACATATCGACGAACTGGTCGAATGCGTGTTCGGTGACCAACTGGCCTTTATGTGCCGCCTGCAACGAGGTACCGCGATCCGGCATCCGCGCATCGCCGAACGCCGTTCGCAGGAAGCCCAACTGACCGGTTTTCATGCGATCGATATCGACCCCCATGAAATATTCGCCGAGGTAATCGTCCGCCAGAAGCCGTTCGTAATGCAGATCGATCAGACGCGTCAGTCCGGCTTCGCCACCCAGACGAGAAAAGAGCGTTGACCCTGTGTCCATGTCTCGACGTTCCTTATTGCGTCAGAATGTCCGGCGGCAAAGCCCAGGATGGGTCGAGTTTGTATTGTTGAAAGATGTGTGCCAGTTCGCCGTTGGCTTCGGTCGCCGCGATCCCGTCGGCCAGGGCTCGCGCGAGTTCCGCGTTGCCTTTCGCCACGGCGACGCCGACTTTAATGCCCGGAAGGAAACTAAATCCCGCTTCCAGTAGCGGCTTCTGTTCGGCGATCGTTTGAGCGATCATGGCGTTGCTCAGCATGACATCGACCCGTTCTGTCTCGATCATCTGCCAGGCCTGGGAGCGGTCCTGAAACGTGTTCAGTTCGATCGCCTGCTTGCCGTCGGCGACACACTTATCGCTGATTTTCTGCAGCATGACGATTTCGACCGTGCCAAGCCCGGCGAGCGCCTTCGTGCCGCACAGTTCGTCGAGCGAATGGAGGTTTTTCGGGTTGCCCTTATGCGTGATGGCACGATCCGCCATGGTGGAATACAGCACGAAATCCACCATTTTCGCGCGCTCCGGTGTATAGTAAAGTACATCCCACATGACATCGATTCGACCGCCCGCGACGGCGGGCAGCAAGCCGGACCAGACGCCGGTCACGAACTCCACCGGCAATCCGATGCATTTGAACACAGCGCGTGCCAGGTCCGCGTCGGAACCGATGATCTGCTCGGGATTTTTCGGATCGCGGAAATTGAACGGTAACGAGACACCGTCCTCGCCGATCCTGATCGTCTTGCCGGCCAGACCAGGGTAGCGAGTCGCCACCTTATCGGGTTCGCACGGTTTGACAGCGTCCGCGCGCGCGGGGGCCGAGGCACCGATCGTCACCATCCCGAACAGCAACGCCGCAAGCCAGGTCATCAAACTTTCACGCATGCGATCGCTCTCCGTTTCGCTGCTCTGACAATAGGAAAATGCAACTCGTGTGCCAGCAGCCCGGCGGATGCTTAGTCGCAACGGAACATCCCGCGCCGGATGCGGCAATGGACACCTTGACTGCCATCCACGACCTGCGTGACCGCGAAATCCGCCGCGACGCTCATCAGCGAGTAAGCATCGTCGCGGCTCAACCGTTGACGGTCCGTCAACAGAGTCAGCATGTCCAGGCTCGCGTCGCGCATCGCGACGTTCAGGTCTTCGTTGAACCCGTGCACGATCCAGTGCAGCGGCGTCTCCAACAAGGGAGACGGGAACTGGAAGTCCTTGCGCACGCGCACTTCGAACAGGACATCGAGCGAGGCCTCGATCGCGGTGCCGCTGATCTCACCGTCGCCCTGCGACACATGCGGATCGCCGACCGAAAACAGCGCGCCGGGGACCTGCACCGGATAATACATCGTCGCACCGGCGCCGATGCGCCAGTTGTCGATGTTGCCACCATGTTTGCCGGGCGGAATGCTGCTGACACGTCCCTTCGCGTCGGGCGCCACGCCGGCGGTGCCCAGATGCGGCCGGGTCGGAATGCGAATGCCGGCCAGCGCGGGTTGGCAGTCGCAGGTCGCACAATCGGTGATGCGGCCGGGGACGAGGTATTTCTCCTTCACATCGTAAGCGAACATCGCCGTCGCCTGATTCGCTTCCCGATGCAGCCGATAAATGGTGACGCGTTCCCGCTCCTCCATCTCGCGGTACAGATGGCCCCAATGCGCCGCGAGATTGGACCCGTAATCCAGCCGCGGTGTCATCTCGTGATAGCGCACCTCCAGCATATCGCCGGGCATCGCGCCTTCGACATAGACGGGACCGGTCATGATGTGCACGCCAGGCGCGCGGTCATGTTCGGGAATCGCCGCGTAAAGTTCACGGATGGATGCGTCCATCATCAGATCGGGTGCGTCGCCGGCGTGATGCGTAACGGCCTCGGCACGGATCAGGTCTCCGCTGTTCACTCGCAATGCCGGCGCGAGCGAGGCGTCGAAGTAACCCCAGTGCACGTTTTCCGCGCGCGCCGGAAGATGATGCAACGCGGTCATTCGGCGGCGGCGCGCAGATGGTCCTCGTCTTCGCGCCGCCATGTCGAGCGATACCGTTCGACCAGCCACTTATTGAATTCGCGGTGGGTTTCTTCCTGCCAGGAGTAACGCCCCCGAATGGCATAGCGTGACCGCAATCCTTTTTGCACCAGCGTATCAACATGCCGATCCTGGGCGCCGATCTTAATCGACGCCTGCACATTGATTTGCCGCCGTTCCTCGAACAGCGGCTCATCCATCGCGCCCGGTGCGTAGAGCACGCCGGATTCCGCGGTCGTTACCTCGGCGGAGTCGGCGTGCAGGATGAAATAGCTGATCTGGTCGGACCGAAATCCCATCGTCAGCGTTGGCGGAACATTGGCGAAGATCACTTCATTGCGCTGCTTGTCCGTCAGTCCCGGAAACAATTTCAGGATGCAGCGTTGCAGCGGATTGACCGCGCCGTCCATGTGCGTCGTGCCGTTGTAACGGAAATAGCCGGCGGTATCGGCCGGCAGTTCCGGGAAGCGGGCCAGCGCGCTGGGGATGACGTCATGCATGCCGCGATGCAGGCGATTGGCGTGATAGCCGTCGTTGTTGTTTTCGAACATGACCTTCCAGTTCCAGGGATAGGTCGTGGAGCCGTCGGGCCGCGGTCCGTCCGCCAGCTCCGCCTTGTAATTCTCGATCGCCAGCCGCAACGTTTCCAATCGGGGCGCCAACGGCCTGGCGTTCTGGTCGAAATTGATAAAGACAAAGCCCAGCCAGATTTCGAGTTTAAATGCCGGGAGGCGCACCTGCTTCTTATCGAAGCCGCAGGCGCGCTCCATCGCCGGCGCGCCGATCAATTGGCCATCCAACGAGTAGACCCAATGGTGGTAGGGACAGAGGAAGGTCTTGGTGCGGCCGTGGCCCTCGGCGACGAGCATGGCGCGGTGCTGGCAGACGGTGGAGAAGGCTTTCAGCACACCGTCCCGGTTGCGTACGACGACGATGGGTTCGCCGATATGGCTGGTGGTGAAGAACTCGCCGGGCTCGCGCGCCCAGGATTCACGGCCGACGCAGAGCCATTCGTGATTGAAGATGGCTTCTTTCTCGAACTCGTGGAATTCGGCGTCGGTGTAGCAGGCAGGCGGCAGCATTTCCGCCTGATCGACGGTGGCGATCGAGGAGTCGAGGCTGGCGAAAAACTGGTCGTTCAGCGTGCCTGATTTCACGGCAATCTCCCGGGTCAGAGCGGCGACGGGGACAGAATAGGCTGAGGCCGAAGATCAGACCAGACAGAAATGCATCCAAGCAAGCGACATTCTTCCAATCCGGCCACATATGCCGATAAAATAATCATCTATCGTTCAACTGATAACCATTTGCCCTGTATTCGTCACTCGCCGGCGGCCATGTCCTCGGCCAAGGAAATCCCCCCCGCGGACGGCCGTCGCGCATGGGCACCCGCGAACCGGCGCCAGGCGATGACGCCCACATCGGTCTTCGAGAGTCGTTCTGACCCCGGCACGAGCGCCTCGACCATCACCTTGTCCTGGTCGGAGAAAATCCGATCGTGCGTCCAGCCGCGCCAGAGATAGTAATGCACCCGATCGACGATCTCCCGCCAGCGACCGAGACGGCGCCAGTTGTTGATGTTGAAACAGCGTGTCGTTCCGGCATCGATAGGGACGGCCCATTGCACGAGGCAATATTCGCCGCTGAGGCGGCCAACGACGACGAGGCCCGGCAACCGCACCTCCGATTGGTTACGAATACCGTAGACCAGATGCGCTTTCGAATTCGCGAAACCTTGCACGTTGCCGCGGCCGGTCGGCTTCATCACGCGCCACCACTCGTTGTTGGGGAACGAGCCAAGGCCGGGGTAGTCCGCTTTGGTCATGCCACCGGTGCGCTTGATGGCGATGCCTTTGTCGCCCTCCAGCGGCTTTGGATCGAGCGTGAGCGCGAAGGGCAGCACCGGCTGAAACATCAATTCGGGTGAGCCGCGATGCACGAATTGCGCGTGGTGATCCTGTGGCCAGTTGTCGACCAAAGCACGCCAGTTGCATTTATAATCGGTGTACATCGAGATCGAAAAGAATTTGTCCTGCTGGCCGATGAACTCCGGCAGGTCCTCCTCCAGGGCAGACGGTTCCATCGCGCCTGGCCAGATCCAGATCAGGCCGGCGAATTCGCGCACCGGCCAGGTGCGCACGCTGACTTTGCGGGTCAACGGCGAATCCGGACCTTCCATCAGCGCGGCGAGCAACTGCCCCGTGGCGCCATCGAACGTCCAGCCGTGATAGGGACAACTGATCGAGCCGCTGCCCGCGTATTCGCATTTTCCCGCCGACAGTTTCACGCCGCGGTGCGGACAGCGATCGTCCAGCGCGAACAGTTTGCCGCCGTCCCGAAACAGCACGATGTCGCGGCCGAGCAGCCGGACAGCTTTCGGTTTGCGCTTCAGGTTGCCGGCCGTGACGATCGGGTACCAATAATTCTCAAAGCCCAGTTTGGGAATGCCGAAGCGGCGGTATGGCATTTCGCCGGGATCGTCGTCTTCATCCATGGCCGTCGTCCTTCAGAACGCACGCAGATTGTCGCGGAACAGGTCGTGGCTGTACGCCGCTCGGGTCAGCCCGCGCCGTTGCAGCGTGGGAACCAGACCATCGGTGATCTCGATGATCGCCTTGCGGGTCAGCGGGTCCTGGATCAGCAACCCATCGCCGCCGATTTCCTCCATCACCGAGGCCATCTCGCTGGCGATGCTGTCGGCCGTGCCGATGAAATCGATGCCGCCGCTACCGGGATCCAGCAGCATCTGACGCAATGTGCGTGTCCCATCGCCGGATAAATGCGCCTCGAACGACGCCCGCGAGGCGTTGATTGTAAGCTTCGGCAGCGGCGCGTCGAGGTCGAACTTCGCGCAATCGATGCCACTCAGATACGACATCGCGGCGAGTTTCGCGTCCATCTTATCCGCCAGGCCGGCGGCCATGCGTGAATGTTTTTCGCGCGCCTCGTCGATCGTGTCGCCAAGGATGACGGACGCGCAGTGCATGACCTTGCAGTCGCGGGGATCGCGCCCGATTGGTGTCATCAGCGCGGAAATGTCGGCACGATATTGCTTTGCCGCCGCGATCCGCCGGTTCTTCGCGATGATCAGGTCAGCGTGTTTGGCGGCGAAGGCACGGCCGGCGGGGGAACCGCCGGCCTGGCAGATCACCGGTCGCCGCTGCGGTCCCGGCGCGGTGTTCAACGGCCCGCGGGATTTATAAAACCGGCCTTCGTAATGAATCGGATGGATTTTCGTGTGATCGGCGAACACACCGGTTTCTGGATTGGCGACAATCGCCCCGGGTTCCCACGATTGCCAGAGCCGGTCGCAGATTTCCATCCACTCGTCGGCCATTTCATAGCGCAGGTCATGTTCGTAATGCCGATCGAGGCCGAAATTCTGCGCCGAGCGGTCATTGTGAGCGGTGACGACGTTGAGGCCGACGCGCCCCTGGGTCAGATGGTCCAGGGTCGCGCCCAGGCGAGCCGCCAGATAAGGCGGATAGAAACTGGTGGTGATGGTCGCGACAATGCCAATCCGTTTGGTTACGTAACCAAGCAGCGGCACCAGCGGCATAGGGTCGCTTTTGGGTACCGAAAACGCATTGCGCAAGGACCATTCCGGTGAATCCTGAAACGCGTCGGCGATGAACGATCCATCTTCCAGAATCAGACAATCGAAACAGGCCCGTTCCAGTCCGCGCGCGAGGTCCATGTACAGGTCAGGCTTCATCCAATCGGCGCCGATGGTCCCGCCCCAGGCCTGATGCCAGTTGTGCGGCGAGTAACCCTTTCCGATGAACCATCCGAGATGAAACATGCCGCCTCCGGTTGAAGATGATTCCGGACGTCCCGGCCCTCGTGACGCAATTGGCGTGCCAGACAGGCCGGCCTCTTCTGGCACACCGATTGCGTCAGGTTGACCCTGGGCCACACCTGATGGGGACCCAGGCCAGCCACCAAAGGATCGCCACCGTGACCGCTCCGCATTTCCTGACCATCGCCGAAGCCGCGGCGAAAATCCGTTCGAAGGCGCTTTCTCCCGTCGATCTGGTCCAGGCTTTCATGACGCGCGTAAAAGCGCTCGACCCACAGCTGAACAGTCACATACTGGTGCTGGAGGACACCGCGCTGGCGGACGCGCGAAAGGCCGAGGCCGAGATCATGGCCGGCGGCTGGAAAGGGCCGTTGCACGGCATCCCGATCGGACTGAAGGACATCTACAATACCAAAGGCGTCGCGACGACCGGACACTCCGCCTTGTTCAAAGACCACGTGCCGGCGGAGGACGCCTTCACGGTGAAATGCCTGCGCGACTCAGGCGCGGTGTTCACCGGCAAGCTCTCGACATGGGAGTTCGCCATCGGTGGCAGTTCGTTCGATCTGCCCTGGCCGCCCGCGCGCAATCCGTGGGATCTGACGCGCGATCCATCCGGTTCCTCGTCCGGGTCGGGCGCGGCGGTCGCGGCTGGGTTGTGCATGGGGGCGATGGGCTCCGATACCGGCGGCTCGATCCGCGGGCCGGCGGCGTGGTGCGGGATCGCCGGCCTGAAGCCGACCTACGGCTGGTTGAGCAGGCGCGGCATCCTACCGTTGTCCTTTTCGCTCGATCACGCTGGACCGATGTGCTGGACCAGCGAGGACTGCGCGCTGATGATGAACGCGCTGACGAAATTTGACCCGCTCGATGCCGCGTGCGCCGATGTGCCCGCACCGAATTTCGCCGCCGCGCTCGGCGGCGACCTCAAGGGTCTCCGGGTTGGCGTCGTGCGGCATTTCTTTGAAAAGGACCTGAGCACCGATGACGAAACGATCGCGGCATTGGAGAATTCGCTGATGGCGTTGCGCGACATGGGCGCCGTTGTGTTCGATGTCACGCTATCTCCGTTTGGCGTTTTCGCCGATACCGGCAGCCTGATCTCCCGCACGGAGTCCTATGCGACCCATCAGACATGGCTGCGCGAAACGCCGGAACTTTACGGTGCCTTCGGCCGACAGCGGCTGATGGCCGGCGCGTTCGTTTCGGGCGCCGATTACGTCAACGCGCAACGGCAACGGGCAAAGCTGGTCGCGGAGGTCGCCGCGGTGATGAAATCCGCCGACATTTTGGTATTCCCCACCGCTCGCTGTCCGGCCCGCGAAATCGGCGAGGATTCAATGGCGAGCGGATTCCAGCCGTTCTTCAATCGCGCGTTCAACGTGACCGGATTCCCCGCCCTGTCGATCTGCGACGGCTTCAGCGCGCGTGGCCTGCCGCTGGCACTGCAAATTTGCGGCCGGCCGTTCGAGGACGCTCAGGTGTTGCAGGTCGGGCATGCTCTGGAGAACACGTTGGGAACGCGCGGGCGCCGCCCGGCCTTCGCCTGCTGATTGACGTTTCAAGGAGAACTCCATCATGGAAGATTCGACATTCGACGCGCGCCTGATGGCCGCCGGACTGAAACCATCCGACGCCGATCTTCCGGCGTTGCGCGCGCTTGTCGCGGACCTGGATCGCGCCGCGATCGCGATGCGCGCGCCAAGGCCATACGCCAAGGAACCGCTGAGCGCGTTTCGCCTGCCACGCGGTTGACCCGGTCGCACATCCCATGCCGAAACCCATCGTCATCCCCGCCCGACGTGGCAAGGCCGCCTTCGTCTCACGCGGACAAACCATCACCGTCATCAACACCCACGGTGAACAAGTCATCGACACCTGGGCTTTCAATCACACCGACCTGACCGAGTTCATGTCGATGGAGCACAGCCGCGCCACGCACCATCACATGATCCCGCGCGCCGGGGACGCGATGCTGACCAACCATCGGCGGCCTGTCCTGACGATCCTCGAGGACACGTCCGGCGGGGTTCACGACACGCTGATGGCTGCCTGCGACCGTTATCGTTACGAAGAACTCGGCTGCGCCGAATACCACGACAACTGCACGGACAACCTCGCGGCCGCCCTCGCCGAATTGGGCCTGGTGCCACCGGAAACGCCGAGTCCGTTCAATTTGTTCATGAACATCCCATGGACCGTCACGGGCGATTTATCGTTCGATCCGCCGGTATCGACGCCTGGGTGCTTTATCCGGATGCGGGCCGAGATGGATCTGATCGTGGCTTTTTCGGCTTGTCCGCAGGATATTCTGCCGATCAACGGCCGCGCCGGTAAGCCGGTCGAGGCCCACTTCGTCATCGGCGAATAGCCCCGCGCAGCCAACGCAGCATCGCGCGCCACAGCAGTCGGCCAAGAGAAAGACGTTCCGGCGGCATCAGCGGGGCACCACGCAACCGAGCCGCCAGATCGCGCGCGACGGTGTCGGCGATGTCCGCGACAAACGCACGCACCACGGGCGCGCGGGCGAATTGCGCCAGAGGTCCGCGCAACGAATAATCGATCGACAACGTTGCCTCGGTGGCGTCCGCGTCAGCTTCGCGCAATGTCAGCAGTGCACGGCCGCTCAATCGCGTGCCGGTCTTCGAGTCGGAACCCTCGCCTGATAATGCCGCGCGGTGGGCGCCTTCGTCGAAATCCATGATGCCGTCTCCTGCGAACAGGGTTTCGATCGGTCCCAGCGCGGCGCGTATCTCCCCGTGCAGCCGGTCGCCGTCCATGGCGGTCAGCCGCGCGCCGGGGATGCAGGAGGCGACCAGAGCGGGATCGTGAAGCGCGTCCCACACGGCCCGAAGCGGCATATCGATGCGTTGGACCTGAACAATCGCCGCCGAGGGCATCTCTCGCGCTCGCGAAACCATCGGCGCGGCGACGGTTTGTGTCACCACCGGCGGCGGACCGGGGGACGCGACAACGGCCACGGCCGGCACACCTTCGGCCAGGACACGCCGAATCGCGCGGACGATCCCGGCATAGCCCGTGCAGCGGCAGAGATTGCCCGAAAGTTCCAGCCTGATCGCCGCCTCGTCCGCATGAGGCAGGCGGAGCACGATGTCGCGCGCGGTCACCAGCATTCCGGGGGTGCAATAACCGCACTGCAACGCGTGCTCCGCGGTGAAAGCGTCCCGCAATCGAGCGATCGTCGGGTCGTCCTCAAGGCCTTCGATGGTGACGATCGCGGACCCCTCGCAGGCCACGGCGTAGGCGATGCAGGACCGCGCCGGCGCGCCGTCGATCAACAAGGTGCAGGCGCCGCAGACGCCGTGCTCACAGCCGAGATGGGTGCCGGTCAACCCACGGTCCTCGCGCACGAAGTCGGCCAGATGCGTGCGCGGTTGGACCTCCGCCGTGACTGGCGTGCCGTTCACCATGAGTGAGACCCGACTCATGCGCCCGCCTCGGCCAGGGCCCGGCGCAGCGTGACAAGCCGCATCTGCCGCGACACGGCATCGTCGGCCACGGGCAGCGCACGCGCGGCTTCTTCGATTGTCGCGGCGCCGTCCCGCAACAGCAAGGGCTTGCCACCAAGCGCACCGATCACGATCCGCCGCGTGCGCGGGGAAAGCAGTACGGCGGCCATCGCATGAGCAAAGTCGCCTGGTTTCCGGCAGGCTTTCACGTAGCCCCAACCCGCGGCGTCGCCCACCCGCGGCACGCGGACCGCGCACAGGATCTCGCCTGGATTGAGCGCGGTACGGAACGGCCCAAGAATGAAATCGGCGACCGGCAGGGCCCGCGTTCCGTTGGGACCACGCAACAGCACCGCGGCATCCAAAGCGGTCAGCACGGTCACCCAATCCGCCGCCGGATCGGCGTGGCACAGGCTGCCGCCGATGGTGCCGCGATTGCGCACCGCGCGGTACGCGATCCCGCCCGCGACCCGCGCCAGGATGTCCCCGCCGATGTCCGGCACGCCGCCATCGGCGATCGTCGAGTGGGTCACGCCTGCGCCAATGGTCACCGCGCCCGCGTCATCCGTGACCCCGCCGAGTTCCGGCAAATGGTTCACCCGCGCCAGCGTCCGAGGCCGCGCCAGCCGCAGGTTCAACATCGGCCCAAGTGACTGGCCGCCGGCGAACGCGCGCGCCCCGTCGTTGGCCAGCAGGGCGATCGCCTGTTCCAGGCTCTCGGGGTGCGCGAAATCGAAGGCGGCGGCTTTCATTTTCCGGTGCGCGCCAGCAACGCGGACAGCACGCGATGGGGCGTGATCGGCAGCTCGGAGATTTCCACGCCCAACGGCGAGAGCGCGTCGTTGACCGCGTTGGCGATCGCGGCGGGCGGGCCGATCGCGCCACCCTCGCCGATGCCCTTCTGTCCGAACATCGACAGCGGCGAAGGGGTCGTCATGTGTTCGATCCGCGGCTCTGGCACTTCGGTCGCCGATGGCAACAAATAATCCGCCAGCGTGGAGCCCAAGGGCTGGCCCGCGTTGTCGTACGGCATTTCCTCATAAAGCGCCGTGCCGATGCCCTGCGCGGTGCCGCCGATGATCTGGCCATCGACGATCATCGGATTGACCAGGGTGCCACCATCCTCGCAGATCACGTAGTCCAGGATACGAATGGTGCCGAGTTCGGTATCGACCGAAACGACGGCGGCGTGCGCGGCATAACTGAAGGTGCCGCTGTCGCGCTTCGTTTTGTAGCCGGAGGTCACTTCCAGGCCGCCGGCGGCGACGTCGCCAGGTAGATCTTGCGGCCGTAAATACCAGGTGCGCGCGACCTCGGCGATCGGCACGCTGCCCGCCGGACCGGTCACGCATCCGTTGCCGACCCGCACCGTGTCGATCGGCGTCTGCAACAAATGTGCACCGATGACGGCTATGCGCTCGGCCAGATCGCGGCACGCCGTGCCGACCGCGCCACCCGCCGTCACCATGCAACGCGAGCCCCAGGTGCCCGTCGAATACGGCGTCAGCGCGGTATCGCCGTGCACGACGCGAATGTCGGCCAGAGGCAACCCCAGAACCTCGTGCGCCACCTGCGCCAGCGTGGTCTCCAACCCCTGTCCGTGGCTTTGAATGCCGACGCGTAATTCCAATCCGCCATCCGGAGTCATCCGCGCCGTCGCCTGCTCGAAACCGGGTACCATCGGAATGCCCCAGCCGGCGTAGACCGAGGTTCCGTGCGCCGCCTGCTCGCAAAAGATCGCGCTGCCGACGCCGATTCGCAGTGGGCCGGTTGTCTCGGTTTGGCGACGCCGCACGCCAGGGATGTCGATCGCCTCGATGGCGCGACGCAGGCATTCCCGGTAATCGCCGCTGTCAAAATGCTTCGCGGTGATGTTGTCGTACGGCATCGCCTCGGCCGGCACGAGGTTGCGCGAGCGGACCTCGTGCGGTTCCAGTCCGGCCTCGCGGGCCACGGCGTCGAGGCAGACTTCCAGCGCGAAGCAAACGCCGGCCCGCGCCACGCCGCGATACGGCAGGATCGGCGGCTTGTTGGTGGCGGCGGAAAATGTGCGGCACCGATACGATCGCATCACGTACGGACCGGGCAGGATCGATGCCACCTGGGCCGCCTCCAGGCAGGCGGAGAACGGATAAGCGGAATACGCACCGGCATCGACCACCGCCTCCGCGTCGATGCCGATCAGCGTGCCGTCCGCCTCGGCGTGCACGGTTATATCGTAGTCGTGCTCACGGCAGTTCGCGTTGCCGGTGAGTTGCTCGCGGCGATCCTCGACCCAGCGTACGGGATGGCCGAGCTTACGGCACAGCCACGCCGCGCAGACTTCCTCCGCCAGCAGGATACCCTTGTAACCGAAGCCGCCGCCGACATCAGGCGCCACGACGCGGATACGCGACTCGGGCAGGCCGAGACAGCCAGCGAGGCCGGTACGCACGATGTGCGGCATTTGCGTCGATGTGTACACCAGCAATTGCTCCAACCTTCGGTCCCACGTCGCGACCACGCCGCGGCCTTCCAACGGCGACATGCATTGCCGCGCGGTGCGCAACCGGCGGCGCACGACGATCGGCGCCGGCGTATCGAACCGTTCCGGCTCGATCGCGACGAAGGTTTCGAGAAAGACATTGTCGTCCCAGTGCTCGTGCACCCTGACGTCGCTTTTGAGTGACGCGCGCATGTCGACGACAGCCGGCAATTCGTCAAAATCGACTTCGATTTTGTCCACGAGGTCTTCGGCCTCGGCGCGGCTGGCGGCCACGCAGACGGCGATCGGTTCGCCGACATGGCGCACCTTGATATCGGCCAGCACCGGTTGCGCGGATGGTTTGAAGCCGGGCAATCCGGACACCGCGACGATCGGCCGGACCGAAGCGAGATCGGCGGCGGTGAACACCGAGACCTCGGCACCGACCGGCTTCCGGATGGCGCGAATGCGGGCATGTGCGATTGGGCTGCGCAAGAAGGCCAGATCGCGCATGCCGGAAAGCCGGATATCGGCGAGAAACTCACCCTTGCCGCGCAGGTAGCGATCGTCTTCCACGCGCGTTACGGATTGGCCGATACCTTCGCCCACCGTTTGCCGCATGACGATTCCCTTCCGCCTGCCTACCGCGCGTCCCGGCGCCGCCGATCCTGCCTACGTCGAGCGTTGCATGTCGCGTGCCATTTTTCGCGGCGACTTCTGCTCGGCAACATTTGGCGGAGCGCGACGGGGCAGTGTATTATCGGACGCGGCGGGAATGACCGAGTCGGTGCGGAACTCGACAGTGGCGTCGATCACCACTCTCCGGGGGTCCGCACGATGCTCGTGCGCGACCTCACGCCATGCCGTCCATCTGATGGGGTGATGTCTCGTGGAAAATATTGCGAATTCAGAACGTAATACAACAAAACATTACCGCCATGGCCTTAATTCCACAACCGGGCAGAACAAGGCACCTAAGCTCTCGCGCACCCATGCGCCGGCCGGCCTGGCGCCGGAGGAGTGGCAACGGGGCCTGCGCCGCCAGTTCGGCCGCGAGCAGGAATTTGGGCTTGAAAATCTCAGCGGTGAGCCGTTTTTCTCCGAGTTTCGGGTCAGCAATCCGGTTTCGAAATCCAGCTATCGCGTGGCGATCAGGGGCATCGGACCGGGTCGTAATTTCTGTTCATGCCCCGATTACGCCACCAGCGATCTGGGCACCTGCAAGCACATCGAATTCACGCTTGGCCGGCTGGAGAAAAAGCGCGGTGCGAAAACGGCGTTCAGGCGTGGCTATCGGCCCGCGTTTTCCGAGCTGTATTTGCGTTATGATGGCAAACGCACCGTGCATTTTCACGCCGGAACGGATTGCCCGCCAGCGGTGGGCGAGGCTGCCGCCGGTTTGTTCGACACCGGGCACGACGGGATGCTGCCGGACGAGCGCCTCGGCGACCTGGAGCATTTCATGTCCACGGTGTCGAACAGCGGTCATGAATTCCGTGCTTATGACGATGCGCTCGATTTCGTCGCGGGACGGCGGGACGCGGCCCAGAGGGCGGCGAAGCTCGAACAGTTGTTCCCACGCGGCGCCGCCGATCCCAAACTGTTGGGTCTTCTGAAGGTGCCGATGTATCCCTATCAGGCCGAAGGCTCGCTGTTCTCGGTGCGATCAGGCCGGGTACTCATCGGCGATGACATGGGACTGGGCAAGACCATCCAGGCAATCGCCGCGACCGAAACACTGGCGCGGCATTTCGGCGTCTCGAAAGTATTGGTGATCTGCCCCACCTCGCTCAAATATCAGTGGCAAAGCGAGATCGCGCGTTTCTCCGGGCGAGAAGGCAAAGACGCGGCACGCGTTATCAACGGCGGCCGGGCGCAGCGGCGGAAGGACTTTGCCCAGGACGATTTCTGTAAAATCACGAATTATGAGAAGCTGAGCCCCGACCTGGATCTGATCGCCGCCTGGGGACCCGAACTGGTCATCGTTGATGAAGCACAACGGGTGAAAAACTGGAACACGATCGCGGCACGCGCCTTAAAACGAATCGATAGCTCCTATGCGATCGTGCTGACCGGGACGCCGTTGGAGAACAAGCTGGAAGAACTGATTTCCATCGTCCAGTTCGTCGATCAGCATCGGTTGGGGCCGACCTGGAAGCTGCTGCACGAGCATCAGGTCAAGGACGAAGCCGGTCGCGTCACCGGTTACACGGGGTTGGAGAGGATCGGCCAGACGCTGGCGCCGGTCATGATCCGCCGGCGCAAATCCGAAGTGCTGAAGCAATTGCCCGTTCGGACAGACCAGAATCTGCTGGTACCGATGACCGAGATGCAAATGCTGTATCACCAGGAAAACGCCGACGTGGTGACAAAAATCGTCCAGCGCTGGCGCAAGACAAAGTTTCTGTCTGAGATCGATCAGCGGCGGCTGACCTGTGCCCTGCAGAACATGCGCATGTCGTGCAACAGCACCTGGCTGCTGGACCACGAGACCGACCACGGCGTCAAGGCTGACGAACTGGCGGCGCTGTTCGACGACCTGTTCGCCGACCCCGAGGCCAAGGCAGTTGTGTTTTCGCAATGGACGCGGACCCACGACATCGTCATCCGCCGCCTCGAAGCGCGTGGGGTGGGCTACGTCAGCTTTCACGGTGGCGTGCCGTCGGACAAACGGCCGGCGCTGATCGAGCGATTTCGTGACGACCCCGCCTGTCGCGTATTTCTGTCCACAGATGCCGGCAGCACGGGCCTCAATCTGCAGCATGCATCGACCCTGGTGAACATGGATTTGCCGTGGAACCCGGCGATCCTCGAACAGCGCATCGCGCGCATCCATCGCATGGGCCAAACGCGGCCGGTGCGTGTCATCAATTTCGTTTCGAAAGGCACCATAGAGGAGGGAATGCTTTCGGTGCTGGCGTTCAAGCGATCCTTATCGGCGGGAATTCTCGACGGTGGCAGCGGCGAGATCTCGCTCGGTGGTTCGCGACTCAACCGCTTCATGAAGGACGTGGAAAATGTCACCGGAAGCATGGGTGAGAGCGAGGCCGTGACGCCGGCCGAGGAGGTGACGAATATCGTCGCGGATGCCGCCGAATCCACGGAAGACCTGAACACGGATACGGAAGCTGACGCTGATGAAATGGAGACGTCGGGGACCGCGCCGCCACCCCGGGATACAAGTCCGGATTCGTGGCAGACTTTGATGCGGATCGGTGCGCAATTCATTGGCGCCCTGGTGGCCGGGCACGATCCCCAGGCCTCGTCGCATCCCTGGCTCGAGAGTGATCCCGTCACTGGCGCGCAAAGCCTCAGAATGCCGCTGCCACCGCCGGAAACCAGAAGACAACTGGCCAATGCGCTGACCGCGCTGGCGGACACATTGCGGGCAGGTTCGCGTGACGGATGACCGGGCGATGCTTCGTTTCGCCAGACTTGCGAGGGGGGGCCAAAACAGATTGGACCCTTTGGTGCGAGAGGGGGGATTCGAACCCCCATGCCTTGCGGCGGTCGATTTTGAGTCGACTGCGTCTACCGTTCCGCCACTCTCGCAACCACAAGGATCATACAGGATCGGTAGTCGCCGGCAAATATCGGATTCCGCACCGCGTTCAGAGCAAACCCATCGCGGCGGAGCCCAGTCTGGCTTCGATCTCCGGCGTGCAGACGATGATCGGATTACCGTTCATCAACCCATTTCCAGCCAGGAAGTCGTTCGTCCGTCCCCCCGCTTCGCGCACCAGCAGCATGCCCGCCAACACGTCCCAGGCATTGATGTGCAACTCGAGATATCCGTCATTCAGTCCCGCCGCGGTATCCGCGACGCCCAGAGCCCCGGACCCTGACCGGCGAAATTCGATTCCGTCGCCGATCAATCGCTGAATCAGCGCTCCATAATGCTCGATCGGCCGCCGCGGCGACCAGCCGATCTCGACCACCGGTGAGGCGCCGTGCCGCAGCCCACTCACCCTCGCCGTCACTCCGTTCACGAACGCGCCGTGGCCGCGCCGCGCGGTGAACAGCCGGCCCTCGTCGGGCGCGTTGATCACGCCGCTTTCAATCTCCCCGCCCGCGACCAGGGCGATCGACACGCACCACCGGGCCGTCCCATGAACGTAGTTCACCGTCCCGTCGATCGGATCGACCACCCACACGAGGTCCGCCGGCGCGCCACCATCCTCCTCGCCGATCACCGGATCGCCGAACCGTTCCGCGATCCGCCGCCGGATCAACGCCTCGACAGCATGATCGGCCCTGGTCGCGTAATCCATCGGATTTTTGGCTTCCAGGGCGCCAAGGGTGCCTCGCATGTCGGAGGCGAGCGCGCCTGCCTCCCGCGCGAGGTCGATCGCGAACGCGTGCCGCGCCCCCAGAGCATCGGTCACCGGATCATGCCGCCACTTTGGCCGCGTTCTGAATTTTCCGGTTGACCGTCCACCAGGCCGCCCGCTTCACCAGACCATGCCACATCGTGTGTGGCTTCAGGCCGCAGACCTTGAACGCCATGGCGACCACGCGATCCATATGCACGGGCCGGTAAAACCGATACGCGCGCATCATGTACGCGCGCGCCGATTTCTCCCTGTTGTACACCGCGTCCGCTGCAGCATTCGCGGCGAAATACGCATATGACAACTCGTCATCCTCGGATTCGCGCATCCGTCCCAGAACGATGCGCATGCGCTCGAATCGGCTCAGTCCCTCTCGGGTCAGATACCGTTTGAGGTGCGTGTAGAACAGTTTGAAATGCCGCAACTCATCCGCCGCGATGTGTCGGCAGATGCTATGCAGCAGCGGCTCCTCGGTGCCGTCCGCGATGGCGCTGTAATACGAACTGGTCCCGGTTTCCACGATGCAGCGGGCAATCAACTCACCCGAGCGGGAGCCGCGAACCGACTCCACCGCATCGACATCGAAGCCATATCCCGCGTCGAATCGGGCAAAGGCCCGCTCCAGATTGAACGACGGATCGGCCAGTTCGGCGTAGTGGCCAAGCGCTTCGCCGTGCCGCACTTCTTCCCGTGCCCAATCCATGGCGACCTGCTGAAACCGCGGGTCGTCGGAAAAGACATTGCACAAATAGCGTCCGTATTTCGCGCCGCCATATTCGACCAGGGCCGCCGCCTTGATCACTTTCAGCGTGTCCGGATCGAGTTTGCCAGGCTGGAACTGGTTCCAGGGCAGGTCGGCTACGGTCCAATGAGCGGAATTCATCGCATGTTCCTGTTCGACAGCATGAACGTTACTTCACACCCCCCGTTCAACCTTATCTGCTCCGCACCCACACCTGAATCAATATTGGAACGCGCGCCGGGAACGCCAAGACCCAGTCACTTGTCGTCCGGGTCATTCGTCGCCGGGGTCACCTGGCCTCCGGCTCATCCTTTAGCCGCAGTCGTGTTTCAACTTCCACCCGCAGTTCTTCGATCATCGTTTGCATGACCGGATCGATCGCCTCGATGGCGGTCAGCACGGTCTCGCACGCCTCCCGCAGGGCGAACAGGAAACCGCGCTCGACGCCGCGTACGGACGCGAGGCGCTCAGCCGCCTCGTGATGCCCTCGCGCCCGCAGTTGCTCGATCAACTCCTGGGCGCGCCGTTCCGTCTCGATGGCCATCAGCTCACCCTCATTCCTCAACGCATGGCGGCTCAAGCCACCAAACCCAGGCGCTGTCCGTTACCGTGCCGCGCTGATATAGCACGGCCGAATGACCATGGCGCCCCCCATCCTCCGATTGCTGCTGCTGGTCGCGCTCGGCTTCTTCCTCGGCCTGGCATTCGAGGAATTCTACGCGCGCGGGCATCAAAAACGCCCAGGAGGGATTCGGACGTTTCCGCTGCTGGCGCTGACGGGTGCCCTGCTCTACCGCCTGGATCCCGCGCATTTGCTGCCGCTGACGGGCGGCCTGCTGGCGCTGAGCGCCCTGCTGACCTGCTATTACTGGCAGCACCTTGGCGAAACCGACGCGGAGGGTTTGCCCAACGTCGGCCTCATCGTGCCGCTTTGCAACATTCTGGCCTTTCTGCTCGGCCCGACGTCCCTCGCGGAGCCTCCCTGGGTCGCGATCGGCACCACGGTAACCGCCGTGCTGTTCCTGACCGCGCGCGAAAGCCTGCACGCCTTCGCGCAACGGATCGAACTCGCCGAGATCGTCAACGCCGGGCGCTTTCTGCTGCTGACCGGCTTTATTTTGCCGCTACTGCCCGATACGCCGGTCACCGACCTGACCACCATCACGCCCCGGCAGGTCTGGCTGGCGATGGTCGCGGTTTGCTCGGTTTCCTATGCAAGTTACCTGATGCAACGCTATGTCGCGCCGTCCAGCGCTGGGTTGCTGACGGCGGTGCTCGGGGGGATGTACTCCTCCACGGCGACCACGGTGGTCCTGGCACGCCGCGCGCGAGCGGAACAATCTCAGGCTGAGCCAACCGCGTCACGCCAGCTGCAAACCGGGATCGTGCTGGCCACCAGCATCATGTACTTGCGGTTGCTGGTCGTCATCGCGGTGTTCAATCGCCCCTTGGCGTTCGCCGCCGCGCCATACCTGTTGGGCCTGGCGGTGGCGGGGTTCCTGCTGTCCGGCGCGCTCTACTGGCTGGGTCCGGCACGTCACGCCCAGGATGTCCCGGGCGCCGACCCGCCCAACCCGCTCGAACTCGGCGCCGCCGCCATCTTCGCCGTCCTGTTCATCATCGTGTCGCTCGCCTCATCCTGGGCCGTGCAACAATTCGGCACCGCCGGGATCTACGCGCTGGCGGCGATCGTGGGCGTCTCCGACATCGACCCCTTCGTCCTCAGCCTGGCGCAGAACGGCGCGGGTCAGGTCTCGGTCACCGTGGGTGTGGTCGCGATCCTGCTGGCGGCCTCGTCCAACAACCTGTTGAAGGCGGCCTATGTGGTTGCGTATTCTGGAGGAAGCCGCTTGAAATGGCCGGTCGGCGCCCTCGTGGCGCTGACGGCCTGTGGCGTCGGGTTGGCGGTGTCGCTGGTCTGAGGGCGCGATCGACAAACCAGGCGTGCGTACCGGGCAACGGTCGCGCACCCGCCCTCACGGTTGAGGCAGCAAGAGGTGACGCATTGTCCGAGCACGACAACTCCGGCGGACCGCGAATGCCGGCGGATGCCGCGCGGGCGTGGCTGTCGGCGATCGCCGAATCCACGGACGACGCGATCGTCGGCAAGAACCTGCACGGCGTCATCATCTCCTGGAACTACGGCGCCGCCGCGATGTTCGGCTATACGCCGGATGAAGCCGTCGGCCAGCCGATCACCCTGATCATCCCACCGGATCGCACCGACGAGGAAGCCGAGATTCTGGCACGGGTCCGCCGCGGCGAGCGGCTGGTGCACTTTGAGACCGAGCGGCGCCGCAAGGATGGTACGATTTTCCCTGTCACTTTGACGATCTCGCCGATCCGCGACGAACAGGGCGGCATCATCGGCGTATCCAAGATCGCTCGCGACCTGAGCGAGGTGTATCGCGCGCACCAGGAAACCCAGCGGCGCGAGGCGTTGCTCAGTTCGATCCTGGCCAATGTGCCGGATGCCCTGATCGTAATTGACGATCTGGGCCGCATCCAGTCCTTCAGCAGCGCGGCCGAACGGCTGTTCGGATTCTCCGCGGCCGAAATCCGGCACCGCAACGTTAGCACGCTGATGCCGTCGCCCTATCGGGAAGAGCATGACACTTATCTCAGCCGCTACCTCACCACCGGGGAGCGGCGCATCATCGGCATCGGGCGCGTCGTCGCCGGCCTGCGACGGGACGGCACGACCTTTCCGATGGAACTGACCGTCGGCACCGTGGACCTTCCCGGCGAGAAACTGTTCACCGGCTTTATCCGCGACCTGACCGAACGCCAGGACCGCGAACGCCGGATGCACGAATTGCAGTCCGAACTGATCCACGTCGCGCGGCTGAACGAACTCGGGCAACTGGTGTCGGCCCTGGCGCACGAGGTGAACCAGCCCTTGGCCGCGATGGCCAACTACATCAACGGCGCGCGGCGGCTGTTCGCCAGCGGCAACCAGGCCGGCGGTCAGGCCGCGATTGAGCGAGTCGCGGAACAGGCGGAGCGCGCCCGCCAAATCATCCGGCGGCTGCGCGAACTGGCCAAAAAAGGCGACTCGGATATGCAGCCCGAAAGCGTGCTGGTGACCATCGAGGAAGCCAGCACCCTTGCGTTGGCTGGCGGTGGCCAGGGTCTGAGATTCAGGATCGATGTCGCCGAAAACGCCGTGCGGGCGGTCATCGATAAGATCCAGATCCAGCAGGTGCTACTCAACCTGATGCGCAATGCGATCGAGGCGATGACCGGGGCACCGCGGCGGGCACTGTCGGTCACCGCCAGGAGATTGGACAACAGGATCGAGATCAGCGTGACCGACAGCGGGCCCGGACTGCCTGCCTCGGTTCGTGCTCGCCTGTTCGAGCCGTTCGTGACCACCAAGCCGGAGGGTATGGGTGTCGGCCTGTCGATCAGCCGTGCGATCGTCGATGCGCATGGCGGCCAACTCCAGGTGGATGACGCGCCTGGCGGCGGCACGATTTTCCGCTTCACGGTGGCCCGCGCGGAAGACGGTTTCGCGGCTGAAACCGTTGCCTGATGAACCCGATGACGGGTTCACCGCTCCGGCGACTGATCTGTGTCAATGCACCGTTGCCGCCACTTCCCCAATATCACCCTCGGGCCGAGCCGCCAGTGACAAAGCACGCGGCCGGCGGGCCCTGAATGTGGAGGAACATGACGCGCGAATCTGCTGGCGTCGTGGCGGTTGTCGATGACGATCACGCGGTCCTGGACTCACTCAAGTTTCTACTTGAAGTGGTGGGGTACAAGGTGGTCACCTACGCGTCGGCACAGGCGTTCCTCGACGACCGGGAGACCGGTCCGGCCTGCCTGATCATCGATCATCACATGCCTGCGATGACCGGCCTGGAGCTGGCCCAGAAGCTGCGCGATGGGAAGAGCGATGTTCCGATCCTGTTGATTACCGGCGCGCCTTCGCCAGCGATCGTGATCCGCGCCGCCGAACTGGGCATTGAACGGGTGCTGGAAAAGCCGCCCGATGAGGAAGATCTGCTGGAGTTCGTCAACAAGCATTTGTGAGACCGGAACGTTCGCGGCGTTCCGTAGGACGATCTTACCTCTCGATCATTTGTTGAATCCGGACCGTCAGCGCGTCCAACGCCAATGGCTTTGTCGGCGGCTTCATCCCCGGCTGCGAAAAGCCGTTGGCCGCGGCGGCGTTCTCCGCGTAGCCGGTCATGAACAGCACTTTCCAGATCGGGCCGCCACTCCCTTGCCCCCTCGGCGACCTGACGCCCGTTCAATCCGGGCAGGCCCATATCGGTCACCAACAGCTCGATCCGCCGACCGGACCGCGGAATGCGCGCTGTCCAGTTTGGTTGATGTCGCACCGCGTCATCCACAAGTCGTTCAGAAGCGACATCGCCAGTTCGATCGTTTCGCCGACCGTGCGCCGAATCAGGGCGGCGACGTTCTGGATCAACTAATTGATGTTGACGGGCCCGGGGTATTTCTCGCGCCGAACCCTCGTATCCTGGCTTTGCTCCAACAGAACTCAGCCGCGTCCGGACCCGGCGGCCAGCACCAACCGCACCAGATCCGGTAGGCTGTTCGCCCTCAGCTTTTCGAGCACTCGCGCACGATGCACCTCGATCGTCCGGGGGCTGGCGCCCAGAGCGTTGGCGATCGCTTTGTTCGGCAGGCCATCGACCAGCAGGTCGAGCACCTCCCGTTCGCGCGGCGTCAGCGTGGCGAGGCGCGCGGCGGCGTCCGCCGAGGTCGCCGCGATCTCCCGCAGCCGCTCACCTTGTTCGACCGCGCGTTCGATCGCCTCGAACAAGGCGTCGTCGGAAAATGGCTTCTCCAGAAAATCGACAGCGCCGGCTTTCATCGCCTGCACCGCGATCGCGATGTCGCCCTGTCCCGTCATCACGATGACCGGCAGCCGGAGGTCCCGCTCATGCAGCCGCCGCAGCAATTGCAGGCCATCGACCTCCGGCATTCGGACATCCGTCAGAACGCAATCGACACCAATAAGGCCCTCGGACAGGAACGCCTGGGCGCTGGCATGCGCCCGAACCGTGAAGCCAGACGCCGATAGCAACATATCGAGCGAATCCCGCATCGCGGGGTCGTCGTCCACGACATGGATGGTCCGACTCGCGCTCATCTTTCCAATCGTACGTCAGTTTTCATTGGTTTGTACGTATATTCCCGTACGCGTCATAACGAATTTCGGCGCACTCCACGCCTCGGTATTCCAGCACTCACCGAACAACGAATCATCGACGGAGAGTGACATGCTCGCGACAACCCAAGGCATCGATGCGCGGTCTGGCATTGCCATGAGTTATCCGGCTACCGGTTTGATGCCAAGGCCAGTCCCTTCCGACCCGATTGCGTCCGCGGTTCGCACATCGGCCAAAGTCACGCCGTCCGCCAACCTGGCATTCCTCGCGGCATTGGAACAGCGTGCCTCGGCAATGCGGGCCGATCGCGATGAAGAGATCGTCGCACAGGAAGAAGCCGCCACCTACTGCTATCTCGTCGTCAGTGGCTGCGTCCGGACCGTCCGGTTGATGGAGGATGGCCGTCGCCATGTCGGTGAATTCCTGTTCGCTGGCGATCTGTTCGGTTGGGACGCGCTGGATCGGCATGATTTTGGCGCCGAGGCGGTGACGCCGGTCACCTTGCGCCGCTACGCTCGCCGCGACCTGGAGCAACTGGCCGACGAGGACCGTGGCGTGGCCCGCCGGTTGCGCGAATTGTCATCGAATCGACTGCGGTCCGGCCGCGAACACATGGTGCTTCTGGGCCGCAAGACGGCGTCCGAGCGCATCGCCAGCTTCCTGCTTGAGATGGCCGAACGCACCAGCCCCGACCCGAGAGTCTCGATCGAACTGCCGATGAGCCGTGGCGATATGGGCGATTATCTGGGCCTGACCATCGAAACGGTTTGCCGCCGGCTGACGCGGCTGCGTCAGGATGGAACGATTGCCATCGACGGCACCAAGGTGGCGATCCGCGACCGCCGGGCACTTGGCGCGGCCGGTTGCGAGCGGTCTGTACACTGACCGCTGCCGCCTGACCCGGGAGGCTTTCCCGGGCGTCCGGCCACCGGTCGTAACCGCCGAGGCCGGACGTCAATCGTCGAGGAATTGATCAGCAGGTCTCAGTTTGCCGATCGGCCTCCCAATTCGTCATCCTCCGGCCTAAACACCTGGCCGGAGGATGACGGGAAATGCAAGCGGTTCCGCCAAAATGAGAATCGCCGGGAATTGATCTGGATCAGTGACGGCGACCGCGTTCGCCTGTAAGCACAGCCTTCCCACGATGCTGATTGCCGTGTCGCCTGGCTCCCGTCGGACCGAGGTGCACTGTCCGATGATGCTGTCTTTGTCGTGCGAAACTTCCGACCAGCACCGTGCTCGCCGCCGCTCCGGCATCCGCCGGAAAAAAATCAAGCGAGGAAGGATGCGTCGATGTCCGAAAATGCAATCCACGCTCTCGTCACGATGACCGAAGCGCCGGAACCCGCGCGCCTGTCGCCGGCTCCCTCCCTGAATATGGGTTTTGGCCACGAACGTAGGCCACATGACCCGCCGCCGCTCGATTGGCCCCACGCGGTGGCCGCCGCCGCGGCCCGGCTGGATGAAGGCTGGGTTCGTCCAGACATGACGGGCTATATGGTGGCGTCGGGCCTCGCCGGGGAACTCGCCGCCACGTTGAGCGCCTATGGCATGACCGCCGCCGAATCGGTCCATATGCATTCGCGCCTGGACGAGGTCCTCGAGGCGGATGCGACGCGGGTACTGGACGATGGCGTCGCCTCCGGCACGACACCGGCTTCAGGCGTGCCACGATAATACTTTGGTTCGCGGGACGCCTACGGCGCGGCGAAGATCACGTTGCCGTCAGATTGAAGTAAAAGCCGCCACCTGACGTCGGTTCCCCGTCCCGGGGTCTGGCGCGTCTCGCGCCAGACCCCGGGACGGAATTCTACACTCCAAGCAGACGAAGACCGCCGCGGCGGCGGGGTAGCGGTTGAGCCGGGTTCAGCAATGCATCGACAGCCGTCGACCGCGCCACCACGCCGCCGCTGGCGAACGCTTCGTGGTTCGCCTCGATCGTGTCCGGGTCGTAGAGATAGTTCACCATCAGGCCGAACGACTCGCGCAATCCGCGAGCCGAGACATTCCCGCGCCAGTTAATCCGTTCCAACCGCGCACCGTTGCCGAGATGGAAGCGCGCGACGGGATCGTTTGGGCCGCGCCCCGGCTCGGTCTCGGTCAGATAAACGGCGCAAAGATGGGTCAGTTGGGTTTGAGAACCCGCCGCCGCCCGTGGTGTTTCCCACGTCGCCGGATCGGCCAGCACGGCGAACGTCGCGGTGTCCAGCGGCGGCTCCTCGTCTCCGGCGTGACGTTCCAGCCAGCGGCGAAAACCGGGCACCGGCGACAGCGTGGCGAATTGCGTGATCCGCGGCAGTTCCTGCTTGAGTTCCTCGACCACCTGCTTGATCAGGAAGTTGCCAAACGAAACACCCCGCAGACCTTCCTGACAATTCGATATCGAATAGAAAATCGCGGTATCCGCCTCCCTCGCCCGCGCCTCCTGCGCGTCGGTGTCGGTATCGGGAGCCAGCAACGGTTCCACCGCTTCAGCCAACCCGCGCACCAGCGCGACCTCGACGAAAATCAGTGGCTCCCCCGGCAACGCCGGATGAAAAAACGCGAAACACCGTCGGTCCGGGGCGAGACGGCGGCGCAAATCCGTCCAACCGTCGATTTCGTGCACGGCCTCATAGACGATCAGTTTTTCCAGCACCGCCGCCGGCGTGTTCCAATCGATCCGCCGCAGATCGAGGAAGCCGCGGTTGAACCACGACGCGAACAAATGCCGCAGATCGCTATCGAGCGGGGCCAGTTCCGGCTGCCCGCGCAGCAGCGGGAGGATTTCCTGACGCAATCCGACCAGCGCCGCCGTGCCGCCGCGGGCCTGGTTCATCCGGCGCAACAACTCCTGCCGCGGCGGTTCCGCGGCGTCCGACAGGGCGGCGGCGCGGGCGGGCGTGGGGTCCGCGATCCAGCCCTCGACCGCGGCGCGCAGGGCACCCTCATCGGGCATGTAGCCAGTGGCGATGTGGCGGCAAAAGGCCAGCCTGTCCTCTTGCGTCAGGCCTTTCAGCGCCACCACCAGTTCGCGCGCCAGGGCGGCGCCGGATGCTTCCCCTCGGCCGCTGAGCAGGGCATCGGCCAACTGACGCGCGCGCTCGCCCGGGGGCAGTGAGGCGGCCGGCACGTTGGCGTAGTCACGGCCGCGGTCGGCGATCGAACTCCAGAGGCGCTCAAGCCAGTTGGCGGACGGTGACGAGACGGTCGGTCGGGTTTCGGTCTGAGCGGGCAAGGTCGGCTACCTCGAATGACTGTCCGAGGATAGCCTCAGCACCCTGGATTATGCCACCGTCGGACGCGACATGGCTGGGTCATGCCGGAGCGCGTCATCCAACCGTCACATTGGTCAGATCGACGAACCAGCTTTGCACCGGCTGGAACCCCTGCACTTTCTTCGACATCGCGCGCGGATTGAGGTCGTGCACCATGAACAGCCAGGCAGCCTCATCGACAACGATCGTATGCGCCTCCGCCAGCAATTTCGTCTGCTCCGCTTCATCGAACGTCGCCTGGGCTTTCCGCAACGCCGCGGTCGCCTTCTCACTGGCGAAATGGCCCCAGTTCCAGTTGGTCGGCGAGAAACTATCGATCGCGTAATAACGGAACATGGTCGAGGGTTCGACGGAACTCAAACTGATATTGATCCCGTGGTCGCCATGACTGGGCGGAGATTTCGGGTCGCTGCGGATCGCCACCAGCATGGTGCCCCATTCGACCACGTCGAACTCGAGTTCAATGCCAACGCCTTTCATGTTCTGCTGCACGAACTCGTTCATCGGGATCGGCAGCATCTGACCCGACCCGGAGGTCGAGATCATGATTTTCGCCTTCACCGGCTTATCCGGACCATAGCCGGCTTCTTTCA
>Ga0182030_10001656_pt1 | contig 46357 bp, 46 predicted proteins | sample 812S3MmetaG_FD_121299 | JGI IMG/M metagenome (GOLD analysis project Ga0182030, IMG submission 121299) | Permafrost microbial communities from Stordalen Mire, Sweden - 812S3M metaG (Illumina Assembly) | ecosystem: Environmental > Terrestrial > Soil > Wetlands > Permafrost | place: Sweden...
AAATTTTATGCAGATAGTATAAGTATAGTCCCAAAGGAACAGAATTGATTGGTCTCGGTAGAACGCAGCTCGTGAACTCGTCAATTCGGGCTGTGTATATCTCGCAGGGTTGTTGTTCCCGGGACGTTCTTCCGATGCAATTTAACCGTCTTAATCCCTCGTTCCGATTACCCCAGACTTTCGGTTCACAAAAGCGGAGCACATCCAACCACATCCAAGGGTTGCACTGGTATATGGAGGTAGATACTATGGCATGATTGAGACAAACTGCACGTCGTCATTCCAACCAATCATGCTCCTCCTCCTGCTAGAAGTGGAGCTGGATGGGTGATACCCGATCCATGCCACCGGCCGAATTCCCCTTCCAATATTTCTTTGAAGATTCGATCCAACTGTTCGTATAATATGCTAGGGGAGCATCTTCCTGGATTGTGCTTCATTGAAGTCTTCCATCCTATCTTGAGCTCCACTTTTGCCAGACAAAATGCATATCGGAGTTGAGACCACCAAAGATCTTAAGGGGGAGTTGGAGGTAGCGCTTGCGGAGACACCTGATTTCGAAAAGGTTACCTGGTGGTCAGATCATGGCCTGCGTAAGCTCTACTTCTGGGCCGGAGTGCTGTGTGTAGCATCTGCCACTACTGGTTACGATGGGTGAGGAAACACCTTTCTCGATAGTATTGACAGGAAGATTGCTAATGGATGCTCTCGATCTTAGAATGATGCTGAATACCTCTCAAAACCTCGACGACTGGCAGAAGTATTTCGGTCATCCCGATGGCTCCAAATTGGGCTTGATGAATGCTATCTACCAAATTGGTAGTCTAGCTAGCTTTCCATTCGTGTGAGGTGTTCTCGAATAATCGATTCGAAGAGAACATGGTTGACTATAAGACAGTCCCTACATGGCCGACTGGTGGGGTCGTAGAGTAAGTATGGGGTGCTTCTGATGATGACCTTCTCACGCGTGGGACATCTCTTCTATGACATAAGATCAAATTCCTCCTATAAGATTCCCTTTCGACACCAACCCTTTGACCCGAAGCATCTGCTAACTCTTTTCGTGACTCAGGTGCCTATCGCTACTGGGTGCGTCCTCATGATTCTGGGTGGCTTTATCGGAGCATTTGCAAATGGTTATGGAAGTTTGCCTCCCTCCCTGTGCCTCAACTCTGGCAGTCGTCCTCAGATATATGCTTATCCAATCTAGTGTATGTTGGAGGTAGGTTTGTTCTTGGGTTCGGAAACAGTCTCTCGCAAATGGCCTCCCCTGTCCTCCTAACAGAGATATGCCATCCTCAACATCGGGGGAAGGTCACTGCGATTTATAATTGTCTTTGGAATTTGGGTGCTCTTTGTAGGATCATCACCCCCCAGTAAACTTTCATAATGGCTCACTTGAACTTAGTTGTGGCTTGGATCGCCTGGGCAACCATGCAAATAAAGAATGATTGGTCATGGAGAACTTTAGCTCTCCTACAGGTTCTACCTGCCGTGATCCAAATCACCTTCATTTATTGTAAGTAATGCGCATTTCTCTGCAGAAGCACATTAGGTTATGTACTGCTACGATATGATCCACAAAGAACGTGCCATATCCATAGGAAAACTCGGGTTGTTCACCCACTAACCTACATCATAAAGGGGTCCCAGAATCTCCTCGGTGGCACATCTCAAAAGAACGATATGACGAGGCATTATCAACCTTGGCGAAATACCATGCTAACGGGAACACCAACAACGCCACCGTGCAATTCGAATTCCGTGAAATCAAAGAGACCCTTCGTCTTGAGTTCCAATATAAAAAGACAAGCTCCTATATGGATTTCTTGCGCACGAAGGGGAATCGTTATCGGTTGGCACTTCTCATCTCCCTTGGTATTATTTCGCAATACAGCGGGAACGCATTGTTCAGTAACTATATGAACCTCATCTATAATTCGATGGGCATTACTTCACAGAGCCAAAAGATTCCGCTTAATGGAGGATAAACGCTACTGAGTTTGATCGTCAGTGTAGGGTGTGCTTTTCTCATCGATCGGGTTGGACGAAGACCACTCTTTCTGGCAGCAACGACTGGTAAGTTGTGATGACTGATAGGGAAGCAACCTGACTTGCTAATCCGCGTGAAGGAATGGTTCTCATGTTTCTGGCTTGGACAATCACTTCTGCAAACTACGAGAAGACCGGCAACGTGAAATCGTCCGGCTATCCTCAGGTCGTCTGGGTCTGGCTGTTCAGCGTCTTCTACGCCCTCGCGTGGTCAGGCCTGCTTGTTGCATACTCCCTCGAGATTTTGCCATATAAATTGCGTGCGAAAGGACTTATGATAATGAATCTCACAGTTCAAGCCGCTTTGGTCCTTGGCAAGTAAGTATACCTGTGGTTATAAGACACGGGCTAAGACTCACCTTATCCAGTTACACAAATCCTATTGCGTGGAAGAATCTTCCTCATCATTATGACCTTTCGTTGTTCTATACGGTATGGCACTTTGACAAAAAACGGAATGAGTGTTTTACTCACATCCTCCTCCATTCTAGGTATGGATCTTTATCGAACTTCTTTTTGTCTACTTCTTCTATGTCGAGACCCGAGGTCCGACCTTGGAAGAACTTGCGAAGATTTTCGACGGAGAAAACGCAGAAGTTGGACACGTGGATATGCATGAAATTGAGAAAGATATCCATGCCGAGCCCCTTGTCGACGGAAAAGGTGCCACTAAGATTCACGAGACAGCTGTTTGAAATGAGAAGAGAGTGGCGGGGTGCCGTTGCAAAGTGTCCCAATGGTTTTTGTCAGCCTTTCTTAGCTAGCTGGCGCTCTCATATTAGGCTATTGCCGTTATTCCGAGTTTTATTCCTTCCTTCGATTTTCTACATCGCCCCAACTTAGGTAGCTAAATTTAGTGACTCGATCACCTATCGATAACACACTGAACATCGGCTTTGCTTGAGAACAATACACTAGAATTCAGTGATCCATAGCCCTTTTTTGTGAAAATGCATTCGCCTATCCGCTTAATAGTCTCCATCGCAACTTTCAAACCATGCCCCTGTATCGAATTAGCTAGCGATACGTATATATGACATAGCTTTGATTTTGAACCATGTCCATGTAGCACTGCTGTAGGTGAACTTGTTTTGGGTTAGCTGTTAAAAGGCCCTGACAAGAATTGATATAACAGCATCTAGCAAATGGGTCCCACCCAATGACATCTGAAAGCCCTTGCATTTCCATATGGCCTCCACATTCCTTAAAACGCCCTTGTTAGGGTCAGAGTTCACGATGCTGTGACACAGAGTAAACCGGAGAGACTCAGCTGGTGTAACCCTGGTCTCGTATCCTTTCAAACCTATCTGCGGATAAATTATCGGTTGAGTCCCGCATATTTGTAACTCAGTATCGGGTCGACCCTGCCAAAGATTGTATGATGCAGGTAAGATTGATATCAACCCTTGCTTTTGTGGCAGCATCGACTACCGCCCTGGTTGTTGAATTCCTGTCTCTCGATGGAGAAAGGCGCGTGCGGCCTTTACTTCGACCTTAATACCAGCGCAAGGGTCTCTTTGTTAGTCTGGCCTAGGACGCGAACCCTGAATTATAACGAAAGGACTATACTGACATGTGTAGGCCATGAAGCAACCTCGATTCGTATCCCGGCAGACAAGGGGTCGCTAGCGGAGTGGGGGTGTCTGGATAATGTGGATTTATTCCCGGCGTGTTGCAAAGAGTTGGTGTGTGACATACTTTCCTTCAATATCTCTCATTTGACTCGAAAACAGAAGCGACAATGAAGCTGACACGTCGGTAGGTGATGGGGAGTGGTACTTCCAACTGCGTTGCACCAACAATAGTTTGAACCAGTGGGAGGCAAAGATGATTGTCAGTGATTGCCAGTGGCCTGGAATTGGGGATCTATGGCTTGATAAACGGGTGATATACAACACAAATACAAAGTTTGAATGCAACCTGTGATTTGTGACCTTGCATCATGGAGTTTTTCATGTGAAGAATATTGATGAATATTTTCCACTCTTGTTGCTCCGCAATCATGCACTGCCCGTCTGATATCATCCTAACCAATGATGGAAATATTGTTCCGAATTACTTCCTTATTATCGTGGGAACATCGCGAGCCTGCCTTTCGCAACACCGTCACTGAATGAGTAATTGACAATGGAAGCGGAAGAACATATCTTACTGACATCGATATTGTGCTACACAATTGAAAGGTACAGGAATGTTACAAGTCAGGGAAAAAGTATGTACAATACCACGTGACGACTCGCATCAAAAGTATACCCTGCCTTTCAAGATCGCAAAAAAACTTGGCTAGCAGGAAGAAAGCGGTCAGGAGGAAAAATGATTGCCTCTCAAATATATAGCCATACGTATTTGCATAGCAGTCTCTAAATATACATCATTATCTTCGTTCTTCATTCAATTCGTCTATCATTAATCAATCCCTCTTCATTCCCAGGTCACTAACAGAAGCTGCGCTGAAACAAGCACCGTTCTCAATTAGGAGTGAAACCGATCGTATCAAAGAAGGGGCATTTGCGAGATAGATCGTTCCTGTTCGGTGGTTTTAGTGGGAGCCATTCCACTGGCAGCGGTTTGGTGAATGGAATCCTGGCGTTCGTCGACAGGCGGGGTTATGGTCCTCTCCCACTCTTTCATGATAGTGGATACGGTTCTTTTTAAATTGCCTGGTGTGAGTTTGTCGAGAGCTGGCCACTGAATCTCTTCCGACTTGGAAGGTGCACTTGCTTCGTCTGCCGACTGATCGACAATTCTGCCTTTTGTCAGTCTCGCAAGCATGAAAACAGCAGCGGAACAAGTACCTGATGGGACGGTTCTCGCCCGCAATATGAGACGGTGTGACAGGATCCGAAAGCTCTGTACTTCCGCTCCATCGCGGAGACTTCGGCGTGGGTGAGTCCCAATTTGACCAGTCATCATCCAATTCATCGAATTGGGAGACCAGCGGCGAAGGCCCAGTTCCTTTCTGCTTTGATGCAGCTAGAGTTCTCGGGATGATCTGGTTTTCAGCTTGCCAAAGAGATTCTGTTGTATTCGAAAGCCCAAGCCCAAGATTCGTGCCGGTGAGGGAATCCCAAGTTCGAGGCGGAGAGGTCGTCTTTGCTGAATGGCTATTCCGACCCTTTTCACTGCTTGATAGATTGTTCTTGCTGCTTCTCTTTCGGGGATCACTCTGTGCAGCATCTGTGCTGAATTGACTCGGCGTACCATGAACTGCCTCGTCTCCGACTGTCGCCTGCCGCAAATCCTCTAAGAACGTCCATAGGCCAGCTTTCACATCTTCTGCAATTTGTTTTGCTCCGTGAGTTACACCGCCTTGATACGAGTTCCTTGACCGATTCGCGCTGACTTTTGTAATGCCTTGACTGGTGTCTGGCATAGTGGGCTTTGGAAAATCATTATTCTCTTCCACCCTGGATTCTTGTACCGTTGGAAATGGTTGGGTGTAGTTCGATCGATCAGGAGACAGGAGCGAGAGAGCACGTGTGTGTCCTCCCGTGATGACTTTTCTTCTAGATTCTCTCGGTAAATTGGTGAGTAGAGCTCTCCGCCTATCTAATTCAGTGCTTTGTCTTGTCGACCCGTCCGTATCCTCGCTTGATCTACCACTATCAGTGACAACTGTTTGTAGAGATTGCAGAGGTTCAGAATGCCGGATCTCTGCCCTTTTCCTTGTTCTTTCGTGGGATGCCCACTGTGACTTCAACTTCACGAGGTCGGTTTCCGCTTTTTGCAGCTCCTCCTTCAGCTCTAGTACCCTCCTTTCTTGGCTAGCGAGAGCGACTAAGAAGCCGCTGGGATCATTTGGCGAGGGGGTTGGAGCATCTAAGGGAGTCTGGGGGAATGAGGATGCATTTGAGGAAGTCGGAGTTGGTCTCGTTGATTCGCTAGGATTCGATCCTGTAGCGACAGGAAAGCTGAGGGACAGTCGGTTTGGTCGTCTTGGTGTATATGAAAGTGCTCGAGTATGCTTTACCAGCTGTCGAGGAGGCGGGGACATCGGAAAGTATGGCCTGTTGGGAGAGTTTCCAACATGAGCAGTCGGGGACGCTGCGGGTTCGCCGGATGCCCCTGCGGTAAGAATTGATTGCACAGAAGCTGGATCAATGGATGATCTGCGACGATTGTGACCTGCCATAGCGCATATCGTCCTATGTGAGAGCTGAGAGCTTTCGTGGTCCAACAGTGGTAAGAAAAAAGGTCTTTGTGTGATCATCAAACTGGTTCAAATCCAGATAAACAAAGAATAAGGATGTCCCCAAAACAGCCGACCGGTATATAGAATTAAATTATGTATACATGATCATGGTATCTATATGCAATGCAGGATATCCAAGAAAAGAACGAGCGAATAATCCAGATGCAAGAGAGCTGGATGAAAGAAGAGAAAACGACGACGTGGGATCTGGAAATACAATTAAAAGGAGGCCGAATAACACGGCGATGGTTGGATGACGACCCAACCCCTGCAAAGCTTTGCCGGAGCGAGATTAGCTGCTGATTTTAAAAAGCGGGTCTCAAATCACGGGACCTGGCGATTTTCAAGGGGCTCACGTGGCCTTCAGACACGTCTTCCTGTCACCCTCGTTCTCTGATATCAACAACGACAACGACAACAACAACAACAACTTAAAGTCGCTGTATTACACTTTCCGATAACTTCATGAGCTGTTGCTGTTGCATTACGTACTCTTCCATCCTACTATATCATATGTGCATTTGAGTCTCAATGCCTTTTCCTTTCGTTTACGTATGCGATCTTCTGGATGTGTTGGAGATTCTTGTCCTCCGCGATCCGCCGCTGCGCCGTACGGATCTGGACAAAGCAATCGCGAAGGAAACAGACCAATGGCTTCGCATGCACTGCAATTCGCTGAATGCGAATGCAACGGATGACAATGCTGTCATTCTGACTTTCAAGCCCGAGCTGAGAACGGATCGAGTTTACGATTTAGATGCGGTGAGTCTTGAGCAAGTTATCGCCAGGGTATTAAACCTCCCGAGAGTGCATCTCGCCGAGTTACAGAGGTGGCGAGCTTCTCCTATGTCTGGCGATCTGGGCACGTGCATACAGAGAGTCATAGACAGCATGATCTCGGTGAGATGCTTCACTCGAGTGTCTGTATGTTTGAATGACTAATCCATGATTTACAGATGAAACAATACACCGTCATCCGTTCCAAAGCAGACAAAAGAACGGTAGAGGAAATTGACCAGTCCTTGCTGCGAATTTCATCACACAATCAGGGACTTTCATCAGCACCATCTACTGCAGGGAACCCGGTATGCGATACAGTAGGCGAGCTCAGTAAATTGTATCATAACATCACGTCTAGGGAAGCAAAATGGTTAACGCGGCTGATTCTGAAGGAATTTGGGCCGGTCAAATTTCCCGAAAGCTTTGAATGCGGAGCCAACCACTCCGGACTTCCTCGTATTGTGAACGTGCAGGCCAAATTCGCAAGCTGGATGCCGGCCCATCTACGAAGGGAAGGCCCGGGATTATTGAGGCTTGCAACTGGACCAGAATTCCTGCCAAGCCCACCTATCACGGCTCCTGAGCTGGCTGTGCCTGTCACAAAAAACTGTCCTTCACGCGCTAGGGCAGGTAGAATACCAAACTCTCCTATCTCTACACGACGAAGGAGTCCTGCAAAATCTCCCAAATCAAATATTGCAAGTATCAAGCCGGCCTCACTTAGGTCATTGATGTCCCTTGGCGGTAAATGCAGATTGACGAAAACCACATGCCCTCTCTCAAATTGCGTTTTCATTCTCGCGCCATGCATAGCGAATATCCCATATTTAACCGAGAACCTCCTCTCTTGGCACGGGTGTCGATTCACTACTTCGCCGCGGGCGTTGACGCAACCAATCTTTTCAAAACGATGCTCTCGCACGGGCAAGAACCTCAGAAAGATAGCTTTGGTAGAATCTAATCGAGCAAAGCCAACGGCCGAATTCCTGAGAGGCATCGGCCAGCTAAACTTGAAAAGATCCCGGGGGAAGAAGGAGTGGGTTGAAGTTTATGATTGGCGCATTCTTGAATGCATTTGGAAGATTCATCTTGGAAAAGAGGCCCGTTATAATCCTTGGGAACGGTGCTGGATTGGTGCTGTCTAGGATTTGAATGAGGTCTTTTGGGTAAGTAAGATCAGCGTTGTGGAAATTATGATGTGTATGAGTATTCTATATTAAGCATTAGATACGAGTATGAAGGGTTGGAGTATGGAGTAATTTGGTATATGAATTGGATTGATCTCTGACCTAATTTCAAAATACGCGACTAGTTGAAGTTCAATGTTCCTGTTTCTATAAAACATCAATGACGGGGACTCAACCCGAACTTCTTCAGGAATTATATAATTCTCTGAACGCACTTAGCCTCTCTAACAACGCCATGGGAGTGTCAAACTCTTTTAGTTCCCCACCACTCAACAACGCAATTCTATCAAAATCCAAAATTGTGTCCAACCGATGTGCCACAGCGAGAATAGTGCAGTCTTTGAACTCCTCCCTAATTACCTTCTGCATCAACTCATCGGACTTTGCATCAACACTACTGGTAAATTCGCTACATGTAAATTAGTATGGGAACATGATATATGTTTTAGGAACCAAGGAGCCGGCGAGGTCTCAAGACATGTTTCAAGAGCTCGGCTCCCGAACTGTTTAAATATAGGAATCAAGGGCAAAGTAGTACGTACTCCAGAACCACCACCTTACTCTTCCGTAGAATAGCACGAGCAAGGCAGAACAATTGCCGCTGGCCATGAGAGAAGAATTCCGCGTCCAGATCGGCGTCAAGACCCCCCTTAAAGAGAACAAGCTCCCATAGATTCACCTTTGCGATTGCAGTAATGATGGCGCCGTCTGTGCGTTGCGTGTATGGATCTGCATTTGCACGAACCGTGCCTTTGATGAAGAATGGTTCTTGTGGAATAGCATTCAACCTTGATCGAACCACTGGAAGATCAGGAGATTAGTCATTGCTTAATATAGATTTGGGAGCTGGTATATTGTCTGAAGAGTTAACAGACAATTGCTCAAGTACCTCGATGTCTCAGGAGCAAGCGTTTGTCTCTGTGTCTACTCGTGAAATTGGAACAGTCTGGAATAGGACATTTTACTCCCTGATGTTTACCTACATTGTTTTGGTAATGTTGACACATCAATTCCATCGATAATGATCGAGCCTTCTCTAAGTTCAAGCATGCGAAAGAGCGAAGTTATGAGCGAACTTTTGCCACTCCCGCTGCGACCGCAGATTCCTATCTTCTGGCCTGCTTTGATAGACACTATAGGTAAATCAGTATGGGTTCACTGTAGATAGTTTAGGAGCTGAGGAGTCGGCGAGCTCTTGAGACATGTTTTAAGAGCTCGGCTTGCGGAATCAAGGCCTAAAAAAGGTTACCTACTGTTGATATTTCGTACCACTGGGTTTGAATCATGAGTATAAGATGCCGACACGTTGTTGAATTCGATAATTCCATTTTCTGGCCAGTGCTCGGACACTGAACGGGTCTCTCTTGCCAAATTTTCAGAGGTCGTCTGCGATGAAAAATTCATGAGTCGCGCAATTGCGCCGAACGATGTCTCCAAGCTCGTCCACCCTTTAATGATAGTAGCGAGTGATTCGTTGAACGACATGACGTTCAGTAGAGCTAGACCCACGAAGCCTCCAGATATGTCGGCTCTAAGTTTCACCACTAGCACCATCAAGATTACTGCAAGAGCTGTAACTAGGAGATCCAGAATCAGTGCCAGCCAGCGTTGAATGCAAAATAGAAGATAGTATGGCTTCTGGGAGATATCTAATAAGGTCAGATTTCGTTCTTGGAAATTGTCGGCCCATCCGAAGGCACGTATTGTGACCAGCCCGCTAAGAGATTCGATGAAGTGAGAATACAGAGGAGATTTCGCTTCGAGGTCCAAAAGACGCATTTGACGAGAGGTCCTCAGGTAGTACTTCTGCAATACTATGATTATAATTAGCATGTAGATGGGTGCTCTAGGCCGTTGACGTTCGAACTTACGCCAAACAATTAGGATGACCGGAGGCATTGTTGCTGCAAAGTACCCAGCAGAAAGGCACATTAGGCCTGCTCCCATTATAGCGGTGACAACAGATAAGGCAAGATCAACTAAAGCGTACGGAAGCTCTCCATCAATAACGGTCATATCTTGACTGAATCTACCCAAGAATCAGCTTCTGCCACACAAAAGGTGCTAGCAATCACCTATTTGTAGTCGTACCAACATCGGTAGACGTGAAAAAAGACAAAGGTGCAGCCATCACCGTATTCAAAAGCCTAGCATGTAAAACTTCGGCCGATTTCGGGACCATGATCAATAGTAGTTGTGAGGCTCCGCCCACAAGTCCAACCGTTGCAAGTCCTGAAAGTAGCCCTAGTGGAAGATTAGTTTGGACTGTTGAGGGAAATTCAGGAGGCGAGCCGAGCTTTCAATCTCTGAGTTAGACCCATGTTCTGAGCCAGCTCCCTAGAAATTTCCCCATAATTCAGCTCCTTCGAGTATTTGAAAAAGACGTACCGTATAGTCCGAGATAGAAGCCATTCACTTCATTGCCATGGTTGGCAACAGCGTCTGTCCCTGAAGACTTGTCAGTCCGGATTCGTTGCTTGAAAGGCAGGTAAACACTTACAATAGGTGAGCAAGAACTCAGTGAGCTTGTATGCCACACCATACATAATCACAGAGACTACAAATGGTGTGCAGCGTAGCCAACCAATGGAAGCAAAGTAATACTTATATACTTTCAAGTCGCCAGTTTTCCGGTTCAATTCATCTGTCTCAAGTTCTTCAACCTCGGCATTAAGGAGGGGTTTATCCAACCTGGAGGACTCGACAGCCTTCTCGGAGGTTGGTCTCAATACATCCTCGCCTTTGAGTTTTGTAGAAAGCGATTGTACGTATCCAGCTGACATTTTGAGTTCATCATAAGAACCTTGCTCGGAGATCTGTCCTGACTTATTCAGAGCGATGATATGGCTGCAGTAAGAAAGCCTGCGAACAGCATGAGTGACAAGGATGACTGTCGTGCCCAACTGACGAAATAAACCGTCTGTTCCTAGAAGCCTGTTGAAAACCTGTTCTTCGGTTTCAGAATCAAGGCCAGAGAACACATCGCTATCAACGAATTAGCACATCAAAAGGCATTTTATTTGGTAAGAACTCTGGAGATAGAATTATCTTAACAGTATATAAACGAGTTATATATGTTTGTTCTTTTATCTCGGTTCCTGAAACAGCGTCTAGCTTCGGAGCTCCCATAAGAAAAATAGGTAAAAATAGAAATGGAAATTTTATAAAGAAATAAGACGAACTCTAGAATGACGAGTTCCTTCTTAGCATATAGGGCACGAGCAAGCGCTAATCGTTGTTTCTGACCACCACTCAGAGATATACCGGCGCTGCCCACAGGAGTTGCTTGTACAGTTAGTGACTGTCAAAGTGATCCTACACATTGAACGTACCGTGGCCTTTTGGTAGCTTAGAGATGTCATACTCAAGTGCACAAGCACGAACTACTACACTGTACCATGGTTCTTCAAAAGTCGATATGCCTAGGATATTCTGTTGAATTGTTACATTTTGAATCCACGGAGTTTGGTCGACGTATGCAATGCCAGGAGAACAGCTGCGTACAAAGCCCTTCGAAGATGGAGTCTCTCCCATAATACCCTTAAGCAAAGTGCTTTTGCCGCTTCCAACGGGGCCGATAATAAAACAGAATTGGCGCCAGGGCAGTGTAAAGCTAATATCGGAGACAGCGGGACGTCCATCCGAGCTCCAGGCGAAGCTGGCGTTCTGAATGATCAGAAGAGCCCCCTGGTATTCGGGAGGCGCAAGGTTTTGTAATTCGATATCGGAGCCACCGGTGTGAAAATTGGAGATGGAAGTGTCGGGATATAAGGGTAAGCGATGGTCTCTTCGAGCTTCCGAATTTAAGAATGTTTGGATCCGATTGAAACATGCCATTGAGGAGTTTAGCTCAGGTATCGTCCTAATCAGTGTATTCATAGGACTTGATAATAGGGATATTAGGGACAGGGCGGTAAACGCTGCCGAGGTGTCTAGCGTCCGGCCTGTGAATTGCGTTGTGATCACAAACACTACAAATGTAACGAAAGGAGATAGCGTGGTTGTGGCATTTGCTATGAGAAAATTAGACCGAGGTTTCGCTATTGACTGTATTTATAGAATTTTGGCAGTCCTCTGCGATGTTCGCTACTAGGCGTCACCCAACTTGGAGGCTTAGAGACCTTTCCGGGGGTTCTTACCTAGAAACACGCGGATACAAAGTAGTTTTCGGAAGAGGCGAGATAGGCGGAGTTCAGTGACTCGAAGACCTTGGATTATGCTGGAAATTGAGTCTGTAAAGCCAAGCATCTTGACACCCTTTATAAATCAGCAAGTCTATATTGAGCCACAAGGAAGACTTACCTTCATGGACCCAAGTATCGATGCGGTGACATCAACACGAGTTTGAATTCCTTCAATCCAGATTTTTTGCGCGTTTCCTATATATTTCGCCATCATCAGGATGCCTATTGTCCCAACAAAAGCCACAATTGCAGGCGCTAAAAAGGCAAGCCCCAATTGCCTTTCAAGCAGCATTAGTGCAATGCCCAATTCGATAGGAACTGCCCAGAGTTCGTGCAGATTGGTAAAGCCCCTGCATATTGTTTCTGTGCCAGGCGCCGTTAGATGTACACTTCCGAAAAGTCGGATGTCACATACCTGTATCACTTGCCATCAAGGTTACAGCGGCTGATTCATCAAGAGCTGTGACACTCAAATCAACAGTTTTGGTATAGATCATGCTGACCAATATGCCCCGGATTGAAGTTACGAAACGATATGTCATATGATAATAACTCCCTAGTCAGCACGGAGCAGTCAGCAACCAGCAATAAAATCCGAGTCGAAACGTGACTGATGAGAATATGTACTCTTCAGACAATGTTTACATCTGAAAATTTGTCTTCAGTGTACAATTGCTGATCATTTAGTCCTGAAGGAATGGGTCGCTTCCACGAGCTTATTACCATTGGCGACTGCAAGACCAAGAAACACGAGTCCAAATGCTCCGGTGAGACCCCACCCGATCGAATCCGGCTCATCTGGGCTGTTCGCAAAGTTGACAGTCCTCGATAACAGAAACGGCTGTGCGTATCTGAAGGCAATAAGACAGATCCTGGGGAAGATGCAATATGCTAAAGCGACCCTTGAGGACCGTAAGGTCGACCACAGCAAAGCTTGCGATTGAGTCTTGTTTGACGCTCCCCATATTCTCTGAGATCGATCCTGGAGTACTGCAGAAGTCATTTCATCATCAATTGGATACAAATCCTGGTTGTTGATGACTCGTCGAAAACCTACTACTGGTCAGGTTTATAGTTAGACTTTGTGGACATCACTTACCCGTCGTCATTAAGCTATTTAGCCACCAAAAGAAGCTCCTACTGTATATTCCACTAGTGACCTCTGGGGACGAGTAATCATATCGTGCTAACAATATGTGGCGTTTTTCGATTGCCTCTGCGATGAGAACCATAATCTTGACGGCCATCGTAGAGGTGAAAACAGCAGCGACAGACTTTGTAGCTCCATGGATCCACAAGGTCCTCGAACGAGCAACATCGAGAGGTAGCGTAAATAACAGATAAATATTGATGATGTCGGAGGGTCTGATTGAGCGAACATGTTCTGCATGAGACAAAACACTTAAAGCTAGCGCATCCACAAGGCTCAAAGAAGCTGCAGCCAATGTTGCTCGCGTCCTTAGAGTAGGGTTGACGGTATGCAAGATAAGTAGAACTGTTTGCATGCATGCGAAAACGAGAAGGAACAGCTAAAATTTTATCATCTATAAGAAGTCACTGTTGACGACTCGGATGACTTACTAATTTATTGCTGTGAAGTGAGCTTTCCACAACCTTTCGGGGTCTTTTATGTAGTGCAAAAAGACGGAAAGGAACAAGCAGTAACAAAAGAGCGGATGGTAGTATGGAAAAAATCGAATCTTCGAATAGAGGGGTAAAATCAAAGCTCCCATTTTCGGCCGGTCCAAAATCATAGAGTGGCCGAACAACTTGTAGGGAAGAATTAGAGGACATCATAGAAGTTGTAGGACGGTGATAATGGAAAGTCGCAAGAGAAAAAGGGAACGGGAGAAATAGAGGATACTATTTATTCTTATCCTGTTCTGTGAGACAGTGATTTATTTGTAAGTATCCTCAGCTCGAGCTGCCATTGCAACTGTTCGTCATGTCACTTGATGCGAAACAGGGTTCGAACACCGAAGTTGAACTCCGGGCCTGCAGATCACCTTGCAGAAGCTGATGCCTACTGGACATAGCACACTGAGTCATAGCGCTATTGCGCAATGCCGCACGCGTCCTGTCAATAAGGGCAGTAAATCGTCGAACACTGTAGGTGCTCACTCGAAGATCAACTGCGACAAGAAACGAAAACAGCCGAGGTGAATAGAAATTAGAAATGATGGTTCGGTCATGTGACTATACATTGGCCTTCGACGAGAAGACATTTACGAGAGACCGTGAAGAAGCGGTGTATCAAACTCACCGAGTCTGAGTTGGGAGGCCATGGCTGATGGACCCCATGGCTGATGGGCCCGGAGGTTTTCAATACAAGAGTTCAGCGACCTTATTCACCCAGCATCTGCAGTGTAGACTAAAAACACGTTTGTTTCCTAAACAGAGAATTTCTCAGTTGAGCTATAGTAGTCCGTCTTGTTATGTTCTCCAGGCAGTTCATGCACATTCTCCCTCGCACTCTGATCCATTTCATGGACTTGTACTGGAGTGGTAGATTGGTTTATTCCACTTGGGGTAACAGTTGAGTCTATCATACTTCCGTATTCGAGTGGCGCATAAGATGCTCCTTCCGTGCTTGGGTTCCAGTCCTCAATCCTTTTATGTGTACTCCCTCCCTCTCCTGTCTCTTCCGGTGACTTCACTTCTTCACTCTTGTTCTGTCGTTTCCGATGCCAAAAGAACAGAGCGGCTGCGATCGCCACTAACACAACCCCGACACTGACGCCCACTCCGGCTCCTGGAATGACGAACATTAGCATCGTAGAAATACGCAATTGGATTGAAAAAAAAAATTGAAAAAAATTTCACAAGCAGTGAGGACACGCACAGAGATAAAAGCCATTCCGAGGATGAACATACCAATTGCTACCCCATTGCCTTGACTCCCATTCCCCGAAGAGGCTTTGGAGACTGCGGTTGTTGAGCTGGTGGTTGATGAGACACCCAAGGAAGCACTCGACGAGGACACGCTTTGCGAGGTTGATGTAGAGGCTGTTGTTGAAACGGAAGTCGTAGTATCCACATATTCCGCAAAAGTTGCGGTTCCTGTTGTTGGATTATATGTAATATCGCCATATAATTGTGTTAAGGGTATTGCAGAAGCTGCAGTCGTAGTTTTCGCAAGCTTCGTCCCAAATCCTCCATCACAGCAAGTTGCATTATCAGTTCCACAGCAAAAAGATCCATCATCGCAGAGTGTTACCCGAGGATTCGATGTATCTTTCCACCGACATAAGCTAGGGAATCCGATTAGAAGCTTCTGCGTTCTCACCTGTACACATATGAATACATTCCGGAGAAGTCCAAGTTTTATCTGTGCAGCTATCTCTATAATACGCATTACTCCCCGAAACACATACTCCTTCAGCGGTGCATCTGTCGAGATTTTGGATGTTGCAGCACATGCTCACTGCGCTCGAATTTGAATTGCAGGGCGCAAAACTGCTTTCTGCCTCCTCTCCATCTGGTTGATAGCATGCCGCCGCATTGGCGGAAGTTTGAAGCCCGGAGATGAGAAAGTATAGCGTGAGGAGGCCAAATGTGCGAGACATAGACATTATCGGAACCAATTGGCCGGTTACAACTGAAAATGAGTAGTGCAAAATGTTCAATGAGGAAGACACGACTTGAGAAGTAAACCAGAAATCGCAACAGCAGCTTAGAGAAGGACCAGTGAAGAAGTAGAGAGAGAGGGAGGCAAAGGGTACTTACGGAGGTTTTACGTAGTGGAGTACTTAGCAAGTTAGAAGCAAAATAAGACAAGCAAGCCGAGGGTGAAGATGGAATAGCTAGAGTCTGATACGGCCGTCTCAAAAGGCTTGGTTGAGAAACTAATCTCATTTAGGATTGATAGCATCTCTGCGCCTCACACTACCTATACCTAGTCTTACCGCAGCAGAAGTGACAAGTGCTCCAACGGCGCAGCGTCGCTAGATGAACTTTATCTAGTTAGAAAGTCGAGCCTAGGCGCGTGGACCGGTGCATCTTTTCACGGTGTTGAAAGGGCTTGATATGAAGGCGCTATCCTTGATGTTTCCGAATCAAGCACGAGATGATATCAATATTGAGACTCTTGAGCGTGTATATAAGTTGATAGATTCTGAGATGAAATCGAGGTACAATTAAGTACCTCAGACAGTGGCAGGTGCTTGCTGCTGCACTTGTGCCGCACCCCACTATACCAGTAAGGCGTTAAAGATAGGCATGAATTGGTGACATGGGTAAAGCGGCGCAATAGAAATGTGTTCCACCGACTACGCCCAATCATAGTGAGATTAGGTTATTACGGGACATCCAGCATGGGAAGACAGACAACAAATCCTAGAAATGAATGTAGGCCCTTGAATATCTATCAACTTCATCCTCTCCCATCATGTATGTACCTCTCGTCAAACTCCCAGGATTTGGATGACTCTGTATTCTCGAGATGATAAGTTGTCAAGTGTGACTGACGTTCCTTCGAGTTTTTGTTCTCGTAGTCAAATCTCCCTCTGAATTCCGGTCCTTTTCTTTTCTTCCCTGCTCGTCGTAAGTTAAACGTTCACAGATTCAGCACGCCTTCAGTTGAGGTTTAACTGATCCCACGATTTGCTTTATTAGATAGATCTGGGCCTTTCTTTTTCAAGTGGGCCAGATTTCCAACTGTTCGAGATGATAAGTTGCTACGTGGTGCTGATACTAGTACACTACGCCACGCCGCCTATGTAACCCACCATGCTCACGGAGTACTAATCACCAGGAGCATTAGTTCTCAGATCGACATTATCTCCCGAAAATTGCTTCAACAAATTCCTGGCTATGGACTCCCTAGAGAATGATTTCCGGCAGGCAGTAAATCAGCAAAAACTTTCAGCACTCCTTCTTGCAGGTCGACGGTCAGTATTCTCGTTATATTCTCGGACTTTCGTCTATTCTATCCCTCCCCACCAGACTTAAACGGGTGATGGGGCTGATCCTTCAGATTCTCTCAACTATATTCAAGTATTCGGGAATACCGGCCTCCAGGCTGAATCTCAGCCGCTCTCGGCCAATTCCACGCTTTGTCTTGCGTCCACAACGAAACTCGTAACATGTGTTGCAGCCATGTAATATGTAGAGCGTGGCCTCGTCAATCTGGGCGATGCCATCTCGACTTTTATACCAGAATGGAAGGATGTAGTGATCTTAACTGGAGTTGGCGAGAAGAATGGAGGAAAACCAACTTTGAAGAAAGCAGAAAATCCGATTTCGCTGAGGTGGTTTTAGCGACGTTCGTCAATTTGTTTTAAAAGGCTCACTCCTCATTCAGACACTTACTCTCGCATACGAGTGGCATCACTGGGCTGGAGAATGAGGAGATCATGAAGTACTATGTAGCTCTTGGGGACGACAAGTGAACGCTTATCCCACGATATTATCCTGTGGATCCAAAGATAGATATGGGCGGCTCCAACCTCTATACTTCGGCGCCAGACTTTCTGAAACTGCTGGCTTCCCTGCTGCGTAAGGATGGGAAATTGCTCCGCCCACAAACCGTGGATATAATGTTCGATCATCGCCTTCCTGATTTTGAAGTATTTACGAAGTTCAAGATAGGGGTGCGAAGGAATTTTTCGGTGGGCTGGCAGCAGACAGTAGTCTGGCTTGGCTGGTGAATAATGAGGACTTAGAAGGAGCACGGAAAGCTGGGACTCTTACCTGGGCCGGGGCGATGGAATGTTATTGGTATGAGCCTTCTGGTATGAGTCTTCTCATGAAAGTGGGAGAAATTGGCTAAAAGTACTAGGTGAGTCGACAGAAGCGCTGGCATCTGCGGCTTCTATGGCAGCCAAATGCTTGGTGTGCACGATAAAGGCGTGTCTGCTGGTATGTTTCGGAACTTTGAAAGGGCTATACTATGGGAATTATGTGATAAAGTAATCCCTTCACTACTTTCCAAAAGATAGGACCCGAGAAGTATGTCTTCATAGAAACAGATTGACTCGACAAACTGATGTTCTGGAGAAGTGCTTGAATTCCTATGAAGAAGAGATCTTCAGAACTGTGATCTAGTCTAAATACACGAAGGAATAAAGAGCTGCATCTCTAAGAGCATGCAGGTCTCAGAAAGGTGCAGATATAGAGTCTCCTAGATCCAACACAAACCCTAATTCTCGTACTATGTACAAAAATTCCTATACAACACGCTTACGCCTTGGTGGTCTAGCAGGATTAAGAGTACAACAGTAAGAGAAACGTAATCATGAAATCATCAAAAGCAAGAATGGTGAACTCCCATGAACTGCAATTCCTTCGGAACTTTTCTCGCGCTTGCCTATGCACCGAATTGAATATGGACTTTTAGGCGGACTCCTCTATGTTTTTTTTCTCTCCAAATACAAGCGCCGAGCAATGCAATGCATAGGTAATCATACCGCAGGCCATCGGTTCCTCAAGCCATCGGTCCATCTGCTGTAAAGAACATCTGCGAGCTGCTTTGTGTGTTCCATACCTGGGATAACTTGGCCTGGTAGGTTGGAAAGTTTCTCTCGATACTCCCCTTCAGGTTGCATACTGGATTGCCTCCGACGGTGGCTCTGAAGGTGAGGGTTGCTTTGTGCCAACACCAACTTTGCAGCGGATTTCTTTGGCGTCCCTTGAGGAGTCCCATCCCCGACAGATGCTTTAGACTGCAAAAGGAGAGAAGAAAGCTTGGAATCAGATTGGACCCTATCGATCATGAGTTTGAGCAGCTGATATTCTCCTTCGGGATCTGCTGCATCAAGAGCGCTCCATGCGTCTGCAAGGCGAGAGAGTGCTTCTCTCTTGGCCTGATTGCCGGTTTGTGCGTGAGTCTCCTGGAAAGCTGGATCAACAACTTTATTGAAAATTCGTCTTCCTAGCACTGCCTCCTTAGTGACTGTCTCAGTCATTGGTGGTCTATTCTCATCGCGGGTCGATGCAGGAGTCAAGTCATCCGAAGAAACATGAGCTAGGGTGGAGTTATCTGATACTCGACGAAAGAGACGAACAGTGGATCCAGTGTTGCCAAAGCTCATATCTGGTTGGAGGGGGCGTTTCTGAGAACTTGCCTGACGCTGTTTGACCGGTGTTGAAAGTTGGACAATTGAGGGTTGCTTGCGAACAGTACCTCTCTTGACAGTAATTGAAGGAGGAGACGAGTATTCTAGTGGAGAGTCTTTGAGATCAAGCCTCTGGAGAGCCTCCTCTGGTCCCTCATATATTCCCTGACCATTTGCATGAATTACAGATAGCTTTCGCCGCTTGGTGGTGTTCTTGCGGGGTGCAACTATGGATGCTTTGATTGTGTCAAATACCCATTCGTCCGGGTCGGCTTTGGGTGACATGGTGTTACTGTCGAAGTTAGATGTAGTCGTGAAATAATGTTGTTTAAAACTTACAGTGTCTCCTCGTAGAATCTCGGATGCGAAGGACGATTGCGTCCACCATCCCATCCCTGCTTCCTCTCAACTAATTCTTGGAGTGACTCAACCTTCCCCGCAGATCGAATAAACTTGTGTCTAAGGAGTTCCTTGGCTGAAGGACGCCTATCGCAATCCTTTACAAGGCATTGAGCTACGAAATCCTTGAAGTCTTTGCTGTAGTTAGGGCCTTCCAGTCGCGGTGCTGGTGCTTTGGGAATGAGGAAGAGAACTTTCATAGGGTGTGTCGAGGAATTAGGGGGCTCTCCATGGATGAGTTCAATTGCAGTGATGCCGAGCGACCAAATGTCCGCTTTGAAATCGTATCCCGCTTGTTGAATGACCTCCGGGGCCATCCAAAAAGGGGTGCCAACAAAGGTGTTTCTTTGTGATTTGATGTTGGTAAGTTGTGCTGCAACCCCGAAATCTGCAAGCTTAACCTTGCCAGTTGTTGATAATAGCACATTCGCAGCTTTTATATCTCGATGGATCTTCCCTTCTTGGTGCAAGTATTCGAGACCGAGGAGTAACTCTCTGCATATTATCGCTATGTGGGCTTCGTTGAATGGACCTGGTTTGAGCTATGCTGGGTCAGCTTAATATTTGTCATTTCGAGGAACACCTTACCAAATCCAAGCACGAACCCCCACCTAGATATTCCATAACAATCCATAGTTTATGACCTCGGAGGAAACTTGTCTTGTACTGAGTGACAAAGGGACTTGCACATGTGCTCAGGACGGATATTTCCTGCTGAATTTCATTTATATCGTCCTCACTAGATTCAAGATCAATCTGATGTAGGTCAGCGACAGAACTAGGGTATTGTATTGGTACACTGACATGCTTGATTGCAACAACTTCGCCTGTAGCGTTCTCAATAGCCTTGTAGACTACACCAAAACTGCCACCTTGAATTGCATTAGAGTGTATGATTGAAAGAGCTCTAAGGCGCTAAACTTACTGCCCAACTCTTGAAGCACAGTATATTGGCTCGCAGCCTCCGCCTCGGACATCTTGTTTCGTAGATGATAATTGACGCCAGCACAGATAGGATGTTAGAGAAAACGGGATCTGAGAACGTAGCCGCTTTCAGCTTAACCCAATAACTTGTCAAGAAGAGCCAGCAAAATGTACAATTGAAGGAGAGGGAAGTTCGTCAAGCGCTTGAGGAGCTGTGGTTGGGCAAACGGATCGATGTAAACAAACTAGAGAAGCTTCGGCTATCGCTTAGATCCGGGTATCTAAATTAATTTTGGGGGTGTGTGTAAGTGGCCACTAATATTCGGACATAAATCTAGAACTCATAAATAAATATCGAAGAAAATTGTGGTGTTGCAGCATCTCAACGCTCTTCCTCAAAGGAAGTCTCAATCGCTGCTCAGGTCTCTTGTTCTTTTAGGTCAAGCGAGCGATTAGGAAAATAGCGTTCTACAAAAGCTCTTTCTGCCACCCTTTCGGCAGCGTTGCTGCGCAACGCTCTTTTTCTATCTTCACCGCCCTGCTAAGTAAACAACAAGTGTGCTGTAGAGAAAGTTTCTTGTAGGTCTACACCAAACGCCATATATTGTCAAATTAATGTTCTGAGGATAATTATCTGTTAAAACAGGCAGAGGTATCCTTATCCCCTTACTCCCACAGAATCTACGTATAACGCGTCCCGAATCAATCCAATGTCATAGATCTTGCGAGACGGTACCTCGATGCGTGAGCGAGCGCAAACAACCTTGGACTTCCTTTCAAGATGGTCCCTGCCCCGCAAGCACTCCCCACCAGATTCCCATGCTGGGTGAGGGCAGTATACAGCTGGGGTGGAGAATCGAAGCGCGATCTTGGTTTCATCGAGGGAGATTTAATAGAGTGTCTCAATGCTGGAGACGGCTCATGGTGGATGGGAAGGCTACGCCGGGACAAACGCATGATGGGATTATTTCCATCCAATTTTGTTGAGGTTCTCGACGACAGTTTTCGACCCGCGAATAGAGCATCTAGTCCAATGCCCGATCGCTCACCAAATCCAAATCCATTTAATCCACAACCTCCGCAAAAGACCAAGACGAAAGCCTTTCGTAAACCCTTTCAAGCATATTCTGCCCCAGATCAAGCGGCAATGAAACGAGCAGAAGTACAAAAACAAGATAAAATTTCGTCATCGCGAGCGCCATCACCAAATCCTATGGGAGTTCATGATAATATACGAGGGGTACCTGCACCAAACGTTCATGGCTATGGATCAAGAGCACCATCCCCTGCTTCACTTATGAATTACGGATCTAGGGCGCCATCTCCAGCCCCTTCGTTCCAGTATCCTTCTCACTCGAGCGGACGTTCTCCAGACCCACAATTTGATATTGGATCGTCACCACCTCCTCCAGCCCCTCCCCCACACCGAAGTGCATTCACGCCTCACAGATCCACAAATTCATTCGAGCATTCTGCTGGGTATCACACTCCACGCTCAGCTTCCCCTTACCCACCATCGCCTGGCGGCACTGGACTAACGCCTTCTCCACTCCGAAGCGCTATGGACGACGTAATGTCATCTCTTGCAGATATGGGGGTGTCACGAGAGACCGAATCTCCAGAACCGCCCCTAGATCCATGGTCACCAGAAGCATTCGACCAAACATACACCAAGGCTAGACGGAACGGTCCACTTAGGCCCAATGCGGCTATGGGAGTCGGCCAGAATGACTTTGATGAATATGAGAGTAGACAACCTTATCTAGGTGGCTCACAATCTCACCAATCTAGTGATCAGCCACCTCCTGAATTAAGCAACTATGTTCAAAGAATGGAAACTCGATTAGGCAAAATGCATTCGAGCAGCCCCCGACCTTACCCTGACGACGATGATGCTAGACCGGCAGTGCCCCCCAAGTCAAGTGGTTATGGTCGACCAAAGTCATCAGTGGCTGAGAGCTCTCAATCAGAACCGAAGCTTCACCACCGAAAGTCTGCTTATGAAGTCGGCAGATCTGTGCTTGGTCGCACATTTACTACTAAAACCAATTCGACAAGTTCCTCATCGGGAACGCGAAGCACCACTACTAACGGCAGTTCCAGCACTCAGATGACTGATAGAAGTATCATGAGTGGACCTTCGGCTAGCGGGTTCTCATCCACTAGTGCTGGCAGCTTGGCTCGAAGAAAAGAGGCCTTGCAAAGCCGAGCGCACAGCGCTTTTGGTTCACGGAAGGAAAAATTTGCGGGCGGTAATAAAAGTCAAGTAGACTTCAGCAGGCCTCAAACACCACTGACCGGAATATCCTACCACAGCAGTCATGCTTCAGAACCACCCCGGGCCCAATCTCAAGCTGGGTGGCATGGATCAACGACTGAATCTGGTAGTATCCTTGGTGGTCTTGTCGCTCCAAAGCCTAAGAGAAGTGGGTTCTTCAAGAAGATCATCGAGTCGGCCAAGACTGGAGCTGCAAGTGCTAGAAGTAGCATTGCGGCTGGCGAGTCCACAAGACCGGCTGCGCCTTCGAAAAACATGATGCCAAATGGATTGTCTTCAATATCTGGTGGAATTAGTCACAGTCATGGCCGCGATACTGCCAGTGAGATGGGACTTGGTGGGAGCGGTGGGATAGATTGGGTTCAAGTTCGCCGAGACGTTAATCGGTCCAACTCACTCAGTCAGATTGAACGAGTTGAGAGAATGGAGCGATGCCAGATGATGGACTACCCAACAATAAGTCCTGTTGCTGAAATTTTCGAGAATTGTGATGGAGACGAAGGCGCGGATGGTAATCCTGTCCTGGAACCAACAAACTTTCAAGCGGTGAATCTTAGTCTTGTGGACAAGAACGCCAGGTTTATCAACAGTCTTCCACCTATGACGAATCCGGTGAGTTTAGCAACGGGATTCGTTTGTAGACCGTATCGCAGCGATGTTCAACGATTAAGAGCGATTTTTACCTGGATCAGCGAAAAGGTTACTTGGGAAGAGGACTTCGAGAGTGATATTGACCCAAGGAGGGTCATACAAACCAAACGAGGCTGTGCTGAGGAGGTCGCTGTACTGGTTTTAGAGATGTGTGCCGCTGTGGGAATTCACGCAGAGGTTATTAAAGGTTACCTGAAAACTCCTGGAGAAGTACCCGAAATTGGCATCATGCCCCGTCCAAATCATTGGTGGAATGCTGTCATTGTGGATGGAGAGTGGAGGATCATGGACTGTTCACTTGCAGCTCCCTCACACCCTCGGCGAGGTTCATATTCTAGTTCCGGCTCTCAAGTGGCAGAAAGCTGGTGGTTTCTGACACGACCTTCTGAGATCTGTTGGACCCACATTCCTGAGCAACACTATCAGCAGCATCTTTGTCCCCCCATTGCACATGAGGTCTTATTGGCACTTCCTTGTGCCTGCCCACCATATTTCAAAAATGGGCTCGAAATGGTTGACTATGACACGAGTCTCGTTCGGATCGAGGATCTGGAACTTGCTCACATCAAGTTCACCGTTCCCTCGGATATCGAATGTGTTGCAGAGGTCGAAGCGCGCGCCTTTGAGCGTGATATAGATGGAGATTTTTTCGAAAGCGGAGAAGTTGTTAAGAAGAGGGCTTTAGCGCAAGCTGAGTGGGTTGGTGGTCAAAAGCGATATACTGTGAAGGCCCTACTTCCAGGTGATGAAGGCCATGGGGTTTTGAAGATTTACGCCGGAAAGAGAGGCTTGATGCACTCGATCAGAGACATTCCACATCCTCTCGCGTTCGCTCTCCCTATAATTCATACTGGAGATAACCCGCCCTACGAATTCCTGACACGGCATCCAACCCCTCATGCTCAACGGCATGATCTCTATGTCGCGCAGCCGCAATGCTCACGATTAGCTGTAAATAACACCTTTGTATTCGCCATTCGCCAGCATCCTTCTTCTATCTTAGCTACTTCTCCTAATCCGGGCGGTACCTCCCCCATCCCGTTCATTCGGCCAAGCTCTGCAATGTCAGTAACCAACTCTTCAGCTTCGGGATCGAATCCTAGCACATATGCTAGTAAGAAACCTGCAAAATTGGCAATTCAAGCTCCGGGTGGTAAGGTATTGAGATTGATGAGAAAAGAACAAAGAGGACAAAGTACAAGTCAGGCTTTGGAAGGTGGAGATGGAGGCACTTGGGAGACAATCATCAAGTGTGGGGAGAGGGGGGTTTGGAGAGGTTTGGTTCTAGCGGATCGGAGCGCTAGGTGGTGTGTTTTTGCTGAGTGGACTTGTGTTTGAATGATTGGCGTAAAGAATTTGATAACGGGGTTGGGACGAACACCGGGGGCTGAAAACAGCGGCGTTATCATATTGGGAGTTTTGTGATGGAAAGGGTTGTGGAACAACGCCCATTATATAACCGGCATTTGTGGCGTTATTCTGGACGAGAGATATGTAAGAATAGTTTTTTTTTTGAGGATTCAAACTTTGAGAGTGATCTTGCTGTAAGCAAAAACTCGATTAGAGCTCAATGAATGAGGGTTCTTTTGCACTTACTTGGATGGCCTTGATAATATTACTAGTTCACTGATATATCATTCACATCCTGCTCTTCTAACCCATAGTAGGTACACAATAGTCATACAGCCAACGAAAATGGTACACCGAAATACTTTGTTATTGCTATATTAACGCCTTCCCCCAATCGAAACCTTTGGGATTTCGTAATCGTTGAAGTTCATCCATGTGTACACCCACAGTCATTTTTATCTCCTCCTCTTCTCCGTCCCCTCGATATACTTGGACATTTCCAAGCTATTTCATAAGTCGAGCACTGCATCAAAATAGCCCATAGTCTCTCCACTGTATGTCCTAAGTATGGCTCTTCCAAGGAATCTATCACGCCAATTGATCCTACTTCTAGCCTTGGTAGCTTCTTTGGGTCGTGTGCCCACGCATTTCCCATATCCTCATTTACAAGAGCATCGTACAGCATCTGCCAGACATCTTTGCCCACACCTCTAATGCGATCTGGTGTAACCACGAAGTTGTTGCCGTACGTTAACAAAACCGAGTTGCATTCTGAACCGGGGTATGCGGCACTCGACATTGACGCAACGAGGTTGAAAGTATCACTCCAGCCGTGTTTATCAGAGCAGTCAGTGCAGTGGCAGGTCTCATATTCGCCGAGATTTAGGAAACCTGTGACATTGGGCTGAGAAGCTGCTGGGACGAAATAAGTGCGTAACCGTTTGGCACTTGTCGCGGGATCAACAGATGAAGATGTGCTTAGGAAAATGGTTTGGGCGGCTAGGTTATCCCAGTTACTTAAGATATGGTAAAGATAAGTAGCAATCACATCCCCACTATTGTGGAGGATTTCTCGGGATATTTCACCCTTGAATGTTGTCCTCATGGTTGACAAATCGGCATTGGTTAGGGAAGGGGCTTTGGTATATATTCTAACTCTTGGACTGAGTGACCTGACGGATGGGATCGTGGAGAAAGCATTCAATAAGCCTGAAATCGATTGGGCAGCATCTCCATTTCTATATGCGGATTAGTAGGAGGCTCAATACCAAGAGCGAGGAGCTGAGCTCCCAGCCTCCAAGCCATTTAGGGGCATTGTACTGAAACCCATTCAACATGTTCTCAGGAGATCTCTCCAAGAAATTCTTTTAAGAGTTCGGTCAAACCATACCTAAAGTAGGCGCAAAATAGAACGTACCTATGGGCGATGATAATGTCAAGCATACTGTCGTGAGGGTGCCTGAAGATATTGTCTAACCTCGGAGTGCAAGGAACCCACCACGTTTTGACGTTCCGATTATATCCAATCCTGTTTGTCCAAACCGCACTGTTGACAGCAAGCAAAAGCCCGACGGTTACCGAAACAATAATGAGCATGAGGGGACGATGCCAGGGGGAACTTGTTATCTGTAATTGCGGAAGTCCATTTTGTTGGTAAATGAAGTTGAAAAACCTGGCTGGGTAAAATGCGATATGCTTTGGGCCCACAGCCGCCACGTAGAGAACTGAGAAAGCAAAGAGTTGCAACCAGTCAACATAAGCTGTCTCATGTGCAAATGCACCAGTAGACAATACACATAGACCCGCTTGAAGTGTGCTCCTAACCGCAGTTTTGGCCTGTTACCAGTACTCAGTCAGTATTTGCGCTTTTGATGAATATAATTAATGGGTGCTTGATTGTGAGTATGTTTAGCACAACCGGAAGATCAAGAAAATCAACGGACCAGGTCGCCTCCATCATCTAATGCTCCACCAAGCCCCTTCTCAGAGTTTTCGTATGGATAAGCTGTATTCACGTAGCTGCCGTAGAGTATGTATTGAATAGTTGCAGGACATACGAGCCAGACAATGTCCCAGAGTCTCCAAGATAATGTAATGTGGGCCGCTGATCTGACATCTTCAAAGTTGAATGCTAGAAAGGCCGTAACCAAAAGTGGCGGAATATTGACGAAGAGGAGTCTAGAATATTGACAGCGTGAATCTTTTAAAATGGCGATTTTAGGGGCAACAATTGTCACAAATTTCGAAACACTAACGCACAACGTGGATAGAAGTGCCAGAAAAAGGCCCTCCACGCTGAGCTTGTAGTCGTCGTATATCGCTAGAGAAACGCAGGTAATAACAAGTGCAAGTTTGCCATTCTCCTGCCAATTGTTTGCCTCACGGACTTGCATCAAGTTTGCCAGTCGCAAGATCAGGCCGTCAAACACATATGTCAAAATAGGAAGCATGACCAAGACAGGGAGACTGGTATAGTGGCGCAGAGCTCCTGCACCGGCGATTGACGCAAGAGAAGAGAAAAGCCCAGCGACTGCAAGACTTGCGGCCATAACAGCTATCTCGGACCGGGAGGATCTCCGTCCTGGTATAGATTTGGGTTTCCGTTCCTTTTTCTTCGTCAATCGGACGTAAAGGAAAGCAACTACGGCGTAAAGGCAAGACATCATCTGTAAAAGAAGAGAGAGAGAGATTGCTAACAACATCAGTAGGTATACTGTACGAGATTGGAATAACTTCCAGAGCCAAATCGGCTTATGAAAGTTGATGTTGAAAACACTTACGATAAGCTATAGCTTGTCAGTATATGGCCATTGTTCAGAACAGTCGCAAAGACTTACGAAAGTCGGTCGTCAGCGCCCTTCTCCCAGTGGTAATCGAAGTTGTAGCTAAAGCGATCCACAAAAGACTCCTGACTTTGGTGTCATGCCTCGAAGGAACTTCAGCCTCAGCCTTGTCCCAGGCCCCGAGTCCCCCCTCAAGTTGACGATCGTCAACATTCAGTAGGTGAGCGTCATCCCTCTGTATGTCATCCATGCTTCCTTATTTAGAAGAATGATGCGTGGCCAATTGTAAGGCGCATCATAGCGTCCTAAGTCAAGAAACCTTCACAAAACTTTCTCTTCGATTGCGGCGCACGAGGTTTAGCTTCTTGAATCAAGGAGCAAGGGTGATTGTATAATCACTATACATGCAGAAAAGACTATGTGGAACTCTGAGGGGTTCTTAAGGAAAGAATGATGGATAGATGAAGATGGAGACTCATTGAAAGTTAAATGAATAGCTAGTAAATTGGAGAGAACGACAGCAGAAAACATATCAACGCGCTCGTACACGCCCTGGCCGTGAGGTATGAATGGATTGGCATGTATGTCTCAGCCTCTCGTAGGTAAGTACCATTGGCGATGCCAGCACATGACTATGTTTGGCGACGTTTGTTTGATGGCTGCTGAAGAGAAAGTTGCAAGCTATCACCGGACACTAGCGGGTTGGGATGTTTTCTTCTTGAACAAACCTTTACCCTTGGATGCTTTTAAAAGCTTGGGGCTGAGACTCAACTTCCATTGTTGTGTTAGCGATATATAATGAATAAACGGAGGTGAAAATAAGCGGTAGATGTTATTATTTCAGAACAGGCACTCTTATTAGATACTTTAATTCCTACTGCCCACGAAATGAACATTTGAAATTAAGCACCAGAAATTAGTGGACCAGCATTGCCATGGGTTCGAACACCATCTTCAATGATGCAGTTCGTGCTCTGATCTACACATATGATACAGTAGACGGAAATTTTCTTCCAGTATATTTCTATGATTCATCCAATCCATGCCCTCTAGCGTATCTTCCTGCTTAATCCCTTCTTCTCTGCACTCTTCGCTTTCCGGATTGTCGTCTTTCTCCACGCCGTCCATCGATCCCTTGGTTTGAACTCCCGAACCTTCACCTTTGCCCGCTCAGCCGCCCGTCCAATCTCCCAATTTGCCTCTCGATACATATAGCCAGGTCTTAATTTCAACTCTCCGCCGCCAGCCGCCTTTTTCTCTGCATTGCTCGTTTGCTTCAGGGCAAGCCCTTTACTAGTATCACCATCCAATACTAAGTCTGCAATCCCTGCATTCTCTGCGGAAGGAGGTGCTGCCATTTTTGTAGCTAACATTCCCAATCTTCGTCTCCGTCTACTGTTCCTGGGCAGAGGAAGCACTTGATCTCGCTCGAATACAACCCCGATGTATTGCCTCTTAGGATGCCTTTCTGGATCTTTGTAGTATTTTACATAACCGCATTCAGTCGCATATATGGTGTGATCTCTTCCCATTGCGCAGTTATCGCCCGGAAACCAATGAGTACCTCGTTGGCGAAAGATGATGTTGCCTGGAATAACGTATTGTTCTACCATGTTTTAGATATGATATTATGAAGAACAATTAATCTCACCTCCAGATTTCTTAGCTCCCAAACGCTTTCCAGGACCGTCTTTAGCTTTGTTCACAGCTCCTTGCTGAGCATGCGACGCATATCGTACGAAAGTTGTGCTCGGAAAAGCTGCACGTACTGAGAGTTGAGCGAACGCATCGTTAAGGCATGGCTGTGAGCTGACAGTCGCACCTGATCGTCCAATTGATGTTATAGCAGCTCGCAATGGGGGTTGTAATTGAGAGAGTAGCATAATGTGGTGTTCTGAAGGACGATCCACATAGATCTTCGATTTTGGAGAAGTCGAGCTTCTCTCGGCTAAAGTTACTGGTATTCAAAATTGGCCCTTATAAGCAAAGTTGGCCTCTGCGACTTCCCAGAGTATCTGTCACAAATTCACAAATATTCCAAAAAATTGTTCTTCACACTCCTTTATGCCAACATTACACGGCTGAAATTAGTGAGAATTCTAAATCCCCCCCACCTTCGCACAATGTCACGAATACTCCTCGTCGTGATTTCAGCAATGCTCCTCATTGCAGGAGCAAATGCCCAATTCCAATTCTTCGAGCAAATGTTCCAAGGTGGTGGACAGCAACAACGTCAGCAACAGCAAAACGTGCCCAGCGATTCAAATTGGTACCAAGAGAACTATGACAACGGTTAGAAACCCTGGCCAAATTCGAATATCAAGGGCTAATATATGACTATAGCCCATTGCGACAAATACCTATGTCCCGATACTTTAGCCTGCGTACACTTTCCTCATCATTGCCCATGTCCACATCCTACCTATGAAGAGAAGGTTGAGCTGGGCGAGGGAAAGGCGGTCTGCATTTCGAAGGGAGGATTTAAAGCTGGGGAGGCCGCGAGGAAGGTGGAACTTGCTAGGAAAGGTCTGATTTGAGGGGGTTAAAACAAAAAGGCGTAGATTTGAGGAAAGGGCAAGCATGAAGTAATTGGGAGCAATATGCATTCTGGGAATGGAGTCCGGTTGCGATGGGAGGAAATATACCTTTGGGATACCAATTTATCCAAAATTTTACATTCATAAGTGTCTTTTGAATTTTAGCAATTTTTCTTGGTGTCAACCTTCCTTCATCCATTCATTCTATGTATTTTGTTCACGGAATTGAGGCAGGATTCGCTTCTGAGAGTACTAATGTACCTTGCCTGAGCTCTATCTGTGTGGAGCGTGGTGGCTTTAAGTGGCTTCAGTTAACAAAATTCAACAACGCTGGAGAAGAAAGGTAAGGGTTCAACATTGAAAGAAGGTGAAATGAACCATTTTTATATAACTCTCTCATCGCGTTTCATGAGCTCTCTAAATAGAAAGTATCATGAAGTTCTAGGAAGGGGAAGCTCATTACATCTTTCATGGCGAAAGCGTATAGAAATTTTCTTGCTTGCTTGGTCGCGGTATACGCTAGGCTACTTGAACACAAGAAACACGTTCATTCATCAAGCTCTGTAAGGTCTCAAACACTCTCCATTGAGATCGCCGGGGCGCCAAACTCTATGCAGAAAAGCACTTTTTATCAATCACTTCGTCCTTCCCGTCGGAATACCAAACAAAACCGCGGGCTCGCCGTTCTTCGCTGGACGATCTACTCTGAAGTAACCCTTTCTCTCCAGCTGAATGATATCATGCTCCTTCAAATCAATGACATTACAGTCGCACAGTACATCAGTCTTGTGAGCCGACTCTGGTGTTAAGAAATCCTCCCAATTGTCATCTTCCTCAAGCTTGTCCTTTGTGATTAGGTACTCAAACTCCCAGCACTCTGCTTCCACGAGATCTTGATCGGTAGATAGCCAGGTGACTTTCTTCTCGGTCTTTTTGAAATCTCCCTCGAGGTGGAGCTCAAGCTCCATGTCGGTGATTGGATTGGAGCCGTTGATCTTGCGTAAAATAGCATTCCCCCAATTCATAAGTGTAATCTCCTCATCCACCTTCATGAGCTTGACATCCTCCTGATCTAGAATGAGATGTTTACTAAAGACAACCTTCTTCTGGCCAACAGCTGGGTTCTTGCCATGTTTGGGCTTGCTCTCTGAGTAAGGTTCAGTAGGGCCATTGATGGTGATAATGGCTTTGACTGGATCCTTGATCTCAACGGCTGTGTGTCGAGGTGCGATTGGGTCAATTTCCTTCTTATTGGAAGCCCAGAAATTCGTCCAATCCATGACCACAATGTTTCGACTTGGGCCCTGCTTAAGAATGAAGTCTCGTAGCGCTGAAATGGTCATACCACGTCTTCGGACACCACGAATTGTTGGCATTCGAGGGTCATCCCATCCCCAGACTTTTCCAGCATCAACCATTTTTGTAAGTTTTCGTTTCGAGAGGAAAGTTCGGATAAAGTTCATGCGAGCAAAGTCCCACATATGAACTTGGCGTAGCTTCAAGGTATCAAGGAACCATTGGTATTGGGGGTTTCGATCGGTATACTCAGTCGTCCTCAGAGCATGAGTCACACCTTCGAGAGAGTCGACAATAGGACACGCAAAGTCGTAGATTGGATACATCTTCCAGGCTGTTCCAGTCCGGTGATGTGGAACCTCAATATTGCATCGGTATATAACGGGGTCGCGCATTGCTCCGTTAGGATTATCGACGGAGATCTTTGCTCGAATACAGTTTGCCAGTCCAATTTCGGATCCTGCCTTCATTTCCTCGAAGATAGCAAGATTGTCTTCGATGCTCTTGTCGCGATTCTTGCTTGCAATACACTTCATTCTCTCGTCTCGCATCATCTCCTGATCGGTATCATCTGCGTAGGCATGGCCTTCCTTGATTATTCGAATGCAATACTGATATAAAGTCTCAAAGTGGTCACTGGTATAGCTTGTCTTATCAGGTTTGATGCCCATAAGCGCCAGATCCTCGATAATGGAATTCTCAAACTCCTGCTTCTCTTTCGAAGGATTGGTATCATCGAAACGCAAAAGTAGAGTGCCCTTATATAGTTCATGTGCGAAGTAATCGTTGAGGAGTGCTGCCTTTGCGTGCCCAATATGCAAGTATCCACTGCCTTTCATTAGCATTTGACCATCAAGGGACTCTGAGAATACTATACGATGGCTCTGGTGGAAACCTGGTTACCACTCCCTTGTCTGTATCTTGCAACGCCATATTATAACTTGCGCCTGCTTTGCTGGCAGCAGCAATTTTGGCCTTCTCCGCGTCATCCTTAAGTTTGATCTCTTCCTGAATCTCTGGGTGTGTCTGCTCGATATAGTTGAACCATCTTCCGAGGTTCACGAGAGTTCCTCTCTTCAAAAAGGCATTCGCTACCTTGTTGCTCCGAATTGTTACCCAAAGTTTCGTATCTGCGGCACTAATGGAGTAGCCGTCAACATATGTTCGTAGAATGAGATGTTTGTCCAAAGCCACAAGATGAGGCTCAATAGCTTTGAAGTCCGCAGGGGACAGATCAGTCGCAAGTTGCGCCAAATCTGCGATAGCCATTGTTGTTGTTTTCTGCCCTCAAGTTTCGAGGGCGGGACAAATTTATGATGGTGGGGTTTGGTTTGAGTCAGTCCGGCGGCGGTGGACAAAGGTTGACCCGTAGCCGAGCAGGGGTTAGTACACTGGCACAAATATTGCTCTGCACATCTGTGACTGTTATTCAACCGCAATTGAAGCAATTGTCAATCAACATGGCAAGCTTCCCGCCATGCCTTGCTCAACTGAGCAAGATATGTGTCCCGACCGGGAGGCAAACCACTCATACCTTTCCTGCCAGATTCTTAACTCCATCCATTCAAGTCCGACACGCGGGATTCAAACCAAAGATTATATCAAAGGAGAAGCTGGTTGGCGCAGGAGGTCAAACTGCACAAAAGTATAAGAAGAAGGGCGCCGAAACGAAGAAGAAGAAAGCAAGGACGACATATAAGCAATATGACCAGAAGGATTCTGAGCAATTCTCGTTATGTGATGCTATGCGGTAAATCTTAGCGTATGTCTTCAAATAGATTCATTTTCTAATAGTTTACAGTTACATCCGGGCTTTCGAGGTCGGAAGAACGCCAACTTCAGTCAAATATGAGATGCATCTGAAGCTCAAATCCTTGAAGAACGGCCCCGTGATTCGCAATCGACTACGACTTCCCCATCCAGTCAAAACCGATGTTCGAATTTGTGTGATATGTCCGCCCGATTCAAAGTACGCAGATTCCGCGAGAGCAGCAGGAGCTACATTAGTTGGAGAAGATGAAATCTTCAACGCCGTGAAGGATGGTCGTATCGAATTCGATCGATGTATCTGCCAGACCGACTCCCTTGCAAAGTTGAACAAGGCAGGGATAGCAAGGATATTGGGTCCTCGAGGTCTAATGCCCAGTGCTAAGCTGGGTACTGTTGTGAAGGATCCAAGTCTTGCGATTAAGGACTTGGTAGGAGGCGCAGAGTACAGGGAACGTCTAGGAGTTGTCAGGATGGCAATCGGTCAATTGGGGTTCACACCAGAAGAGATGCAGCGGAACATAAAGGCCTATATCGAGGCTGTCAAAAAAGACATAGGACAACTGAGCGACAGGATTAACAAGGAATTAGTGGAGGTGGTGCTGAGCTCTACGAACGCCCCGGGATTTCCTCTGAATGGAGATTTTAGAGACTTAAAATCCAGCATCACGCCTCGAGACTTATCATCCGCATAGTAGACAGGAATGTAAATTAGATGTAAAGTAGCTCAATTGGTATCTGTTATACTACCACCAACTCCACGCTATGCAACGCTTTTGGGATGCTATCTTGATTTTGAATCCTTCAGGACCTTGATGGCCTCTTCGCCAGCTCCGAGATCCCGATAGATACTCAATATCCTAATCAGACGCGGGTGTCTACTCGTGCCCTGATTTACAGTCTGCTTCAATGCTGTAGTCAGATCAAGGAGAATTGTATTCCTGACTCGCAAGAGTCGGGATTGTTGAGCCGCAAGGAATGGATGGTTTCCACCAACATTGGCTGATATTTGATCCACCTGCCGATAGTCATTGACTAGGGTCTGGAGTTTCTTGGTGCTAGTTCCACCACCAACTCCTCCGTCGGGTGAGAGGGGCTCTTCATCTTCTTCCTCGTCCTCACTGTCTGTCCAAGAGTCTTCATCTACGCCGTCGGCAGCACGGCCAAGCGATGCAACCATCAATCGATCCTCGAGCTCCTCCAATCTAGCATCTACCTCCAGTAATTTCCTCCCCAAAGCAATCTCCTTGCCCACACCTTTCTTATCCTTAAGCAGTCCGTCAATCTCGACTTTTCTCTCCCTGACCTTGCCCCTGACATCTTCGACGCCCCTCTTGAAACCCAGTAGACCAACCCTAACGTCCTCCACTTTCTCCTCTCCGCCTTTCAAATCAGATCCTAAACTCAGAAATTGCTCGTAGTTGGTGTTGACAAGATCTAGTAGTTCTTTTGATAAAGCTTGAGACCGCTCTCTAAGATCTGAGCGTAGATCCTCGAGCGTCTGATGCCGGTCTGCGAGGGTGGATAGGTAACTTAGCGCATCGAAGTCTGGTGAGAGAAAATCGCTTCTCGGAAGTGCTTCGGGATAAGGCAGGTTGTCCTCGTCATCTGAAGATATGCTGCCTGAGCCTCCGCCGAAGTAGAATCTGCTCATTCTGGGTTTTGAGGGCGAGCCTTCTGACCTGGACTTCCCTCTTCGCACGATCCGGGGGCAGTAGTTCCAGAAACTATCACATGTCGTTTTGAGCGCACCCCAATGGAAAGAGAACCTCCTGAGGCTGAGGTGATATCTGGCACTTTTTGCTCCCACTCAGTACTTACGTAACTTTTGGACTTTGGCTAGATCAGGACAATACTTGCGCTTGCCGAATGAGACTTTCTCCTCTTTTCTAGACCCGCTCGCACGTATAGGTAGAAAAAAGATGTGCGATGAAGTTGTTGATTGGATGAGGGAGGGGATTTTGGATCCCGAACTTCGGCAGACCAAATTTGTTAGCGTGCTGAAGGTGCAGGCTCTTAATCTTATCTGATTCTTAGATAATTCTGCATCCTCCCCCCCAATCTCCTCCCCCCCAATCTCCTCCCACCTCCATTGTTTTTCGCCTCCAGTCTTGAGGAGAAGGTCGCCCCAGCAAATTAGTGCTCATCTTCGATAACATTAATAGTGGATTTCGCGTCGCATTCCACAAGGCTTGTCCGAGGGCCTTTCGATCCCTCTATTATTCTCTTTGAAACCATAGGATAATCTTTAAAGACCGCCGCAATGGCGTCCCCTACTGTGTCAACGCCTTCTTCAGCTGGGTCCCCCGCAGCCCTGGCTCCTGCGTCTGCGCCTGCGCTAGCTATTAAGACTGCCAATGTGTCAAATATGTCTACCCAATCTTCCTCATCAGGGTCAAACCCAACCATCATAACGAGAAAAGAATGGATCATACCACCACGACCAAAGCCTGGGCGGAAGCCGGCGACGGATACCCCTCCCACGAAGAGGAAGGCACAGAATCGGGCAGCTCAGCGTGCTTTTCGAGAGCGGCGCGCGGCTAGGGTCGGCGAATTAGAAGAGCAACTTGAGGAAACAAAAGAAGAGCAACAAAAGCGGGAATCAGAGATGAGGGATAAGATACTGCGGCTTGAAGCAGATGTTCTACGCTTCAGTGGCGAGCTACAGGCCTGGAGAATCCGATGTGATACTCTGGATCGTATTTCCGAGTATGAGAGGAAGGAAAAGGAAGCTGCTCTTGCAGAGTTGTCATATCTCCGGAACGGCGCTCAACATACAGGAGCCGATGCTGTTCCACTTCCCCCAAGACGTCACAAACCCCAGGAAGAGCCAGTCTCAGAGTCACGGCAGTATGCACCCTCGGAATCCGACCCTGAGGGAGCCTTCGGATGTGGTAATTGTACATCTATGAGCCATTGCGCGTGTGTTGAACAGGCCATGGCTATTGCGAGTTCCGGGTGTGGGAAGTGCACTCCCGATAGTCACTGCGAGTGTTTGGAGGAAACTCTCAAGGCTGCCGACGAAATGCCTGTTCATATTGAACTCAAGCGAACACACTCTCCGGCTCTGGACGACTATGCTGAGAAGCGTCAACGCCATTCAGACCCTGCTACACCCCTCGAAGTGGACTTCACTGCGCAATTCATGTCTAAACCCCTAGCTAGTCACATTCAATCATCCCAAGAAGCCCCAGCAGCAGTGAGACCCCCGGGAGAATTTTGTGGCTTCTGTGAAGAAGGGACATATTGCATGTGCGCTGAAGCGGCAGGAAATGCAAGTTCCAATCATGATCGAGAGCAGGAAAACCGTCTAGCGCCTCTCTTAAATGAAGCTACACCACCACCATCCGACACCGATGTAGAAGGTACCGCCAAACTTCCCCCCATGCATCCGAATCAAATGCATCGACCTGTCGCTGCTTCGACATCGACCAATCCATGTCTCAACGGTCCAGGAACTTGTCAGCAATGTCAAAGTGACCCGAAATCGGGGGTATTTTGCCGGTCTCTCGCCGCTATGCGATCATCTGCTACTCCTGGTACTACTCCAGACGGTTGCTGTGGTGGTAATGTTAATGTTAATGGTGGGGGATGTTGCAAGTCTCTTCCAGCTGCAACCTCATCTCAGCCTCCTCCTAGCCTTTCATGTGCTGATACCTACAAGACTCTCTCTACGCATAAGAATTTTGATCAGGCCAGTGATGAACTAAGTACTTGGCTTGGACGTCTTCATGCTACGCCGCCTCATCAACCAGGTAGAGCCCCAATGGAAGTGGAGGCTGCTAGCGTTATGGGTGTGTTGAAGTTATTTGACCGACGGTTTGGAAGGGGATGAAATTCTGGCATTGGCCCTGTTCTCATCTAGGCTCATAGAATCATGGTCAAGTGGAAACATACACAGTGGAATGTCTCGTCTACTAATCTCATTCTTGATCAGGAGGCGGGGGCTCATGATTATCGTAAATAGTATGGAGTTCATGTAAATATCAGCCCAATCAAAAGAAGCACGTTCTGCTCTGGTATCTCAAATCAGATTACGATTGCCTTAGAGAATACCAACCCGAAATTCTGAGAAACCCCGACTCTTCAAACCCTAGCTGTTGAGCCTCCTACTTCATGAAAGGCACCCAAAGACTTCTATTCAGATTCCAGAACTCAACCTCCTGCATCAAGCTTAGATTCCCAAGCTTCACATGTTAAGCCGCCAAGCTCGGAAGCTTGAGTGTAAATATACGAGCTTGTTTGGCCTCGGACGAACTCTGATAAATATTTAAAAGTCTACCGTTAATTCGGTTCAAGCTACAACTGAAGACATTTGATATTACCGTAGTTTGTATGCAACGAGCATGTCCCGAGTTCTAAAAATTGATCAGAATGGTTCAACGCCTTGCTGCCATTTTGCACTTCCAGCACAGCATGGTTGAGCGAGCAAGAGAGTCCGGTTCAAGGGCTTCCTTGTCGGCTCCGCACTGGCGGGATGCATGGTACTGCTGGGGTAAAGTAATTGGTTGAATGCAGGTGCCGAGCAGTTGTCGATCAGCCCGGCACTTCAGGCTACGCAAAGTTGCAGCCCGGCGGCCTCGTATTCCGTATTCGCTGTCACGCATACATATTGCTTTCTTACTTCGGCCATGGCTCTCAGCTCACAAGAGCCATCATGAATTGTGCTCGACTTAGTATAAGTCAGACAAGTTTCCCTTCCTCCTTTCGGGTACACTACTTCCTTCGCATATTTCTTTCTGCTCATCTGAATTAAACGTCACAATGAGATTCTCTACCGCCGTGCTCGCAGGTGCATTCGCGATCTTAAGCTTTGTTGGAGCCCAAGAACCCATGGTTCCAGTTCCATGGTACATCACAAATCTGAATATTTATAATACTCGCCACGGTACTGGTGGAGGGTGAGATTCTCTAGTTCCACTTTCTCTTTATACTTTGACTAAGATTCTTCTAAAGTTGGCAATTCAGTATCATCGACACCCCGACTGTTGCTCCCCAAGGTTTCAACATAACCTGCAGTTATTACAACCCAACTACCTATGAATTTGCCCTGGACGGTGCACCCATCAACGCCCCTTGCTCAAATCCCAATGTCACATTCGGTCTCTTCCCCTCTGCAAATGGATTCATATTCAACGTTACCCACTTGTGGGGTAATTGCGGAACGTAAGATGTTCTCCAAGGTTTGAACGACACGAAAGACGCTGACTTGTGCAAGTGCCGCTTCTCCGACTCCATGTAATGATAATGGAACCTGGAGTTTCAGCACTGATGATGTGAGAGGTCAAGAAGATGACGTGCAAAATAATTTCGGACAATCAGGGTCTTTCTCGAGGAGTTTCATTTCTATGTACCCGAAGCGGGCGGTTGACAGTGAGAAGTGCGAATTTTGCTGAGTTAATCTTTTGTCTCGAAATTCGGGAGGAAATGACTTGTATATATTGTCTTTGGTATCTGAATGCAGTTTCTTTGGGGGTGGAAAGAATTCTGCATAGTTTCTTTGTTGGAAATCCCAAAAGTCGATTATAAGCTGGAAACAGGACCAATCCGAGAGGCATGGGCTTCGAAAGAGATTCTTGCACAAAAAATATCAATATTGAAGTCTTCAATGATCATCATTCTCTTTCAGTATTCTGCATTTACGTTATCTTCTTTCATTGAAATATGTCGGGTTGTTGCATCGCTTGGACCCTAACAATGGAAGAGTGCCAGTAAGACAATTTGATACATTTCAACATACATCTGCTGCTGTAAGGGGTGCATCAACATGCACGATGAAGCGAAGCAAAGGCACTTTGCGTTACGGCCGTGTTTATTTCCCCATACAAGGAAGGCGTGATGGGATAGACAAGGACCATGAGGCTGACGCTGACGCTGACGCTGATGCTGTATTGGAGAATCAGATACTCGATAGCGAAGTTAGAACCTTACAGGGAAAATGCATACGTACGTCGATCGGTAGGGAAGCATAAAACTCTCCGTGTCGATCAGCCATACCATTACTTGTCGTAAGCGAATGCGGATGGTGCGTGGCAATGGCAAGGGGAGCCAAGACCAAGATCACCAAGCGACACTTTAGTTGTCAACAGTACGTCACGTCACAAACATTATGGCGGTGCAATGCTCTATAATTGTTGGCATCGCTAGACTAATTCCTCAGTGGCGTGGCCAGTCAAGTGATCGGGATTGACTAGATATTCCAGTGAACTCTGCGATCTAAGATACTGATGAGATGGACTATGCTGTGTAGATCGACGCAGCCATCCAAGCGCTCGTGTCAGCAACGTAAGCGGGATGGCATGTCAGATAAGATACCACCAGTATCTTCCCGCCGATAGCTTAATGGTTCGTTTTTATTTAAGAATATGCGAGGATTTCGTTGTAGTTACCTTAGGATATGGAAACTACGGCCGTTAGTCGTTGGTCGCTGCGCATTCGGTTCGCGAGATGCACCCCTTTCCGGATGCAACCCAACATACAATATCTATGAATGTAGGTATTCATGACATAGGTACCAAAGTATTCATTTGCTCTCATTGTTATATTAAGTCTGGTCGAATCCTCTTTTTAAGTTTTTATTCCATAAATCCAGTTCCTGCCAATCCACTTCGAGCTCGCAAGTCGTTCAAAGGCCTTCAGCCCTATTACCTCCCAGCTCAGCTTCTTTTCACTTGAGATCTCAAACCCCAGAGCACGCAGCTTTCCACATCCAATATGCCTTACCGAGACACCTCAAACTGTAGATCGGTTACCCCAGAATGCCCCGTTGATTACACCATCTATGGGTACTATCCCAATCTCGGAGCAAATGCTTTCTTCTGCGCATACTTTGCCCTCTTCTTAATCGCAAACACCATCCTCACATTTCGTTTTAAGACCTGGTTCTTCGGAGGCCTCATAATGTTCGGGTGCGCTGGAGAAATGGCCGGGTACATAGGTCGTATCATGATGCATTCGAACCCTTGGTCGAATTCTGGATTCGAACTTCAGATTTGTACTTTGATTTTCTCACCTGTAAGTGTCTTATCTGTGTTTGAACATTGCCAGACCCCGCTGATGCTGTATAGTCCTTCCTTGCCGCCGGTCTTTACCTCACACTCAAGCACATGATCCGAGCCATCGGTCCCCAATTCTCTCCCATAAAAGCCATCCTATATCCTTGGATCTTCATCTCCTGCGACTTCTTCTCCCTCGTCTTGCAAGCCATCGGAGGAGGTGTGGCAGCCTCGGCCAACACTGAGTCTACGACTAGCGCTGGAGGTCGAATTATGCTTGCCGGTATCGTGTTCCAAGTTGCGACTTTCACCTTCTTATACGGTCTCGCAATCGCATTCATTCTCAATCTGAGGCACAATAAGTCATCCTTGACGACCGAAGCTGCTGAAATTCTGATCGGAAAGAACTTCAAGATCTTCACCATTGGAATGTTGCTTGCTTCGATTGCTATCTATATTCGATGCGTCTATCGTATTGCTGAGTTGGCTGATGGATGGGCCAATAGTATTATGAGAGATGAAACTGGTTACATTGTCCTGGATGGCGTGTAAGTAACCTAGCATGAGTCTATAAGTGCTCAACTGACACCTCGATAGTATGTGCAGTCTTGCCATTATACCACTCACTTTCTGTCATCCAGGATTCTTCTTCAAGCCTATGCTTCTATCCACGAGCAATGCCAAAGCTCAGAACGAGAAGATCAGATCAGACTCTGAGATGTCAGATGTTTGAATAATGAGAGGGCCCTTCTGCAGCATTTCGGTTTCGTTAATGGTAGACGGAAAGGAGTTGTCGGGGTGAGGAGGCGTTTTGGATATCAATAAATGTATCATAATCATGAAAATGTAACCCTTAGTTAAGAAAACAAATAGAAGAACAAATTAGATCCTTAATTTAAGCTACGTTGGAGGAATTTTTCAGGAATTTATTTGGGGGGGGGGGGAAGTGTCACAGTGAGCAGGCTCTCCACGAAACCATTTTCAATGAACATTCCATAGCTAGAAAAATGTCATAGCACGAGATGAACATGATGAGCCACCTTTCCATTCCCAATCAATCTCTCTAGAAGGAAGTAGTGTAGAGCTCATGAACAAGCTTCGCTATTTTAGATCCGCTATTTTAGGGTTTTCAGCGGTCGGGCATACTAAACGCCCTATAAATCCAAAAAGGGGGTTTGGCGCTGTGTTGACTCTTCAACACACCCTCGTTGACCACTGATCACAAACCCTCGTCAAAACTGATAACAGAATAATCGTCATCAACATTATTGGAATGACCAAATGCTCTATTTATTACCCCTCTTATCTCCTCGCAGGCCAAAATCGCGCATCTTCTAAATTTTGCCATGCTGAAACCGCGTTCAAAGAAATCCCTCATACTGAATTTTTGACGGGAGGACGGTGCTGTGTGTCAAATGTCATCGGAACGAGCCTAGTCTGACAGGCTGTCAGATTGATCCTAGCTGATGCGAATCCAGAAGCGCTTGATGGGTTGCGAAGAGAAATTCCCCGATATGTCAGGAGCAGTATTAGAAGGTTCAAAAGGCTGAAATGAAGTGAACCCGGCCGACGCGGGATTTACGCTGTGCGTAATCACACGCTCTTTCTTCTTCCCCATTATTTACCATCCTTGAATTAGGATTACAAAAGAAATAAGATAAGCCAAAGGTGGGTATATAGCATTATGCCAAAGAAATGGTACATACGACATACGACATACGATCAAACGCGTCTGGTGAGATTATGCTCGGTTCGCGTACGTTGACGATCTCCACGAGATCCTCATCCACACTTCCCTCGAAGATATGAGTAGTTGAGGCAAACCACGCCAAGGGGCAGGTTCTGTGGCAAGACAATAATTCTAGAACAAGACAATCTATTGCTATCTAAGAATGATGCTATTTTATAGTGGTGCTATTAGTACCTAGGTAAGCACGGCACTCACTTGCTATTATAACAGGTTCCTTCTTTCTGTTGCTTCATTTCCCTTCGGACCTCGTTGAGGAAATATGGCATATGTCCCGCGAAGACATTTTCTTCCAAATCCGATTGAAGTCAATAGATGGGGAGATTCTTCTGGCGATTTCGCCCAAGTCCTTCTCAATAGAGCTCTCTCCGCGCTGTTGGTATTTTTGGGTCAGTTCTTTACCGGATTGAACTTGGCGTATGTACACTATGTCATCCCCGACTTGCAGCGCTCTAGTGTAAGCAAAGGTTTATGGTGCAAGATGAGATCACTCTTCGCGTTCTCTCCACTTCTGGACTTAGTCGTCATACGTCGGATGCTGCGAAGGTTCTCAGTGTTTTGCAGAAAGGCGAACACTGGGGTCTCGTCACTCTCCTTATAGGCAACGTTATCGTGAATGAACCATCGCCGATCGTATTGGATGGGGAGATAGATGAGTGGCGGGTGGTTTGTGGTTATTTTTAGCAGTGTATTGGTTGTGGTGTTTGGAAGAGATTATTCCACAGAGTGTTTGTGCGAAGTATAGACGAGCGATCGGTGCTAGGAGTACAACGTACCCTTCTCCACCTTTGCTCAGTTTTCAGAACATCTTCCTCTAACGTTTAAACAGATTGCAGCCCCTTTTAAGCTACGAGATCCATTCTGGTCGAAGAGCACAAAGATACTCTGGAAGCCATGGTTGAGCCGGCTCATGTACTTGTTGTGAGGGGCGGTCTAGCGGATGTGGACCGGGCTGAAAACCTCCTTCAAAAGGCCCTTAAGCTATTTGAGAATGCTCACCCCGAGCTTCATAGCAAAAGCTTGATGTGTAAAGTCGAGCTTCTCATGGGATATGACAAGTTTCAACATTCGGAAACTCTCTACCTGCAATTGCTCAAAGAAGCTACCGGTAAAGATGGCGCAGACGACATCTCTGTTTCGTACATTCTACCCAAACTGACAAGCTTGCATAAGTTGATGTACAGAGAGGAAGAAAACAACAAGCATAAACTCAAAGAAGCAGAGGCTCTTCAATGAAGGGCCGTGGAAATTGGCCAAAAACGTGGCATGAAGAGTCTTGAATTCGCTATCAAGAAGAGCAACTAGCATCAGTACTAAGATCCCCAAGGAAGAATGAGGAAGAGTTGGAGCTACGGTGTGAAGCCTTTCTTCTGTACAATAAGCTACTGGGAGTTGCCCATCTAGAGACATTGAGAAGAATGAAGTCACTGGTTGATTGTCTGACACATATTGGTTAAAAGACGAAGCCGAGACTGTGGAGCGAGAGAGTTTACGCCTCGCAGTTGATGCGCATGGAGTTGAAGCTATACAAGTTGGGGCTGTGATTGGCTAGTTGTAGAAATTTGAAGATGCTGAAAAGTTTCTTCGAGATAATTTAGAAATCAGGGAATTTTCGGATTGGAATTTGCCTTTAGAGCTCAAGACTTTAGATTCAGCCTAGGATATTCCTAGGGGCGTTTGCCCGAGCACCTGCCCAACGGTGGGAGGTCGATCCTAAACGCTTTCATGTTTTGTGACGCAACGCATAGTGACCCTCAAATGGAAACGTAGGTTTATTCCGGTGAAATGATGAAGCATAATCAAATCCTAATTTTGTAGGCAGCTTGAATTACATGTCTCTAATTTGGAGGCAACACGCTTCGTCCCTCGATGATCTGGTATTAAATCTATTCGACCTGACCACCCGGCTTAGGGACCCCCAAAGACAATGGGATGACTGTCAGCTACAATGGGCCGCTACGCTGTAAGCCAATAAAATACCTTAAAATCTTGCTGAGGATTATAGGGAGTTATAGGGCATGAGCTATTAAAATCCTAGATTATCGGTTGAGGGTCGCTATCTGTTAGTAGTTCGACAGCGTGTAACGCGATCTACGTACAAGTATCCGGGAACCAGTTACGATCTCGCAGACTGTGGCTTAAAAAAGGCTGTGTCAAAATCCAATGGGAAGGATTATATGGGTCTTTAGGAAGGGTCTATGAACACGTATATATATGCACTCAAAGTACGAAAGCCTAAAGATCACAATAAATTTTCTTAGAAATAACTTGTTTATCAACATTCTGGCTTGCATGTAATATTTATTTCTCTCTCATCAACATGCACTTCCCTCTCTACGTCTTATTCCTAGCATTTTCAGTTTTGGTCTCTGCACTTCCCTCTCCTAACCACGCACTTGGTAAAAGTCCTGTCGACATTACAAAAGCCCTTGATAATGAGCATAACGAAATCTACGAACTCCTCGCAGCGAATCCTCCCATTGAAGATAACACCGATCGCGGCCCCAGGAGCACGGCAATAACTTACACTATAGAAGGGCACATACGGACAAATATCGCAACCTTAATCAATTGGCAAGGGCCGATGTACGAAAGATTGGAGGCTGCTCTCAACAGCGTATTTGGAGGACGGATGGGCCCGTTCAGTCTTGCAAATACGGGCAATTCAGTCACTGCCACATTTGAAATAAGGAATGATGTGGGCACGACTGAAACGACGGGACGTGTATTTGGCGAAGCTTCAAGGGGTGGAAGAGTTCGTATCGAGCCTGCGCGGCGGCCGCAAGCCTAGCTCGAACCTGCAGTAAGGTAGGAAGCAATAATGTCCTGAAGAGTGTTCAAAAATTTAAAATAGTTGATGGCCATGTGAAAGTTTTAAGCAAAAGAATTTGAAGGGAATAAAACCCTGTGTCCTGAGACGCTGAGATCAATTACAGTGATTGATTAATTTGGTAGAGCTCCAGTACTATTTTTGATGCTTCAACGCTTGATTCATTGATTCTCCTATAAATCCATTCCGTCTATGTTGTCCCGTGTCCTTGTCGTTGCCAGCACGATCAATCCAAATCATCATCTTATCTATGAGAAAGAGGGGAAAACACAAATCAGATAAACTTGCCAAACTAAATTACAAGGATTCCCTCCGTTATGCATGCAAAAAGGTATCTCTGTGTACGAAACGTAAAAACAAGCAGTCGTACGAAGGTCTATGAACAAAAAGCATACATCTCTCGTACCCTGGAATTCGGAGAGCCATTCGCAAGACGAGGCAAAAACTGCCGCGTTCAAGGAATAGCGTTAAGTTCCTCTCTTTGCCTCAAGTACTTCTTCGCAAGCTCGTCTCCACCAAGGGCACTTAACTCCATCCAATGGTATGCCACGCACATAGTCGCCGGGTCACTTCGCTCGCGATCTCTCTCCTCCCTTCCTGTACTACTTCCACCATGCATTTCCATAACTTGCGCCTTGAAAGTTTCTTTTGGCTTGCTCAATGGTGCTGTGATTCTCTCCACAAGCTCAGGATGCGTCAGATAAAAAATCGCCAACTCTCTCTCAGCAACGGGATCGCCTTCTTTTGCTGTGATAGTCCACATCTTAGCTGCGTCTTCCATGCTATATTTCATTACCTCGCCGCTGGCCATGGTTGGTGGCAGACTTTCAACTGTCACGGATGTTGTTTTTCGCTTCTCGGTGTAGTGGACGACGATCTCGTCGGCAACCTCGATCAATGTGCGACAAACATCCTGCTTTAGACCTAAGGCAGCCAGCCCAGCGTCCCAGAAAGCTTTTCCGCGCTCAGTTTTATCGAGAATAACTGCTGGTACGAATGATGCGATGAACTGAAGGTCCCGGAAAAGTGTCTTGGGCCTTATGCCCGCATCGCGGAAGAGATCTTGAAGCACATCAACGATCATATCTGTACTAGCAGGATTGGGCGAGTTTAGAGACCGATCATTAGTTCTATGAACGGGCGAAGCAGCTTCAGATACAATTACCGTGTGCGATCGTCGCTCCTTACAATTGTCGATGGCTTCTTCTAGATTTTTGGCTCGTGCTGTTGCAGGAATAGCGTCGCTTGAACCAAAAGCGTTGATATGTTGGACCTCAGGTGATTGAGGATTTGCAGTCAACGTATCTTGGCGTATGCGAGGACGACGTGGGGCAGATGGCGTCAAAAATG
>Ga0182030_10001657_pt1 | contig 46348 bp, 43 predicted proteins | sample 812S3MmetaG_FD_121299 | JGI IMG/M metagenome (GOLD analysis project Ga0182030, IMG submission 121299) | Permafrost microbial communities from Stordalen Mire, Sweden - 812S3M metaG (Illumina Assembly) | ecosystem: Environmental > Terrestrial > Soil > Wetlands > Permafrost | place: Sweden...
ATGTGCCATAGCCCAAGCTCGCAATCGCACTGGTGAGCGGGCAGGAGACGCCTTGGGCGTAGGGGTCGCCGATGCTGCCCCTGCCGAGTTCCTTGCCGTTCTTGTCGACGTAGAGGTCCACGGGCGCCCCGGCCCCCTGGTGGGCGGCGTAGACGCCGTCGTGAATCGAGCTCGCCCCCCCGGCGGCGTAGGCGACACCGGCGAGGGCCATGGCGACAGCGACACTCGTGGGCGCGACACGCGTCAACAGCTTGCTCATCTGCACTCCTCCCGCAGCTCGACCGCTTGGGGCAGACAGTAGCGAAACCCAAGGAACACGAGCGCGCCGACGAACACTCGCATCGCGACGGAAGCAACCGCCGCAGCTCACCGCCCGCGCGCAGCTGCGTCGCGCGACGAGGGACTGCGCGAGTCGCTCCTCTGGTTCTTGGTCGCGCCGGCGAAGTTGGGCGTCGATGGCCGTTGTCGCCGCTGCGCGCGAATCGGTTTCGTGACGTAGTCGTCTGTTCCGGCCTCAAGGCAGCGTTCGCGATCACGGAAGCGTGCGCGGTCATCGCGATCACCGGCGTGTGTCGCACGCCGTCCTCGCGGCGGCGCAGCTCGCGCGTCGCCTCGAAGCCGTCGAGGACTGGCATCTGACAGTCCATGAGGACGGCGACGGCGCGCCGTTTACCTCGGCCTGACGTCGGGCGAGCGTCAGCTGGCGGATCGGAACGCCGTAGCGGCGAACTGCTCGAAGCTGCACGGTGGCTGACCGGTGACGTGCTCGACGTCGGGCGTCACCCTGTCCTCAGCGCCCGCCGCGATGACCGCGTCGAGCTCGGCCAGTGCCTGCGCGAACGGAGGCGGGTAGGTGCTGGCTAGCAGCTCGACCAGTTCGGCGGTGGCCACCGGCTCGAAGGCCACGGGACGACCGCGGGCCGCGCCGACGATTTCGGCTACGCGCCGGTAGCTCAGCGCCTCAGGCCCGGTCAGGACCAGCTCGGCCGCGGGCCTCGTCTCGTCGAGCAGCGCGTGCGCGGCCACGGCGGCGATGTCGTCGGCGTTGACGAAGCCGACTCGTGCCTCGCCGGTCGCGGTTACGATGCGATCCTCGTCACGGATCATCCGTGCCAAATGGTGCTCACCGGTCACGTTCTGCATGAACCACGAGGGCCGCAGCACCACGAAGTCGTCCGACCCGCTCTCCGCGAGGGCCTGATGCACCACTCCGGCGGCCAGGGTGCCCATCGGAGTCACCGAGCTGCTGAGCAGCACCAGCCGTTCGATGCCGCTTCGGCGCGCCAGCTCGATGAAGGGCACCATCACGGGCGCGACATCGATACCGGGCGGCGGGACGAGGTAAGCGCGGCCGCAGCCATCGAGCGCCGACGGCCACGTGCTGGCGGCGTGCCAGTCGAACTGGACATCGCTGCCGTGCCGACTGGCGGTGCGCACCTCGGCTCCGGCCAAGCGTGCCGCCGCGGCGACGCGCGATCCGGTCGTCCCGGTCGCACCGGTGACGAGCACTCGTGCGCCGCTCATGACGCCTCGGTTGTGCCTGCTCGGTCGCCCAGCGCAAGCGGGTTCCAGTAGTCGCGGTAGGACACGATGCGCCCGCCTGCCGCGCGGACGACGGCGATGTAGCGCATCGAGTAGGTCCGGCCGCTGTCGAGCAATCGAAGGCGGGCGGTCATCTCCGCGACGATGGTCTCGGCGACGTCGGTCTCGTAGACGACCAGGTTGGTGATCGCGTCGTAACCGACGCGTGCGAGCAGCGGCTCGAGATAGCGCCGGAGGTTCTCGCGTCCGCGCAGCCGCTCGGGACGCCCGGGCGGGGCAAACGGGAACTCGAACTCGACGTCGTCACTGCACAGGTCGAGATAACCGGTGAGGTCGCCGTCGCCGAGGCGCTCCAACCCTGCCTGGAACAGCTCCGCGGTTGCCGACATGCTACGCCTCCTGCGTTCGAATCCGGACTGTTGGTCCGGCTGATAAGTAGACTATACGGACCGATAGTGCGATTGGCGAGGCAGGCTCCGCGACGTGACGCGCCCCCAACGATCCGACGCCACCCGAAATCGCGCGGCCGTGCTCGCTGCCGCCGACGAACTGTTCGCAACGGCAGTCGAGCCTGCCAGGGTGTCCATGGACGATGTGGCGACGGCTGCTGGCGTGGGCAAGGGCACCTTGTTTCGTGCCTTCGGCAGCCGGGCCGGGCTGATCCAGGCTTTATGGGCGCGCCGGACTGAGCCTCTCCGTCACGCGATCGAGAGCGGACCGCTGCCGCTCGGCCCGGGGACCGAACCGCGCCGGCGCGTCGCCGCCATTCTCGACGCCATCCTCGTTGTCAAACTCGACAACCGTCATCTGACGCTGGCGTTGGAGGAGCGTTCTGGCGGCGTGAGCCTGTACGAGCAGGCGCAGTACCAGCTCGTGCACCAACTCCTCAGCGACCTGCTGCGCGACGCCGGCCAAGGCGACGAAAGCGAGCTGCTCGCACACTTGCTGTTAGCGGCCGTTCGGGCGGATCTACTAGATCATCTGATCGGTGGCCGAGGTAGCTCCCGCCGCCAGCTGCGTGCAGGCATCGGCGCTGTAGTCGACCTCGTCCTGAACGGGTCGGGCGGCTGACGACGCGCCACGACCACGCGACAACGTGCTTTTCGTCATTTGGGCCCGCGCAGCCGGGCAGCGGAGGACGGCGTGACGGGGCGCAAACCGGGCCGGAAAGGCAGCGCGTTCGACGCCGAACGGTGGCGACGCACCTGTGCGCGAAAACGGGCGCGCCACGCCAGCCACGCAACACGCTCGCAAGGAACCAGTTGCGAGCGTCCGACACGCTCGTTGCTCCGCTCCTGCTATCGCCCAACAGCCCTCTGGGCGATTGCGGTAACGGACGGACGATCTCCGCAGGCTCCTGCTAACTATCCAACTCGGTAGTCGCGCTCCGCTCGGACCGACGCTCCCTCATCGCGCGTTGGGACAGCGCGGAGCTAGTTGGCGTTTGCAGCTGCTTTGTGTGGGCGCCGTCGTCTGCCTGCACGGTGGCGAGTTCCCGGCGGGCGTGGCTGACTCAACCTTTTGGTGGGCTGGGCTGGTTAATGGGGGTGTGGTTCGACAGATCGATGCGGGAAGCGTGGCGCGATCGTTGCGTGGTGATCGCGTGCGAGGCGAGTTTGAGCGGTTTGTTGCCGGCCACGCGGACGAGTTGCTGCGCGTCGGCTATCTGCTGGTCGGTGATCTCGCGGAGGCGGAGGATCTTCTTCAGGAGTGCTTCCTTCGTGTCGCGCGGCGTTGGCCTCGAGTGCGCGTGATGGATCATCCTGGTGCGTACGCGCGTCGCATCCTGGTCAACCTCGCGGTGGATGGCTCGAAGCGCCGGTCGCGTCGGCGCGACGAGCTCGCTTCACGTGACGGAGTGCCGCTCGTGGACCGCGCCGTCCAGGTGCGAGCGAGTGACGCGCCGGTTGGTGACGCGTATTCCGGGCTGATCGCGGCGCTGGCAGCGTTGGCGCCGCGCCAGCGTGCGGTGTTGGTGTTGCGCTACTTCGAGGATCTGTCTGAGGCGCAGGTCGCGGTCGTGCTCGATTGCTCGGTCGGGACCGTGAAGAGCACCGCGTCGCGTGCGCTCGCTCGACTGCGGCAAACGCTTGAGCACGACCCGCCGCCAGCCCCCGCAGGCGAAAACGGCGCTGTCCAACGGATAAGGAGTAGCCAGTGATGATCGACCAGCTCGAGATGAATCTACGTGACGCGCTCGCGCGGCGTGCGGCAGAAGTTCCCGCGTACGCGGCCATCAGGCTGAGCGCGCTCGACTACCACCCGCGAACGCGTCGCCTGCGGCCGCGCGTTGCGCTCGGGGCGCTCGCGGGTAGCGCTGGCACCGCGGGTGTGATCGTGTCGATCGTCGGCCTGGGAGCGGGCGCGCAAGCGGCGTTTGCTGGCTGGACCGCGACACCGACACAGGCCTCGAGCACGCAGCTCTCAGCTGACCAGTCCGCCTGTCAGGCCGAGCTGGCCGCGAACACGACGCTGGCACCGTTCTCGACCTCGCAGCTCAGCGGCTGGCACGCGGTGCTCACCGACACGCGGGGTCCGTTCAGCTATCTGATCATGCAGAGCGGCGACCACCACGCAGCCTGCTTCAGCGGCCCCGACTTCACCAGGCTCGGCGAATACGGGTACACAATTGACTCAAGCCAGCGCGCGGGAACCGACCAGGCCCCCGCCGACGCAATCACCGTCAACACCGATGGCACAGACCTCCTAGCCCCCAACGGCAACCCGTACACCGGCAGCGGACCAATCGCGTCAGCGTACGGGCAGATCGACGGATCGGAAGGGCCCGGCGTGACCGGAGTGACCCTCGTCCTTAGCGACGGCACGCACGTCCAAGCAACGACCGCGAACGGCTGGTTCGCTGCGTGGTGGCCCGGAAGGCAGACCGCGCCCGAGGCACAACTCACAACATCCACAGGCGAGGTCACGCAGCAACTGCTCACGCCGTCCGGCATGCCCTGCGGACCTACGAACTGCGCGGACTCGACTGGGGCGCCCGGGACCGGCAACACCGGAACCGGCCCGACAGACACCACCGGCACCACCAGCTGAACGCCCCGCACTGTGAGCCGGACCGACTTTGACGGAGACCGTTTTGGTTGGTTTCCTCTTTTCATCTGGCAGGCGGTGTCTTGACCCTATTCAGTGAGGGCCGCGTAGCGGAACTCGTGGAGGGCTTCGAACTCGACGGGAGGTAGATCGCCGAGCGATTCGTGAAGCCGTTGGGTGTTGAACCAGGCGACGTAGCTGACGATTGCGAGCTCGAGCTGACCTGTTGAGCGCCAGACGCGGTCGCGGATCAGCTCGGTCTTGAACGTGTCGACGAAGCTCTCGGCCATCGCGTTGTCGTAGGCGTCGCCGACGGTGCCGATCGAGCCGAGCACCCGGTGGTCGGTGAGCGTCTGGGTGTAGTCCTCGGAGGTGTATTGGCTGCCGGCGTCGCTGTGGTGGATCAGCCCGACGTCGGCGCCTGCCTCTCGTGTGGCGAGCGCCATCCGTAGCGCGTCGAGGACGAGGTCGGTGCGCATGTGATCAGTGAACTGCCAGCCAACGATCATCCGGCTGTAGGCGTCGATCACGAAGCTGAAGAACACGACGCCTTCCCAGCAGCGCAGGTAGGTGAAGTCGCAGACCCACAGCTCGTTTGGACGGCTCGCCGTGAAGTCGCGCTGCACCAGGTCCGGGCTGCGCTGAGCGCTCGGATCCGCCTTGGTCGTCCGCCACGGCTTGCCACGCCGCTTCGCGCCCTGCAGGCCCGCCTCGCGCATCAGGCGCTGGACCGTGCAGCGAGCGACAGGCTCACCAGCCCGCCCGAGTGCCTTCCACATGCGCCGATACCCATAGGCCAGGTAGTTGGCCTCGTGCGTCGTCTTGATCAACCCGAGCAGCCGCTCATCCTCCAGGACCCGCGTGGAGCGCTCGCCACTCGCGCGCTTGTAATAGGCGGACGCCGACACGTCCAGGGTCCGGCAGAGTGGCTCGACCCCGAAACGAGCGCGGTTCTCCTCGATGAACGCGCTCACTTCGATCGGTCTGTGTCGAGCTCCTTGGCGAAAAACACAGAAGCTGACTTCAGGATCTCGTTCGCCCGCCGCAGCTCGAAGTTCTCGCGGCGCAGCTTCTTGATCTCCTCGCGCTCCTCGCTCGTCAGGCCCTGGCGTCGACCCGTGTCGACCTCGGCCTGGCGGACGTGCTTGCGCAACGTCTCCGACGGCACGCCCAGATCAGCAGCGACATGCGCGATCGGCCGGCCCGACTCGAACACCAGCCGGGCACCGCGATCCAACAACTCCGTGGGGTACTTCCTCGAACGTGGCATAACCGGAGCGTCTCGGCCCGTGGGGAGCAATGGAACGGAAAGTGCCGATAAGGCCGAATGCGGCCGTTCTGCGCGGCTGCGATCGTCGGAGTGGGACTAGTCCTCGTCCTCTGGCTTCGCGCTCGTCACAGCCGCGTTGTCGGGGTCGTGCAGTGCTTTTCGGAGTACGCCGGCGAGCTCCGGCAGCAGGAGTGGGCAGTCGCCCCGGACGCGTAGGTGGCGGCGGCGGCGGCGGAACGGGTCAACCCCCACTCGCACGGCCCGTCCAACTCAGCAGGGGCGCTTAGCGGCACTTTCCGTTCCATTGCTCCCCACGGGCCGCAGCGCCATCCGCCTTGCCCGCACGCAATGTGATTTGGAACGGGCGGTCAAGCAGTCGGGTCTTTGTGTCGATGGCGTGTTATGGAGCGCGTTGTCACGCGCCCGCGCTTTCTCGGGGCAGTTGGTCTGGTCGCGCTCGCGTCGGCCGCGTTTGCGGTCTGGGTCGGGCTGCGGATCGGCGGCGTCCGCGCGACGCTCTGGGCCGATGACGGATCCACACCGATCGCGGCGATGATCGCGTGTGTGCTGTGCTGGCGTGCCCGGGCTCGCCACGACGGGCGGATGCGGCTGTTCTGGACGTTGCTGGGTTGTGCGACGGCCTGCTGGACGCTCGCCGAGCTGATCTGGGGCTACTACGCGCTGATCGCAAACGTGGCCGTGCCGGTCGTTTCCTGGGCCGATGTCGGCTATCTGAGCGCGATTCCCGTTGCGGTTGCTGCGCTCGTTGTCCACCCGGCGGCGCACGGGAGCGGAACGCGAATGACGCGTTCGGTCTTCGACGGCCTGGTCGTCGCGACCGCGCTGCTGTTCCTCAGCTGGACGCTCGTTCTCGGTCCGCTTTGGCGCAGCAGCAATCCCGGCACATGGGCGGGAATCGTCGGGCTGGCCTATCCCTTCGGGGACGTCGTGATCGTCTTCTTCGTCGTAGGTGCGATCCGCGGCATGACCAGCGGTGACCGGCTATCGCTGTGGTGCCTGCTCGCGGCGCTACTCGTCATGGCGCTCACAGACAGCACCTACACCTACCTCACAGCCTCATCCAGCTACACGAGCCCGGGCCTGATCGACGCCGGCTGGTTTGTCGCGTATCTCGGGATCGGGCTTGCCGCGTTCGTCTCGCGGCCCACCGACGAGGCAGTGCGAACCCCCGTACACAACCGACCGTCGCTGGCGTCGCTGATAGCCCCGCTCGTGCCAGTCTTGGTCGCGCTCGGCGTCGTTGCCGTGGAGCATTCGCTTGGCGATCACCTCGACCACGCGGCGTGGCTGATGGCGTTCGCACTGGTCGCGCTGGTGCTGGCCCGCCAAGCTCTGATCGTGTTCGAGCTACTCGGGCCAGGCAACGACTCCCACGACGGCACTAGACAGAGGATCACGCACGCCGCGCTACGGGAGGATCTGACCGCACCGGTCAGGCTAGGCGGCTATGAGCCCCACTGACATCCGCTTCGAACAGCCCTACCGCCCTAAGGTCACATTCAAGATGGCGGCACCCCGGGAGCGCTCCGACCGCACCAGCGCTCTGATCGTGATGGGGCTCAGCCTGGCCTGCACCGCCATGGCCATGTTCGATCTGTTGCTGCTGGCATCCGGCCACTAGGACAGTGCTGACTCCGCCGGACCTGCGGACCGTAAGCTTCGCTCGCACGGCGTAACCACCCCGGACCCAACGGGACCAGGCGCTTCCCCCCCAACCCGCCGCCGACGAGCACCGGACCCATCCCAAGATCATGAACGCTGTCGCAACCGCGTGGTTGGGAACGTCTGGATCGCGGCGCCGTCGCTACTGCTGCCGACGATTTGCAGGAGCCTGCCGAGATCGCCGGCCGTTACCGCTGTCGCCCATCAACGAGCGTCTCGAAACGTCGCGCCAGACGCTCGCTACGGACGACGACCATGCGCCTGGGTTGAGGGCGACGCGGCGCTCGCTCGTGCAAGCGATGCAGGAGTCGCAACACCGCTGGTGGGTCGCGTCTCTTTGGTGCTGTAAATCCGGTTCCCGGTGGTGGTTAGTCTAGGCGGCTGTCGCCTCCTCGGGGATGGTCTGCTCGTTGCCTTGGTAGCGCGCTCGCTTGAGGCGTTGGCGGTCGAGCGCGTTGAAGTTGATGCCGTTGGTCTGATGGGTGATCAGGAGATCGAGCACGGCCCAGACGAGGGTGAGGCAGCTGGTCTCGCCGGGGAAGCGTCCCATCACCTTTGTGCGGCGTTTGACCTCGCCGAGCGAGCGCTCGAGCAGGTTCGTGCTGCGCCACCGTCGTCGGTGGCGGACGGGGTAGCGCAGGTGCACGACCAAGGCGTAGAGGTCCTCGGCGAGGCAGCGGGCGGCGGCGGTGAACCCGCCCTTGTCGAGATCGTCGACGAGCGCCTGCAGCCTGCGCTTCGCGTCGGTCTCTGAGATTGCGTCGTCCAGTGCCTGCCAGTAGGCGTGCTTGACGCGTTCGCGTTCGCGGTCGGGCAGCTTCGCGTAGAGGTTCCGGGCGCGGTGAACGCAACAGCGCTGACGATCCGAGGCAGGCCAGCACTGCTCGATCGCCTTGATCAGTCCCGGGGCGCCGTCAGCGACGATCAGCATCGGCGCCCCGAGCCCGCGGCTGATCAGATCGCGCCCGAGGGACTGCCAGTCCTCGAACGACTCTCGCATCCCCAGCGACACGCTCAGCAGCACCCGCTCGCCGTCCTCGGTGAAGCCCCACGCGACCTGGACGCCCTCCTTCGGCCCATCGGGTCTGACGGCGATGAACGTCGCATCGAGGAACAATGCGACGAGCCGGATCTCGTAGAGGTCCCGGCGGCGGAACCGCTCGAAGCGTTCCTTGAGCTCCTCACACATCCGCGACGCGGTCGCCTTCGAGAGCTTCCCCAGCCCCGCCTCTTCGCACAACGACTCGACGTCGCGCATCGACAGGCCCCTGACGAACGCGCCGATCACCAACGCCTTCAACGGCTCCGTTCGCACCAGCTTCGGCGTCCTTGGAAACAGCTTCGACGCGAACGTCTCCGCAGCCTGACGGACCTGCGGGATCTGAATCTCGAGCTCTCCCTCCGCCGTCTGCAGCTTCCGCGGGCGGAACCCGTTGCGCATCCCGCTCTCCTCGCTGCGCTCAACACGCTGATCGGGCGGCCGGCGCTCATAGCGGGCACGCCCAAGCCACGCGTCGAATTCCTCCTCAACAGCGCGCTGGATAATCAACCTGGCGCCGAGCCTCGCGAGCTCCGACAACGACTCGCGCGGACTCTCACCAACCCCGACCGACAACATGTGCTCGATCCTGGCTTCTATTTCCGCCGACGGCGGTACGGTACGTCTCACGGCGTAGGCCTCCTTCATCGTCTTGCAGGACTTGAGGGAACCTACGCCGTTGCCTTGACAGCACCAGCGCTATTTACAGCACTCCTGAGACGCGACCCACCGCTGGCCTGCGCTCCCGAAAATCGTCCAAGGCAGGTGTCACCCCCACGGCGCGGGATGACCGCCCCGGGGTCTTGACCGGCAGTATGGTGATAGCTATGTTGGTGTCATGCTGATGCTCGCGTGAGGGTTGATCGTGCAGATTCGACCGCCGTGTTCGAGCAGGTGGCGGCCGAGATTCGCCGCGCGATCCTCGACGGCGAGGCGAAGCCGGGGGACCGTCTGCCTCCGGCTAAGGACCTAGCGGCTGAACTCGGCGTCAACACGAACACGGTGCTGCGCTCGCTGCGATTGCTGCGCGATGAAGGCTTGCTCGAGTTCCGGCGCGGGCGGGGAGTGACGGTTGCGGGGACGCCGGAGCGCACGATCGTGCTCGAGCGGGCCCGCGAGCTGATCGAGGTGGCGCGCCGCCACGGCTATCGCCGTGAGGAGCTACTGCGGATGATCGAGGGCATGCCCTGATTAGCGCCGTGCTGCTTCACGACGACACCCGGGCGCTCGACGATCTCTCGAGCGACGCGGCGGAGGCGCTGTTCAAGGAGGCGCGGCAGCGCACGCGGCGGCGGCGCCTGCGCCGTGGCTTTGCGGCGGCGCTCGTCCTAGGGGCTGCGACGCTCGCCTACCTTGCGGGCGGGGGCGGGAAGGCGGGGATCCTTGCCGAGGCTGCGGGCCGGCCGTTCGTGAACTCCAGGGCGTTCCACGGCGAGGGCGAGCTCGCGTTCATCTCGCGCGGAGGATTGTGGGCGCTCGACGGTGCGTCGGGCTCGCTTCGGCGCCTGCCGGTGCCGGACGGCTTTAGCCCGGTCGCGCCCAAGTTCTCGCGTGACGGGCGCTGGCTCGCCTACCTGGTGAATCGCGTCAACGCCGAAGGCGACGTGACAGCGGAGCTGTGGATCGCCCACGGCGACGGGAGCGATGCGCACGCCGTCCGCGGTCTCGTCGCACCGGCGCTCATCGGCTGGAGTCCGCACGCCGACCTGCTCGCCGTCACGACCGATACGCAGACGCCGACCGTCTACACGGACGGGACCCGCGGCCTATTCCAGCGCACGACCGCAGTCCAGCTGGTCACGCCCTCCGGCGTGGCCCGGCGCCTTACTATCCTGCCCGCCTCAGCGCCGGCCTTCAGCGGGATCGAGAGCGCGGTCTGGTCCCCCAACGGAGACAAGATCGCGGTCTCGACGTACGGCGGCGCTCGCCAGACCGTTGTGCGCGCCTACCCGATCGACGGCGCCGCGCCGACGACGTGGTTTTCGATCAACGCGCGTCAGCGAGTTCTCGGCGTGTGTGGTCAGCCGTGCTCGGAGGTGATCCCCGATCTCGCCGGCTGGTGGCCGCATTGGGGGATCGCGTTCTGGGTCTACGCGGGCGGCATGACACACAACAGCGACAGCACCCCACTCGAGCTGCTCCCGGCGCCAGGCACTGCACCGCGTCAGATCACACAGACCCTCTCTGACGGCGTCACGGACGCGCTCGCCGCGGGCAGCGGCGGCGAGCTTGCGGTCGTCACGAGCGCGCCCGATCCCGGGCGCACGTACACGCAGGGCAAGACGGTCGAGACCTGTGCTCGTCGCACGCTCACCTGTACGCCCGTACCGGGGGCGTCGATCTGGGCCGCCGCGGACCCCAAAGCGAGATGCCCTTCGGTCTGCCGGCAGCCGGACACCCCAAGACCGGGCGCGCCCGGCTCGGGCGTATCGATCGATCCCACCTGGTCGCCGAACGGCTCGCTGCTCGCATACGTCAAGGCGCCCGCCACGGACGAAGCGCAGATCCCCGCAGCGTGGTTCAAAGCACACGAGCTCCTCGTCTGGAACCGCGACGACGACACGACGCGCAAGATCGCCGACATCGCCGGCGTCTCGCTCCCGACCTGGTCGCGCCACGGCACACAGCTCCTCTACGTCAAGGGCGACGGCCTCTGGCTCGCTCCCCTGAGCGGCAAGCCGATCGAGATCGAATACCCGCTCTTCCCGCCGCGGCAGTGGTGGAGGGTGGGCACGAACGGCCTCTCCTTCTACGGACAGATCAACTGGGCCGGCCAATTCGGCTGGTCGTCACCGTGACGAGCCGACGACGGGGCGCGTGGTCTCGCGCCTAGCGGTTACACATCCCCGGGTGGTGCGTCTTAAGAGACGTGAGGCGTGATTTGGACTCGCGAAGCGATCGGCTGTTGCTCGCCGCAAGCCGGGTCGACGGCGCGGGGTTCGATGTGTTCTATCGCCGCCATCGCAATGCGGTTCTTGCCTACCATGCTGGTCGCGTTCGCGACCCGGAGCTTGCCGCCGACCTGACAGCGGAGACGTTCGCCGCGGCTCTGGTCGCGGTCCACGATCGCGGGCGCGAGTTGCCGGGCGAACCAGTCGGATGGCTGTTCACGATCGCGCAGCGCAAGTTCTTTGACAGCTGCCGCCGCGGGCGCGTCGAGGATGCCGCGCGGCGCCGCCTCTCGTTCGAGCGTTTGGAGCTCGACGATCAGGACATTGAGCGGATCGGTGAGATCGCCGACTCCACGGACCTGCTCGAGCATCTCGACCGGTATCTGCCGCCTGACCAGGCGTTCGCGGTCAAAGCGCGCATCGTCGATGAGCGCGACTACAGCGAGATCGCGAGCCAGCTGCGCTGTTCCCCAGAAGTCGTACGGATGCGCGTTAGTCGCGCACTGAAAACGCTACGCCAAGTTGCAACGGAGGATCACGATGCCTGACGTTCTCGACCGTATCGGCAACCAGCTGCTTGACGCCGAACACGCCTTGCACCTTGCCGCGTTCCCGTCCGCAGCGACTCGCAAGCCCTCCACTGCGCGACGGCTACGCTCGCTCGCTCGCCGCCACCTCGTGATCGCCGGTGTGCTCATGGGTGCCTCGGCCGGCGCGGGCGGCATCGCGATTGCTGACGCGCTGAGCGGCAGCGTGCCCACCGACCACCAGTACCTCTACCAGGGCCAATACGCGGCGCCCGCGACAACGATGACGCCCGACCAGACCGCAGACCTCGCAATCCTACGGCGAGCCGTCACCAGCGCAGACGCGATACCGGCCGGCGCGATCATCTCCAACCCAAAGGTCGCGATGGGTGTCGGTGAGGACGGTGCCAACGTCGCACTCGCGCGACTCGCGCAAGAGTCCAACGGCATCGGCGTATGGGTTATGCCAGCAAACGAGGGCCTCGTCTGCCTCGCGATCGGACCCGTCGCCGCAGGCAGCCCCTATGAGGGCGGCGGGCCCGGCTGCATGCCAGCGACCGCCGCGAGCATCAGCGCGCAACACGCGTGCGACGGACCCAACTGCAACGACACCTTCCCTCCAGGCAACACCGTCGCCGACGGCGATCTCTTCGACACGGTCGGTCCTCCGGATCCCCGCAGTCCTGCGAACCTACCCTCGGACGCCCACAGCAGGCTCCCGATGTACATCGCCGGCGTCCTGCCCGACGGCGTCAGCACCGTCACGCTAACGCTCTACGGCGGCGCCACGAAAACCTTCCCCGTCCAGAACAACGTCTTCCTGATCGCTCTGCAGCCCACCGGCTCGCTCTCCGTTTACAACAACCTCGGCGAGAACGCACCACCAGCCTCAGCGCCAGCCACGCTCACAATCACGTTCAACGGCCCAAACGGCACCGTCAGCAAACCGCTCGGCCCACAAGGCACCACCTGGGCGTTCGCCAACTAAACGAGGCGCTCGCGAAGTCTGAAGGCAGGCGTCCGCGACATCGCTCACCAGGCGGCCGCCCTTGCGCGACGGGGCGGGCGTCCGACCCGCCGAGACTCACGCGCCTGCTTTGGACGACAAGGAGCGTTCTCGCCTGGGGCGTGCCACGCGCCCGCTTTCGCCGGCGATGCGGAAGCTTGCTTACCCCCTGAGACGAGCGCAAGTCGTCCAACTCTGGGTCACGACCTAGGCCACGCGGGGGCAGCTGGTTCCCGTGCGTTGGGGTCCGCGGAGCGATCGTCACGGCCGAGTACCGCGCCGAACAAGAGCAGGTCTTGATACCTGCCGGCGCCGGTGCCGCGCGGATCGCGGTAGCTACTGCCGCCCTCGGGGCAGTCACCCGGATGGTTGCTTTGGCGCATCGAGGGGCTAGCGGATGATGTGGATCGTGCGTTCCATCCCGAGCTGGGTTTGTTCACGCCCGTCCTGGGTGCGCATGATGCAGACGAGGAGATAGACCCCTGGTCGCTCGTTGATCAGCTCCTGCTGGGCTCCTCCTGGCGAGAGCGGGCCGGCGAATTCCGGGGCGGTGATCCCGACCTTCTGTGCCTCGTTGTCATTGCCCGCGAGCAGCAGGGCGGTGAGGTGCTTGGCGGACTTGGCGTTTTTGACGCCGATGCCCTGGATCTGGTGCACGAGAAAGCCGTCGTTTTCGAACCTGACGAGCTCGCCGTCGTGGAGCGTGCGTGGCCCGCGGAACCCGAACTCGATCGCGCTGATCGTCGCGTCCGCCTTTGGAAGCGCGGCCGGGTGTGGCGCCTGACTGATTGTGAAGGCGGCGTGGGGTGGGTTGGGGCTGCTGCTGCTGAGGTCGACCGCGATGTAGTTGCCTGGCTGAAGGGCGGTCTGCGTACTGGTGGTTCCCTTGTTGGCGCTGATGTCGAAGACGATCGCTCCGTAAGGGTCGAGGTAGTTGAGATCTCCTTGGTGCGCGGCGATCGCCGCGCCGGCCTTCGCAAACGCGGCGAACGGCGTGCCGGGGTTCAGGCGGATTAGCGTCGGCTCGGTGTGTTTCACGCTCACGGTCGAGATGACGTTCACAGCGCCTGACTGGAGCGGGCCGGCGACCGTGACGGAGTGGCCGTTTAGGGCGAGCGTGAGCGTCGGAAGGGTCGATGTGACAGAGCTGCCGGCCGCGGTCACGCAGGCGGCTAGCATCGCTGCCGCCACGCAGGCCACGGCCACTGAGCTGCTGAGCGAAATGTTTTTCATGTGGTCTCCTTTGATCTCCGCGAGCGGTGCGCCTTGCCGGTTAGCGCGCGCGTCGCCGCCGCGACTTGACGGTGGTCACGACGGCAACGGCGATCAGCAGCGCCGTGCCGATGCCGAAGGCAACGAAGAGGACGTTGCTCAAGGTTCCGGGATGGCTGCTGTTCTTGGCCGTGAGGTTGGCGAGTAGAAAGAGCACGACGTCTGCCACGACGAAGCCGATCCAGCCTCGGCGACTGATGGGTGTGCGTGCATCGGCGGTGTTCGACATGGTGCCTCCCGGTTGGTTGGCGAAAGCGTCGCAACCGAGAGGTTTCGTGTCGTCGGCCGGCGGTATGACTTCTCGTGGACTTCGTGGTGATCTGCGGGCCGACGGCGTCGTACTGGAGTAGGACCTGAGTCAGCCCCTCGTAGGACGCGCGTTGCCGTATTGGGCGCTAGCGTGCGCTCGTGGGCGCTGAACAGAGGCTGATCGCGCGAGGACCAACGATCGATCTACGCGTGATCGATTGGGCGCTGGCGTCGTTGCTGACCGTCGGCGCGTTGGTGGACGCTTCCTCGCAGCTCCCTCGCGGGCTGGGGGTGCTGACGGTCGTGTCGCTGCTCGTCCTAACGGGCAGCGTCGCCTGGCGCCGCCGGAGCCCGGCAATCACGACGCCGCTCGCGGTCACGGGGTTCGTGGTGTTCCAGGTCGCGAGCGGTTACGCCGGGGGCGGCGCGTTTGAGGTCGCCGCGATCGCCTTGAACTTTTATCTGCTTGGCCGTCGCTCCCGTGACCGCCAGGGTGTGCGCACGGCGGCCGCGGTGTTCGCATACTGGCTGGCAGGAGTCGCCGTGATCACGTACGACCAGGCCGGCGGCTCGGTGGGCGCGGTGCTCGGAGGATGGGCGCTGCTCGGGGGCGTGCCGTTCGCTGTCGGGCGGACGCTGGAGACTCGCAGCGCGCTGACGCGCGAGCTCGAGGAGCGGTTGGCGCGGTTGGAGGACGAGCAGGCTCTGCGCGCGAACGTAGCCGCCGGCGAGGAGCGAAATCGGATGGCGCGCGAGCTGCACGATGTGATCGCCCACTGCGTCAGCGTGATGGTGATCCAGACCAGCGGCGCCCGCCGGGCCGCGCAGGGAGATCTCGAGATGGCACTGGCGGCATTGCGGGTTGTCGAGAGCTCGGGCCGCGATGCACTGGTGGAGCTGCGGCGGATCGTGGGCGCGTTGCGCCGCAGCAGCGACGCGCTCGCGGGCTCCGCGCCGCCGGGGATCTCGCAGCTGGGCAAGCTCGTCGACCGCGCGCGCGCCGCCGGGTTGCCGGTGGAGCTCCACGTCAACGGTTACGCGAAGGCGCTTCCCCCGGGCCTGGATCTGGTCGTCTACCGGATCGTGCAGGAGGCGCTGACGAACACGATCAAGCACGCCGGCAGCGCGCGCGCATGCGTAAACGTGACCTTCGGCGCGCACGAGCTCATTCTGGAGGTCTCAGATACCGGAAAGGGGTCGGCCCAGACAGAGCGCAACGACGGCGAGCCAGGTCACGGGCTGGTCGGGATGGGTGAGCGGGTCAGGCTGTACGGCGGCGAGCTGTACACAGGCCCGCGCGCCGCCGGGGGCTTTGAAGTCCGTACTCGGATCCCGCTCGAAGGGACTATGCCATCGCCCCGCGCGCTTGCTCTGCCGGGCAGTCACGACGCAGCGGCGATCGGGACGGCAGGCGCCTTGCGCTGGCCCTGGCTTGATGCGGTATTCGCAGCGACCTTGCTGGTGGTGCTAGAGGTCGGGGTGTTGGCGGGAAGCCACCGCCACGGCCTGCTCGTCCTGAACGTGGTGATCGTCGGCGTCATGGCGCTAGCGGCATGCTGGCGGCGGCGCTATCCGGTGTCGTTCCTGGTCGCGCTCGCCACACTCGCCGCGGCGATGAACGCTTATCTCACCTCGCTGGACGACTCGCCGCTAACCGCCGCTTATTTTCTGCTCATTCCGGCCTACACGGTTGCTGCTTGGACGGAACGCCGCAGGGCGCTGCTCGGACTCGCGGTCCTGCTCGGTGGTACAGCGCTCAGCCAGCTGATCGCGCAACACCAGCCGATCGGCAACCTTGCCGGTGCCGTGTTCACGATCAGCGCCGCGTGGGCAGCCGGCCAGGCGATCCGCGCACGTCGGCTGCTCGTCACCGAGCTACAGCGCGCCGCAATAAGGCTGGAGGCAGAACGCGAGGATCGCGAACAGCTGGCCGTCGCCGGCGAGCGGTCACGGATCGCGCGAGAGCTGCACGCCGTGGTCGCGCAGAGCGTCGCCGCGATGGTCGTTCAGGCCGAGGCGGCCGGGACCACGCTCGCCCGCGATCCAGCGCGAGCCGACAAGGCGATGAGCGCGATAGAGGACAGCGGCCGCCAGACGCTCGCCGAGATGCGCCGCATCCTCGGCGTCCTGCGCCACACCGATGATCGCAACAAGCTCGAGCCGCAGCCCGGCGTCGCCCAGATCTACACGCTGATCCAACGCTCGCGCGAGCAGGGTCAGCCGATCGAGTTGAGCATCGACGGCGACCCCGGCACCCTGCCCGCAGGAATCGACGTTGGGCTCTATCGGATCCTGGAGGAGGCGCTGCAGAGCGCCCCCCGCCGGCCCGAAACCGTCGTCGGTATAGCGTTGCGCTTCGACGAGGAAGCTCTCGAGTTGCGCCTCACTGCTCGCTGCACCGGACCGAACGGCTGGCCGACGGACACGATGCGTGCGCGCGTGGCGCTGTGCGACGGCGACCTACGCGCCGAAGCTCCCGACGAGGATGGCTGGCAGTTCGCCGCCCGTATGCCACGCGGACTTCACGGAGCGCTCGCATGACCGTTCGCGTCCTAATCGCCGACGACCAACAGCTGATCCGCGCCGGATTTCGGATGATCCTCGCGACCGAGCCCGACATCGAAGTCGTGGGAGAGGCGGCCACCGGCGCCGAAGCAGTTGCTCTGACCCGCGAGCTGCGCCCGGACGTCGTCCTGATGGACATCCGCATGCCAGACCTCGACGGAATCGAAGCCACCCGGCGAATCCTCGCCCGAGACGGCGCCACCAACACGAGCGTGCTGATCCTGACCACGTTCGATCTCGACGAGTACGTCTACGATGCGCTACGAGCCGGGGCGAGCGGCTTCCTACTCAAAGACGTGCCGGCACACCAGCTGGCCGCAGGCATACGCACGGTCGGTGACGGCGACGCGCTTCTCGCTCCCAGCATCACCCGCCGCCTGATCGAAGAGTTCGCCGTGTCGCGGACCCCGATCGGCCCCGCCCCCGGACTCGACGAGCTGACCCCGCGAGAGCTCGAGGTATTCCGGCTGCTGGCGACCGGGAAGACCAACCGCGAGATCGCCACCGAACTGATCATCGGCGAGACGACCGTCAAGACGCACGTCACCCGGATACTCATGAAGCTCGGGATGCGCGACCGCGTTCAGGCCGTCGTGCTCGCCTACGAGACCGGGCTCGTCACCCCGAGTCATAGGACAGAGAAATAGCCACGCTGTACGCGCGGCGTCGCTCTGGCCGCCACGCGTACTCCGCTGCTGCATCGGCAGCAGAAGCTGCCGCCGACAGAGCGGCGCCCACTGCAAACGCTGGGCTCGGCGGGCGCTGTGCAGTTGTGCAGCAGACGTGCAACGAGGCATGCGAGCCACGCGGGGACAGTCGACTCTGCCCATGCTCGCTGCACAACGGAAGCAGGCGCGTCGTCGGACCGAGACGAGACGCATGCTTCGGACGAGATGCGAGCGCCTGCTGAGTCTCGCTGCTCACTCCCGCTCTCGTCCATCAGCAGGAGGCTGCGGAGATCGTCCGCCGTTACCGCAACCGCCCAAACGCGAGCGTCTGGCTCCGCCCGCTCGGCGTGCGCGGCAGGGGGAGGGGAGAGGCTCTCGAGGGCGCTCGCCGGCTCCCGCTGAGGATCGTCCCACGCATCATGCGCCAAGCTCATAATGCGAAGCGCGCATCAACGATGCGCAACGCGCATGCCTTCTGTGGCATCGCGTGCTTGGAGACGTCTGCGGATGTTGCCGCGCGGTCGGCAATAGGCTGTTGGGCGGGTCACGAATCGGAATCAGGGGGAGCACATGGCTGACAGTTTGGACAAGCTGCGGAGCGATCTTGAGAAGCGGATCCGCGAGATCGAGCCGCTGATCGCAGAGCACGCGCAGCTTCGTAAGGCGCTCGAGGCGCTGAAGGGCGTTGGCGGCTCGCGGCTGGGGCAGGGTTCCTCGACGGCGCGCAGGAGCCCTGCATCTCGGGCTCGCGCCGGCGCGAAGGGTCGTGGCCGGCCGCGCGGGTCGGGTGCTCGCGCGCAGCAGGTTTTGAAGCTGGTGCGTGAGCAGCCGGGCATCACGATCGCCGAGCTCGCGCAGCGACTCAAGATCAAGCCGAACTACTTGTACCGAGTCGTGCCTGGACTCCAGAAGGACGGAAAGCTTGAGAAGCGCGGCAAGGGATTGCACGCACCGGAAGCCTGAGTCGCTGCTCGGTTACTCAGGCGAGCCGATGCGCGAGGCACAGGCGCTGCAACGCGGCCATCGAGTCGTCGGGCTCGTCAGGTAGCCGCTGGAGTGAAGCTCTCGCGGCCCGTCGTTAGTCTGACGACGCTATGTCTCTCGCGTTCGTCGGCCCTCCTTTCCTCGAGATCTACGAGATCCCGCCTGACAGGCCGGTCGAGCTGTTCCGGATTGTGCGGAGCGACGATCGCCGCAACCCTGCTTTTCGCGGTTCGTTCATGTCGAACTTCGCGACCGGCAGGCCTCCGCGAGGCCCTGAGTCTCGCTCGGCGGCGATACAGATGGGCTTGTCGATGTACGAGCAGTCGACCCAAGCGGAGGGGACCGCTCGCCTGTACCCAGCGATTGGTCAATACGTCGCGCGCTTGCTAGTGGCCGCGGGGCAGGGCTTCAACCTGGCGTCAACGGGGCAGGTCGGGCACTGGACTGTTTGGGGCCGGCCGGATCAACTTGTTGACGCCGTAGTCGATGTCTATCCTTGGTAGTGATGGCTAACCGCCGGACCCCCACTGATGAGCAGCTCGACGTCGCAGCGGCCGACCACTTCACGTTGCTAGACGGCGACGGGAACCTGATCTCGTCTTACGATGACCAATCCGTCGCGCAAGACGCGCTGGAGAACATCCTGGCGGCCGAGCCCGAAGCGACCGGCCACATTGCGCTCATCGCCTACGACGCAACCGGGCAGCCACTCGGCCGCGTCGCGCGTAAGCGCGTCGCTGCCAACGCTTGACCTGAGCCAGCACGCCGCGACCAGCTGCAGGCTTCGCGTCGGCTTGAAGCGCGGCTTCTAGTGTCTGAGGCACCCGGCGTTTTTCAGGGCGTGGGGGACCCCGTATGAGGAACGGCTGCTGGGACAGCGGTGGCGCTGGAGATCGCTGCGTGCGAGCCAATGACCGCGGGAGCTCGATCGTCGCAATAGGCCCGTCCGAATTGAAATCCCGCAATGGTGCCTCAATCGGACAGGTTGTTGACTCCGCGAGCTTGCTCCGGTCCGGAGCGCTGCGTAGCGTTGACGTGCATGTTGATGGTCATCTTCGGGGCCGGAGCGTCGTACGGGAGCGTGATGGTGGCTGCGCCGCTGCAACGCGCCTCGTCTGCCAACTACGAGCTTTCGATGCGCAACCGGCCGCCCCTCACCAAAGACCTGTTGCTGCCACGCTTCGGCACGTACGCTGAGAGGTACAACGGCAGCGGACCGGCGCTCGTTCAACTCCAGCGTGCGCTCGATCTGCGCCCCGGTTCCGGCATCGAGACGGTGATCGGCGAGCTGTACGCGCAAGCATCAGGCGACACCGAGATCGCAAGACACGTGCTCGCCCTCCGTTTCTACCTCGCGGATCTCATCGAGACCACAGCAGATCTCTGGTGGGCCCAGCACCACGGCATTACCCATTACGCCCAGCTGCTCGCCCGCCTCGGCGTTTGGCGCGCGGCCACACGCGAACCCGTGGCGCTCGTGACGTTCAACTACGACACGCTGCTCGATCGAAGCTTGGCGCAGCAACTCGCGGGGGACTGGCATTCTCCGCGACAGCTCACCGCGAACTCGGAGGGTGCAGATTCCTCGTGGTACGTCGATCGCGACGACTGGCGCCTGTTCAAGCTCCACGGATCCACGAGCTGGTCGCGCGTTCTAGACGGACCTGATGCGGGTATCGGCTCCGATCCGAACGCAACCATCGCGCGAGCGGCGCGGATCAACCTCACAGACGGCCCGATTCGTGACGCCCACTGGCGCAGCGACATTCTCGAGGCAGTGCCGGCGATCGCACTGCCAACCGACGCCAAGCAAAGGTTCGAATGCCCTCCCTACCATGTTGAGGCGTTCGCGACCAACGTCGCGCAGGTCGACCGGCTGCTAATAATCGGATGGCAGGCCGCGGAGCCGCACGCGCTCGAAGTGCTCGCCGACGTAACCCCGGGCTACCGCCTTGCCGTTGTGGACGTCGACCAGAAGTGCGTCGACACGATTATGCAGAACCTCGGGCGAGTAGCAGCAAAGTCGCCCGCGCCAATGGCGTTCACCGATAGTTTCACCGGACTAATACAGGGCGAAGCGCTCGAACAATGGCTCGGCCTCGAGGCGCCCGGCGGCTGGTGATCGCTCAAGAGAGGACGGTGCCGGCGCCCGCCGCCGGCCGCGAACGCGCGATTTGTGGGCGCCGTCTGAAAACTAGTCCACCTGCGCCGGTTGAAAAGTAGGCCACTTCGGCGTGGGGCTGGATGCGTCCGGCTGGCCTTTGACCCTCGTTTGATCGGTTGCGATCGGCGAGGAGGAAGGATTGGTCGGCGTGGAGCAGTGGGCGGAGGTCAGGCGGATGCGCCGGGTCGAGGGCTTGTCGGCGCGCGAGATCAGCCGCCGGACGGGGTTGGCTCGTGACACGGTCGCGAGGCTGTTGGTGGCGAGCGAGCCGCCGAGGTATGAGCGCAAGCCGGTCGCGTCGAAGCTTGATCCGTTCAGGGACTGGATCTGCGAACAGCTTCAGGCGGATCCGCGGATTCAGTCCCAGCGGTTGCGGGAGCTGGCTGGCGAGCTGGGCTATCTGGGCGGCAAGTCGATCTTTGATGACTTCGTTCGCGAGGTCCGGCCCAGGTTCTTGCGACCCCGGACGTTTCAGCGGACTGTGTATCGGCCTGGGGAGCTCGTTCAGTGCGATTTGTGGGAGCCGAGCGAGCAGATTCCGGTTGGTCACGGGCAGCGTCGTCGTGGCTGGGTCGTGACCTGTGAGGTGTGCTGGTCGCGCGTGATCGCCGGCACATTGGTGTTCAGCAAGGAGGCGCCGGACATCCTTTGGGGCCTGGCTCGCAATCTGACGAGATTGGGCGCGTTGCCGGAGAAGCTGGTGTGGGACCGTGAGTCGGCGATCGCTGCGGGTGGCCGTCCGACAGAGGCGTTTGCCGCGTTCTGTGGCCAGCTCGAGGTTGGCTGGGTGATCTTGGAGGCACGGGATCCGCAGGCGAAAGGCTTGTTGGAGCGCTCGCACCGGTTTATGCGCTCGAACTTCGAGCCGGGCCGAGTGTTCGCCAACCACCTCGATTATCAGGACCGGTTGGACGCTTGGGCCGACAAGGTGAACCAGCGCCAGCACCGGACGGTCAGGGCTGTTCCGGCCGAGCGGCTCGCCGAGGAGAAGACGCGGATGCGCCCGCCCCCGACCGGCATGCCTGACCTGGACCGCCGCCAGGTCATCAGGGTCCCGGCGCAGCCGTTTGTCCGGGTTGATCGCAACGACTACTCGATCAACCCCGCGTTCGCCGGGCGCAGGATCGAGCTGCGTGTCTCCCAGACACACATCACGGGCGTCGTGCTGGACACGGGCGAGCTCGCCTGCCGCCACCGCCGCGTGTTCGCTGGCGGGCTGACGCTCCTGGATCCGGCGCATCAGACCCAGCTCGAGCGCCAACGAGATGAGCGACGAGGGCGCCACCAGGTCGACGTCGAGATCCGACCGCTCGCGCGCTATGACGAGTTGATCCCGGCATGACCAAGCAAGCCGAGCTGGCGCACCTGTTCCGCGCGCTGAAAGCACCAGCCGCAGCGCACGCGCTCCCCGTCCTGGCCGAGCGGGCCCGCGAGGAGGCCTGGAGCTATGAGCGCTTCGCGGAGATCCTGCTCGGCACAGAGGTCTCAGCTCGCGACAGCCACGGCGGCGAGGGCCGCATCAAAACCGCCCGGTTCCCCGCCCGCAAAACCCTCGAGGAGTTCGACTTCACCTTTCAGCGGTCGGTGAAGAAGACGGTGATCGAACACCTCGGCCAGCTCGACTTCCTGCACGGCCGCGAGAACGTGATCCTGCTCGGCCCGCCAGGCACCGGCAAAACACACATCGCGACCGCTCTCGGCATCCGGGCGTGCCTTGCCGGTCAACGAGTGCTGTTCGCAACCGCGACGCAGTGGGTCGCCCGGCTCGGCGAAGCCAAACGCCAAGGCCAACTCGAGAACGAGCTCCGGCGCCTGTCGTTCATCCCTCTGATCATCGTCGATGAGATCGGCTACATCCCGTTCGACCCCGAAGCCGCCAACCTCATGTTCAGCCTCGTCTCAAACCGCTACGAACGCGCCTCAATGATCGTCACCAGCAACAAACCCTTCTCAGCCTGGGGCGAGATCTTCGGCGACGACATGGCCGCCACCGCCATGATCGACCGGCTAATCCACCACGCTGAGATCCTCAGCCTCAAAGGCGACAGCTACCGGCTACGCGGCAAAGACCTCGACGCACGCCCCACCCGGCCAGCCGAACACGACTGACCCCCCGCCGGCGACCGCGCCGCCGGCATTTCGCTCCGCTCGCCTACGGCTCGCTGCGCAAAACGCCGGCGCAGCAACCCTCAAGCGGCCTACTTTTCAACCGGCGTGGCTGGCCTAGATTTCAACCGGCCTTGACACGATTCGCGGGGCGTGGGGGAGGGAGGCTGCCGCGAGTACGGCGGGGTAGCTGGAACGCCAGCGCGGGCCGCTCATGTGCGCGATAAACACGATTCTGGAAAGCGCCAGGAGCCGGGCTACACAAGCCGGCGAGTTCGCCGAGGTGCCGATTGGCGAGGGCGCCGGCTACTTTGAGTGCGTCTTGCACATGAGACTCGCGTTGCCAACGCTGACGCCGCGGGAGCCGGCCGCGCTGTCGTCACACGCGCAAGCGCCACAGCTCGTGTCGCCGCTTTCGATCAGTCGCACAAGATTGAGCCAATACGACTCTGGAGCGCCTGAGACTGCGCTGCGTCGATCTCGATGACCGCGTGCTCCTGCGGACCGAGCGCCCCGCTGGCGCCGTAAAGGGTGCCGACCTGGGTGTCGTTTGATTCCTCGTCGAGTTGGACGCTGAGAGCCGTCGGGCAGCCGTTCCGCGTGACGACCTCAAGCTTGTAGCATCCGTTCACCGCGTACTGCGCGCACGAGAACGGCGGCTTCAAGAACTTGTAGTAGATGTTCGGCAACTCGTACGGGGCAACATTCGAGTAGTCCGCCGTATACCCCGCGTGCCACGCGGCGTGAACGTCGGCAGATAGCGCCTGCTGATAGGCCTTCTGACTTGCTGCTTCGCTCGCGGCCGCCTGCCGAGCCTTCGCCGCGCTCAGCCAAGAAAGGCAGGCGGGTTTCCGCCCATCCAGCGAGTTGGCAAAGAGAAGCTGGACGGTCGCGGTGGCGTCGCTCGCGATGCTGCCCGAGTAGGTGACGCACGCGGGTAGCTTCCCGGCGAAGCGGCAGTCGTAGATGACCGACTTGTTACCGGTGAGCTTGCTCTGGATGTAGAAGCCGGAGTTGTTGCAGAACCTAGCTCCGGCTGCGATTGCGACCTGCGATGGAGATGTCCCGCCGCACCCGGCAAGAACCGCGGCGGCTGCCACCGCAGCGACGAGCCCGCCAACAATCGCACGTCCCTGCCGTCTCCGAGGAGCTCGGCAGGGTTGCACAGCGCCAAGGCCCGTAGGATCGCCCCCCAAGTGCATCGCTCGTCCCCTCGTCCCCTTCCGTTCGTGACGCACCGTACTACGATTGCGGCATCGCCTCGCTCTCGCTCCCGCCCTTAGGGAGGACGGCGCCGGCGCTCGCTCCCATCGCCTCATAACTTTCGCTATGTTCGCTCGCGCGTCACGGCGCGTCGCGCGTCCTCAGTCTGGGGGGCGAAAGCGAGCATCACGGTCTCCGCGCTGGTGCGCCCGCTCGTCTCGGCTTCTCACGGCAAGACGGGCGCTCCCGGATCACTGAGCGCCGGGACTCGACGAGCGATTTGCCGCTGTTTCGCGACTGGCCGTGGCATCGTGATCCGGACCGGTCGGGGCCTCAACGGCGTACAGTCGCCCCGCGATGACATTTGGTGATGCACAGTCTCGTTCGGATGCGGGACACGGCCGTGTCTCGCGCGAGGTGTTTGAACACTTGGCCGCAGTGCGCGGCGAGGGCGACGAGTGGGATTTCAAGGCGACGCTCGGGGATCTGGCCGAGAACTCCGTCCGGGTAAATCTCGCGAAGGACGCGCTTGCGCTCTGCAATCTCCCACTTGGGGGGACCCTTGTCGTGGGAATCGCCGCGGACTACTCGCACGTCGGCCTGCGCTCCGAGGAGAGGATCGACACCACGGCGATCCGCAACGCGGTCGAGAAGTACATCGACGGGGAGTTCGCGGTGACCGCCGCCGAGCACGAACTCGCCGGGGGTGACGGCGCCCTCAGACGGTTCGGCATAGTCCACTTCTTCCGACGGACCTCACAACCTGTGCTCGCGGCCATGGACGGCCAGCTCGATGGCAGGCAGGTGTTCCGCTCCGGCGACATCCTCATCCGACGAGGAGCGCGGAGCATCAGGGCAAACTCAGGCGACGTACGGCGACTGTTGACGAGCAGCGTCGTCAATGAGGCACGTGTGCGGGCGGTCGACGAGCTATGGGCGTGCGTTGTGGACCAACGGCAGCTGATCGTCGGCGCCTTAACCCTTTATGACCTTCTCGTCGACACGGAGTATCCCGACGTGGTGACGCGCCCGGAACTACGAGCGATGCTCGGTTCGATGTCGGATCTTGAGCACGCCACGAGAGTCCAACAGCTACAGCAACAGGTCAGCCTCGTGCGGCCGTATCTTCCCGACGGTCTCTACGAGCGCTACCGACGCTGGTCGGCCTTCGCTGGGAGGGTTCAGATGAAGGTCATGAATCAGGTTGCTGCCGGCGTCTTCCGCTCCTGGACTGAACTCGACGACGGGACCCCCGACGGGCATTTGCGTGGTCTTGCGTCCGAGATCCTCTCGGCCCAGGAGATAGACCTGCACTGGGCCGGACGGGCGACACCACTTGGCGTTTACCGACCCCTGACGCCCGTGGTCGATCTGGCAGAGTGCGGCCTGCTCGATCTGATCAGAGGCGTGTTGAGCGGATTGGCCTGACGCGTCGCATCCCCGGCAGTCCGCGTCTAACGCCTCGCGACGACCCTGACGCTGTGCCGAACCGTGCCTTCCACATGAGATGGCCTGCGACTTCGCCGAAGCGCGAGCTACCTGCCGTCCTCCAGAAGCAGAGCACGCGCCGGTGCTCGAGACTGGGCGCAAGCGTTACCGTTGACTCGGTGGGAGTCGATCGCGACGCTGCGGCTGCATTAGAGCGCCTGGGCCTGACGCCCCCGTACGGCGAAGTCACGGTCTACCGTGCGACCGATTGCGCTGAGGCGGCGCAGATTGAGGAGGATAGGCGGATCTACGGAGATGAGAACCGTCAGGCTTGGGTCGCAAGCTCAGCCGACATCGCGCCGCTGCACGACGGAACGTATGGCGGCATCGAGGCCGAGGTGCAAATGACCGTTCTTGCATGCGACCTGTTCTGGGAGTGCGCGAGGGAAGGCGAGAACGGTGATGTGGAGCTGTTCTATCTGCTCGACTGCGGCTCGGGCTGCGCGGTCAACCACGTGCAGATCAACCCCTATCCGTAGCTGAATCGGATGCGATTCCTGACGTTCTGGGGCCGCGCGCTCGTGACCGGTGGCAAGCTTGCGATCGCGCTCGGCAGCGTCGTGGCGCTGGTGATCGGGGGATCGGCGATCGCGTATTTCAAAGCGGCCCACCACCGCTCGCTGTGGGTCGTGATCGGAGCGGCGGTGGTGATCTTGGTGTGCATGTGGGCCGCCTACCGGCGCTGGGACGATGCTGATCGAGACGCGGTGCTACTGCGCGAGCGACTCAGTCAGACCGCGATTCATCCCGACCATGCGGCACAGCTCGGAGCCGTATTCGACTCGTGTCGTCGAGCGATCGCGAATCTCGCCCCGTGCGACTACCTCGACGAGCAGTTCCGCGCCGCGTTCCGCGCGCACTACCCCGACCTCATCGCACCTCTGGAGCAGTGGGACGCAACGGCTCGCCGGTTGGAGGTCGCCCGCACTGTGCTCGCGGATTCAGTTCGCCAGGCAACCCCGGCGCACGGCTTCGCCGCGCCAACGTGGAATGAGGACGTGATCGCAGCGTTCATCGCGGGCGATGTTGACTGGCGTGCGGTGCACCGCGACGATGCTCGTCCCCACGGCCCGATCGCGTTCCGTTGTGTGCAGGACCTTCCGAACGGCGGTTGGTCTGCGCAGCTCAATACCAATCGAGGTGGCGAAAGGGCGCGCGAGTTCGAGTCCTCACACGTGCCCGAGGTTGCCGAAGACGACGCAAGATTGACCGCGTTCTTCGAGGAGGTCGATACAGGCCAGCACGCAGCGGACGTGACTGCGGGCGTCGTGGCCCTGGGCGCGCTGCGTCCGACCTTGCTTCAGATGCTCAATGCCTACGGCGCGGTTCCGCTACCCATTCGACCAGACGAATGCCCCGTTTGCGCGCTCCACCTCGACATCGGCGTCGTGTAGTTGAGCAGCGGCACCAGGGAACCAGCCGACACAGGGGGTAACGCGCGATCGGCGCCCTTTCGATGGGAGGGCCGCGGCGCGGGTGGTGCTGGCCGGTCGCGTCTAGGCTGTGACGCCAATCACCCGTCGGCGTCCTGGAGGCGATATGGCTGAGACTTTGAGCAGGCTGCGCAACGATCTGGAGAAGCGGATCCGGGAGATCGAGCCGCTGATCGAGGAGCACGCGCGGCTGCACCAAGCGCTAGAGGCGCTGAAGGGCGTTGGTCGGTCGGCTGCGGGGCAGGGGTCCGCGGCTGCGCCCAGGCGCGCGGCATCTCGCGCCGGCGCCGCTGCGAAGGGTCGCCGTGGCCGGCCGCATGGGTCGGGTGCTCGCGCGCAGCAAGTCCTCAGGCTGGCGCGTGAGCAACCGGGCATCACGATCGCCGAGCTCGCCAAGCGGCTGATGATCAAGCCGAACTACCTGTACCGGATCGTGCCCGGCCTGCTCAAGGACGGAAAGCTCGAGAAGCGCGGCAAGGGCTATCACCCGCCCGAGCCCTAAGCCGCCCTGGGCGCGCCGAAGCGGGCAAGTGGGGCCGTGTGCGGCGGCCACGAGACCGCTCGGCGCAATGCCTGATAATCTAGGTTATGACGTCTTACCTGCAAATAGGCATGTTTTGTAAGCGTCCACGTCGAGTGCCAGCGTGATGTCAGTGGATTTGCCAGCTCGTGTCAGCGGTTGCGTGCCACCTCATGTCAGTGCGCCGACCGGCGCTCGTAGCTCGCTCGCCCAGGCGTAGCAAGGGCAATCGCGCCGCGGGGCGTCGCGAGCAGGACCGCCGCGCGACTGACATTCCGGCACTCTTATTGGACTGGCGCTCGACACGTTGAGTCCCGGCGTTCAGGCGTCTAGGAGGTCGACGAATTGTCGTGGGCTGAGGATCGGCGGTTGCGGATCCGGGAGCTCGAGCAGGTCGGGGTCACCGGAGATGAGATAGTCCGCGCGGGCCGCGCGGGCGAGCGCGATTAGGTAGTCGTCGTTTGGATCTCGCGAGATCGCGGGTCGCAGTGGCGGGTCCTCGATGATCAGCGCCCCATCGGCGAGACCGTCGAGTAGCTCGCGTGCGACGGCAGTGCTGATCCAGCGACGGAACTTCGCCCGCCCGAGAACGCGGTTCGCCTCGGCCAACAGGGTCGCGCTTGCGACAAGCTCAAAGCGCTGCTCAGTCCATGCAGCGAGTATCCGCCGCGGCGGGCCGACCGTCGAGATCGCGGCCGAGACAACGACGTTGGGATCAACAACGACGCGCACGCGCCGCTATCAGCGCTTCGCGCGCGGTCCCCGCCGCACCGCATGCAGCTCGCGGTTGGCAAGCTCCAGCGCCGCATCGCCGTCGAGCGTCTCGCTCGCTTCGCGCGCCTGCTGCTCAAGCGCGGCAGCAACACGCTCACGGCCACCCGCCAGCACGAGGTAGCGCTCATAGGAGAGAACCACCGCCTCCGGCCGGCGCCGCGCACCGATCACAACCGGCTCCGCCTTCGCGCCCGACCGGCGGAAGCGCTCAAGCAACGCCGGCAGCTGCGCTCGCGCCTCGCGCGTCGCCAAAACCTCATGAGGCTTACCAGCCATCCTCAAAGCGTAGCACGAACGTGTACACGCACGCGAACCCTGACACGACCGACTCCGGCACCCGAGAACGGCTGCGGGCGCGGGCGCAGCCCCGCAGTCAGGGCTTGACTGCGAGGACGACGGTGATGATCAAACCCACGATGCCGGCGAACCCGAAGGCGAACTGGAGGAGCGCCGACCCACGCTCCCTGCCGAGCCCGAGGCGCGCGGCTCCGCAGAGCGCGAGCGCAGCCACGCTGGCGACCGCGCAGATCCAAGCCACACCCATGTGCGCGAAGATCGCGACGGCAATGAGGGCGATCGCGGCCAAGACCAGGCCCGCGGTCCCTCCGGCCGTCAGCAGCCTCTCCGCACGCTCACGCCGCTGGCGCTCATCCTCGGCGCTGCCCTTCAGCGCGGCCTCGCTGCGCTCGCGCTCGGCCTCGCGCTCGCGGGCCTGGCGCTCGTGGCTCTCGCGCTCGGCGCGCAGCTCCTCCTCGTGCGCGGCCTCGGCCGCCGCGAGCCTTGCCGCCTCGGCCTCGCGGAGCTTGTCGGCGCGCCGCGCCTCCTCCTCGGCGGCCACGCGGCTGGCGCGCTCCTCGGCCTCCCGGCGCTCGCTGGCCTCGGCGCGCTCGCGCAGCTCCTCGGACTTCATGATGAAGGCGTTCTCTACCTTGGCCTCGCGCTCGGCGTCCGTCCTCGCGGAGGCGATGTCGTCGACCAGGGCCGTGTCGGCGAGGACCTCGGAGGCGAGCTTGGGGCTGGCGCCCTTGTAGGCGTCGACGCGGCCGACGACGGCATCGACGACGCGGGGGCTGATGCCGGGGCCTCCCCGGTAGCGGAGGTAGGGCGTGGCTAAAAGCTCCACCAGCGACTTGTCGAAGTCCTCGGTGCGGGGCGTGAACGCCCGCATGACCTGCACCCACGCGGAGGTCCCGACGCAGAACGGCAGGTCCACGTGGCTGCCGTCGAGGGTGGCGAGGGCGTAGCGTGGGAGCTTGGTGTCGCGGGTGAGGAACCAGCAGCGGGCGTTGGAGAAGCCGACGGTGCCGTCCCCGCGCAGGCGCTCGACGAGGAGGCGGTGCTTGGCGTCGTGCTCTAGCACCACCTCCTCCTTGTCGGCCGTGAAGCGTTGGAGCAGCACGACCTGCCCGTCGATGGCGGCGCGGTTCTGATCCACGGCGACACAGCCCTCGGTGACCTCCTTGACGCCGTGCTGCTCCAGCACCGTCTCGACGTGGGTATAGAAGGCGAAGAAGTCCTTGGGGCGGATGCTGGTCTCGCGGTACTTCATCCAGTAGGCCTTGGTGATGTCGCTCTCGCCGGCCTTCAGGCACATCAGCTCCGCCAGGTCCTGGCGGGGGAGGGGCACGCGCTGCAGGCGCGCCTCCGACGCCCGCAGGCTGGAGCGCAGCTCGTCCGCCGTCCACCGCGTCACCGCCAGCTCGTAGCCCATGGCCGTCGTCAGCTCCAGGAGGCGCACCGCCGACAGCGTCTCCGCCGCCGTCCCCCCGAGGCCCAGCAGCGTGTAGATGAAGTTGGTGTCGAGGTACAGGCGGTGGCCGCGGACGCGCTCCTGCACGAGGCGGCTGGCCTCGGAGTCGAGGGTGAGCACGGTCATGTAGAAAGCGGTGTTGAGGAGGTCGGCGAGGTAGGTGCGCTGGGCCGGGCTCGGCTGCCTGACGAAGAGCTGCAGCGCGTACTCGCGGATCTCGCCGAGGCAGCCGCCGCGCCGCGGCAGGAAGGCCAGGCCCAGCTTCTCGATGGCCTCGAACAGCTCCTGGGCGCGAGGGTTCTCGGGGTAGAGGATGAGCGCGGACTCGACGCCGTGGCGGGCGATGACCTGGCCGAGCCAGGCTGCGAGGTCCGCCTTCAAGACCGTGAAGTCCTCATCGCCCAGGTCCGGGCGGTGGGCGCGCACCGCCCGTTCCCAGTCGGCGAAGGCCTGGCGCTCGGTGTCCTCGCTTCCGGTGGCGGTCGCCTCCAGCTCCGCGCGCGCCTGCTCGGTCAGGCGGAAGCCGCCGTGGGCGCTCACGCAATAGCCGGACGCGGCGAGCGCGGCCACGACTTCGCGCAGCTCGTCGATCTCGACGTCCATGCCCCAGAGGGCGAGGATGCCGTCTTTGGCCGCCTGCAGCGACGGGAACCCGTTGCCCTCGACCGCGCTCGCGGCCAGCAGGAGGTCGCGGACGGCGATCTGGACGTCGCGGCCGCCCTCCTCGAAGGGCCGGTACTGGGCGAGACGGCGGACCGCCTGGTTGAACTCGGGCTGGGACATGGGCACCCGAAGATAGTCCCCGAGGCGGAGGGCGCAAGAGGCGGATGGCGGGGACAGCGGGGCTGTTTCGCGCGGCCACGGTGGGCTCAGCGGCACTTTTCGCTCCACTGTTCCCCATGCGCCGTGACGCTGACGGCGAGCTCCCGACTACGCCCCGGTCGGCTCGGCCTCGCGTAGCCGCGCGTAGACCTTGCGTAGGTAGTGCTCGCCGAGTGTGGCGCGGAAGTCTTCGTCGTCGAGGATGCGCTTGTAGATCTCGTCGTTGGCGTCAACGCGGGTGATGATCGTCTGCAGGAACTTGCGTTCGAAGACGAGCCGGAAGTTCTCGAGGCTGTTGCTCAGGGCTTGGTCTGCGAGCTCGCCGTCCGAGACCCAGGTCTCCTCGAGCTGGTCAAAGAAGAGCTCGTCGACGTCGCTGAAGTCGGTACCGAAGCGCTCGTTGAGCAACTCGACGATGCTCGACAGGTGCTCGAGTTCGAGCTCCTGTTGGCTGCCTTTGCCTTCGCCGAAGAACGAGCGGACCACGCCGACATCCGCCTCAAGCGAGAGTGGGCCTTCGAAGCTGATCTGGTGGCGCAGGTGGGTGAGCTCGACCTGCGCGCCGAGATCGAGGCGCTCGACGGTCACCGTGTCGCGCAGGTAGAGCGACAGGGCGCGGCAGTAGGCATAGTCGCGCTCGAGCGCGGGGTCGGTGAACGCGGCGATCTGGGAGACGAACGAGTAGGTGCGCACGAAGCGATTGAGCGCGTCGCGAAACTCCAGGCGTGCCTCGTCGCCCATCGCCTCGAAGCGGGATTTCGCCGGCGCGAGCGCGGCGTAGGCCTCGGCGGAGCGCTTAGCGTCAGTCGGGCCAGCACCCAGCAGCGCCGGCAGCGCCGCGTCGACCTCTTCGGGGCGCAGCACGTCGAACTCATCGAGCCGACGGCGCGTGTCCCACAGAATGTTCGGGTCGGTCGGCGGCGCGACCGTGCAGCCGTGGAACTCCTCGAACGCCTCAACGATGTCCTCGGTCTCATTGCGGAAGTCGAGCACGAACGTGCTCTCCTTCAACGGGTGGATGCGATTCAGACGCGACAGTGTCTGCACGGCGGCCAGGCCGACAAGGACCTTGTCGACGTACATCGTGTGCAGCAGCGGCTGATCGAACCCGGTCTGGAACTTCTCGGCGACGATCAGCACCGCGTAGTCGGGGCCTGCGAACTCCTCAGCTGTGCGCGACTCTGGGAAGCCGTTCATGTTCGCCTCGCTCAGCGGCCTGCCGGTGCCGTCGTCGATCTTGCCGGAGAACGCGATCAGCGTCCTGATCTCGTTGTAGCTCTTCTCCTTGATGTAGCGGTCGATCGCCTGCTTGTAGCGGACAGCGTGAAGCCGCGATGAGGTAACGACCATCGCCTTCGCGAGTCCGCGCATCTGCTTGGCAGTGTGCTGGCGGAAGTGCTCGACGATGATCTCCGCCTTCTGCGCCAAGTGGTGCGGGTGCAGGGCTACGAACCGCGCGATCGCCCGCCGCGCCTTCTTGGCGTCGTACTCGGGGTCCTCCTCGGTCGCCTTCTCGATCTTCCAGAAGGTCTGGTAGGTCGTGTAGTTGGCGAGCACGTCGATGATGAAGCGCTCCTCGATCGCCTGGCGCATCGAGTACAGATGGAACGGCTCGTACTTGCCGCTCTGCGGGTTCAAGCGTCCGAACATCTCGAGCGTGCGCCCCTTCGGCGTCGCCGTGAACGCGAAATAGGACAGATTCGACTGGTGGCCACTACGCGCCCCAACTGACCGGACGAGCGCGTCCTCGACCGGGTCGATCGCGACCGCCAACAACCCGGCGTCCTCGGCCTCGGCGACGCTCAGCTCCTGCTCCTCGCCCGCCCCGAGCGCGAGCCGCAGATCCTTCGCCGCCTCACCGGTCTGCGAGGAGTGCGCCTCGTCGATCACGACCGCGTAGCTGCGCGCCGGCACATCCCCGATCTTGTCGATCACGAACGGGAACTTCTGCAGCGTCGTGATGATGACCCGCGCCTGCTCGCCCGACAGCGCCTCAGCGAGCTGGCTCGAGTCCTGGTCGATCTTCACGACCACGCCGCGCGCGTGCTCGAACTGGTAGATCGTGTCCTGCAGCTGGCGGTCCAAGATAACGCGATCAGTGATCACGACCACCTTGTCAAACACCTTGCGGTCATCGCCGGCGTGCAACGTCGAAAGCCGGTGCGAAAGCCAAGCGATCGTGTTCGACTTACCCGACCCCGCCGAGTGCTGCACCAGATAGGAGTGGCCGGCGCCGTTCGCCCTGGCGTCAGCCTCCAGCTTCAGCACCGCGTCCCACTGGTGGTAGCGCGGGAAGATCACCGTCTCGGCGGCGCTGCGAGCCCGAACCGACCCCTTCAGTGGCCGCTCCACGTGGATGAAGCGCTGCAGGATGTCAAGCCACGCATCGCGCGCCCACACGCGCTCCCACAGATACGACGTCTTGTGGCCGCTCGGGTTCGGCGGGTTGCCGCGTCCGAGGTTGTGGCCGAGGTTGAACGGCAGAAACGCCGTCTCCTGGCCGTTGAGCCTCGTCGTCATCGCGACCGCGTCCGGGTCGACCGCGAAGTGCACGAGCGCACGGCGCCCGAGCGTCACGTTGCGCGGATCGCGGTCCTCGCGGTACTGCTTGATCGCGTCCTCGATGCTCTGGCCTGTCAGATGGTTCTTCAGCTCCGCCGTCGCGACCGGGATCCCGTTCACGAACAAGCACAAGTCGAGCGTCTTGCTCGAGTCGGGGTCGTAGGGAAGCTGACGCGTGACCGTCAGGCGATTCGCTTCGTACAGAGCCACAAGCTCAGGTGCGACCCGGAAAGCCGGCCTGGGGTACGACAAGCGGATCTCGACGTTCTGATCACGAACGCCGTGGCGAAGAACATCGAGCGGGCCGAGCTCGTCGAGCTGGTGAGCGAGTCGCTGCGCGAACCGTGCCCGAGCCGGGCCGTTGCCTCCATGAGCCTGCACGAGCTTTCGCCATGCCGCGTCCTGCGTCGCCTCGATGAAGGCAAAGAGTTCGGCGGTATCGAGGCCGAGTTGAGGGGAGAAGTCCTCCCGCCATTGAGTTGCGGTCCCCAGCTTGCAACGTTGGTAGCCGCCAGCGTCCACGAGGTGCGCTGTGATCTCGTCCTCGAGCAGGCGTTCTGAAATCGAGCTCATGCGGCACCTCCAAGGTCGAGCTGGCCCGTGACCGCGGCCGTGATGAGGGCGTGGCGACGTTCGACGAGAAGTGCGATCTGCCCACGTAGACGAGTAGAGGTCGTATCTAGCGCGACTCGCCTCGCCTGCGCGTTTGCCACGATCGCGTCCTGCTCGTCAACCGGTGGTAGCGGGACCTTGATGGATTCGATGTCGGGCATATAGATGGTCTGGTGGGTGGAGCCCATCGCAAGCCTGCCGAGGAGGTCTTGGCGCATAGCCCGGAGACATATGAGAAGGAAGCGCGGCCTGATCAGCGGCCCACAGGTCCAGGTCGCGAAGTCCTGGCTCGTTGCCATGTCACAACCCATGATCGCGGAGTATCCAGCGGACGCCGTGCGGCAAAGCACAACCGTTCCGGCGGGATGGAGTGTGGCAGCCGAGTTGGCCAAACCCAGGTCGCTGATTCGCTCGCGTGTGTCCGTGATGTACTCGATGGCATCCGAACGCATTTGAGCCACCTCCCCGGTTGTAACCCACGGGATCGTCGCCTCGAGCCACCACTCGGGACGGCCTCTGCTCGGCGTGTGGCCCGAGCCCAGGCGAGCAACCAGCTTCAACAGACCCTCGCTCCAGTGCTCCGGAACGCTGCTCAGCCAGGGGATGGTGGTTGCGCGCCGGGTAGTCGGCGAGCTCAAATGGCCGGCGGCCGCCGCGTGCATCACGACTTGCCACCGCTCCTCCAGCAGGTGCACCATCCGCCGCTTCGCCCCGATGAGCGTGTCGATTCGCGCCGTCTCGCGATCGAGGTAGTCGGCGATCGCGCGTTGAACAGCGCGGGACGGACATGGCGCCTTGATGAGGCCAACATCCGACGGATTGACGGCCGGGTAGCTAACGCCCACCGACCTAGCCACGACCGCCTCCACGACCGCATCGGATTGCGCTAGCCAGCCAAGAAATCGCGGGTCGACGCCCGGCAGCGGCCGCAGGCAGACGAAGCCTGTCGAAGCAACGAGATCATCGTCTCTGTCCTGGAGAGTCCAAACGGCCCGCAGATACGTGCGCACCGTAGAGAGAATCGTGTCCCCCGTCCGTAGGACGCGGCGCGCACGGGAAGGCGCGGTCTCGAATGTCATCGGTAGAGGCTCGGCGACCAACTTGCCCCGACCGGTCGTGGCGATGTCGATGTAGCGGAAAGCTCTGCCAGGTTCAGTGTCTTCGCCGAGCGTCTCCGGGTTGAGATGCGCCAGGCGCTTCAGCGGTACTAGCGTGTCGCTCAACCTGCGACCTCAGCCAAGAGCCGCCGGATCTCGTCCTCCAGCGCCTTAATCTCGGCATCGATCTCCTCCAGCGGGCGCGGTGGCACGTACTTATAGAAGTGCCGTGTGAGAGGGATCTCATAGCCGATCCTGGTGCGGTCATGGTCGACCCAGGCGTCGGGCACGTAGGGCAGCACCTCGTCGCGCATGTAGTCCTCAACCGCGGTCTGGTACTCGCGCGCTTCAAAGCGATCAGTCGGGACCTCGGCGAACGTGACCGGCAGCGCTGGCAGGGGGACATTCTCGTTGTCTCGCAGCTCGGGGTCAGACTCGGGATTGCCTGTGCGGTGGGTGATGACCGGCGCTTGTTCGTCACGAACGGCGAGCGCCCAGAAGATCGCCTTCTTCACAGGACTTGCCAGCTGTAGGTCTGCGAGGCGGCTCCCCATCGCCTTGACGAGCTCGACCTCGCTCGGGAAGCGCGCGTCTCGCTGCGCCTCGAGCGCGTCGCGGATCGCCTGCTGCATGTCCTGCGAGAGCTTCTCGACGCCCTTGGCAGTGAGCGCCGCGGCGATCGTGTCGTCGGTCACATCCCAGCGCAGGCGTAGCGGTCGCTCGACGGTGATCCGCAGGAAACCAAACGCGTCGTTCGGGAAGATCTTGACGTCGTCGCGTTCGGCGAAGTCGCCATAGAGGCGGGTGATGTCTTCGATCTGTTCGCTTGAGATCTCTTTGCGCTTTTCGCCGAGCGAGCGGCGCATCTTCGCGAAGTACTCGCGCGCGTCAACGAGCTGGACCTTGCCGCGCCGCTCCTCGCTCTTGCGGTTGGTAACGATCCAAAAGTACGTGTAGATCCCGGTGTTGTAGAAGAGCTGGTCGGGCAGCGCGACGACGGCTTCGAGCCAGTCGTTCTCGATGATCCAGCGGCGGATCTCCGACTCGCCCGACCCGGCTGCGCCGGTGAATAGCGGCGAGCCATTGAAGACGATCGCAAGGCGTGAGCCGCCCTCGCTCGGCGGCTTCATCTTGGAGATCATGTGCTGGAGGAAGAGGAACGAGCCGTCGTTGATGCGCGGCAGGCCGGTGCCGAAGCGGCCGCTGAACCCCTTGGTCTCCGCCTCCCTGCGGACCTCGGTCTCGACCTTCTTCCACTCGACGCCGAACGGCGGATTGGCGAGCAGATAGTCGAACCGCTCGGCCTCGTGACGGTCCTCGGAGAACGAGTTGCCGTAGGCGATATGCGAGGCGTCCTGGCCCTTCAACATCATGTCGGAGCGGCACACGGCGTAGGTCTCGGCGTTCAGCTCCTGGCCGAAGACCTCAAGCCGCGCTTGCGGGTTCAGCTGGCGCAGGTGATCTTCGGCGACCGACAGCATGCCGCCCGTGCCGCACGCGGGGTCATAGAGCGTCTTGACGATCCCCGGCTTGGTCAGAACGTCGGCGTCGTCGATGAACAGCAGGTTGACCATGAGGCGGATCACCTCTCGCGGCGTGAAGTGCTCGCCGGCCGTCTCGTTCGAGAGCTCCGAGAAACGCCGAATCAGCTCTTCGTAGAGGTAGCCCATCTCGAGGTTCGACACGGCGTCCGGGTGAAGGTCGAGGTCGGCGAACTTGCCGATCACCTGGTAGAGGACGTTTGCTCGGCGCAGCCTCTCGATCTGCACGCCGAAGTCGAACTTGTCGATCACGTCCTTCGCGGCCTCGGAAAAGCCGCCGATGTAGAGAGCGAGCGAATCGGCGATCGAGTTCGGATCGTCGAGCAGCTTCGTAAACGTAAGCGGACTCGTGTTGAAGAACTGTTCGCCCGACACGGCCTGGAGCACCGGCTCGACGTTCTCGATCTTTCCCGCCAGGTCCTTGTGCTTGTCAAGCACCGCCTGTTTGGTCGGCTCGAGCACGCAGTCCAGGCGTCGGATCACCGTCAGCGGCAGGATCACCTTGCCGTACTCCGACTGCTTGTAGTCCCCGCGCAGCAGGTCCGCGACCGACCAGATGAACGCGGCGTGGTTGCGGATCGTGTCGCTGTCGCCCATCGTCGCCCAGCCTAGATCACATTGCGCGCCGCATCGAGCCTGGTCCGACTCGCGTGCGAGAGTGAGGTCGATGAAGGAAGACGTGTTGGAGCAGGTCGTCGACGATTTCCTTAAGTTCGGCGGCTACTTCACGACCCACAACATCGGCTTTCGTCCACGCTCCGACCACCCCGAGTACGTCGGGGACCAGGATTCGGTTCGCTCCGATATTGATGTGGTTGGCTACCACCCCACGCGCTCGGGCGTCGAGCGCGTCGTGGTGGTCAGTTGCAAGTCTTGGCAGGGCGGCTTTGACGCGACCGCGAAGCTCGCGGAGCTGAGGGAAGAAAAGAAGGGCCCGAAGCGTGCTACGTGGCGAGCGTTCCGCGAGTTGTGGGTGCCGAAATGGAGCGAGGCCTTCCGCGAGGAGATTTTCGAGCTCACCGGAGAGCGTGTCTTCGCCTACCGCGTTGCAGTGACCCGCCTCCGCGGGGATGCCGACGCCTGGTCGCATGATCCGCGGATTGCGTTGAACCTCCCGGGCTGCTCGGTTGGCTTTCTGCGGCTCGAGGACATGTGGGCCAAGATGCTGGCCGAGCTGACGACAACCGTCGCGCCGAGTGAGATCGGCCGACTAGCGCAGTTGCTCAAGGCTGCCGGTCTAACTGCAGACCACGTGATTGAGAAGCCGGGTGTGGCGGGCACGAGGTCCGTCCGGCGCCGTCGTACGTAAACTGTTCTTTGCATAGTCCTCTTGACGGCGGCGTAGTCAGCTGCAATCCTGCCGCGCATGTCGCGTTTCGAGTCGACCGTCAGAGAGCACCGCGAACGCCTCGGTTTGTCCCAGGAGGCGCTTGCCCGCCAGCTGGGCGTCAGCCGCCAGACAATCAGCAACATCGAGAAGGGGCTGAGCGAGCCGCGCGTCCTGTTGGCGATCGGCATTGCCATGGTGCTTGGCGCCGAGATCGTCGACTTGTTCCGCCGGGGGATGCTGCGATGAGCACCTACGAGCTACGCATCACGCCGCCGCAGCTTCCGCGGACGCTGAGAGGAAGGGGCGCGTCGCCGATCACCAGGGACGTCCTCACGGAACAGCTGACCGACGCGGTGATCAGCGAACTCGTGGAGAACGGCTATCGCGACTACCGCTTGAGGCTCGAGCTCGCGCGGGAATCGCACGTAGACGCCTTGAACGAGGTCCTCACTGTTGTACAGCGCCTCGGCTATGCCGAGATCAACGGCACGATCAGCGAGTGGACGTCCCGGACCGTGGAGACGGCGGTGGCGGGTGCGTTCGGCGGCGGCGGGACCGCGGCGCTCACCTCGCGCGATGTTTGGATCTCGACGATCTTTGGGTTCGCTGGCATGGTGCTCGGCGCGATCGTTGGGTCTGAACTGCGCAGAGTGGAGAAGGTCTACCGCGTGCAGTTGACCGCGTCCGGTTGGCAGTTCGCGGAGGTGCCGCGCGAGCAGTGGTCGCCCCGCCCAGTGCCCCAGCCGGCCTGACGCTTGGGGCTAGGAGCGCGCGACTGGGCTCGCAGGCTTACGGCGCGTACGGCCGCGGTGTAGTCGAGAGGCGCCGCGGCGCCGCGGATGTGACGTTCTACCTGCAAAGCGCACACAAACACGATCCGTCCGCCAACGGGTCGATGATGACGGCTGTTAGACCGACCTGGGTCTGCGCGAAGTGTGAACCTAGTTTCTGACGACCTAGATTCCCAAACCGCTCGGACGGAACCCTTGAAGAAGTAGGCCGCCGTGGCCAAGAAGCATGGAAGCGGACGAGGACCACAGCTCAACAAGGGCCCGTTCACTGGACCGCAGATTGCAGACGCGCTTACCGCGCAGGGCTACGTGCGGAAGCCGGGCGGCAGGCACTTGAATTTCGAGCACCCGTCGCGTTCGGGCAAGGTCTCGATTAGCGAGTCGTGGACCGGCATCAAGGCGGGAAGCGAGATGTTTCGGAGCCTGATGCGTCAGACCGGCTACGGGAAGACCGAGCTGCTGCGGATCCTCAACGGCCTGTCGCCGACGACCGGCGAGGAGCTCGTCAGCAGTGAGCCGGTGCCGGAGCGGCCTCCGGCACAAAGCTAGTTGCGCGCTCGCGCACGCCGTAGTCCTGCACCACGCGCCGCAGTAGCCAAGAGAGCAGCGCTTGTGCGTGGAAGCTCGTGCGCTTGGCGAGTGGGAGTGGCCGACGCACGTCGTGATAGGACAGGCCTTGGGCCGCGCATACGTGCAGGTAGCCGTCGACCATCTCGACCATCTGGCGGAAGGCGGCGCGTGGTGTTGGGCCTTGCCCGATTACGTCGAACTCGTCGCATAGCGCGAAGAAGTAGTCGTCTTCACGGCCGATCCAGACCCGTGTCTCGATGATCTCCGGCCAGTCGGCAGGGACGATCTCGTGCTGATCGACGGGTGCTTCTACTGTCGCCATGGCGTCCTCCCTTCGCAGTCCACCGCGCGCTGTGCGCGTCTCCTCGCTGGCTCTGCGCTGCGAGCGTTCATTGCGTGATGGCTCGCGTTGCCCTGCGTGTCATCGTCCATAGAGTTATCGCACGATTCGCGCGCTTCTGGAACGTGCCGCGCGGGTGCGGGTTGTTTCGTGCGCATGCGTATCGTCGCACACCGTCACGGCGTGTGGCGACAGCATGGTGTCGAGAGCGGACGACTCGGGCGCGCGCCGGCGCGCGCCCACCTGCCCTGGGTGCTCGCGCTCGTGTGGCGCGGTCGCCGTTCGTCCGTCGGACAGAAGCTCGGCGGCGCGAGCACCCGCCGGTCCGGTTGGTTGACTGCCGGAACGCCTCAGTCTTCGTGTTGCGTCGCGCGGCGCAGTCAGGCGGGTCGTCGCCCAGCCGCGTGCGCGCGCGCGCGCGCGCACACCGCGGTTCTTACGCCACGAGCAGCCGCAGCTCTTCCGGCGCGCCGTCATACGGCTTGGCGAGAGACGAGGACAGCGGGGGTTTGCGGATGACGCGTAGGAAGCTGTCTTGGCCGCGGCCGCCGTGCGCTTCGAAGCTTTTGAATGAGCGGTCGACGGCGCAGACGCGTTCGCCGGCTTCGTTGAGTGTGCGTCGCCGGCCGGCGTCGTTGCTGTTGTGGACGCCGAGCGCGTTGCAGTGCTCGATCGTCAGCTGGATCTCGACCATTTCGAGACCTTCTCTGGTGTCGAGCACCGACCGGTACGGCACGCGCACGGAGGTGAAGACCATCCACAGTTTCAGCGCCGAGCCGCGCAGCTGCTGCGCTTTCGTCCAGTCGAAGCGGCGCAGGTCGGCGTCGTGCAGGCGCTCCGCATAGTCGGGGTGCATCCGCCAGGCGATCGTGCCGCGCTGCTTGGGGCCGAGCGCTTTGCCGAAGTCGACGCGCTCGAGACCGTGCGTGCCGCGGTGGTTGAACGCTTTGAGGATCGTGTCGTCGACGTAAAGGTTGCTCAGGAGGCTGGTCGCCGAGACGCCGGCGGCGGGGCGCTGGTTGACGAGGTCATAGCCGGGCACGGTGAACTGGGCGCGATGCAGGTCCAGGAGCGTGCGGACGAGTTGGCGTGTGTTCCAGCCGCCGCGCGCGCGGTCATCGCCCCACACGAGGCGGCTGAGCTCGGCTGCTGAGCTGCTGACGCGCGCGTCGCCCGGCATGCCGTGTATGACGTGCATCGTGACGAGCGCCATCCACGTCTTCAGGTGCGTCTCGCCGAGCTCGGCGCCGATCACCTCGGTCGTCGAGGTCAAAAGCTCGCGTGCGTCAACGACCAGCATCCCGCTCGGTCCGCCGCCGAACAGTTGCGTCGCGGCGCTGGCTATGTCGTCGTCCATCCAGCCCTCGATCGGGCCGCGATCCCCGAGCGGAATGAGCGAGCGCTGCTTGACGACAGCTTTCTCCATGAGGAAGTCATAAGGGCGGCCACGGACGGAACCGGCACGAAAAGACGCTTCGTGCGCGAACCCCCACCCCTTCGTGCGCTAACCCCCACCCCCTGCTTGAGCGCGCGCTCTCGCCCAACTCGAGGGCGCTCAGATGGTGCGCAAACCCCCACCCCACTGGGCTTCCGTGCGGGAAACCCCACCCCCTGCTCGACGGCGCGGCTTCGCCCGGCTCGCTGGCGCCCAGATCGTGCGCAAAACCCCACCCCTTCGTGCGCAAACCCCCACCCCTTGCCGCGACAACCGCCAACTGGCGGCCTGCGAGCGCCCGATCGTGCGCAAACCCCCACCCCCCAGGCTCGCGGCCGCGCGAAGCCAAAAAGCCCGGCGCAGCGGGCGCATTCGCGGTTCCGCCGGCGCCCTGAAAGCAGCACGACTGGCCGTGATCGTGCGCGAAACCCCACCCCCACTGGGCTTCCGTGCCGAAAACCCCACCCCTCGGCCGCCGGCCATCGTGCGCAAACCCCCACCCCTCCGTGCGCTAAGCCCCACCCCCAGGCTGATCGTGCGCTAACCCCCACCCCCCATGGCGGCGCCGATCGTGCGCAAACCCCCACCCCCCGCGCGAGCGCCCGCTGAGCCGTCCCTGACGCGCGATCGCGGGCCCAAACCAGCCGTCACCGTGGCACGCAGATCACCGGCGCAGCTGCTGTTCGTGCGGAAAACCCCACCCCCCGGGCCAGCCGCGATCGTGCGCGAAAAGCCAGCGTTCGTGCGGAAAACCCCACCCCTTGCTGCGCCAACCGCCACTCTGTTCAGCGAGCTGAGCAGGCGCTTGCCTGTCCCGTGTGGCAACAAGCGCACCGCAAACCGGGCGCACGTGGGCCCTCGGGGAGCAGCAGCAGCGGGAGACCTCCCCGAGGGATACCCACGACGAGGACCCGGCGTTACGTCGGGGCCTGCGCCGCACGCGCCGCCATGCTCCCTGCCCGCCGGTAAAGCCAACGCCGCTGCCGGCGCCGCCCAGCGCCGTCGAGCTGCTCGCGCTCCTGACGCGCGTGCGCTCGGTCAAGGTCGCGATCGGCGAGCTTGACCAGGCGCGCCTGTATGACTTGCGCGCGTTCAAGAGCTGCTGGGCTGAGCTCGCCTACCTGCACCGCCTCGCCGCCGGCGGCCGGTACGGCGGCACGATCGCGACCAGCATGCGCCAGCTCGTCTCGGGCGTTGCGCCGCTTCACCCCGCGTGGAAGCTGAGCGGCGATCGCTTCGCCGATCGCGACAACCACCACAGTGCTGTGCGCCGGCGCCTCTCGACGCTCGCGGCGGCCCAGCTGCTGCGCTGGCGCGTCGGCCTGGACGAGGATCTCGAGGAGCGGCGCACAGAGCTCGAGCTGCTCCCAGTCCCCGAGATCCGCGAGGAAGAGCTCCACATCGCAGCCGCCAAATTGCGCGCCTGGGAGGCCCGCTACGGCCGCTCGCTCAACACCCTCTCCCCCATCCAGATTCCCAACGTCAAACGCTCAGCCGCCCCCCTGAGCGCAGTGGAGCGTCAGCGCCGCGGTCGCGATCGAGCACGCCACAGCGCTCGCGCGCGCCGCGGTCTCAGGGCCTCTCAAACGATTACAGCACCCCCCTACGGGACTCCTCCTACGTCGGAGAACAGCCACCAGGAGCACCTTCAAAACCCAACCCCACTACGAAGCGCTTGTACACCAAGAACACGCGACACAGAGCCCCGCTCAAACGACACCCCCAGACAACCCCAGCCCGAAAGAGCAGCACTAAGAGAACCAGGGTCGAGCGCTGGGGAGCAGCTTGCTGATTGGCGCGAGCAGATCGTCGAGCGCGTCACAGCTCGACGCGACGCGATCGAGCTGCGAGAGCGCCAGGCAACACAACGCGCGCTCGAGCTCGCAAGCTGGACACTTGAGCGCCACTGGCCGGTCGGGCGGCTGCGCGAAGCCTGGGTCGTGGCCCGCCACGGCGCCAGTGAGGCCGCGGTGCACGGCGGGCGCGCCGCCGGGCGGATCGTGCGCGAAACCCCACCCCCCCAGATGGCGCGGCGCGCAGCGCGCGACGACTACCTGACGCTGCGCCGCGCTGTCGCGCGCTACGAGCGCAACCGTGCCGCCGCGCCCGACGGGTTCCCCGCCGGCGGCCTGGCGGCGCTGCTTCACCTCGGCGTGCTCGCCCGCGACGCGCAGGACCAGAGCGGGCCGATGTATTTGGCCTACGCGATCGGCGCGCTCGACCAGCTCTCGCGGCGGATGCGCGCGCTCGCGACCGCCGACAGCGCAGGGCGCAGGGCGCGCCAGGTCGCGGCCGCCACGCGCCGGCGCTCACCGGGCGCCACTGGCGGGCCGCTCGGGTTCCGCGCCGGCGGCTGGCCCGCGTGGGTCGCCCTCGACAGCGACGGTCTCCCCCAGCTGCGACTCAACGAGCGCTTCGAGGACACGCTCGTCACACGCCAGCCCGGGCCGCCCAGCAGCACAACCGCGCGCGAAGTTCTGCGCGACGCGCTGCTCGTGCGCCACGGCTCGCTGCCGCCCGAGCTCGACGGACGCGCGCTGATGGCAGCCCGCGAGCGCGGCGAGCTACCAGCCGCCCAGTACCGCGGAGCCGCCGACCCGCTCGTCAGCGAGCTCGCCGAGCTGACCGGCCTCACCCCGCGCGCGCTCGCCGCATTCACCGCAGTCCAGCTACAAGCGATGCTCGACCGCGCCCGGGCGATGCGCCGCCGCGAAGCGCAGCGCCGCCACGGCGAGCCCAACGAGGCCTCGGGCAGTGACTGAACGTGCGCAAACCCCCACCCCCCCCCGCAGGGCGGCGCTTCGAACTCGCCGCTACTTCCAGAGCCGGCGCCAGACGCCCGCCCTGCGCAGCGCGCGGCCGACCACGATGTTCTTCGCTCGACGCCCCGCGTGGCCGGTCCGCACAGCGCGGCCCGTCGCGCTCAATCGCGCCGCCCGATACAGCGTCCCCGTCAGTGTTCTGCGAGCCATAAGGACCTCCGCGTACGAGTATGCCGTCACCCGCGACGCTATCCCCCGCCGGCCGTGTTCGCAAGCCCCGTGGTGCGCGCGACCGGCTCGAGAACGCCGACGCCGGGCGGCCATCGTGCGCAAAACCCCACCCTCACTGGGCTTCCGTGCGGGAAACCCCACCCCTTCCGGAAGGCCATCGTGCGCAAACCCCCACCCCGTCGCGCTACTCGCGCTCGTCCTCGAAGTCGGCGGATTGGCGTTAGCGGCGGCGTATCCTCATAGACGATGGCCACGCGCAGACAAGACATAGACCAGGCCGAGCAGGCAACGGCTCAGGAGCCCGCCAAGGGCACGGTGCCACCGGCGGGCCAGCTGGCGCCGCCCGGGACCCTCCCCAAGCTCTCGCAGACGATCTTCTTCACAGAGAAGAAGGGCGGCGCGCAGCACGCGCGAGAGGCGTAAGCCGCGTCGCTGAGCAGTAGCCCAGGTGGCGCACCGCCACCTGCATGGAACGTAGACGTTGACGGAGCTCGCCGGCGCGCTCAGCCCTTGAAGCTCGCGTCGGCGCTCGTCGTGCCCGTAGCGCTCGCCGTGACGTCAAGCTTCGTCGAGGCCTTCGCTTCCTTCGAGCTGAGCGTCAGGTGCGCTACAGCCGAGGCGGCCGACGGCACGGCGGTCAGCGTCCTCGACGCGATCAGCTTCCCGGCCTTGTTGTACGCGTAGAGCGTGAACGTGACCTCGCCCGTTGCGCCCTTTGGCACGCCCGCGGTCAACTGCAACTTCTTGCCTGACAGCTTGTACGACAGCTTCAGTACCCCAGGCCGCGCCTTCTTCTTGCCGCTGCCGCTTGTCGACGTCGGAGCGAAGCTGAGCGTCGCGGCCTGAGCGCCAGCCGCGCTCGCGCTGACCGTGATCTTCGACGCCTTCAGCTCCTTCGGGCTGAGCGTCACATGCGCCACAGCCGAGCCGCGCGACGGCCCGGCCTTGAGCGTTGCTGACCCGATCAGCTTCCCGGCCTTGTTGTAGGCCTGCAGCGTGAACGTGACCTTGCCCGTCGCGCCGCTCGGCACGGCCACGATCAGCGTCAGCTTCTTGCCCGCCAACTTGTAGGAGAGCTTCAGCGGCGGAGGCGGAGGCACAGGCACCGTGACAGCCGTCGTCGCCTCGTTCGCCGAGCTACCGCGACCAGCCGTGTCGATCAGCCAGAGGTGAACCGTGTAGCTGCCGGCCCCGCTGACCGGCAGCGTCGCCGACCCGGAGTCGCTCAGCGAGCTCGGCGAGCCGCACGAGCTGCTCAGGCCGCACACCTGGGCGACCGCTGAGGCCACCGGCTCCACGAGCGAGCTCGGGTTGCTCCACGCCACCTGGATCGACATCGTGCTGCCCGCGATCGCGCTCGCCGACAGCCCGCTCGGCGCCGGCGGACCGTTGTTGTCGATCACGACCGGCGAGCTCGTCACCGTCGACGTGTTACCCGCCGCGTCCGTCACGACCAGACTCAACGCCTGCGACCCGTCGTGCAGGCTCGCCGTGTTGAAGCCAAGGCTCGTGCCCGACGGCAAATCCGAACACGGCACAGGCTGCGAGTAGTTGCACGACTCGCTCTGCGAGCCCGCCTGCCCGCCCGACCCGTCAACCGCGACCTGCGAGATCCCCGACGGATCACTCGCAGCGAACGACACGCTCTGCGAACCCCACAACACCGACCCGGTTGGCCAGGACACCCCGGACAGCGACGGCGACGAAGACTCCGACAACGTCACCGACGCCGAATAGAGGTCAGCCTGAGCGTTCTGCTGCGTACCGCCAGGGCTGCAGAGATCCAGGCCTGGCGCTGCGCAGTACACGCCGAAGAACAGCGACGGCGTATCGAGGTCCGTGAACGTGTTGCCTGTAGCTGTGAGATTGCAGGCGGCAGGGTTCGTCTCACAGACCGCGCAGCCCGCCTCATCAGCCGTGCAGACGGGGCCGGCCGGCGTGCCCGGTGTCGTGAAGAGGCCCGCCTGCCAGTACGCGGCGCCGGTATAGGTTTCCAACGAGGACCAGTAGCTGATCGCGCTGATGAGGGTGCCCGACGGCGCAGTGAACTGCCAGCCGGCGTCTGTGCCCGAC
>Ga0182030_10001658_pt1 | contig 46344 bp, 45 predicted proteins | sample 812S3MmetaG_FD_121299 | JGI IMG/M metagenome (GOLD analysis project Ga0182030, IMG submission 121299) | Permafrost microbial communities from Stordalen Mire, Sweden - 812S3M metaG (Illumina Assembly) | ecosystem: Environmental > Terrestrial > Soil > Wetlands > Permafrost | place: Sweden...
CGCTCGCGGAGCGTCCGCGTCGTGGCGGCATCTGCCGCTGCAGTATCGCGGGGCTGAGCGGAAACGGTCGGGCCGCGATCGGTCGGGCCGCGAACGGTCGGGCCGCGGTCGGCCGACCGCAGGCCGCCCAACCCCGCGCATGCAGCAAGGGCGGCGATGATCAGCGCGACTGTCGGCAGCGCAAGCCGGATGCTCGTGGACTTCACGCAGGCGAGTATACGACCTGCGCACGGACACATCGATCATCCGCGAAGGCGGTCGCGGGCTCAGAAGCTCCAGGTCACCCCGACGGACAACAGATCGGGATCGCCATACGGCGAGCTGATGCGCTCGTACTCCGCCCGGAGTGCGACGGCCCAAATGGTGGATTGCACGCCGGCGCCGTAGGCAAATCGCGTGTCCCACACGTTTCGCGAGGCGATACCGACGAAATTCGGGCAGAGCTGACCCCCAGTGCAGGTCGGACCGTCATAGCCGTTCACGTCGGTGTGCAGGTGTGCGGCGCCCGCCTTGGCATAGACATCGAGAAACGGCAGAGGCAGCGGCAGGTGCCCCACCGCAAACGCGGCAATCGCGCGGGGATGCGAATCCGGACCGCTGTAATAGTAGCTGTCGTAGTATCCGCCGTCGCTTCCCGGATGCCCAAAATCGATGTACTCGAGCTCCGCGCCGACGATCGGGAGGGGACGAATGCCGGCGATGGCCTTCCACGCGAAATGATGATCGCGGAAACCATCGTAGCCCGAGTAGTAGCCGAAACCGTCACCGAGGTTGTCGCTTCGGACGGTCGACTCGCCGAGGCTGGCGCCCAGATAAAATCCCAACGGGTTGTCCGCCAGCGCCGCCGCCGACACCGCATACGCAGCCAACGCGGCTGCGACCGCCACCACCTTCGGAAGCTTAATCATCGAGATCTCCAGTCTTTGCGCCAGTCATTTCGACCGGGGTGCCGGCGGTTAAGTTCCGGCCGGCGGGCATCCGGGCGCGCGGTATACTGCGCGGCATGCCACTTGCCCTCCCCCTCGTCATCATCATCGGACTCGCGGCCTGCGTATCCGGATGCGGACAGAAGGGGCCGCTGGTCCAGCCGGACGCACAGCGGCCCCACAAAAAAGTCGGGTTGGGCAGAGCACCCAGCTCGACGGCGCCGGCGCCCCAAAGTCAGGCCGGCGCCCCGCCACCGCCGGGCACGCCTCCCGCACCGGCGGATACGGCGCCGGCCGCCCCGCAGCCACGCTGAGTGAGTCGATGACCGCACCGAAGCTCGTACTGATCGACGGCTCGTCCTACCTTTACCGAGCGTTCCACGCATTGCCGCCGCTGACGAATGCCCACGGCGAACCCACCGGCGCCGTGCTCGGCGTGCTCAACATGGTGAACAAACTCATCAAGGAGGAAGCGCCCGCCCGAATCGCCGTGGTGTTCGACGCCCCGGGCAGAACGTTCCGCGACGATTTGTTCGACCAGTACAAGGCGCACCGTCCTCCGATGCCGGACGATCTGCGTTCCCAGGTGCAGCCCCTGTTGGATGCGGTGGCGGCGATGGGTCTGCCGCTGCTGCGCATTACGGGGGTCGAGGCGGACGATGTGATCGGCACGCTCGCCGTCCAGGCGGCGGCGGCTGGCTACGATGTCCTGATCTCGACCGGCGACAAGGACATGGCGCAGCTCGTCGGGCCTCGCATCGGTCTCGTCAATACGATGAGCAACACCCGGCTCGACCGCGATGGGGTGAAGGCCAAATTCGACGTGTATCCCGAACAGATCGTCGACTACCTCGCGCTCGTGGGCGACAGTTCCGACAATATTCCCGGCGTGACGGGCGTCGGCCCGAAAACGGCGGCGAAGTGGCTCAATCAATATGGGACGTTGGACGCCTTGGTGGGTAACTCGGGTTCGATCAGCGGCAAGGTGGGGGAGAATCTGCGCAGCGAACTGCCGACGCTCGAACTGTCGCGCCGGCTGGCGACGATCGACACGCGGGTCGCGCTCGCGATCCACGCCGAGGATTTGACGGCGGGAACGCCCGACTTCGAGCGCCTGCGCGGCTTGTACACCCGCTTGGAATTGCGTGCGCTCCTGCGCGCGCTGGAACCTGTCGCCGACCCTGCGGCCCCCGCCGAGGCGCCGGCAACCGCGGATTCAGCGCCGGGCGCCGGGCCGCCGGCCATCGTCGCCGCCCAGGCGGGCAAGCCCCCCCACGGAGTCTACGAAAAGATCACCGCGGCCGAGGATCTCGACCGGTGGGTCGCGAAGCTCGTGGCGGCGCCGCTCATTTCCTTCGACACCGAGACGGACAGCCTCGACTACCTGCGGGCGAACCTCGTCGGTCTGTCTTTTTCCGTGACCCCGGGAGAGGCCGCGTACGTACCGGTGGCACACGACTACGCCGGAGCGCCGCCGCAGCTCGACCGCGCGCTGGTGCTCCGCGCCTTGAAACCCATCCTCGAAGATCCCGACAAGCCGAAGCTCGGCCACCATTTGAAGTTCGACCGCCACATCCTCGCCAACTACGGCATTTCGGTCGCGGGTCAGCGTTTCGATTCCATGCTCGAATCCTACGTGCTCAACAGCGTCGCCACGCGTCACGACATGGATTCGACCGTCGGCAAGTATCTCGGCATCGAGACCACCCATTACGAAGACGTCTGCGGCAAGGGCGCCAAGCAGATCACCTTCAACCAGGTCGACGTCGACCGGGCCACCGACTATGCCGCCGAGGATGCGGACGTCACGCTGCGACTCCATGAGACCCTGTGGCCCCGCCTCGAGTCGGTGCCGCGTCTCAGGCATTTGTACGAATCGATCGAGCAGCCGTTGGTGACCGTGCTGTTTCACATGGAGCGGACCGGCGTGCTCGTCGACCGGGATCTGCTTCGCAAGCAGAGCACCGAACTCGCGACGCGCATGCTGGAGTTGCAGTCGCAAGCCCACGCCGAGGCCGGCGGCACCTTCAACGTGGACTCGCCGAAGCAGCTGCAGGAGACCCTCTTCGGCAAGCTCGGCATACCGGTGATCCGCAAGACACCGACGGGACAACCGTCCACGGCCGAAGACGTGCTGGAGGAACTGGCCGCAGCCTATGCGCTGCCCAAGCTGATTCTCGAATACCGCGGAGTGGCAAAACTCAAGTCGACCTACACCGACAAGCTGCCGGAACAGATCGATCCGGTTACCGGCCGCATTCACACCTCCTACCATCAGGCCGTCGCCGCCACCGGCAGGCTGTCGTCCACCGATCCCAATTTGCAAAACATTCCCATCCGCACCCCCGAGGGACGACGGATTCGCCAGGCGTTCGTCGCGGCGCCGGGCTTTCGACTGGTGGCCGCGGATTATTCTCAGATCGAACTGCGCATCATGGCGCACCTTTCCGGCGATGCGACTCTCCTGGGCGCCTTCGCGGAGGACCGCGACGTGCACCAGGCGACCGCCGCCGAGGTCTTCGGCGTGCCGCTTGCCGCGGTCACGCCGGATCAGCGGCGGTCGGCCAAGGCCATCAACTTCGGTCTGATTTACGGGATGTCGGCCTTCGGTCTTGCGCGGCAGCTCGGCATCGGCCGCGGCGAAGCGCAAAAATACGTGGACCTGTATTTCGAGCGCTATCCCGGCGTGAAGCGTTACATGGAGGAGACCAAGCAGCAGGCGCGCGACGCGGGGTACGTCGAAACCCTGTTTGGACGGCGTCTGTATCTGCCGGAGATCCAGTCGCGCAATCAGGCGTTGCGCCAGTACGCGGAGCGCAGCGCAATCAACGCGCCGATGCAGGGCACGGCGGCCGACATCATCAAGCGGGCGATGATCGACGTCGACGCCTGGCTCACGGCTTCAGAAGCGCCGGCGCGATTGATCATGCAGGTGCACGACGAACTGGTGGTCGAAGTGGCGGAAGACGCCGTCGCCTCGATCACCGCGCAGCTGCAGCAGCACATGTCGCGGGCCGCCGAACTCAAGGTACCCCTCAAGGTCGATGTAGGAGTCGGCCTTAACTGGGATGAGGCGCATTGAGACCGGCATTTTCTTTCCACCGCAAAGCGGACGCACGGCAGTGTCAAGAAATCTTGAGGTCAGGCAAAGTTCACTGGAGATGAAGGCCAATTTGGCCCGTTTGAGGCCCCGCAGCGCAAATTGCGTTTTTTTGGAAAAAGCGCACGGCGCCCCTGGAACTTTCGCCGGGCACCCCCATCTAATCCCATGAGCGTGAAAGACGCTCCCCGCTCTTCTCCCTGAGCGGGCGAGACCCGGTTTGTCATCCCCATGCCGGGTTGGTCTAGCCTCGGTGGCTGTCTCAAAACAACCACCGGGGCCTTTTTTTAAATGCCCGCGAACCAGCCGTCCATCACGCGGCGAGCCTCCTCGAACCCTTGTTTCGCGTGCGCCGAGAACAGCTGCACCGACACCGCCGTGTCTTCGCAGGCGCTTTTGGTTTCCCGCAACACCTGCTGAGAATCGCGGCGGTTGAGCTTGTCGGCCTTGGTCAGCAATACATGCGCATGGCGGTCGCGCGCCAGCACCCACTCGAGCATGGCGGCATCCTGGGCACCCAACCCGCGACGGCTGTCCACGATGAGAATCAAGCCCACCAGCGACTCCCGCACGTTGAAATAGTGCTCCATCAGCTGCAGCCATTTCATCCGAACCCTTTCCGGCACCTTGGCAAAGCCGTATCCCGGCAGATCGACCAGGCGCTCCTCGATCCCCAGTTCGAAGAAATTGATGAGCTGGGTCCGTCCCGGCGTGCGGCTCACCCGGGCAAGTCCCGAACGTTCCGTCAGGGCGTTGATCGCTGTGGATTTGCCGGAATTGGAACGGCCCGCAAACGCGATTTCACGTCCGGTATCCGGGGCGAGCTGATGCGCTTCGGCGGCGCTCGTCAGAAACTTCACGTGGGGATAGGACGGCATAAATTCTTGATCGTAGTGTACAATTTACGCAAGGTACGCAGTTCACTTTAGAATGGGGTTACAGGCGAACATGAACCGGCTTTGGATTCTTGCAGCAACAATTTCCGGCGTCATCGCAAGCGGCGCCGTGATGGCGGCGGGCAACGCCGAGACCGGCGCGACCAAGACCGTCGTGTGCCAGGCATGTCACGGCGCGAACGGCAACAGCGTCAATCCGGAGTGGCCGAGCCTTGCGGGCCTCGGCGCCGACTACATCGCCGAACAGCTCAAAAACTTCAAGGAAGGCAAGCGCAACAATCCGGTCATGATGCCGAACGCGATGGCCTTGAGCCCCGAGGACATGGCGGATATCGGCGCCTATTTCGGAGCTCAGGCGAACACGGGCCTCGAGGCCGATCCAACGTATTGGAAGGCCGGCGAAAAGTTGTATCGCGCGGGATCGAAAGACCAGGGGGTGCCGGCGTGCATGGCCTGCCATGGCCCCACCGGCTACGGCAACGAGCCGGCGAAGTTCCCTGCGTTGCGTGGCCAGCATTCGGTGTACGTCGTCAAGCAGCTCACCGATTACGCTTCCGGAGCGCGCGGCACGGGACCGAACGGCATCATGCAGACCATCGCGAAGCGCTTGTCGCCGGACGACATGCGCAACGTCGCCTCCTACGTGCAGGGATTGCGCTGAAGATGCCCACGGGACCGGTCAGGCGCGCCGCGGCGGGCGCTTCGTTGCTGTTGGTGCTCGCGCTCGGCCTCGGTGCGTGCGGCAGTCCGCACGGTTCAGCGGGTGGGACCCAGTCGAACACCACGCCCTCCGCGGCACTCAACCCGCCGTCCGGCCAAGTGGCGCCCACGGCCAGCGACACCCAGCGTCAGGAGGCGGGGCTCGCACCCACGCGGCCGGAGAAGGTCGCCCGCCTCAATGAGGACGGATCGGAAACCGTGGAGGCGGGCAGCAGCGACGCGGGAACGCACAATGCCTTGTTGGCGGCCGTCGCCTCGACGATGGCTGCCGCGGCCCCTGCTGCGGCGGCCGCCACCACCACCACGGCACCCACACCCTGGCAGGAGGGGGTGAACTACACCCGACTGGTACCGGCGCAGCCCACGGATGTTCCACCCGGTCAGGTCGAGGTGCTGGAGTTTTTCTGGTACGCGTGCCCGCACTGCTACGCGATCGATTCCGAGGTCGAATCCTGGCGCAAGAACAAACCGGCGTATGTCAGTTTTTCCCGGGTTCCCGTGTTGTGGAGCGAAGGCCACCGTTCGACGGCGCGCCTCTTCTACACGCTCAAGAGCATGGGAAAGATCGACCAGATGCACGACGAGATTTTCAAGGAAATCCACGTCAACGGCGATCCACTGATCGCGCCCGATCCGAACGATACCGCGGCGGCCGAACGGTTGCAGGTCTCCTTTGTCCGCAAATTCGGCATATCCGAGGACGAATTCAAGAAGGCTTATACGTCCATCCCGGTCGAGACCGCCATGCAGCGTGCGGACCAGCTGGTTCAGCGTTACCACATCGACGCGGTGCCGACGTTCGTGATCAATGGCAAGTACGTGGCCGACGTCCGCACCGCGGGAAGCCCCGAAAGGTTGCTCGCGCTGGTCTCCGATCTCGCCGCGTTGGAACACAAACGCTGATTGCCGGGCCGTCGTGATGACACCTAGCATCACTCACTTCGGCGGCTGTCATTGCGGCCGCGTACGATACGAAGTGCGAGCGCCGGCACGCATCACCGTCGCGGATTGCAACTGTTCGATCTGCAGCATGTCCGGTTACCTGCATCTCATCGTGAGGTCCGGGGATTTCAAGCTGCTGTCGGGAAGCGATGCCCTGACCACGTACACCTTCAACACCGGGCTCGCGAAGCACCTCTTCTGTTCGCATTGCGGCGTCAAGTCGTTCTACGTGCCGCGCTCGCACCCGGACGGTGTGAGCGTGAATGCACGGTGCATTGCGGCCGGCACGATCGAGTCGCTGACGATCACGCCGTTCGACGGTGCACATTGGGAAAGCGCGCGCAGCGGTCTGCGCGGACCAGACACGACATAACACCGCAGACGTCGCGAACCGGCGACGATGCGAGGGCCCCCCCTGGAGCCCCCGCGCCGCATCACGCGGTTCTGTGACGCATGCACAACGCACGCGGCAGGGGTTTGAGGGATGCTGATCGCACCTTCGGGTCACGTTGCGACCAATGTCCATCATGTGCTCCACCCTGCAAAACTGCTCCTCCTTCGCGGCCGCGACACTCGATCGCGGGGGACGGCAGCGTCCTGCGGTCGACGGGTTGCTGGCGTGTCTGATCTTGGTCATGCTCCTGCGCGGCGGTGAAGCGCTCGCGGGCGAGAGCACACCGCCGGCCGCCGGTGACTTCAAGCTCGCCCTGCACCCCGCTGTCGATCCGATGTGGCATCCCGCCGCGCTGAGCGCCCTGCCGAATACGTATCGTGCCCCGGAACTGCCGATCGGCCCGCTGTTTCCGACGGACACGTTCCGTCCGCGCGGCCGCTCGGTGCTCGAGAAGGACACGACGTACGGCGCCCCCGCGGCGGCGACATTCATCCCTGGCACGACCGTGTGGCAGCGGCTGTCCGAGTATCGCGTCCGTGACCGCGTGCGCGTGCTGACGCTGTGGGAGACCGGCGGCAACAGCGTCTCGCTGCAGGCCGATCACCGCGGCGACCCGACGCTGCAATGGACCAGCCGCATGAGCCGCAGCGGGGGAAACCGTGGAGTCCTCGACGAGCTGTTCACAAAGTCGCTGGGCGCCGTGATGGGACGGGGCACTCGCGAGACACCCCGGACGACGCCGGAAGCAGCCAAGGTCCCTTAGGAGCCTGAGAAATGGTGCGCCTGCCGCGATTCGAACGCGGGACCTTCGGCTTCGGAGGCCGACACTCTATCCAGCTGAGCTACAGGCGCTTCGGTTGGGGCCGCGATAGTACTCGCCGCGACCGAGGCGCGTCCAGCCTCACCGCAGGCGGGCCAGCTCCCGCCAAGGCCCCGCGCTCCAGTAGCGCCGGGCGGCACCCGAGGGGGACGGCAGCACGAACAGCCGGCTCCGATCGACCGTCTCCTCGAGAAGCCCGTAGTCCACTCCGCGGCCGAGAAACTCGGACGCTGCGCGCTTGCCCGTAAACGCGACAATCCGCGGCGCGTAGGCGGCGATCAGCCGAAACAGGCGCGGCGCGTCGAAATGTTCCGTCGCCAGCGCACCATCGCTGCCATGGACATGCTTTGCCAGATCGGTGAAACCGAGCCGCCATTCGAGGCAGCGCGCATAGTCCCGCGGCCGCAGCGCAACCGTGATCAATCCGACGTCGAACAGCGTGGGCCAGAACCTATTGCCGGGACCGGCATAGTAGGCGCGCTGCACCGCGGACGCCGTGCCGGCGGCCGTGCCGCAGAACAAAATGTCGAGATCCGGTGCCAGTACGTCCGGCAAGACCCCGACCCGCCGGCCGACCGCGGCCCGGCCGATCGCGGCCCGGCCGACCGCGGCCCGGCCGGTCGCGGCCCGCTTACTCACCCTCTGGAACACCGTCGAAAAAGTCGACGATCCCGGTTTCGAGCGAATACTCGGCGCCCACCACCAGCAGGCCATTGCTGTGAATCAGCTGTTCGATGATTTCCGAGCCGTGCCTCAGGTGATGCACGGAGGCGCGGATATTCGCGCGAACGGCTTGGTGCACCAATTCGTCCATGTCGTACCGAAGGTCGGTCGCCAGCAGCCCCTCCACCGATGGACGGATCAGATCCACGATCGAATGAAGATTGTGCGATTGGTTTTCCTTCGGTCGCTGCAGCTGTTCCAGGGTCGCGCCGATGGCCCCGCATTTTGAATGGCCCAGCACCACGACCAGCCGCGTACCGAACTGTTCGGCGGCGAATTCGACGCTGCCGACCTGGGAAGGGGCGACGATGTTGCCCGCGACGCGGATCACGAAAAGATCGCCCAACCCCTGGTCGAACACGATCTCCACGGGCACCCGCGAATCCGAACAGCCGAGAATCGCGGCAAAGGGCGCCTGGCCTGCCGCGAGTTCGATACGGCGATCGCGGCGGGGCGGCGCGTCCTGGTCTCGCACCTCGGCGACGAACCGACGGTTTCCCTCGCGCAGCCGCTCGAGCGAAGCACGCGCGGATATCATCGGATTTGCCGCACGGGGCGGCCGCGGGTTCGCGCCATATGCCCGCCATCTTAATGGATTCCGAAGGCTCGGAGGTTGCTAGTGGTCCCGGCTGAGCATCAACCGGACGCCCACGACGATGAACAGACTGCCGACCGCGCGATCGAACCAGGTCTTGAATGCGGCACCGTGGGACCGCGAAGCGCGGCGCGACAACCGGCCGCTGAACCGCGCAGCCGACCAGGCGACCGTCAGATTCCACAGGGTGCCGTTGAGGTCGAATATCACGCCCAGAAACAGCAAGGCCAGCGGTTTCGACGGAGCATCGACGGCGACGAACTGGGGCAGGAAGGCAAGGAAGAACAGCGCCACTTTGGGATTCAGTACATTGGTGAGAAAGCCCTGCAGGAATACCGTGCGCATCGGGACCGGCGCGGGCCGGGCCGTGGACGCAGCATCGGTTCGCAGCGTAGACGCACGCACCAGGGACCAGCCGACGTACACCAGGTACACGGCGCCCACAAACTTCACGAGACGAAAGGCGGTCGCGGAGGCGGCGAGAATGGCCGACAGCCCCAGAGAGGCGGCGAGTATGTGCACCAGCGCACCAGCGCCTATGCCCAGAGCGGCCACGGCACCGGCGGTCCAGCCCAGACCGGAACTGCGACCGACGATGTAAAGCGTATCGGGCCCCGGAGTGACGTTCAGCATCAAACCCGACAGCACGAACAGCCACAAATCATGCGTTCCAAACATCCGGGTCACCCTGGTACCGCAATTCGAGGTCTGTCGTGATAGCAGAGGGCGAGCGAAAAGGCGAACCACCACGACACCGCCACCCAGGCCCCGCCCGACTGCAATTCAAGATGCAATGCCAACACCCCTTGAACCGCCAGCGTACAGGCAGCGGAGGCCGCGAGCAGTGCCGCCAACGTCAGCGTTGGGCGCCAGAAGGCCCGCACGAGCGTCGCATACACGGCGGCGCCCAAGCACGCGCAGCAAATCAGGATGAGCGAGTGCCCGAGGGCGACCGGCACCCCAAGTTGAAAATGAACGGCCTCGAGCCCGAGCATGGCATTTGCCGCGCTGACCAGCGTACCCAGCGCGGTGAACAGCAACCGGCGGCCCACCGCTACCGGGCCGCGAACGCACAACGCCAGCGCAGACGAATACAACGCCCCATAGAGCGCGAAGCGGGCTGTCGCACCGTGCGGCGGAAGCCGGCCGGCGACCGCCAATAGCATCACGGCGAGCCCGAGCAGCAACGCGAAATGCCGGCCGTACACGAACGAACCAGGTTCCTCACTCATTCAACCGCCGCCATGCCCGTCCTCCATTGAAATAGAAGCCGAATCGCCGACGCCCTCCGCGCGGCTATTCCGCGAATCGCCGCAGGTCGCTATACTCTCCGGTCTTCGCTTTCTTTTTCACAGTCTTTCAGTGAGTTACCGTGTCCAAGTCCGAATCCTCAGATACCCAGTTCTTCAATACCTTCAGTTTGGTACTCGGAGGGCTGATTTTCGTGGCGATCTTACTTTTCGCGTTCGCCCGCAGCTTGGGCGAGACGACGCAGAGCGAAAACGAGATGGAGGACCCCCTGCACGTCAAGGAGGTCGCGCAAAACGTCGAGCCGTTCTCGCATGAAGCGATCGCCGGCCAGGACAACAGTGCGCTCGCCGCATTGTCCGCGCCGAAGGCCGACGCCGCGGCATCGGACGTGCCGGCGACCGGCGAACAGGCCTACACCAAGGTTTGCTCGGCTTGCCACGGCAGCGGCGTCAATGGAGCTCCCAAGGTGGGGGACCATGCCGCGTGGGGCCCTCGAATCGCGCAGGGCAAGGACGCGCTGTACACGCATGCGCTTGCCGGCAAGGGCAACATGCCCGCGAAGGGCGGCACGACGTGGCCGGATGCGACGGTACGCATGGCGGTCGATTACATGGTGTCCCTCAACAAGTAACCCGTTCCAGGGTCCGGAACTGCACGGCTTCGGACAGATCCCGCACCCGGATGACGGGTACGCCGGCGAGGTCCGCACACGTGCGTGCCAGCTTCAGAACCCGGTGAAAGCCTCGCGCCGACAGACCGAGCCGCTCGATCGCAGTGCCGGCCAGAATCCGCGACTTGCGACCGAGCGGACATAGGCGGGCGACCTCGGGGAGGGTGAGCCGAGCGTTCAATTTTCCCTGACGCTCGAGTTGGCGTTGCCGCGCGGCTGCAACCCGCGCCGCGACCGTCGCCGAACTCTCGACGGCGATCCGGTCGTCGTGCGTGGGGCGCACGCCGCCGATCAGGTGATCCACCGACAGTGTCATCAATGCGACGTGCATGTCGATCCGATCGATCAACGGTCCGGACACGCGGCCGCGGTATCGCGCGACTTGATCTCCCGTGCAGCGACACCGGCCCCTCGGATCGCCGGCATATCCGCAGGGACAGGGATTCATGGCGGCCACCAGTTGAAAGCGCGCGGGAAACTCGACGTTGCGCTTTGCCCGCGAGAGGACCACGACACCGCTCTCGAGCGGCTCACGTAGAGCCTCGAGCGCGTTGCGGGCAAATTCGGGCAACTCATCGAGAAAGAGCACGCCCGAGTGCGCCAGCGACAATTCTCCCGGACGCAGGGAACCCCCGCCGATCAGCGCCGCCGCCGACGCGGTGTGCTGGGGGCAGCGAAACGGCCGTGTCAATTGGAGGCTGGGGCGCCGCCCGGCGGCGGATTCGAGACTCGCGACCTCGAGCGCCTCGTCGGCTGTCAGCGGCGGCAGCAGGCCCGGAAGCCGCTGCGCCAGGAGAGTCTTTCCGGATCCCGGGGGGCCGACCATCAACAGACCATGACTTCCAGCCGCCGCAATCTCCAGGGCTCTCTTGGCCGCATATTGGCCGTGGACATCGGCGAGGTCCGGCACCTCGGCGGAGGTTGGCGGCGGCCGCTGTGGCGCGCACGCGAGCCCCGCACCGCCGCGCAGAGCCCGGTGGACGTCGAGCAGGTGAGCGGCCAGTTTGACCCCGGGCGCCCCCACCAGGCTTGCTTCCAATGCGTTGGCGGCCGGGGCGATCACTTCGGCACCGGCGCGGCAGCCGGCCACCAGCGCCGGCAGCAATTTGGGCGTATCGCGCAACTCGCCGCCCAAACCCAATTCGCCGTAGAACTCCCGACGCGCGAGCGTGTGCGAAGCGAATTGCCCGCAGGCCGCCAGAATGCCCACTGCGATGGGAAGATCGAAGCGGCCGCCCTCTTTCGGCAGGTCCGCCGGCGATAGATTTACCGTGAGCCGGCCCACCGGGAATTCGAATCCGGCCGTCACCAGTGCGGAGCGCACCCGCTCCCGACTTTCCCGGACCACCGCCTCGGGCAGCCCCACGAGAAAGAATGCCGGCAACCCCGGCCCCAAATGCACTTCGACGCGAACCATCGGCGCGGCGAGTCCCGCCGGCGCGCGGCTCAACACGGTGCTGACGCCGGAACTTCTGGCCATCGCGGGAGGATAGTCCGCGGCGACGCGAAGCACGACCCACGGAAGCGGTGCAAACCGCGAGATATGAGCGGCCTCGTGCTTCCCTAAGGCTTCACCTCGAGGTCCTTCACCCGCGCCTCCAGAGCCGCCAGCGTCGCCTGGGTGCGGGCCAGCACGGCAGCTTGTACATCGAACTCCTGGCGGCTCACCAGATCGAGCTTGGCCAGTTGGGCCTGAAGAACGGCCTTGAAATTACCCTCCAAATCCCGGCCGAGGGCGCGGACGGATTCGGGCACCGCCTCGGCCAGGCGCCGCGCCAGATCATCCAAGCCATTTGCACCGATGAAACTCATTTCAACCTCCGGACAAGATCTCAGACCTGCCAAAACCGCACTTCGATAACGCACAGGGACGCGCACGCTGCGCTGAATTGGTGCACATCAACTCGAAGTCCCATGTAAGCCGTTGATTTGGCAAAATCAGGCTCTGGCATGGAAGCTGCATTATCCAAGACAATAGTACGCGTTGGTGAAAATTGAAAACGGCTGGTTCGAGCGGTGAGCGCATTAGGATCGATGCATGAAGCTGATCACCGCAGTCATCAAGCCGTTCAAGGTCGACGAAGTGAGACAGGCGGTGGCCGACATCGGCATTCAGGGCGTCACGGTGACCGAAGTGCACGGATACGGCCGCCAGCATGGCCACTCGGAGGTGTATCGCGGCGCGGAGTACAGCGTCGACTTTCTTCCCAAGGCGAAGATTGAGCTCGCCGTGGACGATTCGATCGCAGAACAGGTGATGGAGGCGGTTTGCAACGTGGCGAGAACCGGCAAGACCGGGGATGGAAAAGTCTGGATTCTCGAACTGGAACAGGCGCTGCGGGTTCGCACGGGCGAAACAGGGCCGGATGCGATATGACGCGGGAGAAGCCGATGAATTTCCGTGGAGTTGTGGTCGAGCAGCAGGTAATCAGGGGGTATTCAGGGGCCCCACCCGCCATCGAGCGGGGCCCAAACTTCTGACGATTTAGGAGCATCTCGCGCCGGCAAGCCAGCCAACTCCCCCGTCGGTGCGATATCCCGGCGGCGCGGGTTCTGTAAAAAGAACCCGTGCCGTTTTTTATATTCGCGCGCCCGACGCAAGACGCTACGCGTTTATACATCAGAAAATACTAATACTCCATGCTGCAAAGCAGCAAAACATATTCGCATCCCCGCCAGACTGATAAACTTTGAAAACATAGGAGTTTGTGCCCATGAAAATGGTCGTTGCCATCATCAAACCTTTCAAACTCGACGACGTCCGCTCCGCGCTGGCCGAGGTGGGGGTTCAGGGCATTACCGTGACAGAGGTCAAGGGTTTTGGCCGTCAAAAGGGCCACACTGAGCTGTATCGAGGTGCGGAATACGTGGTCGACTTCCTGCCCAAGGTCAAACTTGAGCTGGCCGTGGACGACGATCAGGTCGACCGGGTCATCGAAGCGATCATTGAAACGGCGCGCACAGGAAAAATCGGTGACGGCAAAATCTTTGTTTCAGAGCTCGGCCACGCAGTGCGCATCCGCACGGGTGAAGCGGGGTCCCGCGCTCTATAGGATCCTCATATGAAGCGCGTATTCTTGTGCGCAGCGTTGATCGTCTGGTCGGGCATGGCCTCTGCCGTCGTCTACAAATGGACCGACGGTCAGGGCAAAGTTCAATACGGCGATCACCCCCCCGACGGCGTTCACGCCGTCGTCGTGGAGCTTTTGGGAAATCACGCTCCCCGAACCGCTCCAGCCCCGACCCCGGCGCGGCCCGCCACGGCGCAGCAACCAGCCCCCGCGGCCAAAGGTCAACAGACCTCTGACGACGATGTGAAGAAGGCGGTCGACGGCGATGTTGCGAAAACTCGGGACCAGCAGTGCGCCGATGCCCAGGACCGGTACAAGAAGCTCATCGAAGGCCGCAAATTGTTCAAGACCGGTACCAACGGCGAACGCGAGTACCTGAGCGCGGAAGAAATCGACTCCGAGCGGCTCAACGCCAAGCGGGAAGTGGACTCGGTCTGTAATTCAGACACCTGACGAGCGCCCGCGGGCAATCCGGCGGCGCGCTTCAATCGGGCGGGACGCGGGATCTGCGCGAGCTTTCTGCTTTGCGCCCGGGTCGCAAACCCGTAAAGTTGCGTTCCCTCACAAGAAACTGGATCGCGTATGCAAACGGGCTTCGTCGGCTTGGGTGCCATGGGCAGCCACATGGCCCGCAATCTCCACCGTGCCGGCCTGCTGACCGGCGTCTGGAACCGCACCGGGGACAAGGCGGCGTCGCTGGCCGCAGAATTGAAGTGCATCGCCTTCAAGTCTCTCGAGGAACTGGCGGGCAACTGCGAGGCCGTGGTGATCTGCGTGTCGGCGGACGCTGACCTGCAAGCCGTGGTTGCAGGTCTCGATCCGGCCCTAAGCCCGAACATGATCGTCATGGATTGCTCGACGGTGAGTGCGGGCACGGCCCGCGACATTCATCGCCATCTCGAGGGTCTCGGCGTCGGCTTTCTGGATTGCCCGGTGAGCGGTGGTGTGGAAGGCGCCCGCAATGCCGCACTGGCCATCATGGTCGGCGGCAACGAGGAGGTCTTCGAACGCGCGAGGCCCATCCTGGCCGCCATGGGAAAAACGATTTCGCATCTCGGCGCCAGCGGTTCGGGCCAGTCCGCGAAGGCGACGAACCAAATCATGTGTGCCGGAATCATTCAGGCAGTCGGAGAGGCCATGGCTTTCGCCCATGCCGAAGGACTGCCGCTCGATCGGCTGATCGAGATCCTCGGCAAAGGTGCGGGCTCGAGCTGGTACTTCGTGAACCGGGCGCCGTTCATGGCGAACAACCAGTTTCCCGCGGGATTTCGGGTTCGGCTGCACGACAAGGATCTGCGCATCTGCCGCGACATGGCGGCGCAGCGCGGGGCGCAGCTGCCGGTGGTCGAGTCGACCCTGCAGGAGTACGCGCGGCTGATCGCGGATGGATTCGGCGACGAGGACATCTCGGCCATTTATCGTTTGAAAACGGCGCTGTTCCCGGCCGTGCCCGCGAAATCCTCATGAGTGACCGGAACCCCACGCTGCGCATCGCGACGCGCAAGAGCCAGCTGGCGCTGTGGCAGGCCGAACACGTGGCGGACCTCCTGCGCCGCGCCCATCCCGGCCTTCCTGTCGAATTGATGCCGATGTCGACCAAGGGCGATCGCATTCTCGATCGCAGCCTCGCCGCCATCGGCGGCAAGGGATTGTTCATCAAGGAATTGGAAGTCGCCCTCGAGGAAAAGCATGCCGACATCGCCGTGCATTCGATGAAGGACGTGCCGGGTGAGCTCCCTGCGGGATTCGTCATCGCCGCCGTGCTCGAACGCGCGGACCCGCGCGACGCGCTGCTCGCACCGAGGACGCAGACGGTGACGGTGGGCGATCTGCCGGTCGGCGCCCGGGTCGGCACTTCCAGCCTGCGCCGCCAGGCGCAATTGCTCGCGCTGCGGCCGGATCTGCGCATCGAAGGACTGCGCGGCAACGTGAACACGCGTGTCGGCCGCCTGGACAGTGGCGAATTGGACGCGATCATCCTAGCCTGCGCCGGATTGATCCGCATGGGTTGGGAAGGGCGTATCACCGGCCGTCTGGCACCCGACGTCTTCGTGCCCGCGGTCGGTCAAGGCGTGATCGGCATCGAATGCCGCAGCGATGACGCGGCGACCCGCGCGCTGCTCGAGGTGCTGAATCACGCCGCCACGCGGATCGTATTGGATGCCGAACGCGCGTTTGCCGGCCGCCTCGGGGGCAGCTGCCAGTCGCCGATCGCCGCGTACGCAACGCTTGCGGGTGACGGTCTGACCTTGGACGGGCTGGTGGCCGAGCCCGACGGCTCGCGGCTCCTGCGCGACACGATGAGGGGCGTTGCCGATCAACCTCGCCGTCTGGGCGTACAGCTCGCGGAACGCGTGTTGGCCGCCGGCGCGGGCCCCTTGCTCGAGCGCCTGCGCGGCGATTGACCGTGCGCGCCTTGCACGGCCTCGGCGTTCTGGTCACCCGGCCCGAGCATCAGGCGACACCGCTGTGCGAGCTGTTGGTATCCGCGGGTGCGACCGTTCTGCGTCTGCCCGCCATCACCATCGAGCCGGCGCCGGACTTGGAGCCGTTGCTCGCCCGGCTGGCGGCCCTCGACGCCTTCGAGTTCATCGTCTTCACGAGTGCGAATGCCGTACGCTACGGCGCCTTCGTGCTCGAACGAAGCCCGCCTCCCCTGCTTGCGGCGATTGGTCCGGCCACCGCTCGCGCGCTCGAGGCGTCGGGCCACTGTGTGACGATCGTTCCGGCCGCGGGGTTCGACTCCGAGAGCCTGCTGCGTGAGCCGCGTCTTGCGCAACTGCGGGGACGCCGCGTGCTGCTGGTCAAGGGGGAATTCGGGCGTGAACATCTGCAGGAACGTCTGATCGAGCGCGGTGCGAGCGTCACCGTTGCCGATGTCTATCGACGCGTGCCCGCACATCCCGATACCGCGGCCCTGACGGCGCTGCAGGCCTCGATGGCGGCGGGCGCCATCGCCATAGTGACCGCCACCAGCGCGGAAATCGCGGCAAGCCTGCTGGCGATGGCGACCCCCGCGCTGCGTGGCGCCTTCGAGCGGATTCACTGGCTGGTGCCCGGCGCCCGCGTCGCCGCCGCCGTACGCGCAGCCGGCGTCACCGCACCGTTCATTCAGGCCGACAGCGCCGAGGATCAGGACCTCGTTTCAGCCATCGTGCGCTGGCGGGCCGGGCCCTCGGGCGCATAGTCGAACGACTCGAAAAACACTCGTGCCGGGTCTGCCCCGTGACGCGGAAATTCACGCCGCACGGCCTCCACCATCGCGGGCGGCCCGCTCGCGTAAATGTCCGCGGTGCCGAAGCGGGGGAAATCCTCGAGCACGGCCTCGTGGACCAGTCCCCGTCGACCGGCCCATGAGGCGCCGGCGGACGACAGCACGACTTCGTACCGGAACGACGGAGCGCTTCGTGCCAGCACCTCGAGATCGCGATGGGCGTAAAGGTCGTTCTCACCACGGACTCCCCAGTACAAGGTGATGTCGCGCCGGCCGACCGATTCGATCGCGTGGCGGAGGATGCTCTTGAGGGGGGCGAACCCCGTGCCGCCGCCGACCAGCAGCAGGGGTGACTCCGAAGGGCGGTACACGAAGTGACCGAACGGGCCCTGCAGCGTCAGCAGCGTCCGGTCGCCGTGCCCCGCGAACAGCGGGCCGGTGAATTCCCCGCCCTCGACGCGGCGAACGTGCAATTCGAGGGGACGTGACGCGTGCGGCGGTGACGCGATGGAAAAACTGCGCCGGCGTCCGCCCGGCAGGAGAATGTCGACGTATTGACCCGCCTGGAAAGCAAACGTCTCGGCCACCGGCAGCCGCAGAAACAGGGCCAATACATCGGGCGCCAATGCTTCCGCGCGCTCGATGCGCGCCGGCAGCCGCTTGACCACGGCCTCGTCGGCGTGGGTCAGGTCGAACGTTTCGATGCACAGATCACTGACGGCACGAGCCTGGCATAAAAGGATCAATCCCTCGTCCGCTTCCGCCTGCGACAGCCCGGGAGGCCGGCCCTGCGGGTAACCCACGTCGCCCGAGAGGAGGCGGCCCCGGCAGGCGCCACAATTGCCGTTCTTGCAGCTGTGAGGCAGATTCAGGCCGGCCTTCAGCGCCGCGTCGAGCAGAGGCTCATCCGGGCCAACGCTGAAACTGCGATCCGACTTGGATAGACTGATTCGCACGGTTCTCCTCGGCGGGCACGATAACATGCACTCGGTTTCGATCGTCGGATGCGGCTACACCGGGCTTCGCCTGGCCCGTCGTACGAGGGCCACCGGAGCCGTCGTCCGCGGCTTCGCCACCAGCGAGGCGAGCCTTGCCGCGATCGAGGCGGCGGGAGCCCTGCCCATCCGGCTCGATCTCGATGGCCCACCCCAACCCGTCGACTGCGCAGCCGAGATCGTGTACTACAGCGTGCCCCCCGCTCCCACCGGAACGGCGGACGCCCGGTTCGAACGGTTTCTGCAGCAGGCGGTTGGACGGCCGCAACGGGTGGTCTATCTCAGCACGACAGGGGTCTACGGCGACGCCCGCGGCGCCTCGGTGGACGAGGAGACACCGCCTGCACCCTCCACGGCGCGTGCCGTGCGGCGTCTCGCCGCGGAGACCCTGTTGCGTCGCTGGGCCGACTCCCGCGGGATTTCCTGGTGCATTCTGCGGATTCCGGGCATCTACGGGCCAGGCCGTCTGCCCTTGGAACGCCTGCGACGCGGCGATCCGGCCATTCAGCCGGGCGAAGCCGGGCCCGGCAATCGCGTGCACGTCGAGGATCTGGTGAGCGCCTGCGTGGCGGCAGGTGTTGCGCCCCAGGCGCACGGCCGCCTATACAACGTCACCGACGGCAGCGACGACACGCTCACGGATTACCTGCAGCGCGTGGCCCGCATCTGCGGGCTGCCTTCTCCGCCGCTGGTGAGCCGCGATGAGGCCAAGCGGCTGGCGTCGGCGTCCGCCTGGTCCTTCGCGGGCGAGTCGCGGCGGGTCGACAACCGTCGCATGGTCCGCGAACTCGGTGTCACGCCCGCCTTCACCGACCTGGACGACGGGATCCGCGCGAGCCTGTAGACGGCCTCCGCCGGCGTTTCTAAGGCTGGCTGCGCTTGCTGTCCAGCCATTCGCCGATGGCTTCCCACTGTTTCCAATCGGGCGACGCCAGATACTCCGGCAGCTCCAGCACCCCCATGCCGCGTGCGTAGGCACGGACATAGTTTTGCGCCTCGCGCAGGCACCCCAGGTATGGAATCTTGAGCTTGGACAGGTATTGGTCCAATTCTTCGTAGATCAGCGTGTATTCGCGCACCCGGTTCGCGACCAGCGCGAGACGGGCCTGTTTGCGCGACACCTTGCCGATCTCCAGCAGCTCGGTCAGGAAATGCGCGCAGGCCTTCATGTCGATGCTGGAGGGAAGCACGGGGACGATGATGGTTTCGGCACGGCGGACCAACTCGTTGAGCTCGGTGCCGTGAACGCGGGCGGGCGCATCGATCACCAGCACGTTGGTGGAACGAGCCACGTTGCGCAGACCCTCCTCGAAGGCGGGAACGCCGCTGATTTTCGGCAGGTCGTCCGGCCGCTGCGCGAGCCAGTCGAGGCTGGAGCGCTGCGGGTCGTAGTCGGCGATGCACACCTCGTGGCCGCTTTTCGCGAAAAACACCGCAAGGTTGGTGGCGAGGGTGCTCTTCCCGCAGCCGCCCTTCGAGTTCAATACCATGACGTGGCGCATAATCCCCCAAGATTGTTGTTTTCAGTAAGGTAAAACTCGCACGTCCATTGCGCAACCCCCTGAACGAAATGATCCGGCGGGGATAGTGATATGCTGCCCGCCCATGCGCATCGAGTTCTTGAAGATGCAGGGCTTGGGCAACGATTTTCTGGTGTTCGACGCCCCGCCTGCCGACGCCGACAATCCCCTCGATTCGGACAAGCTTCGCGCCCTGGCCGATCGGCACACCGGTGTCGGTTTCGATCAGGCGCTGATGCTCGAGCCGCCCCGCGACGGCCGCACCCGCGTATTTTATCGGGTGTTCAATGCCGACGGCAGCGAGGTGGAGCAATGCGGCAACGGAGCCCGCTGCGTCGCAGCCCTGCTGTACGAGCGCCACCCCGCGCTGGGCCGTGAGCTCGACCTGCAGAGCGTCGGCGGCATCGTGCACGCCCTGGTGCGCGAGGACGGACTGGTGTCGGTGAACATGGGAGTGCCGAATTTCGAACCGCATTCGCTGCCGATGCAGGTGCCGGCCGGCGCATCGGAGTACTTTCTCGAGATCGACGGTGAGCGCGTCGAGTACGGGGCCGTGTCGATGGGCAATCCGCACGCGGTGCTGCGCGTCGGCGACGTGAACGGCGCGCCGGTCGCGACGTGGGGACCGGCCATCGAGCACCATCCACGCTTCGCGAACCGAACCAACGTGGGGTTCATGCAAATCATCGACCGCGGTCGCATACGCCTGCGGGTCTGGGAACGCGGGGTCGGCGAGACCAGGGCCTGCGGCACGGGTGCCTGTGCCGCGGAGGCCGTCGGCGTCAAGAACGGTCAGCTGGGGTCGGAGGTCGCGGTGGACCTGCCGGGCGGCAGGGCCATCGTCAGCTGGACGGGACCGGGACAGCCGCTGTGGCTTACCGGACCGGCGATGCGGGTATTCACCGGATCGATCGACATTTAACGGACAGACGGGAGTTCAAAGAATGACTACGAATCAAGCGCGCGGGATCAAACAGGACGGCCTCTCCGACTCGAGCGTCGCGGAGTATCTGCAGTCCTATCCGGATTTCTTCGAGCGCAATGGACCCCTGCTCACGAAGCTGCGGCTGCCGCATCTGCGCGATGCCGGCGCCACGGTGAGCCTGGTCGAGCGGCAGGTGGAGGTGCTGCGTGAGCGCAACCAGTCCCTCGAGCGCAAGCTGAAGGAGCTGGTCGACGTGGCCCGCGCCAACGACGTGCTGGCTGACCGCATCCACCGCCTGAGCCAGCGGCTGATCCGCGCACACACGCTGCTCGAGACCATCAACGCGGTGGAAACGTCGCTGCGCGAGGATTTCGACGCCATGCATTCGGTATTGGTGTTGTTTCTGGAGGAAGCCCGGCCGCTGGAATCGCAGGCCGGCCGGTTCCTGCGCGTCGACGAGCCAGCAGCGGCCGACATCAAGACCTTCGAATCGCTCCTGCAGGGCGGCAAGCCGAGATGCGGCCAGATACGCGACACGCAGCGTGACTATCTCTTCGGCAAGGATTCCATCGAGATCGGCTCCGTCGCCCTCACGCCGTTGGGACCCAAGGGCGCCCTCGGCATTCTGGCCATCGGCGCCAGCGATTCCGAGCGCTTTCATCCCGCGATGAGCACCGAATTCCTGTCGCGCATCGGCGAGCTCGTCACTTACGCGCTGATCCGCTGATCGCTTCATGGATGTAGGCCAGGGTGGGTGGATCGACCGTTTTTTGGTGCATTTGACCCATGAGCGCCGCATGAGCCCGCACACACGGGCCGCCTATCGGCGCGACCTCGAGCGCCTGACGGAATTCTGCGTCCGCCGATCCATTCGCGACTGGAGCGGCCTCGACAACCCCCGCGTCCGCGCCTTTGCCAGTGCCGAACACGCCGCCGGCCTCTCGCCGCGCAGCGTGCAGCGGCGCCTGTCCGCGGTCCGCACCTTCTTCGAGTTCCTGATGCGCGAGGGATGTTGCACGTCGAATCCGGGAATCGAGGTGCGGGCGCCCAAGACCGCCAAGCGTCTCCCCACCGCGCTGGACGTCGACCAGATGGGCAGGCTGCTCAAGTTTCGGGCCGACGACACCTTGTCGACACGCGACAAGGCCATGTTGGAGCTTTTTTATTCCTCCGGCCTGCGCCTGGGCGAACTCGTGGGCTTGGATCTGGCCTGCCTCGACCTAAAGGATCGCACGGTGCGCGTCGACGGCAAGGGGGGCAAGACCCGGATCGTGCCGGTCGGACGCTTTGCGGCGGACGCGCTGACCGCCTGGTTGCTGGAGCGCGCGTCGCTGCCCTCGCTTGCTGACGGCGCCGTGTTCGTGGGCCGCAGCGGCCGCCGCCTCACCGCGCGCGCGGTGCAGTTGCGGGTGAGCGCCTGGGCGAGACGGATGGGGCTGGAAATGCACGTCCACCCGCACATGTTTCGCCATTCGTTTGCCACTCATCTGCTCGAGTCGAGCACCGATCTGCGCGGGGTGCAGGAACTGCTCGGGCATGCCGACATCAGCACGACGCAAATCTATACCCATCTCGATTTCCAACACCTGGCGAAGGTCTACGACGCCGCGCACCCGCGCGCGCGCCGCCGCGGAGGCGGCGCTTGAAAATGGCATGCAACGGCCCCACATCGGCTGGTTCACATGCAACACGATCACGATCCCAAACGCATTTATGGCACCACCATACTTGCCGTCCGGCGCGACGGTCACGTGGCGGTCGGTGGCGACGGGCAGGTGACGCTCGGTCAGAGCGTCATGAAAGGCAATGCGAAAAAAGTCCGTCGATTGGCCGGCGGCAAGGTGTTGGCCGGCTTTGCGGGTGGAACGGCCGATGCGTTCACGTTGTTCGAACGCTTCGAGGGCAAACTCGAGAAGTTCGGTAATTTGACCCGCGCCGCCATCGAACTGGCGAAGGACTGGCGCAGCGATCGGAGCCTGCGTCGGCTCGAGGCGCTGCTCTGCGTTGCGGACACCGTGAGTTCCTACGTCATTTCCGGAAACGGCGATGTCATCGAGCCGGAGCACGACTTGATCGCAATCGGTTCCGGCGGCAGCTATGCCCAGGCTGCGGCGCTGGCGTTCATGGAGGGCACCACGCTCTCGGCGCGTGAGATCGTCGAGCGTTCTCTCAACATCGCGGCGGACATCTGCATCTACACGAACCGCAATCTGACCATCGAGGAGTTGTAGGATCCCATGTCGCAGATGACACCGCGCGAAATCGTCGAGGAGTTGGACAAGCACATCGTGGGTCAAAAGGCGGCGAAACGGGCCGTCGCCATTGCCTTGCGCAATCGCTGGCGCCGACAGCAGGTCGCCGAGTCGCTGCGGCCGGAAATCACCCCGAAAAACATCCTCATGATCGGTCCCACCGGTGTCGGCAAGACCGAGATCGCCCGCCGGCTCGCCCGCCTCGCCAAGGCCCCCTTCATCAAGGTGGAGGCCACCAAATTCACCGAAGTCGGCTACGTTGGCCGGGAAGTGGACTCGATCGTCCGCGATCTCGTTGAGATCTCCGTCAAAATGACCCGCGAGGAGGAGATGTCCAAGGTGCGTCACCGCGCGGCGGACGCGGCCGAGGACCGGGTTCTGGATGCGCTATTGCCGAGGGCCACCGCCGGCTTCACCGGCGACGCCGCGCCGCGTGACGGCGACACCCGGCAGCGCTTCCGCAAGATGATCCGCGAAGGCGAACTCGACGACCGTGAGATCGAAATCGAGGTACGGTCGCTCCCGGTGGGCGTCGAAATCATGGCGCCGCCCGGCATGGAGGAGATGACGCAGCAGCTCCAGGGCATGTTCCAGAATCTCGGCGGAGGACGCAGCCGGCCGCGCAAACTCAAGATCAAAGAGGCGCTCAAGCTGCTCGTCGACGAGGAAGCCGCGAAGATGATCAACGAGGAGGAGCTGAAGGCGCGTGCCGTCGAGAACGCCGAACAGAACGGAATCGTGTTCATCGATGAGATCGACAAGATCGCCCGACGCCAGGAAACCTCCGGCGCGGACGTCTCGCGCGAGGGTGTGCAACGCGACCTGCTGCCGCTGGTCGAAGGCTGCACCGTGAACACCAAGTATGGAACGGTGAAGACCGATCACGTGCTGTTCATCGCCTCGGGGGCCTTCCATATGTCGAAGCCGTCCGACCTGATTCCCGAATTGCAGGGCCGGCTGCCGATCCGCGTCGAACTCGAACCGCTGGTGGTGCAGGATTTCGTGCGAATCCTGACGGAACCCGATGCGTCGCTATGCCGCCAGTACACGGCGCTCCTGGCCACCGAGGGAGTGGAACTCGAGTTCGAAGCGGGCGGGGTTCAGCGCCTCGCGGAGGTTGCCTTCGAGGTCAACGAGCGCACCGAAAACATCGGTGCGCGCCGCCTGCACACGGTCATGGAGCGCCTGCTCGAATCCGTGTCCTACGACGCCGCCGATCGCAGCGGCTCGCGCGTCACGGTGAATCGCGACTACGTCGAGGGCAACTTGGGAGAGCTGTCGCGGAACGAAGATCTGTCCCGGTACATCTTGTAACTTACGTCCGTGGACGGCACTCCCAAACCACTCGAAATCAAACTGCGCACCGCCTCCCGGGTGCTCGAGGTGAGTTTCGACGACGGGTTGCATTTTGAGCTGACGTTCGAATATCTGCGCGTTTTTTCCCCCTCCGCCGAGGTCAAGGGCCATGGAGGTGGGGAGGGCATTCTGCAAACCGGCAAGCACGACGTGCGGATCACGGGAGTCGAACCCATCGGCAACTATGCGGTGCGCCTCAAGTTCGACGACGGACATGACACGGGTCTTTACTCCTGGACGCTGCTGCACCAGCTGGGCCGCGACGCGCGGTCCAACTGGTCGCGCTATCTCGAACGCTGCGCAGCCGCCGGAATTGTCCGGGCGCCGGCCGGGTAGGACCGACGCAGTCGGCTACAATGCCCCCCTACGCTTCGAGAGGATCGCCATGAACGAGCCGGACCGCACCGCCGATTTTGGATTCGAGAAAGTCGCCTGGGACGAGAAGGCCGGGCGCGTACGGTCGGTGTTCGCTTCGGTCGCGGGCAAGTACGACGTCATGAACGATCTGATGTCCTTCGGCGTTCATCGGCTGTGGAAGCGCTTCGCCCTGTCCCTCACCGGCCTGAAGGTCGGTCAGCATGCCTTGGACGTGGCGGGAGGCACGGGAGACCTGGCCCTGGGGATGCTGCGGCAGGTGGGAAAGAACGGCCGCGTCGTCCTGTCGGACATCAATGCGGACATGCTCGCGATCGGCAGAGACCGCCTGCTCGACCACGGTTTCGTGGCCAATGTCGAATGTCTGGTCGCCGATGCGGAGCGTCTGCCGTTCGACGACAACTCCTTCGACTGCGTCACCATCGGTTTCGGCCTGCGCAACGTCACCGACAAGCCGGCCGCACTGCGTTCGATGCATCGGGTGTTGAAACCGGGCGGCCAGCTTTTGGTCCTGGAATTCTCGACGCCGGTGGCGCCGGGCCTGAAGCCGGCCTACGACGCCTATTCGTTCAAGGTGCTGCCCCTGCTCGGGCGCCTGGTCGCCCGGGATTCGGCCAGCTACCGCTATCTGGCCGAATCCATCCGCATGCACCCGAATCAGGACACATTGCTCCAGATGCTGCGCGACGCTGGATTCGGGCAGACCCGCTATCACAATCTCGCCGGCGGCATCGTCGCATTGCATCGCGGGTACAAGCTCTGACATGCCGGCGACTCCCGCATGGCTCGCGGCCGTGGAGGCGATGCTGAATCGCGGCATCGGCGCTTCCGCGCGGGGCGCCGCGCTCGCCCGCCGGCTCGAGGCGACCGCGGTCCGAATCGACGTCGAGGGGCTCATCGCCGTGCGCGCGGCCGTGCAAGGCGGCCGCCTCTTCCTCAGCGCCGCGGCGCGCGCCACGGATGACGACACGGCGAACGCGACCCTGACGGGATCGCCCCTGGCACTGCTCAACCTGGCGCGCACCCAGGGTGCCGGGTCGGGCGCGGGGCGCGGCGCCGGGGCGCCGGTCCAGATCCGCGGCGATGCGGAAATCGCCAATGCGTATCGGGAGCTGCTCGCGCTCGCGCGGCCGGATCTCGAGGAAGAGCTGTCCCGAGTCGTCGGTGACCTGCCCGCCCGGCGCCTGGCGCGGTTCGCGCGGCAGACCGGAGCGTGGCTGCGCAAGACGCGGCGCACCGCCGGCGCAAACGTTGCCGAATACCTCCAGGAGGAAAGCCGCGACCTCGTCAACCGTCCGGAGCTCGAGGAGTTTCTGCACGGCGTCGATGAGGTGCGCGACGCTGCCGACCGGGTCGAGGCGCGGCTCGTTCTTCTCGAACGGCGGCTGAAAGGCGGGGAGCCCGTCTGAGTATTTTTCGTGGCCGCGTGCGCGTCGCCGTCCGGCTGCTGACGATTCAGCGGGCCTTGGTCCGGCATGGTCTGGACGATTTCATCCGGGCCACTCATTTGTACCGGCCATTCCGCTTTCTGTTCTATCTGTCGCCGTGGACCTGGTTCCAGCGCAGCGCGGGAACCACCCGCGGCGAGCGGCTGCGGCTCGCCCTCGAGGAACTCGGACCGATCTTCATCAAGTTCGGCCAGGCATTGTCCACGCGCCGCGATCTGATTCCGGTGGACATCGCAGACGAACTCGTCAAATTGCAGGACCGCGTGCCGCCCTTCAGCAGCGATGTCGCCATTGCCACGATCGAGGCCGCCTTGGGCGCCCGGCTCGAGGACACCTTTGGGAGTTTCGAGAGGGAGCCCCTGGCAGCGGCCTCCATCGCCCAGGTGCATGCAGCGACGCTGAAAACCGGCCAGGAAGTGGTCGTGAAGCTGTTGCGCCCCGGCATGCACGCCAGGATCGATCTCGATCTGGCAGTCTTGGACACACTGGCCGCCCTCGCGGATCAATACTGGGAGGACGCCAGGCGGCTGCGCCCGGTCGAAGTCGTGCACGAGTACCGCAAGACCATATTGGACGAACTCGACCTGATGCGCGAGGCCGCCAACGCGGCGCAGCTGAAGCGCAATTTCGCCGGGTCCACGCTGCTTTACGTACCCGAGGTGTTTTGGGATTACTGCCGCATCAACGTCATGGTGATGGAGCGCATCCGCGGAGTCGTCGTCAGCCGCATGGACGAACTCCGGGCGCGCGGCGCGAACATCGCGAAGCTCGCGGAAAACGGCGTTGAGATCTTCTTCACACAGGTGTTTCGCCACAACTTCTTCCACGCCGACATGCACCCCGGAAACATCTTCGTGCAGCTCGACGACCCGCAGAATCCGCGCTACGCCGCGGTCGACTTCGGGATCGTCGGCACGCTGCAGCCGCGCGACCAGCACTATCTCGCCGAAAATTTCCTGGCCTTCTTCGATCGCGATTATGCGCGGGTCGCGGCGCTGCACGTCGAATCCGGCTGGGTGCCCGCCGGCACGCGCGTCGACGAGCTCGAATCGGCCGTGCGCACGGTCTGCGAACCCATCTTCAACAAGCCCCTGAAGGAAATTTCGTTCGCGCAGGTGCTGCTGCGCCTCTTCGAGACGGCACGCCGTTTCGACATGACCATACAGCCCCACCTCATCCTGCTGCAGAAGACGCTCCTGAACATCGAGGGCCTCGGCCGGGACCTGTATCCGGAGCTCGACCTGTGGAAGACCGCGCAGCCCATCCTGCGCACGTGGATGCGCGAACGCATGAGCCCGCGCTCGGTGCTGCGCAGGATCCGCAAGCAGCTACCCGACACCATCGAAGCCTTGAAACAGATGCCGCAGCTGTTCCAGGTGGCGGTGCGGGAGGCGGCGGAAGGACGCACGACCTTGCGCGTGCGCGATGCCGGTCTTGCGGACCTGCGCGCGGAATTGCGCCGCACCACCGCATGGCGCGACGGCGCGCTGCTGGCGGCGGTGCTGTGGCTGTCCGGGTTGCTGTGGCTGGCGCTCGCGGCACCCGAGGCCTGGTTCGGTTGGCTCCAACTGGCCGCCTCGGTGGCCGTCTGCATGCGGCTGCTGACGAGAACTCGTTGAGGATATTCGGCTCGCGCGACGCGACCCCCGACGAGCCCCTGTCCGCGGAGATGTTCAGCGTCGAACGTCTCGAGCAATACGCCTCGATCCTGGCCCGCGAGCAGGAGGTCTCCCCCGCCCATGCGTCCTCGGTCTCCCTGCATTCGCGCCTGCGGGACAATGCGGCGATTCTGCGCGCGGCCCACCAATCCATGCTCGGCGCAATGCACCGGGCCCGCGGCCTCACCCCCGCCGCCAAATGGCTGATCGACAACTACTATGTCGTCGACCAGCAGATCCGCGCCATCCGCCGCGATCTTCCCCTGGGGTTCTACCGGCAGCTTCCGAAGCTTGCCCGGGGGCACCTGCGCGGCTACCCGCGGGTCTATGGACTGGCATGGACCATCGTCGCGCACAGCGACAACCGTTTCGAGCTGGACACGCTGCAGCGCTTTTGCCGCGCCTATCAGCGTGTCCAGCCGCTGACCATCGGCGAGCTGTGGGCGATCTCCATCACGCTGCGCGTGGTTCTGATCGACAATCTGCGCCGGCTGGCGGCAGGCATCGTTCACCGTCTGGCGTTGCGCGACCGTGCGGATGCGCTCGCGGACGCCCTGTTCACCGCGGGCCCGGCCACCGGCGGCGCCTTCGCCGGTTCCGCCCAGTTCGACGCGGAACCCCTGCCGAACGCGTTCTCGGCACAGCTGTTTCAGCGCCTGCGGGACCAGGATCCCGCGACGACGCCGGCCCTCCTCTGGCTTCAGACTCGGCTCGCCGCGCAACACACCAACCCCGAGGAGATCGTGCATGGCGAACACCAGCGCCAGGGGGCGGTGAACGCGAGCGTGAGCAACGTCATCACCAGCCTGCGGCTGATTTCCGCGGTCGACTGGGCGAAGTTCTTCGAAGGTGTGAGTCTCGTGGACGAGTTTTTGCGCGAGCACAGCGCATACCGCACCTTCGATTTTCCGACCCGCGACCTGTATCGCCACGCCATCGAGGAATTGGCGCGCGGTTCGACGCACTCGGAACTCGAGGTCGCCCGGCGGGCGCTGGGGGCCGCGCAGCGCGCGGGTGCGCCGGCGTCGGCCAAAGGCGAAGTGGGGTACTACCTGATCGCGGCCGGTCGGGCGGCTCTCGAGCGGGAACTGGGCCACATCGTGCCCTGGCATCAACGCTGGGCACGATGGACCCGGGCAGGCGGCCTGCCCGCCTATGCGGGCAGCATCGGACTTACGAGTGCGGTGGCGGTCGGGCTGTGCTGGCGCCTGGCGGGCACGCCGGCGTCCACCGGGGCCTTAAGCCTCGTGATCGGAGGACTTGTCCTCGTCGCGGTCTCGGAAACCGCCGTGACGCTCGCGAACCTGTGGGTGACCCGACGCTGTACACCGCTGCCGCTGCCCGCACTCGAATTACTCGACGGAGTCCCCGCGGACCTGCGTACGCTCATCGTGCTGCCCGTGCTGTTGACCGCGATCGCCGACATCGAGGCCCAGGTCAACCGGCTGGAGGTCCACTTTCTTGCCACGCACGACGGGGAGATTCATTTTGCCCTGCTGTCGGATTGGCGGGATGCCGCGTCGGAAACGGACACCGGAGACGCCGAGCTGCTCGCAGCCGCGGCGCGCGGCATCGCCCGACTCAACCGCATCTACGCCAACGCGGACGGTGTCGAGCGCTTCCTGCTGCTACACCGCGGGCGCCGATGGAATGAAGCCGAGGGGCGATGGATGGGATGGGAGCGCAAGCGCGGGAAGCTGCATGAATTGAATGCGCTGCTCCTGGGCGGCGCGGATACCAGCTTCATTCCCATCGACGGCCGACCGCCCCGCGTCCCACAGCGTGTCCGCTACGTCATCAGTCTGGACGCCGACACCCAATTGCCGCGGGGTGCCGCGCTTGCGCTCATCGGCAAGATGGCACACCCGTTGAACCGACCCGTCGTGGACCCCGCGACACGGCGCGTGATCGAGGGATACGGCATCCTGCAGCCGCGCGTCACGCCGGCGCTTGCCGTCGGCCTCGACTCCTCGGTGTTTCAAGGCGTGTTCTCCGGCCCGAGCGGCATCGACCCCTATGCCTTCGCGGTCTCGGACGTCTATCAGGACCTGTTCGGGGAAGGGTCGTACACCGGCAAGGGAATCTACGATTTGGCCGCCTTCGAGACGTCGCTCGAGGGTCGGGTGGGCGATAACCGCCTGCTCAGCCACGATTTGTTCGAGGGGATCTTCGCGCGCTGCGGCCTGGCCTCGGACGTCGAGGTGGTCGAGGAGTATCCGGCGCGCTACGACGTCGCCGCGGCCCGGAATCATCGGTGGACCCGCGGTGATTGGCAGCTGCTGCCCTGGCTGGTCCGACGCGGGAGCGGCGTTCCGGCGTTGGGCCGCTGGAAGATCTTCGACAATCTGCGGCGCTCGGCCTCGAGTCCGGCGTCCGTGCTGGCACTCGTGGTGTGTTGGGTGTCCGGCGCGCCACCGGCCTGGACGCTGATTGTGTTTGCCTCGATGGTCCTTCCCATCCTTGTCCCGCTCGCGGCGGCGCTGCGGCCGCGGCTCGGGGACCTGACGAGCCGAGGTTACTACGGCGCCGCCCGGGACGAGATTCGGGATTCGGTGTCGTTGCTCCTGCTGCGGCTCGCGCTTTGGGCGGATCAAGCCTGGGTGACGCTCGACGCGGTGACGCGCACGCTCTACCGCCTGGGCATTTCGCGGCGCCATCTGCTGGAATGGACCACGACCGCGCAATCGACGACGGAACAGTCGCAGATGACGGGCGTGGCTCACTTCTACCGCCGCATGGCCGGCGGTGTTCTGTCGTGCGCCGCGGTCGCCGCGCTGCTGGCCGTGTCTTCGCAGGGTTCGCCTTGGATTGCCGCGCCGTTTCTGCTGGTGTGGCTGTGCGCTCCCGCGGTCGCGCGGTGGGTCAGCCTGCCCCGCCCCGCCATCCGCGTCGAGTCACTGACCGAATCGGACGTGCTGGAATTTCGTCTCATGGGGCGTCAGACCTGGAGCTATTTCGATACCTTCGTGTCGGCGGAGCAAAACATGCTGCCGCCGGACAATTTTCAGGAGGTGCCGAACCCGGTCATTGCCCATCGCACATCGCCGACCAACATCGGCCTGTACCTGCTGTCGGTGGTGTGCGCCCGTGACATGTCCTGGATCGGCAGTCTCGACGCGCTGGACCGTCTGGAGGCAACCTTCGCCACGCTCGACCGGATGCAGCGCCACCGCGGACATTTCTTCAACTGGTACGACACGCAAGACCTGCGTCCGTTGGATCCGGCGTATATTTCGACGGTGGACAGCGGCAACCTGGCGGGTCACCTGCTGGCCGTTGCCTCCGCATGCCGTGCCTGGACGGCCAACCCGCCGCCTGACCAGCTGCGCATGCGCGGCATCGATGACACCCTGGAGCGTCTGCAGCGGGTGGCCGATGCCGAGGTCCACGAGCAACGCAACTATGGCGTGTCCCCTCGGCAGCTCGCGTCCGCCGTTGCGGACTTCCGCCGATCATTGCATGCCGAGACGGATTCCGATCTTGCCGCGAGGCTTGCGGGGCTTGCCGCCCTGGCCGCGGACATCAGCGACATCGCGCAGGTGCTCGCGGGCGAACGCGGTGAGGGCGCGGACGCGCCGCTGCGGCGCTGGGCCGACGCGTTGCTGCGCAGCGTTGCGACCCACCGGCGGGATGCGGCGGCCCAGTCGGTCACCGATCGGGCGGCATTGCAGGAACGCGCCGCCAGCCTCGGCCGCAGGGCGCGAAGTTTCGCACTCGCGATGGAGTTTGGATTCCTCGTTGACCCGGATAGGCAGCTCCTGTCGATCGGCTTCAGGATGGCGGAACGCAGCCGGGATCCGAGCTGTTACGACCTGCTGGCCTCCGAGGCCCGCCTCGCAAGCTTTCTGGCCATCGCGAAGGGCGACCTGCCGGTGCGCCACTGGTTCAGGCTGGGGCGCCTTCTCGCCCCCGTGAGAGGCGGCTCGGCACTGGTGTCGTGGTCCGGCTCCATGTTCGAATACCTGATGCCCGTGCTCGTGATGCGCGAGGCCGACGGCAGCGTGCTCGGCGACACCAACCGCCTGATCGTCCGGCGGCAAATCGAATATGGCGCCGGGCGCGGACTTCCATGGGGGGTGTCGGAATCGGCGTTCAACGCCCGGGACCGCGAACTGACGTATCAATACTCGAGCTTCGGTGTGCCCGGCCTGGGATTGCAGCGCGGCCTGGGCGAGGAGGCCGTCATCGCGCCCTATGCCACCGGTCTCGCGGCAATGGTCGATCCGAAGGCGGCGAGCCGCAATTTTGCACGGCTCGAATCCCTGGGTGGGCGCGGCCCCTACGGCTGGTATGATGCGCTCGACTTCACGCCCTTGCGGCTGCCGGAAGGGGAGGAGGTCGCGCCGGTGCGGGCTTACATGGCGCACCATCAGGGCATGATCCTCGTTTCGCTGACCAACGTCTTGAACGGCGGTTCGGTGCGAAGCCTGCTTCATGACGACCCAATGATTCAGGCCACGGAGCTCCTCTTGCAGGAAAGAACGCCGCGCGATGCCGATCGCTCGCCCACGGGATTCGACGAAGCACGCGGAACATCGGAGATGGGGGAACTGCCGGCCCCCGTGCCGCGCCGCTTCAGCTCGCCGCACCACGGGTCGCCGCGCACCCACCTTCTGTCGAACGGCAACTATTCGGTGATGATCACCGCGGCCGGTTCCGGCTACAGCCGATGGCGCGACATGGCCGTCACACGTTGGCGGGAGGATCCGACGTGCGACGCATGGGGGTCCTACGTTTTCCTCCGCGACGTCAGCGACGGTCAGGTTTGGTCGGCGGGTTATCAGCCCGTCGGCCGCGAACCAGACAGTTACGACGTGGCATTCTTCGAGGATCGGGCGGAGTTCGTCCGTACGGACGGACCCATCGTCACGACGATGGAAATCCTCGTGTCCCCGGAGGACGACGCCGAGGTGCGCCGAGTTTCCGTCACCAACAACGGCAACCGGATGCGGGAAATCGAGTTGACGACGTATTGCGAGGTCGTGCTGACCAGTCCAGCGGCGGACTCGGCGCACCCGGCTTTCGCCAAGATGTTCGTGCAAACCGAGTTCGTCGCGGAGTCGGGCGTCCTGCTGGCCACCCGCCGCACCCGTGAACCGGGCGAGCCGCACCTCTGGGCCGCCCATGCCAGCGTGCTCGAAGGCGAAGCCGTCGGAGGTCTGCAGTACGAGACGGATCGCGCCCGGTTCCTCGGGCGCGGGCACGACCTGCGCCGGGCGGTCTCGATCATGGATGCCCGTCCGTTGTCGAACACGACGGGCACGGTTCTGGATCCGGTGCTGGCCCTGCGCCGCCGCATACGGGTGGCACCGCACGCCACCGTGCGCGTGGCCTTCTGGACTCTCCTCGCGCCGACGCGGGCCGAGGCCTTGTCGCTCGCCGACAAGCATCGTGCCATGGCGGCGTTCGACCGGGCGAAGACGCTGTCTTGGACGCAGGCCCAGGTGCAGCTGCGGTACCTCGGTATCGACTTCGACGAGGCGCAGCAATACCAACGGATCGCGAACCGGGTGTTGTACTCGGACGCGGCGCTGCGTGCAGCGCCCGAGGTGCTCGCCGCCAACCGCCTGGGGCCGGCGGACTTGTGGGCCCACGGCGTGTCAGGCGACCTGCCGATCGTGCTGATCCGCATCGACGACGAGGGCGATCTCGAAATCGTCCGCCAGCTGCTGCGGGCGCACGAGTATTGGCGACTGAAGCGGCTCGCCGTGGATCTCGTCATCCTCAACGAGCGGCCGCCCTCCTACGCCTCGGAACTGCAGCATTCCATCGACGCGGCGATCCGCACGTCGGCATCGCGTCGGGGGGAGGAGGACGGCGCCGGCCGCGGCAGCGTCTACGCCCTGCGCGGCGATTTGATGCCCACCTCCAGCAGCGATCTATTGCAGACGGCGGCGCGCGCGGTGTTCGTGGCCCGCCGGGGCAGCCTCGTGGACCAGCTCGCGCGTCTGCGCGAGCCGAATCCGCTGCCCCGGGGCGAACGCCGCGATTCGCTGCCGGCCTCCCGCGCCGACGCCCCTCGTCAACCGCCTCCGTCCCTCGAATATTTTAACGGCCTCGGAGGCTTTGCGGCGGGGGGCCGCGAGTACGTCACGGTGCTGAACGGCGACGAACGCACGCCGGCACCCTGGGTCAACGTGATCGCCAATCCCCACTTCGGCTTCCAGGTATCCGCCGACGGCACCGGCAGCACCTGGTCGCTGAATTCCCGCGAGTATCAGCTCACTCCGTGGTCGAACGATCCGGTCATCGACACACCGTCCGAAGCGATCTACGTGCGCGACGTGCGCAGCGGGGAATTGTGGAGTGCGACGCCGCTGCCGATCCGGCAGCCCGGCGGCTCCTACATCGTGCGGCATGGCTTCGGGTACACCCGTTTCGAGCACGCCTCGCACGGCATCGGGCTCGAACTGCTGCAGTTCGTCCCGGTGGCCGACTCGTTGAAGATTTCCCGGCTCACGGTCGTCAACCAGTCCGACGACACCCGGCAGCTGTCGATCACGAACTACGTCGATTGGGTTCTGGGAAACCAGCGCAGCCGGACGTCGCCCTTCATCGTCACGGAAATCGAACCGTCGACGGCCGCCCTGCTGGCGCGCAACCCCTGGCGCCTCGAGTTCCAGGACCGGGTCGCCTTCCTCGACTCAAGCGGCCGGCAACAATCCTGCACCGCCGACCGCACCGAATTCATCGGACGGCATGGATCGATGGCGGAACCGGCGGCGCTGCTCGGCGCCCTGCCGCTGTCGGGGCGTGTCGGCGGCGGCCTCGATTCCTGCGGCGCCCTGCAGACAGCGATCACGCTGCGCCCGGGCGAACAGACCAGCCTCGTATTCCTGCTGGGCGATGCGGAGTCCCGCGAGGCCGCCGCCGCTCTCATCGAACGCTATCGCGGCATCGACGTCGATGCGGCGCTGAAGGCCGTGACGGACTATTGGACGGACACCCTCGACGTGATCCAGGTGAAGACTCCGGATAGGAGCATCGACATCATGTTGAACGGCTGGTTGCTTTACCAGACTCTCGTGTGCCGCCTCTGGGCGCGGAGCGGCTTTTATCAAGCCAGCGGGGCATACGGATTCCGCGATCAATTGCAGGACGTCATGGCCCTGTGCATCGCCCGTCCCGGACTCGCCCGGGAACACATCCTGCGGGCCGGGGCCCGCCAATTCACCGCGGGCGACGTGCAGCACTGGTGGTTGCCCACCTCGGGTCAGGGCGTGCAGACACGCATCTCGGACAACCGCATCTGGCTGCCGTTCGTCGTCTCCCACTACATGGCCGTGACGGCCGATGCCGCCATCCTCGATGCGCCGCTGCCGTTTCTCGAGGGGGGGCCTCTGGCGCCGGACCAGCATGAAATTTTCACCGCCCCCGCCATCTCGGCGAACCACGCGTCATTGTTCGAGCATTGCGCGCTGGCCCTGGAGGCGAGCCTCGCGATCGGCTCGCACGGTCTGCCGCTCTTTGGCACGGGGGATTGGAACGACGGCATGAACCGCGTGGGCGCAGCGGGCCGGGGCGAGAGCGTCTGGCTCGGCTGGTTCCTGAACGCCACGCTGCTCGAGTTCGCCGGTGTCGCGGAGACGCGGGGCGAAGCGGTCAGGGCGGAAACGTGGCGCCGGCATGCGTTCGCGCTGCAACAGGCGATCGAGCGCGAGGCGTGGGATGGGGACTGGTATCGGCGCGGCTACTTCGACGACGGCAGCCCCTTGGGATCGATCTCCTGCGACGAATGCCGCATCGACGCCATCGCCCAATCCTGGGCGGTGATTTCGCGGGCCGGCGATCCGGCGCGGACCGTGCGCGCCATGGCGGCGGTCAACGCCCAGCTGGTGAGCCGGAGCGACGGCCTGGTCAAGTTGTTCACCCCGGCTTTCGACCACACGCTGCATGATCCGGGGTATGTGAAGGCCTACCCGGCCGGCCTCCGGGAAAATGGCGGCCAGTACACGCACGCCGCAATGTGGACGACACTGGCCTTCGCGAGGATGGGCGACGGCGACCGCGCCGGGGAGCTGCTCTCGATACTCAATCCGATCAATCATGCGAGCACGCGCGCGGGCATCCACCGCTACAAGGTGGAACCCTACGTGGTATGCGCGGACGTCTATTCCGCCGAGGGTCACGTGGGGCGCGGCGGCTGGACCTGGTACACCGGTTCGGCTGCCTGGATGTACCGAACCGCCATCGAAGGGATGCTCGGCATCGAATTGCGCGGTGCGACGCTGTCGATCGACCCGTGCATTCCGAGGACTTGGAAGGGATTCGAGATCACGTACAAGCACGGCTCGTCGCGCTATCAGATCGCCGTCGAAAATCCGCTGGGCGTCTGCCGCGGCATCAAACTGGTGTCAGTGGACGATCGGGAAATTTCGAGGGGCGCCTGTGTCCTCACCCTCGTCGATGACGGACATTATCATTATGCCCGCGTTACGATGGGTTGATGCCATCGCCGGCCGGCGCGGCGCCCGCGGAGTCCGGCGCCGACTCGCGGCGCCGTGAGGCGGCCCGGTTCTTTGATCCGATCTTCAGCGAAGCGATCGCCTTCACCAACAGGAGCCGAGCCACCGCGCCGGCAGGCAGCATCCGCAACAGACGGAAGGCAAGGGCCGGACGCGCGATCACGAGGCCGCCGAGCACGGCACTCACGGTGCCGATGCCGCGGCCGGACATCAATAGTTTCATGGTACGGCTGCGGGGAAACCCCCCGATTCGGCCGTCGGCCTGGGCGTCGCCCGGCTCCCCGGTCTCGGGCGGCGGCTCGAAAATGTTCAGGATTTCCGCCCGGCTCTGCGCGAGCTTCGCCAGCGTTTCCTGCGTCTCCGCATCATTCGAATGAATCATGGATCAGCGCTCGTCCGGGGACAACAGCCGGTCGACGATCACTCGGTCCTGTTCCCACTCCCGCCGCACGTTCTCGAGCAATCGCGGGTGCGTGCCGACGACCTGGGAGCGATACAGGGCAGCGATGACGGCAACCATCAAGAACACGCTCCCCATCCACAGAACCGCCGTCACCCGATGCGGTGTGTCCCACGTCAGCGCGATGACGAGCAGACAGCCGCTCAGCACGACGAAGAAGATGCAGACCAGCAGTATGGCGGTTGCCAGGAGGCGCGCCGCAAGATTTCGCTGATTGCGCTCGAGGTCCTCGCCCGCGAGTTCCACATACGCCATGAAATGACGCAGGAGTGCCGGCACCGCCTTGGGCAAAGACCAGAGCAGGCGCATGAAAAGACCTTACGATCGTCGCGACGCGATAACGCCCACCACAGCACCCACCAAGGCCGCGAGACCCACCGCTTGCCACGGATTGTCGTGGACATAGTCGTCCGCCGTCGCGGCGATTTGCTGGGTCTGACGCCGCACTCGGTCGGCAGAGTCCACCAGGCTCTCCTTGGCATCGCCCACCGCCCGCATCACCCGGTTGCGAACCCGCGCCACGTCGTCGTCCTTCAGGTCGGAGATCCGCGCCACGAGATCCTCGACGTCGGCGATGAGACTCCTGATCTCGTCCGACGCCACGCTCTTGACGTTGCCCGCACCCTCGCTCAAGTCATTGACCAAACGACGCCCCGCCGCCCGCGCTTCATCGGCGCTGCCAGAAGTTGTACCCATGATGATTCTCCTATGTCCTCCGACAATAGCGCCTGACGGAGGCGCGGCACATCGGCAGCGCCCCGCCGCTTCCTGTAGGAAATTGCCCACATGGTAGACTGCGGCGGCGCACCGCGGACATTTTGACATGAAAATTTTAGGCGAGGAACTGGGCAGCCGGGGACGATGGTACTTCGCGCTCCCGGCGCTGATGCTGGTGCTGATTGGCCTCTATCTCCTCGCGGTGACCGGCCAGTCACGCCTGGAGCGGGCGGACGAACGGGTGCACGCGTCGGAAATCCGCGGCCAGGAGCTCGATGACTTGCGCGCGCTGATCACGGGCACCGAGTCCGAACAGCGGGCTTATCTGCTCACGGGTCAGGGCGCGGATTTACAGGCCTATACGGCATCCGTTGCCAGAATCGACCCGGCCCTCCAGGCGTTGGGTGCGTCCTACCCCGGGGGAACCGCCTCGGCGACCGAGCTTGCGCGGCTGCAATCCCTGTCCCGACGAAAGCGGAGCGAACTCGACGAGGCTCTGCAGCGGTGGGATCCCGGGTCGCGAAGCGCCGCCGGCGGTATCCAACCGCCTGATCTGGGGAGAGGGACCACGGCAATGATCCAGGAAAGCCTGTCGATCCTGCGACGAGAGGAGAGGGCTGAATCGAGGGCCGCGACCGCACGCTCCTCGGCAGGGCTCACGCTGTCCCGCTGGATCACAACGTGCGGAGCGCTGCTCAACATCGGTCTCGTGCTGCTCGCCACCGGGCTGGCGTACGGCGACATGCGCCGCCGGGCGCGCCAGGCCGCGGAGCTGCGCGATCAGAAGCAGGCCCTGTCGCGACAGGTGAGGGAGCGGACGCGGGAATTGACCGCGCTCTCGACTCACCTCCAGGGCGTCGCGGAGCAGGAAAAATCCGCCCTGTCCCGTGAGTTGCACGACGAATTGGGCGGACTCCTCGTCGCCGCGCGCATGGATCTATCCTGGCTGCAGCAGCGTCTGCCGACCACCGATCCGGCGATCGAGCAACGGTTCAAGCGCATCCACGAATCCTTGAGCGCCGGGGTCGACCTCAAACGCCGGGTGGTCGAGGAACTGCGGCCGACATTGCTCGACAACATGGGGCTGTTTGCCGCGCTTCGCTGGCAGTTCAAGGAGTCCTGCCGCCGCGCTGGCCTCAAGTGCAGCGAGACGATTCCCGAACTCGAGTTGAAATTCAATCCCGACGCCGCCATCGGTGTGTTCCGGGTCGCCCAGGAGGCGCTCACCAACATCTTGAAGCACGCAGGCGCCCGTTCGGCGGATCTGTCGGTACGCCTGGTCGGGGACGAATTCGTGCTTCGGATCTCGGACGACGGCAAAGGCATCGTCCCGGGGCGCTTCGCAACGAGCGACTCCCATGGCATCGCCTCGATGCGTCACCGGATTTCGGCGCTGGGGGGCACCTGGGAGGTTCGAACTCCCGCAACGGGCGGAACCGAAGTGACCGCCACGATTCCGCTCTCGAGCATGCTCGACGCGCCCCCGGCGCAGGCCGCCCCGGCCGCCTGAACGTGCCGCGTCTAGCCGACCGCGTCTAGCCGACCGCGTCTAGCCGACCGCGTCTAGCCGACCGCGTCGTTCCCCGGTGAGGCTCAGTGCTTGGCCAAATGCGCCTCGCAGATCTCGTGCAGCACTTCAGGCAGGCGTCCATAGTCCCGCGCCTTGTCCAAAAAATGGGTCGCTCCGAGGGCTATCGCGGCATTCTTGTATTCGGGGAGATCGTAGTTGGTGAGCACGATGATGCGCGGCCTCAATTGCGTGGCCGCGAGCGCACGCATCACGCCAAACCCTGTGCCCTGCTTGAGGTGCAAATCCAGGATGATGACGTCGACGGAGTCGCGGTTCACCGCGGCGAGGGCCCCCGCCTCCGTGTCGGCCGTCCCGACGAGTTCGACCTCGGGTATCTGCCTGATCGCTTCTGTGAGCCGTTCCGTCAGTACCTTCGAGTCCTCGACGAGCAGCACCCGGAGCCCCGGCGCCATTACGATCGCATCCACAATTGTCGCTGAGATCGGGTCACGCACGATATCTCTTACTGGATCAAGCCGTTGCGCAGCGCATAGGACGTGATGTCCGCATTCGCGCTGAAGCTCATCTTCTCCAGGATGCGGCTGCGATAGGTGCTCACGGTCTTCACGCTCAAGCTCAATTCGTTCGCGATGTCGGAAACGCCGCGTCCGGCGGCGAGCTTGCAGAAGATCTGGAACTCCCGGGTCGACAACCGGGCGTGCAGGGGTTTGTCGGCGTCGCCGTCGAGGTCGGCGACCAGGATCTCCGCGAGCGCAGCGCTCACATAACGGCGGCCCGCGAGCACGGTGCGTACGGCCTTCATGAGTTCCTCGGGCGCACTGTCCTTCGACAGATAACCGCTGGCGCCGGCCCGCAGCACATTGACCGCGTATTGCTGCTCCGGCAGACCGCTCATCACCAGCACCCGGACGTTGGGATGGCCGGTTTGAATGTGGCGCAAAATGTCGAGACCGCTGCGGTCGGGCATGTGGATGTCGAGCAGGACCAGGTCCCACTCCTGCTTGCGCAAGGCGTCGAGAGTCTCGTTGCCGCTGGCAGCCTCGCCGACTGCATTGATGCTGGAGTCCGCCTCCAGAAATTGCTTGAATCCCGCCCTGACGACCGCGTGGTCGTCGGCGATCAATACTCTTGACACGTGTTCTCCCCCCTGGCGCGATTGCTCAACTGCTTGTGCACTCGTGGCTCTGTGAATATCCGTTGAGCTTGTTATACAGCGTCTTCAGGCTGCAGCCCAGGGCATCCGCCGTGCGTCGTTTGTTGCCCTTGAAGTAATCGAGCGTCGCCTCGATCAGCGAGCGCTCCATGTCGTAGATGCGTGACCCCACCCGGATCTCCAGCCGCTCTCCCGGCCCCTGCGGGTCTTCTTGGACGCCCGCGGCTTTGATGAGGGGCGAGAGTTCGAGGAGCTGATCGCCGAGGATGAACGCGCGCTCGATGCAATTTTTCAGTTCACGCACGTTGCCGGGCCAGGAGTGCTGCTTCAACGTCATGCGCGACAGGGCCGACAAACGCTTCTGACTGCCGGATTGTTCGTTCAACTCGGCGAGAAAATGCTCGGCGAGCACCTCCACGTCCTTGCCGCGCTTGCGCAGCGGCGGCAGCTCGATCGGAAATACGGCGAGACGATACAGGAGGTCCTCACGCAGCACGCCGGACTGCACTGCATTCAAGGGGCAGCGATTGGTCGAGGCGATCACCCGCACGTCGCAGTGCTGTTCGAGATTGGCGCCGGAGCGGTAGAATTTGCGGGTCTCGAGAACCCGAAGCAGCCGCGCCTGCATGTCGAGAGGCATTTCAGTGACTTCGTCGAGCAGCAGCGTGCCGCCCTCGGCCCGCTCGAACACCCCCGCGTGCGCCCGCGGAGCGCCGGCGGCGCTGCCGCTGTCGCAGCCGAACAGCTGCGTCTCGGCCAGCCCTGCCGGGATGGCGCCGAAATTGACCACAATGAACGGTGCATCGCGCCGGGCACTGTGCGCGTGAATGGAGTAAGCGGCGAGTTCCTTGCCGCAGCCGCTCTCGCCGGTGAGCAACACACCAGCATCGGTGGGCCCGACCCGCTCGATCAGGCGGAACATTTCCTGCATGGCAGCGGATTCGCCCAACAACGGGCGGCATTGCGCGTGAAGGGCTATCGGGGGGAATTTTTCGGGACAGCCCTCGTCGGCAGACGCGGCGCCGGACATCGCTCGACCCATGGCCGAGCCCGCATCGCCCAGGCGGCTCGCAGTAAGGTTGTTGACAGCGACGTTCATCGGCACTCGGCTCCACTCGCGCGGTGTAAGCGTTACACGATGCGCAGGATCCGATTTGTAACCCGAGCCGCAATTGGCCGCCAGGGATGCACGCTGAACCTGCCTTCGGAATTCGCGATATTGCGTGTCGGTGTTTGTCCTACACGGGCATGTCAGCGCCGCAGCGCCAGCACTGCAAAAACTGCGGCTCGAGTTTCTCTCCGCACCCCGTGCAGGTCCACGGGGCTCCGCAGGTCACGGCCGACGCTCGGGCCAACACGCTCAACGCGAACCGCTCGTCACCATCGTCGACGTACAGCTGCGGCCAGGTTTCCATCATCGGCAGGTCGCCGAGGGCACCGGCCAGATATTGATTGCGAAGTTCACAGGCGATGCCTGCGGTGATGAGCACGTTCCGCGCGTGCGCGACCTGCAACAGGGATGCGGCTCGGTAAACTCGCTTCAAGGGGCCTAAGACCTCCGTGGTGTCGCCGTCACCGTAGGGAGTTCAGGAAACCCCGGACGTCCTCGCCGCGCTCCAAGACCTCGACGAGAGCGGACCCGACCACCACGCCATCGACGTGGGCCCCGAACAGCGCCACCTGATCCCGGGATCGGATGCCGAATCCCGCGCACACCGGCACCGACGAGCAGCGCTTGACGCGATCCATGTAGGCGAGGACGTCGGCGGGGACTTCCGCGGACTTGCCGGTCGTCCCGGTCATCGTGACGGCATAGACGAACCCTCGGGCGGACCTGCACAACATGGCCAGACGCTCGGGCGGGGTCACGGGGCTCACCATCTGCACCAAGGCGAGTCCCTCCCGCTCGAGCGCCGCCTGGAAGGCGCCGCCCTCCTCGTGCGGCAGGTCGGGGACGATGAACCCGGCCACGCCCGCGGCGGCGGCGGCGGCGGGCAGTTTGTCGAGACCGTAGCTCAGCAACGGATTGAGGTAACTCATCAGCAGGATCGGGGTCGTGCGGGGACCCGGGCGGCGGCCCACTTCCTGCAAGATCCAGGGCAGCGTCACGCCATCGGCGAGCGCCGTAAAACTCGCGCGCTGGATGGTGGTGCCGTCGGCCATGGGATCACTGAAGGGCACGCCAATTTCAACCACGTCGCAGGCGCCCGACACTGCGGTGAGGTTTTCCATGAAACCCGCCCGGTTCGGAAATCCGGCCGTGAGAAACCCCACCAACGCAGGTGTGCCCCGTGAAACCGCGCCGAGAATCGCCGTCGATATCGAATCGTGGGCTGTCATGAGCGTTGCAAATCCTGCAGAACAGTGCGTTGCAATATCGGCATGTCTTTGTCGCCGCGACCCGAACACCCGATGAGAATACGAGCGCCCGGATGCGCCTGCGCGTAGCGGCGCGCACCGAATATTGCGTGCGCAGTTTCGATCGCGGGAAGAATGCCTTCATGACGGGCACATTCGGTCAACGCGTCCAGCGCTTCATCGTCCTGCGCCGATTCATAGGTCACCCGGCCGCTATGCATGAGGTAGGCATGCTCGGGGCCGACCCCTGAGTAATCGAGTCCGGCCGAGACCGAATGGGTTTCCCGCACCTGGCCGAAGGCATCCTGAAGGATCAGCGTGTAGCTGCCTTGAAGGACTCCGGGGGTGCCCAGGGTCAGTGACGCCGCGTTGTCCCCGAGACCCGAACCGCGGCCGCCGGCTTCGACGCCGAGCAGTCGCACCGAGGCATCGGCCAGAAACGGATGGAACAATCCGATCGCATTGGATCCGCCGCCGACGCAGGCAATGGCCACGTCAGGCAGGGCGCCGGCCTGCTCCAGCATCTGCGCGCGCGCCTCGCGGCCGATCACCGCCTGCAGTTCGCGCACCAGATACGGATAGGGGTGGGGCCCGACCGCAGAGCCGAGGCAGTAATAGGTGTCATTGGGGTCGGATACCCAGTCGCGAAATGCCTCATCGACCGCCGCCCGCAGGGTTTGATCGCCGCCCGTCACCGGCACCACTGTGGCGCCCATCAACTGCATGCGGCCGACGTTCGGCGCCTGGCGTTCGACGTCGACGGCACCCATATAGACCGTGCACGGCATGCCGAGCCGCGCCGCTGCCGCCGCGCTCGCGACCCCGTGCTGCCCGGCGCCGGTCTCGGCTACGATGCGTTTCGCGCCCAGGTGTTTGGCGAGCAGTATCTGGCCCACCGCGTTGTTGATCTTGTGCGCGCCCGTGTGCGCAAGGTCTTCGCGCTTGAGCCACACCTCGGCACCCCACCGGCGGCTCAGAGTGGGCGCGAACGAGAGCGCCGTCGGTCGTCCCACCCAGGTTTTCAACTCGTGATGGAACTCCTTCTGGAATTCCACACTGTGCAGATGTCGCGTCACACCGTCCTGCAGGCGGTCGAGGGCGGGCACCAGTGTCTCGGGAACATAGCGTCCGCCGAACGATCCATAACGTCCGCGGGCGTCGGGGTATTCAGGGGATTGCGCGGCGTCCGCGCGCAGCGGTGAGTTCATGAGTCATTCTCCAGACGGGCGGCCGCGGCACGGGCCGCCCGCACGAATTCGTAGATTTTATCGGGATCCTTCACGCCGGGAACGTCCTCAACGCCGCTGCTCACGTCGACGCCGAAGGGACGCACCGCCTCGATCGCCTCCGCGACGTTCAGCGCGGACAGGCCGCCCGCGAGGATGACCTCGGTCTGGCGCGCGAGCTCGGCCGCCCGGCCCCAGTCCGCCAGTTCGCCGATGCCGCTCGAGGGACCCTCGAACAACATCCGTTTGGGCAGCGGATTCGGGGTCTTGCGGCCGAATCGCACCACCGGCAACACTTTGATGTGCGCCGGAATCTTGAGTTCGCGCAGGTCCTCGACGTCGGTTTGAAAATAGTCCGGCTTCAGGATGCGGCAGATCTCGTCGACCTTCATCTGCAGCGGGTGCTGGGCGACGGCGATGCGCAGGATGCCGGGAGGCGCAAGCGCCGCAAGCTGCGCGGCCTGGCCCGGGGTCACCTGACGAGGGCTCGGGGCGAACACGAAGCCGATGGCGTCGACCTTGGCCTGCGCAGCGGCCGCGATCGCGTCGGCGCTGGTCATGCCGCATATCTTGATCCACATGGCGCCGAGTGTAGCCATTTAGATCCCGGGTGTCCGCGCCGCACTCAAGATTTCGGCGAGCAGCGTCTGCGGTTCGTCCGCGCCCATCAACGCCGTGCCGATCAGCGCCATTCGATAGCCGAGACGGCGCATCGACACCGCGTCGCCGGGAGTCGCCACGCCGCTTTCCGCGACGCAGGGCCATTCGTGCGGCAGCAGCGGCGCGAGGGTCGCAAACCGTTGTTGAACGACCTGCAAAGTCTGCAGATCCCGGCAGTTCACCCCGACCAGCACGGTATTCTGGGTCCGGCGTTTCCCCAGCAACTGCCGCGTCGACTCCAGATCCGCCGCGTCGAATGCCTCCAGGAGCACGAACATTCCGTGCTCGGCCGCGGCATCCAGCAACAGGGCGATGCGCGGAGCGGTCAGCATCCGCGCGATCACCAGAACTCCTCCCGCCCCGGCGGCGCGCGCCTCGAGCACCTGATAAGGATCGACCAGAAAATCCTTGCGCATGGCCGGCACGCCCAGCGGCGCCAGCACGCGGGCGGCTTCGCGAAGGTGATCCAACGAGCCGTCGAAGCGCGAGGGCTCGGTCAACACCGAGACTGCAGCCGCGCCACCCCTTGCATACGCTGCGATGCGGGCAGGCCAATCCTGCGCCTCGCTCCCCAAGGGACCGGCTGCGGGCGAACGCAGCTTGAGCTCTGCGATGACGTCGAATCCGGCGGGTGACACGGCCAGAGGCGCGGCGCGCGGCATTCCGCGCACCCGGCGTTCGAGATCGGCGAACGACTCATGCTGCTTTGCCTCCAGTACGCGCGCGGCGCTCGAGCGCGCCATGTCATCGAGGAAGCCGCTCATGATCCGCCGCACTCCTCGGCGAAAGCTTCGAGGCGGCCCAGCCATTCCCAGGCCCGGCCGCTGTCGAGCGCCGCCTGCGCGGCCGCGATTCCCGCCTCGATCGTGGGCGCCCGCCCCGCAATGTACAACGCGAGTCCGCACTGCAGAGCCAGCGCCGCCCGATGCGGCCCGTGGTCGCGGCTGCCGAACACGTCCTTCAAGGACGCCAGATTGGCCGCCGCGTCGCCGCCTGCGAGGTCCGCCGCCGTGCACGACGCCAGGCCGAAGTCGCGTGGATCGACTTCCAGCCGGCTGATTCCGCCGCGCGTGACGTCGAACGCCAAAAACGGGCCGATCGGTGTCGCCTCGTCCCATCCGGCGGCGCCGTGAATCACCCAGGCGCGCTCGGCTCCGGTGCCCGCGAGCGACTCGGCCATCAACAGCGCGGCGTCGGCATCGTAGGCACCGATGAGATGGAAGCGGGGCGCCGCGGGATTGGTGAGCGGCCCGAGCAGGTTGAATACGGTGCGCACGCCGAGGGCGGCGCGCACCGGCGCGATCGATCTCATCGCGGGGTGGAAATACGGAGCGAATAAAAAAGTGAATCCCGTGGCGGCGAAACACTGCGCCGCCCGCTGCTCGTCCAAAGGCAGACGAAAACCGAGCTGCTCGATCAGGTCGGCACTCCCGCAGCGGCTCGAGACGGAACGGTTCCCATGTTTGATGACCGGCAGACCGCAGGCCGCCGTGAGCAGCGCGGCCCCCGTCGAGAGATTCAGGCTGCCCGAGGCATCGCCGCCGGTACCGACGATGTCGATCGCATCGGGTGCCACCGGCAGCGCGGGCTTGCGTGCCAGATCCCGCATCGCGCCGGCCAAGCCGCGTACTTCGGCGGCGATCACGCCCTTGCTGCGCAGCGCCGCCAGCAATGCGCCCGCCATCGCGGGGGCCAGATCGGGCTGCGTCATCAACTTAAGCAGCTCGGACGCCTGCGTCTCGGTGAGGTCACGGCGCGCCAGCAGATTCTCGAGCATGTGGCGGGAGGACGGGTTCATCATTGCCGCGCCTTCAGAAAATTTCCCATCAACACCGGGCCTTCCGGCGTGAGCACGCTCTCCGGGTGAAACTGCACGCCCTCGATCGGCAGCGTCCGGTGCCGCACGCCCATGATCTCGCCTTC